>Ga0137418_10006043_pt1 | contig 11133 bp, 6 predicted proteins | sample CZODoug3_1_2_16f_FD_122242 | JGI IMG/M metagenome (GOLD analysis project Ga0137418, IMG submission 122242) | Vadose zone soil fungal communities from Angelo Coast Range Reserve, California, USA - CZODoug3_1_2_16fungal (Hybrid Assembly) | ecosystem: Environmental > Terrestrial > Soil > Vadose... | reverse complement strand
TGACGATCGACGCGATTCGGGTGCTGGCAGAAGGATTCAAGGGTCGGCCGAAATAGACGCGTCCGGCGTCTCGCACCTGGGAGGGCCTCTCCAGGCGTCAAGGCCCTGCGGACTCCGTACGAACCATAGGAGGCACAGTGATACGACACATTGCTCGAGCCGTGTTCCTCGTGGTGGCGCTGGAGGCTGTCGGGCTGCCAGCCGCCGCTCAGACGCTCGGCACAATCGCGGGTGCGGTGAAGGATGCATCCGGCGCCGTTCTCCCCGGCGTGACCGTGGAAGCGGCCAGCCCGGCGCTCATCGAGCGGGTGCAGAAGGCAACAACCGGGGGCACGGGCCTGTATCGCATCGTGAATCTCCCGCCGGGCCTCTACACCGTGACGTTCACGCTGCCCGGCTTCAACCAGGTCCGGCGCGAGGCCGTGCAGGTGGCAGCAGGCTTCACCGCGACGATCGACACGGAGATGCGCGTCGGCGCCGTTGAAGAAACGGTCACGGTGACGAGCGAGAGTCCGATCGTCGATCTGCAATCGGCGGCACAGACGCGATCGCTGTCGGCGGAGGCCTTCAAGCAGCTTCCCTCGAGCGGATCCTGGCTGCAGATGGCGGCGCTGATGCCGGCCGTGCGCGCCTCGATTCAGGACGTCGGCGGCATTCTGGGCGACCAGACGGGCGCGCAGGTGTCCGCGCACGGCAGCCGCGCCGAAGACGGAGTGTCAATGCTCGACGGTCTGCGCATCGGCAACATGTATCAGAGCTCGAATCTGACCAACATGAGCCTGTCGCCGCTTCTGTTCGAGCAGGTGGATGTGCAGCTCGCGGGTCAGTCAGGTGAGACCGGCACCAACGGCGTGATCATGAATGCCATCCCGAAGTCCGGCGGCAACACCTTCAGCGGCAGCGCGCTCGCCAACGGCTCCACCCCGGGTCTTCAGGGCAACAACGTCACGGAGCGGTTGCAGGCCCGCGGGCTCAGCGGCGCATCCACCACGCTGAAAAAGCTGTACGACCTGAACGTGGCCATCGGCGGGCCAATCAAGCGCGATCGGCTGTGGTTCTTCGCCTCATCCAGGTACTTCACGAACGAGTTCTACCTCGCCGGCCGTTACTTTCCCGTCGACGTCGGCGCCGTGCGCCGCGAGGACGATCGATCACGCCAGGCCTTCGGCGGCACGTACACGTATGACAACAACGGGCGCCTCACGTGGGCTCTGTCCAGCAAACAGAAGCTGTCGGTCTGGTACGCGTATCAGTACAAGGTGGATCCGAACTGGCTGATACAAACGTTTGTGCAGGCGCCCGAGGCGTCGCGCATCACGACCTGGCATACCCAGCTCTCGACGACGAAGTGGACGTACGCTGCGACCAACCGGCTGCTCTTCGAAGCCGGCGTCGCGGCCGGGGCAAGCCCCGACACGATCAAAGTGGACCCGGGCCGCGTCGGCGGTATTGCCATCGTCGAGCAAGGCGGCGCTGTGGCCGCGCCACTGACGTATCGTGCGCCGACCGGGTTCGATTTCGACGACCGGCTTCCCTCGCAGACGTTCAACGCGTCGGCGAGCTATGTCACCGGGGCTCACAACGCGAAAGTCGGATTCGATATGCAGCGCGGGCACTTCGAGCGGAACGACAACAACGATTCGACCGGCGGCATCTGGTACACGACACGGGATTACGTGCCCCAGTTCGTGACGATCCAGGCGCCGCTCCAGGGATGGCAGAACAATTTGAACTACAACCTGGGCATTTTCGCTCAGGATCGATGGACCGTGAATCGATTGACGGTGAGCGGCGCGTTGCGCCTCGATCTCCTGAAGGAGAGCACCGAACCATTCACGGCGACACCTCACCGCTTTCTGGCGAACCGTCACGACCAGCTCGGCGCGGTCGAGAACGTGCCGAACTGGAAGGACATCAACCCGCGCGTGTCGGTCGCCTACGACCTGTTTGGAAACGGCAAGACGGCCGTGAAGGCGAGCGCCAGCCGCAGCGTCGAACAGGACTCGATCCGCTACGCCGCGGCAAACAATCCCGCGACGACTCTGCAGACACAGACGCAGCGGACGTGGAACGACACCACGTATGCACCGGGCGATCCGCGACGTAACAACTTCGTCCCCGACTGCGACCTGCTGGTCGGCGCCGCCAACGGAGAATGTGGACCGTGGCAGACGCCGAGCTTCGGCAGCGGCGTGCCGGGCACGGTCTACGACCCCGCGATCAGGAACGGGTGGGGCGTACGGCCGTCGAACTGGGAATTCTCGGCCGGGGTGCAACACGAGATTCTGCCGCGCGTCTCGGCCAGCGTCGGGTATTTCCGGCGCATCAACGGCAACTTCTTTGTCCTCGACAACGAGGCGCTCGGTCCCCGAGACTTCACCGAGTACAGCGTCGTCATCCCGTCAACGGATGCTCGCCTGCCAGGTGCCGGGCAGGCGCTCGGGGGCACGTTCGATCCCAATGCCATCGTTGCAGCGAGAAACGTGATCAAGGATGCATCCCAGTTCGGGAAGCAGCTCGCCCGCTGGAGCGGCTTCGATATCAGCATCGACGTCCGGCTGGCGGCCGGATTACTGGTGCAGGGCGGGATCAGCAGCGGCAAGTCGATGACGGACAACTGCGATATCGTCGACGACGTGCCCGAGGCGTTGCAGGCGGCGGTTGTTGCTGCGCCCGCCGGCATTCAGCCGCTCGTGACTGCCGCCACCGGTGGCGCGTGGACGCCGAAGCAATACTGTCATCAGGAGACACCGTTCCTTGCGCAGTATAAAGGGCTTGGCGCGTACACGCTGCCGTACGGCATTCGAATCAGCGGCACCTTCCAGAGCATTCCGGGACCGCAGATATCCGCGAACACCGTCTACGTCGGCACGGTCCCGTCGCTTGGCCGGCCGTTTACGCTGGGGCAGGCCAACATCAATCTGATCGAGCCAGGCACGCTGTACGGAGACAGGCTGAATCAATTCGACCTCCGCTTCACGAAGATCGTCGGCCTTGGCCGCAGCCGCGTGGACCTGAACGTCGATCTGTACAACGCGTTCAACTCGGACGCGATTCTCGTCCAGAACAATACGTTCGGCGCCGCCTGGCAGAGGCCGATCACCGTCATTCAGCCGCGGTTCGTGAAACTCAGCGCTCGTTGGGATTTCTAGTCTGAGCCTTCCAGAGGAGGGACTGATGCGAAGGACGGTTGTATCGGTTGGCTTCGTTGTGGCCGCGGGTGCCGTCTATATCGGCGCACTCTACATCGGGATTGGGCGGCCGGTGGCGGTGCTCGCGCAGACCACGGATACCGTGCTTTACGAGGGCGCGCGCGTGATCGTCGGCGACGGTTCGGCGGCAATTGAAAACGCTGCGATTCTCGTCGAAAACGGGAAGTTCACGACGATCGGTCAGCGAGGACAGGTCCAGGCTCCGGCCGCCACGCGCGTGGACCTGACGGGAAAGACGGTCATGCCCACGTTAGTGAACACGCATCTGCACATCGGGCCTGGCCGCGGCACGCCGGCCTTCTACGATATGCAGGCTGGACGGCAGCAGTACATCGAGCAGCTGCATGCCTTGGCGTATGGCGGGACCGCCGCGTCGACCAGCATGGGCTGGGACAACGAAGCGGCGCTCCAGATCCGGGCCGAATACCTGCCGAACGCCGCCCGCGTGTTGACGAGTTACCGGGGAGCCGGTGTGCCGTTGGGCCAGGGGAAGAAGCTCCAGGACGCCCACGCAGCGGGCCGGGACACCCGGATGGAGGAGGACCTCTCCGACAGCACGGTCTGGTTGTGGACGAAGACGCAGGTCGAGATCTACGTGCAGGAGCAGGCCTACAAGCGGGTCGACTTCATCAAAATGTGGCTTGACGACCGGCTCGGCACGGAGCTCCACCTGAGCCCCGACATCTATCGACCGCTCATCGAGAGGGCGCACCAGCACAACATTCCAGTTTTCGCGCACATCTTCTATCAGGCGGACGCAAAGGATCTGGCGCGCGCCGGGATCGACATGCTCGCGCATCCGGTGCGCGACAGTCTTATCGACGATGAGTTCGTGCGAATCATGAAGGATCACCAGGTGGTGCAGCAAACGAACTTTCAACTCCCCTGGAGTTACACGATGACCGCGGCTGATGCTCCCCTTTATTGGGAGGATCCCCTGTTCCTCGAGACCAGCTCACCGACTGCTGCACAGCGCTACCGGGAGCAGGCTCAGACCCGCGCCAGTATCGTGCGGACGCACGAAGGACAGCTCGACGTGGACGGCCGGAAATTCAACGCAGAGATCTACTCGCGCATCGTCAGCAATCTGAAGAAGGAGTACGCGGGAGGCGTGAAGATCGCCGTGGGCACCGACGGCGGCGGGACATTTGCTCCACACCTGGACATGCGCCTCCTTGTGAAGGACGTGGGCCTGACGCCCATGCAGGCGATCACGGTGGCGACCAAGAACGCGGCGGAAGCGCTGGATCTCAACGATCTCGGCACAATTCAGGCGGGCAAGGACGCCTCCTTCATCGTGCTGAATGCCAGTCCGCTCGACGACATCAAGAACACGGCGAAGATCGCCGCCGTTTATCTCAAGGGGCACAAAGTGGACCGCGACATGATCAAGAAGACCTATCTGTCGAAAATTACCGCCCCCCGGACCGGGTCCACTGCCCGTCGCGATTGAGGTAGCGATTCAGCCGTCATCGAAGGCGTTGCCGAGTGGCGAAACGTTCCTGGCCACATCGTGAAAGTGAGGACGCGACCATGGGCATCGAGAAGAACGAAGCGGATATCGGTCGGCGAGACTTCCTCCGGAAAGGTGCCGCTGGTGTCGGCGCGAGCGCGTTGGTGGGGCTCGGCGTTCAGGAGGTCGAAGCCCAAAGGGGCGGCCAACGGTGGGACATGACCGCGGACTTCGTCACGATCGGAGCCGGCACGGCGGGGCTCGCCGGAGCCGTGTCGGCGCTCGAGCACGGCGCATCCGTCATCATGGTCGAGGAGAACTTCGACATCGGCGGACATGGAATGGTGAGCGGGGGAAATGTGCACCTCGGCGGGGGGACGAGTCGACAGAAGAAGTTCGGGATACAGGACTCGCCCGACCAGGTCTACAACGACTGGGTGCGCTACGACCACCGCGAAAGCCGGTACAGCGACCGGGATCTGGTGCGAGCGTTCGCGGACGAGAACGCGCCGGCCTTTGAATTTCTGATTGCCAACGGCGTGCAGTTCACCGATGAGGCAACCGGTCCGGGAGCAGCGTCCACGGTACGAAGACAGGGGACCGCGGTGCAATGGCCGGTCAAGAGCGAGATCATGACCGCCGAACCGAGCAGAAGGGGATCCGGCATCGTGCGCGCGCTCGAGAAGGCCGCGCGGGCAAAGGGCGCGAAGATTCTTCTCAAGCACAAGATGACGAGCATCGTGCGCGAGAATCCCAGTTCGGGGAGGGTGCTTGGAATCACGGCAACCTCGGAAGGGCGCACCGTAAGGATCGAGGCCAAAAAGGGCGTGCTGGTGGCGAGTGGTGGCCATACGAGCAACGTCACCTTCCGCCGCATGTTCGACCCACGCCTGACCGAGGAGTACCAAGTTGCCGGCGAGCCGTATTCACGGCAGCCTGGAGACGGAGAGCTTGCCGCGATGGCAATCGGAGCGGTGCTCTGGGGCACGGCAAGTCAAACCGTCGAAGCGGGCGCGTGGTTGAACAAGACGGTGTATATAGGCTGCCGGTGGGGCTACAGCAGCCTGCATTGGCCGGCCGATAGCCCGATCTTCGATCGGATCAAAGCGTCAGGGCTGGCAAATGTGGACTGGCAAAACGTTATCCTCGTCAACCAGTCGGGCCGGCGGTTCTACAATGAGCTCGCGACGGGCCACGACTTCCTGAACGCCGCGTTGGGGTACAGCGGCAACTCGACCAAGCTGAACGGCGGCGGGCCGATATGGGCGATCTTCGATGCGGACGCGATCACGCGGCAGAAATGGGATCCCAGACCGCCGAACGTGGATCCGGAATACTTTTTCAGCGCAGACACGATCCAGGAGCTGGCGCGTGCGATTGCGAACCCTTACCAGACGCGTCCCATGCCAGCCGCTGTCCTCCAGGACACGGTCACCAAGTACAACTCGTTCGTCGACGCCGGAACCGATCCGGATTTCAAGAAGCCCGCGCCGCGTTACAAGATCCAGAAACCTCCGTTCTACGCCGCGTGGTCGACGCCCATCCTCCACGACTCTCTCTGTGGGCTCCGAACGAATGCGAAGGCCCAGACGCTCGATATGCAGGGTCAGGTGATCCCGGGTCTCTACTGTGCGGGCGAATCACAAGGAGGGTTTGCTCAGCATGGCCTTGGGCGGGCGATCGTCTTTGGCCGCATTGCCGGCAGGGAAGCTGCCCGAAGCAACGGGCGGACCTAATCGTGATTGCGTCCGGGCAGGCCGATCCTGGCGCGCTCTGCCACAGGGGATGATGACGCACACAACGACAGTCGAGATGATTCGGTCCGTTCCAGGCGAGGTCGAGGCTGGTACGGCGATCACCCTCAGCGTCAGGGTCTCATGCGCGGCCGGCTGCGACTTATGCGGCGCGCCGATCGCTGTACTGGCTGGCGAAGAGACCCTCATCGCCACTGCTCTGTCCTCGTGCGACGGAGCGGCCAACGTCACGGAGGACCTGTCGCTCAAAGCGCCCGCGGAGGTTGGCGAGCACGTGTGGACGGTCGTGTTCCGCCGCCACGAAACGGAATCCGTCGCTCACGACGAAAGCTGCCTGCCCGTCGCCTTCAAGACAGTGCCGCATGCGAGCAGCATGGCAGTTTGGGATGTCCCGTCGCCCATACTGGTCGGCCATGCGTTCACAGTGAAGGTTGGAGTGAAGTGCTCGGCCAGGTGCAGCCTGGCCGGGCAAGCTGTTGAAGTACGCAATGAGTCAGGCGGGCGAATGGGCCAGGCAACGTTGAATGAAACGCCTTGGCCCGGGACCACTGCACTGTACGTCGCAGAAGTGGCGCTGGTCGCTCCGGCGACGGCCCGCATGTCATCGTGGACTGCTTGTTTCGCAGAAACAGATCTTTCACTGCCGCACTCGGAAGCATCTGCCGTCTTCAGCTTCCTCACTGCGGTACTGCCCGATCACAAGCTGACAATCAAGGTCATCGACAAACATACGCATGCGCCCGTCGAGCAGGTCGACATCAGATGCGGCAGCTACCGCGCGTCGACGAATGCACAAGGAGTGGCGACCCTGCAGCTGCCCACTGGCAGGTATGAGCTCAATGCATGGAAGCTGGGTTACGACGATGCGCCTCCGATGACGCTCGAAGTCAATGCAGATCTGCTCATTCACGTCGAGACGGCGCCGACACCGGAGAAAGATCCCGATGACGAGCGGGTCTGGATGTGACCGCTCCAAAGATGAGAGCCGCAGGCTAGATTCCCGTTCGAAAGAAATTGACACTGACCGTCGCTAGCTCGGACGGAGGAAACTTGCTCTGAAATAGCGGATCCGCCAGCAGACCGGCTGCTTCGGCGCTGTCTAGAAAGATCGGCAGTTCGACCAGGTATTGATCGGAAAAACCATGGGTTCCGTCGTAAGCAACAGCCGGCGTTTTCTCCAGATTCGCCGCAGTCAGTTCCGGCGGCAGCGTATGCAGCTCCAAAACCAGCAACCCGAATCGCCCCACATACGGCGCCCATCGCCGCAGATGCCGGACAAGGTTTTGTTCGAGCTCATCGGCGGGGATCTCCTGGCCGAGGTGGGCAAAGGCGCCGGTAGATCGCGCGGGGCATGTTCCCTTCACATAATCTGCAGGCGCAGAGTAAGGGCGGTTGTGGTCGAGGAAGGAGCGGACATGCAGAAGGTCGTGAACGTCCAAACCCAGCTTCTCCAGGTCGCTGGCCAATTGCGCAGGACGATTGATGTCGCCGTGAATCACGTGAAACTTCGGAATGCCCGCCCGGCGCAGCGTCTGCTTCGCCACTCGCCGCGCGACCTTGTTGAAATCGGCGCCGACGAGCACTAGCGGATTCTGGTCGAGAACGCGGCCGCGGGCGGTCTGTTCCTTGACGATTGAATAGAGATGTTCGAGCAGGCTGCCGTCGCCGCAACCCATATCACAGACACCGTGCGGCTGCTGGTTCAGCGGCCGGTTGAAAATGTCGACGATGATCTCGTCAACTTTCCTGAAATACGTCTTGTGCGCGCCGCCGCTGGCCCAGACATTCATGCCGCGATTGACCAGCAACTCAACGCCGCTCTCATCGAAACGCGGAATGCGGGGATTGCCGAACAAGAGCGTGCTCACCACATTGAACGTAGGCAAATACGAGACGGTGACGCCATACGAGGTCGCAATCTGCGCAGCATATCGGCCACAGGAGGTCAGTTGCACCCGATCCTCGTCGCGAGTGATCCAGCCCTGAGTGGCCAGGAGATCGAACAGGCAGGACACAGTGTCCTGGTTGACCAGGAGTGACCTGATGCTCATCGGCCCGTGTTCGAGCTGGCTCAGGACGCCGCCGCGGGCAAGCGCGACCATCGCTGGACCGATCAGCATGCCATCGAGGTGTTTGCGAACGAGGTCGGAGACCTTGAAGGCCAGTGGATCGCGCGGCGCGGTCAGCCCCCAGCGCGTGTGCGATCGACCCACCAGCTCGCGCAGGGAAAGCAGAATTGGAGCGTCAGAGCTGCCGAACAGGAAGTCTTCCAGGAAAACGGCTTTTGAAATGAACGAAACAGCTTCCGCGTACAAAGGTGGCGCGATGCCTGCGGCAACGACTCCTTCCGGCGTCAGAGCATAAGCCGGCCCGGAAGAGCTATCGTCGTGCCGCTGCTCCAGCCACCCCGCGCACACCAGCAATCGCAGAGCAACCTTCAGATACCCGCGGTTGCCGTGAGTATGCCGCACGATTTCATCGAGTCCCGTCCAAAGCGATGGCTTGCCGAACAGGTCGAAGACTCTTCTCTCCCAGAGAGCTTTGACAGTGGGGGCAAGAGCGATTCCGGCGAGGTGGTGGAAGACCAATGCTCGAACGCTGGCGCGTTCGTCATCCACCGGTGATCTCGGAAGCATCTCAGGTCCGGCCCAGGTGCGGCTGGGCAGCTACGCCCGCCCTTCGAACAAATCTCTGCCTTCTACCAGCGTGCGCATCTTGCGATCGACGACGCTGCGCTGCAGCATCCAGAATCCGCAGTCGGGATGGACATACGCAAGCTGCTCGGGTCCCAAGACTTTTACGACGTGCTCGATTCGCTTGGCGATGAGCTCCGGGCTCTCGACCTCGTTGTCCTTGATATCCACCAATCCCACGCCGAGACGGATATCGGCATTCAGGTCGGCGAAAACCGGAAGCTCCTCGTAGCCGTGGCGTGCGAACTCCAGCACCAGATGGTCGGTGTGCAACCGGTTCAGGAACGGTAACAAATCGCGCCAGAAGCCGCGAAGCTGAGGCTGGCCACCGTAGTTTCCAAAGCAGATGTGCACGGCTTTGTCGCTGAGAATTCCATCGAGCACGTGATTCAGAGCCTCGGCTGCCCAGGGCGCGTCTTCCGGATAGCCGGCGATGCACGCTTCGTCCAGTTGGACCACTTCCGCTTCGATAGACTCCAACTGGTGGCGCAGCACGACCGCGATATCCATCGCGAGGTCGGCAATGTCCTTGTAGAAGCAATTCGTCAGCACGCGCGCAAGCATGTGCGGACCTGTACAGGTGAATTTGTACGGCAGCTTCGTCAGCGGGCGGGCGAACTCGTAATCGCTGGGCAGGTTGAGCGTGCCGTCCTGGATTTTGCCGACGACCATGCCGGCGGTCAACAAGCGATAGCCGGACGCGCGGTCCGATCGAAAGCGATCGAAGTCCGAAAGCGAAAAATGTTTTCGAATTCCATCCATGCGCGATGCGAAGTAGTCCACCATGCCATTGGTCTCGGGATGGCTGGGGTCGAAGCGCATGAGCTCGCCATCGGTGACCAGATCGATACCCGCGAGCTCCTGCGTTTTCAAAACCGCCATCACTGCGTCGCGCAACACCAATCGTGACGTGTTGCCGACGAGCCACGAAGGAACCGGGTAACTGCCGACCACTGTGGTTTTGATTCTCGCTGGCATGGCTTTTCACTCGCGCCCGCCCGCATTCCTGCGGAGAGGCCAGATGATACTTTACTCGAGCTGCACACCGCCCTCGTCTGCCGGAGGCGTACCGTAGGTATGAAAAGACTCGACGGTTTTCAGTCCCCAGGCCTGGCCTTTCTTTCGGTCCTCCTCTGACCACGTGATCGGTTTCCAGTCAGGAGCCAGAATCAGGCGGGCGCCGGCGTTCGCAACTTCCACCCGGTTGCCGCCGGGCTCGTAGACATACAAGAAGAAGGTCTGCTGGATGGCGTGCTTGTGTGGTCCTGTTTCGATGTAGATGCCGTTGTCCAGAAAAATGTCCGCAGCACGCAGGACATCCTCGCGGCTATCGACCGCGTAGGTCAGATGATGAAAGCGGCCGCGCGTCTTGGTGTGGTCGGCCGTGTACGCAAAATCGTAGCTCTTGTTGCTGACCGTCAACCACATGCCGCTTTCCGTGCCGTCGTTCAGAACGATCTGCTCCGTCAGCCGGCATCCCAGGTAGTTTTCGAAGAAAATCCGGTTCGCTCTGACGTCCACCGCCAGACAGTTCACGTGGTCGAGGCGTCGCACGCTCACGCCGCGTGACGGGAAGCGTTGCGCCTGGTTCTTCAGCGCCGGCTTGAGCTCTGCCGGCGGGCTGTACCATTCGGTCTCGTAATAGATTTCGATGAGGTGGCCGTCGGGATCGTGGCACGCGAAGGCAGGACCGTGACCGAGATCTCCCTTCGTCCACCCAACCTCATGTCCCGAGTCCTTCAGCGCGGCGACGCGACGGCTGAGCGCCTGCGGGCTTCGCGCGCGGAACGCCATGTGGCGCATGCCCGAGGTGTTCGCCCCCGTGAGCTTGAGCGAGTGATGTTCGTAGTCATCCCAGCCGCGCAGGTAAACCGACTCGCCTTTCCGCGCGGTTTCAGTCATTCCCAGTACCTCCACGAAGAACCGGAGGCTTTCGTGCGGCTTTGGCGTCAACAACTCCACGTGGCCGAGATGTGCTAAATCTGAAATTGGTTCACTTTGCACGCGTTGAGCCTCCAGAA
>Ga0137418_10006042_pt1 | contig 11134 bp, 8 predicted proteins | sample CZODoug3_1_2_16f_FD_122242 | JGI IMG/M metagenome (GOLD analysis project Ga0137418, IMG submission 122242) | Vadose zone soil fungal communities from Angelo Coast Range Reserve, California, USA - CZODoug3_1_2_16fungal (Hybrid Assembly) | ecosystem: Environmental > Terrestrial > Soil > Vadose... | reverse complement strand
AAAGCTGTGCGCGCGCCCTCGAGAGGATTCGCGTTACTTAGACCACGCAGATTTCGCGCTTGTCCGCGCCGCGAACCTCGTGGAATTTACATCCTGTTGACAGCGATTCAACACCTCGCTGACAAGCATTCCGCGCGAATTTTCTATCATTCCATCTGCACGCATTCGAAAACCGGTATTCAAGTCCTGTCCCGAATCTCTTGCCGCAATTGTAGTTGCGCCGCGATTCATCGAACCACGCGCTCAATGGCACGGCGCTGTATACTAGGAGCCAAGCCTGCTCCCTGCAAGGCTTGGCTCAACCGGGAAACGTCTGTTCTTCTAAAGGACCCGCATGGAAACCGTACTGGTAGTCGAAGATAGTCGGCCAATGCAGCGCACTCTCCAGCGCCTGTTCGAATCGGACGGGCTCGCGGTGCAGATTGCTGCCGACGGCCTTGCCGGCATCGAAAGCTTCCGCAAACAGACACCTAGCGTCGTGGTGCTGGACCTCAAGCTTCCGAAAATGCCCGGCAAGGAAGTTTGCCGCGCGTTCAAAGCCTCCGCCGCGTCGGTTCCGATCGTGATACTCAGTGCCAACAATGATGTCGAAGACAAAGTTCTGCTGCTCGAGCTTGGCGCCGACGATTACGTCACCAAACCTTTCAGTCCCAAGGAACTTTTGGCGCGGGTACGCCGCGCCATGCGGCGTACAGGGCAACAACCCGAGGCACCAGGCTCCGCAGCCCCCGCTAGTCAACGTGAAGTTCTCGCTTTTGACGACATTGTCATCGATTTTGCCGGCATGGTTGCCACTCGCGGCTCCAAATCCCTGTCGTTCACCGCGCAAGAGTTCAAGCTGCTTAAGTACTTCGCCAACTCTCCCTCCCGCGTCATCTCGCGGGAAGAATTATTGAATGAAGTTTGGGGCTACGATAACTATCCCGTCACCAGAACCGTCGACAACCACGTCCTCCGGCTGCGGCAAAAACTTGAACCGGATCCCGTCAATCCGCGCTATTTTCTTACCATGCACGGCACCGGGTATAAGTTCGCCCCCGGCCGTTCGGAGCTCGCTCCAGAAAAATAAGGTAGTGGGTCAGCTTGAATTTTTCGGCTCGTGACACAATGGGTCAAAATTCAAGCTGTCCCACTACCAAAAAATAAACCCTGCTCGGAGTTTCATGGCCCTCCTGCGATTACGCACTCAGCTCCTGGTCGCCACCCTTGTGATTATCGGCGCGTTGCTAGGATCGCTCCTGGTGATCGTCCGCTCCATCGTGCGTTCGGAAATCGTCGATGGCGTTCAGCAAAGTACCGAAGCCTCGCTGCACGCTTTCCAAAACGTTCAACGCGACCGCGAGCTTGAGCTTTCTCGCACCGCCGCCATGCTGGCGGAATTGCCCACGCTTAAAGCGGTTTTGGCCACTCAGCATGCCCTGACCATTCAGGACGCCTCGCAACCTTTCTGGAAGCTTGCCGGCAGCCAGCTCTTCGTGCTTTCCAGTTCGGACGGAAAACTTCTCGGTTTTCATGTCTCCATTCCCGGATGGGATGCGCAACTTGCCGAAGCCGAATTGCGAAAATCTCTCGAGCAAGGCGAAGACGCTTCCTGGTGGTACGGCAACGGCCGGTTGTATCGCGTCTTCCTTCATACCGTTCTGGCAGGCAGCGAAAAAAATCAACGCCAGGTCGGCATCATCGCCGTCGGCTATCAGATTGATTCTGCCGTCGCCGCGCAATTGGCGCAGGCATCCGGCAGCCAAATTGCCCTCGCCACCGGTGATAAAATTATCGCCAGCACACTCCCGCCGCAGGAAGAAAATGAATTTCAGTCCAAGCTGCAATCCGGCTGGGAGGCTTCCGCTGGCTCTCGCGACTTGCGGCTGGGCAGCGATTCCTATCAAGCTGCCGCTGCGTTGCTGCAAGAAGGCCCCGGGGGCAACGTAAAATGTTATGTGCTGATGTCTCTCCAACCGGCCAATGCTTTCCTGGCCCGCCTGAATCGCACCATTCTGGTTCTTGGTCTTTCCTCTATCGTGCTGGCAGCCCTGCTACTCACCTTCGTTTCCAGGACCATCACCCATCCGCTGGATAATCTGGTTTCTGGCGTTCGCGCCCTGGCCCAAGGTGACTACTCCTATTCCATCACTCCGCACGGAAGCAGCGAAGTCGTCGAACTTGGCGAAGCCTTTTCCAAGATGCGCGGCGAACTGCGCGAATCCGAGCAGCGCCGCTTCGCCACCGAGCGCATCGCCGCACTTGGACGCGCTGCCAGCTCCATCTCCCACGACCTGCGCCATTATCTTGCCGCGGTGGTGGCCAACGCCGAATTCCTCTACGAAGCCGATAAATTGAAACTCAATCGCGATGAGATCTATGGCGAAATCAAAACCGCTTCCGAGCAAATGACGGATCTGCTCGATTCGCTGCGCGAATTGTCGCGTGAGGAAGTCTCCATCTCTCCGCGGATTGCGGCCATCGATCAAACCATCCGCCGCGCGGTCGATGCCGTTCGCGCCCATTCCGATATGCGTCATCGCTCCATCTCTATTCACGCTGCCGGCGAAATGACCGGCACCTTCGATCCGCAAAAAATCGAACGCGTCTTCTTTAATCTGGTTTTGAATGCTTGCGAAGCTTCCGCGCAAACTCTCGGCGAAATCGACATCGACATCCGCTCATGGTCCGACCGCTTTGAAGTCCGCGTCATCGATCGTGGCTCCGGCGTTCCGCCGGCTATTTCCAACACCTTATTCGACCCATTTGTCAGCCTTGGAAAATCCAACGGCACCGGGCTCGGCCTGGCCATCGTCAGCAAAGTTATTCACGACCATGGCGGTTCAGTCGTGGTTGAAAACACTTCCTCCTCCGGAACCACCTTCCTGGTCAGGCTGCCGCGCGCAGCCGGCGTACTCAGCGATGCCGCGCAAACCGTAGCGTCCTGATTCTCGCTCCGCAACTCGGTTGAGGCTCGGTGTCTCGCGGTTGTCTCAGTTCCCGCCGTACTGTTCTTTATTTCGTGACCGACATTTTGCATCTCCACGACAACTCCTTCGCGCCCATCGCCCACAATCCTTCTGTATTGAAGCTAGCCAGCTCCTGATTTTTTCTGGCTTCGACCCACTCTCAGAGAGGCTAAAAATATGGTTTCATCATCGTTCGGCAAAATCTCCGGCATCCTTTTGTTTTGTCTTGCGGCAGCCGCTTCGGCATCCGCTCAATACGGCGGCGGCACCGGCGGTACGGGCACAGGCACTGGTGGCACCGGCTCTAGCGGTTACGGTTCTGGCAACGGCAAAGCCATCGGCATCGGAGTTGGCGCTGCTGCCGGCGCCGCGGTTGGAATCGCGCTGCTTGTCCATCATCACCACGTGGTGCAGGCCAAATCCGAAGTCGCTCTGGTCGGCTGCACCCAATCCGCCATGAGCGCACTCACACTAAAAAATGAAAACGACAATGTGACTTACACCATTCTTTCCCATGGCACCGCGCTTCAGCCGGGGCAGCGCGTGGAACTTAGAGGCGTCGTCTCCGACGAAAAATCCGACGTTCGCGCCTTCCGCGTGCATCAGCTCATCAACAATTTCGGCGCTTGCGGTTCAGCCACTGCTGCCGCGCAAAAGCCCGCTACCCAAACGACCGCGCTCTTGCAGTCCGCGACCAATTAAGGCTCGCGAAATCCGTATTCCCGTTGCATCTGGACGAGTGGCTCGATTGCTGTTGACCTGCGGTGGCCGCCGAGATTCGCGTGCAACTGTTTTCCAGGCCACTTGTCTGCCATAACCCCTTAGTTCAGATTCGTGCCAAGTCGTCAGACCGCCGCTTCGATTACCTGCGGCTGAGTTGGGGGTGAACTCAGTCACGTCGATCGAAGCGGCGAACTGTTTGTTCCGCCAGCTTGCCCATCGAGTAAGCCCTGAGCCTCGGCCAGGCCGCCCACCGCCATCCGTACAGGCTGACAAAATTTGCCTGTACTCCCGGTCAGCCGTTCAATCTAAAGCACATAGCCTCGTACTAGCCCACATCCGCTATTGCCCATAAACTTTTCCTTCCGGTAGACTACGTCTCAGGATGAGAGGCTCTGTATCGATTCCGAACAGCGCCCCTTCCTTTTTGGCACCTAAGTCTTGTGTTTTGAGTCCGCTATTTTTGGCTCACCAAGTGCATAAGTATCACTAGTTGTGGAACGCGGTTCACGGGTCTCAAAAACGAAGTTGTCCTTGCATACCCGGAACGAACTGAAGCAAAGAGCGCGACTCCACAAAATAGTTTTGGAACAGAGGCACACAGCGAATGTCACAATTTACCCGGCTCGGAAAAACATCACTCATCGTGTTCCTGGCCGCTTCCTGCGTTTGCCCGCCTCCTTCCATTGCCGCGCCTGGAGTTGCAAAACCAGTCGCCAAGCCTGTCCGTACTTCGCGCCATCATCGCTATGTTCGCCCTGAAAAGGGAGTTGATCCCACTATTGGCGACGTCGCCACCAACGACGATCCCATCGTTCGCGCCGCCGCCGTCGAAGCTCTTGGCCGTTACAACGGTTCCGTAGTCGCTGTCGATCCCAACACCGGACGCATTCTCACCGTCGTCAATCAAAAATTGGCTTATTCCGATGGCGCCATTCCTTGCTCCACCATCAAGCCCACCATCGCTCTTGCTGCTCTCGAAGAAAACGTAATCACCCGCGACACCATGCTCAAAGTCGGCCGCCGCAAGTACATGAACCTCACCGACGCCATGGCCCATTCCAACAATAATTTTTTTGAAGAACTCGGCCGCCGCATGGGCTTCGATACTGTTTCCCGCTATGGCCGTTTGCTCGGCCTCGGCGAACTCGCCGGCTACAATCTCCAAGACGAACATCCTGGCTCTTTCCCGATGGCTCCGCCCGCCAAGGGTGGCGTCGCTCGCATGTCCAGTTTCGGCGAAGGCATTCAGATCACTCCGTTTCAGATGGCTTCGCTCGCCGCTGCTTTCGCCAACGGCGGCACTCTGTACTACCTGCAATATCCCGAACTTGGCTCGGAAGTCAGCGCTTTCGTTCCCCGCATCAAGCGCGAATTAAACATCGCTCCGCTGCTTCCCGAATTGCGTGAAGGCATGCTGGCCGCGGTTCTCTACGGCACTGGCAAGCGCAGCTTTGATTCCGGTGGCGATGAAATGCCCGCTGGAAAAACCGGCACCTGCTCCGATCAGCTTTCCCACGTTGGCTGGTTCCTGACTTACGCCGATGAAGCCCATCCCAAAATTGCTATCGCTGTTCTGATTCGCGGCAACAGCTCCCGCATCAAGGGCCCGCTCGCCGCTGGCGTCGCCGGCCACATCTATCGCCGTCTGCGCGAACAAAACTATTTCGCCGACGTCACCGCCCGCAAGAACCTCGCCGCCAACATCGCCTCCGGCCACTAAGGTCGACCCATCTCCCTATAAAAATATTCAGCGCAGCACTACTGCGCCATACTAAGCGCCGCAGGCTCTGTGACGATACGCCCGTCGAACAAATGAATCGTGCGGTCGGCGAAGCGCGAATACCGCGGATCATGCGTCACCAGGCAAATGGTTGCGCCGTTCTGGTGCAGCTCAGCGAGCAGCTGCATGACCGCTTCGCTGTTTTGTGAATCGAGATTTCCCGTTGGTTCATCCGCCATCAGGATCAGTGGATCGCCGCCAAGCGCGCGGGCCACGGCGACGCGCTGCTGCTGGCCCCCGCTCAGTTGCGCGGGAAAATGTTTTTTGCGATGGGACATGCCAACACGTTCCAGCGCGTGCTCGGTCTTTTCCTTGCGCTCGGCCGCGCCCATGTTGCGGTAGGTAAGCGGAAGTTCGACGTTCTCATAAACGGTCAGGTCGCCGATCAAGTTGAACGCCTGAAAAACAAAGCCGATTTCACGATTGCGGATTCGCGTTCGCTCCGCGGCGGAAATTTGCGAAACCTCTTTGCCATTCAAGAGATATTTTCCGCCGGACGGAGAATCCAAAAGGCCCAGCACCGAAAGCAAAGTGGACTTCCCGCAGCCCGACGGCCCGGCGATGGAGACATAATCGCCTCGCTCGATCGTCAGATCGATGTTGGAAAGCGCATGCGTCTCCACGTCTTCGGTGCGAAATATTTTTGTGACGCCTTCCATTTTGATGAGCTGAGTCATGACTCTCCTCGGAACAAATATTGTGAACAAATCATTTCAAGCGAATCCGCTCGTAAGCGCTTTGCGCTGAAGTGTCGGAAAGAATCACCCGATCGCCTTCACGCAATCCCTCGCGAACTTCCACCGTGCTCACCGAAAATCTGCCCAGCTTCACCGTGGTGCGCACCGCTTCCGATCCGTCGGAATTCAATTTGAAAAGACCGACGGTCGTTTCCGGCTGCCCGAACGCAGGACGTCCGACATACAAAATATTTTTCATGTTTTCGATTTCAATCGTTCCCTCAACGCTTAGATCGGGACGCGCGCCATTCGGCAGCGCGCCATCCAGCGAAACATCTACGGTGACGGTGCCGTTCTGCACCGAGGGATCGATCCGCGAAACTTTTCCACTTACGATTCCGTTGCGAGTGTCGACGGTGGCTTTCATGCCTGGAACCAGTTCGTTCGCTTGGGTTTCCGCGACTTTGATTTCGGCCTTTAGTTTTTTGGGATCGGCGACCCGCGCCAGATTCGTTCCCGGCGCAACACTTTGTCCGACTTCCACCGGAACAACCTGCAACACGCCGTTGAGTCCAGCGCGCACATGCAGGCCATCGAGTTGCGAGCGCCGCAGATTGTACAGCGCGCGCTGCTGGTCCACATGGGATTTTTCCGCGGCAATTTTAGCGTCGGCCGTTTCCTCCGCGTTTTTCGCTCGCGCTTCCTCGATTTGCGCGCGGATCGCCAGTTGCTCTTCTCTTACTCTCGAAAGCTGTGCCGTGACTTCTGCTCCGATCTGTTGCGCCACTAGTTTTTCATCCACCGAATGCTGAATTTTTGCCTGTTCATATTCGCTGCGAACCGACGCCGCTGCCGCCTTTTGATTCAAGATGTCGCTGCCCATTTGCGCTTTTACGCTCTGAAATTGCGCTTCCGCGGCTTTCAGCTGGTATTCTGCGTCCAGCGTGTCGCGTTCCAGTTCCGGATTGCTGAGTTCCAGAATGATCGACTCGGGTTTCACGATTGCTCCGGGGTGCAGGATGATTTTGCTCACCCGCGCCGCGTTCAGCGCCGGAATCCACTGAATGTCTTCGGGAACCAGTATGCCGGTGCCATGTACGGCGCGAAGCATGTCCCCGCGCTTCACCGTGTCGGAAAAAAACGATGCGCCGTCCACGCTTGGGGCAGCCGGCCGGAGGCGAGAAACCCCGTAGGAAATTGCCGCGACCAGAAGCAGCGTGACTGTAGCCAGCAATAGCCTGCGAATTGTTTTGCTGCGCGGATTTTGTGGGATCGCGATGTCCATGGTTTTTGTTCTATTCATACCTGAGCGCCACTAGCGGATCGACTCGCGACGCGCGTTGCGCGGGAATGTAGCCGGCGATGAGGGCGACGCCGGCGAAGACGACGAACATCGCCACGAACGTCATGGGATCGCCTGGTTCGGTTTGAAACAGCAGGGAAGAGATCCATTTTCCACCAATGAAGGAAACGACAGCGCCGATAAAGATGCCCGCGAAAGCAAGGCGCAGCGTCCGATTCACGACGCCGAACAGAATATCGCTCCGGCTCGCCCCAAGCGCCATGCGGATGCCGATTTCCTGGCGCTGCCGCGTGACCATGTAAGAAATGACGCCGTAAATTCCCAGCGCCGCAAGAATCAGGCCGAGCGCGGCGAACGAAGTGACCAGCGTGACGAAGAACCGGCGCGGCGAAGTGGAAGAATCGACGATCGTCTGCAATGGGCGAAATTCGCCGATTGGTTGATCGGGAGAATATTCGCGCATGGTTCGAGTCAACGCGGGACCGAGCACTTCCGGTGGGAGTTTTGTGCGCACGATGAGTTCGGAGCCTTCCGGGCCGGCTTGCGCGTAGGACAAGAACATTTCTGGAGTGGAGGCGTCTTCAAGACTGTTTTGCCGAACGTCAGAAATAATGCCGATGACTCTGGCTGTCTTGCCTCTGGCTGTGAAATTTTCGGCCTCTTTTCCCAGGGCATCCTGGCCCGGCCAATGCAATTTCGCAGCCGCTTCGTTGATGATCACGGATTCTTGCGTGTCCGGGCGATCGTCGGCCCACGAGAAATCGCGGCCTTCGAGCAGGCGTATACCCATCGCTTCGATGTAACCGGGCGTAACGATGCGCACGTACGCGCCATTGTCTTCGTCACGACTGTAAGCTCTGCCCACCGCTTGAAATCCCCAACTGCGGTTACGGCCGAGCGGAAGCATGTCTGAAATTCCGGCGGCTTCGACGCCAGGGATTTGCCGAACGCGGCGCAGAATCTCTTGAAGAATAGGCGTGCGATGCTTGGGATCGCCGTTGTCGTCGTAGCTGATGGTCAGGGCCGCGGTCTGGCTGGGCTGGAAGCCGAGATCGACGTCGAGGACACGGAGAAAGCTGCGAAGGAGCAAGCCTGCACCAACCAGGAGCACGCAAGCGAGCGCGACTTCACTGATGACGAGGAGCGAGCGGAGTCCGTGAAAGTGGCGCCCTTCGGTGGATCCGCGGCTGGAGCTACCGAGGCCAGCCCGCAAATTTGCGGAGGCGATGAGAAATCCCGGCGCGAGACCGAAGAGGACTGCGGCGAGCGCGGTGACCAGCAACGCCCAGAGAAGGGTGGCCCCATCAATCTTCATGGAACTGAGTAGCGGAAGTGCCAGCGACGCTTGTCTGGAGACGAACGCGACGATGCCGTAGGCGAAAACAAGACCGAGCAACGCTCCGGCAGTGGAAAGAACAACGCTTTCCGTAAGGAGCTGGCCCACGATGCGCGAGCGGCCAGCACCGAGTGCGGTGCGCGTGGCAAATTCCTTGGAGCGCGCCGCCGAACGAGCGAACAGCAGATTGGCCAGATTCACACAAACGATCAGTAGAATGAGCCCGACTGCCGACCACAGTACGATCAGCGAACTGCGAAGTTTGCCCCGCACGTGGTTGCTCAAGCTGGAGACACGCGTAGGATATTCGCTGTACCAATCCTTGTGAGCCGCGCGCATTTGCGGCATCAGAAGATCGGCTTCACGCTGCGCACTCTGGACCGTCGCGCCGGGTTTCAAGCCGCCAATAATGAAAATGGTGTTGCCCCAATGGCGAATGTCGTCCCAGGGATAGGGCTCGAAGAGTTCAATGCGCTGTCCGGGAGCGAATGCGGCTCCGAAGTCGAATGAAGGCGGGAGAATACCTACGACGGTGTAGGGCTGTCGATTGATTGTGACGACCGTGTTGAGAACGGATCGGTCCGAATTGAAATGCTGGCGCCAGAATGCGTTATCGAGAATGGCGACATGGGCGGCGCCTTTGGCGGTTTCGCCGGGGAGAAATGCGCGGCCGTAGAGCGGCTTCACGCCGAGCGTTTGAAAGAAATTTGAGTCCACCATGACGCCGGTGAGCGCGCGAGGCTCTCCTTTGCCGGTGAGGGAATATCCGCCGCTTCCGAAGAAGGGCATGTAGGCGGTGACTTGTTGGAAGGAACGATTTTGCTTCGCGTATTCGTCGTAGACGTCGATCTTGTATGTGAGGGAAGAGAGGCCCCCGAGGCCGCGATTGGAATCGAGCCACGCGAGTTCGTTCGAATTGGCGAAGGGAAGCGGGCGGAGCAAGAGTGTATTAATGATGCTGAAGACGGCGATGTTGGCGCCGATGCCGAGCGCGAGGATCAGGATGGCAATGGCGGCGAAGGCGCGGTCCCGCCAAAGAGTGCGAAACGTGTAGCGAATGTCGCGGAGAAGCGTGTCCAGAAATGGCAGGCCGCGGGATTCGCGATGTGTTTCCTTTGATTGTTGTGGACCGCCAAAACTGATGCGGGCCTGGCGCTCGGCTTCCTGCGGCGGCATTCCGTTTTGAATATTCTCTTCGATAGCGAATTGAAGATGAGACGCCATTTCTTCGGCGAGGTCCTGGTCGAGCGGCTTCTTGCGCGCGAAGGATTGGAGACGGAACAGCGATTCGCGGAACGAGAAGGTCATTAGTTTTCTCCTTCGTCTTGCATCGCGAGGACGCGTCCGATGACCCCGGTGAGGCGCTGCCAATAGGACATGTCAGTCGAGAGCTGTTTGCGGCCGCTCTTGGTAATCGAATAAAACTTGGCTTTGCGATTGTTGTCCGACGTGCCCCATTCGGCGGCAATCCAGCCGCGCTGCTGGAGGCGGACAAGAGACGCGTAGATGGTGCCTTGATTCAGAAGGATGGCGTCGCCGCTGACCTGCTCGATGCGGCGAGCGATGCCGTAGCCGTGTTGCGGGCCGAGGGTGGCCAGCGTTTGCAGAACCATAAGGTCAAGCGTGCCCTGGAGAAGGTCGAGTTTAGGTTCAGAAGGCGCCATATTGTGTCACTCCTGTGGTTTGACCACAGCAAGATACCAGTACTCCTGTGCGAACGCCACAGGAAACGTGTTGCCATCCCACAGGTAAAGACGAGGGGAGGGGAGAAAAAGTTTGACGAAATTTGAAGAAATTATTCATAGCGGAGGGCCACGATGGGGTCGACTTTGGAGGCGCGGCGGGCGGGGAAGTAACAGGCTACCAGACCGACGGAAAAGAGGAAGGTGGCGGTTCCAAGGAGAATCGATGGATCTACTGGGGGGAACTCGATCAGGCGGCCGCGCAAAAGTCTTGACGTGAACACAGTTAGAACGCCGCCGAGAAGGAGCCCGCCGAGGACGCGCGTTGCGCCCCACCAGATTGTGGTTCGCAAAATGGCAGAGCTGGATGCGCCGAGGGCGATGCGAATGCCGAATTCTTGCGTGCGCAACGAAACAGTGTAGGCCATAACGCTGAAGATGCCGATTGCCGACAGAAGGAGCGCGGTGCACGAGAATGCCGAGAGCGTGAACAGTTCGAAACGGGGCTGGCGGTAGTAGTCGTTCAATACGTCGGCGACGACTCCGGAGGACCACTCGCCGAGTCCGGGAGAAATGGCGCGAACTTCATGCTGGACTTCGGCAAGGACTTGGCGGGAATCGTTCGACGTCTTGGCGAATTGGCGAAGAAAATGCGGTGACTGAATCCCTGAATGCTGTAAGGGAT
>Ga0137418_10006041_pt1 | contig 11134 bp, 8 predicted proteins | sample CZODoug3_1_2_16f_FD_122242 | JGI IMG/M metagenome (GOLD analysis project Ga0137418, IMG submission 122242) | Vadose zone soil fungal communities from Angelo Coast Range Reserve, California, USA - CZODoug3_1_2_16fungal (Hybrid Assembly) | ecosystem: Environmental > Terrestrial > Soil > Vadose... | reverse complement strand
TCGTACTCGACGTGCGCGGTCGCGATCGTGATGCCGCGCTCGCGCTCTTCCGGTGCCTTGTCGATCTGGTCAAACGCTACTGCCGACGCCAGTCCCTTCTTCGACTGGATGGCCGTGATCGCCGCCGTCAGAGTCGTCTTCCCGTGATCGACGTGGCCAATGGTGCCAACGTTCACGTGCGGCTTGGTCCGATTGAATTTCTCTTTGCTCATTTCGTCCTCAATTCCGTTTCGTTTTTAGTACAAGCTCGCGATCGGGATTGAACCGATGACCTCACCCTTACCAAGGGTGTGCTCTACCGACTGAGCTACGCGAGCGGCTTCGTTCACCATCTTTGCTGCATTCACTCCTTTTCCGCCGGTAACACTCCTACTGCCGGGGAAGCTGCATCCTCGCGCTTCTGTTGCACCCCACCCTCAGAGCGGGAGACGGGACTCGAACCCGCGACATCAAGCTTGGAAGGCTAGCGCTCTACCAACTGAGCTACTCCCGCGTACGACCGTTTGCTGAATCCCACCACACACAAAAAAACCCGCCCCTACATCCATGGTGGGGGAAGGATTCGAACCTTCGTAGGCGTGAGCCGGCAGATTTACAGTCTGCTCCCTTTGGCCACTCGGGCACCCCACCGGTTTTCGCTCTTTGTGAATCTAGCTTCGTCGGCAGAGCTGACGGGGAGAATCGAACTCCCAACCTGCTGATTACAAATCAGCTGCTCTGCCAATTGAGCTACGTCAGCAACAAACAGCGAATTTTCATCGCAAGCCTTGTAGAATAGCCAACTTAGGGTAATGAGTCAACCCGACTCGCCCTATCGGAGCTTCTTCCATTTGGTCCCGTGAGGCGTGTCTTCGATGGCAATTCCCCGGCCCTCGATCTCAACGCGAATCGAGTCGGCCGTGGCGAAATCACGTTGGCCTCGCGCTTCCTTCCGCGCCTTCAAACGCTCCTCGACCCACCGTTCCACCTCGGGATCGGGCCCGACCGCCTCCGGCACCACATCCAGTACCGAATTGATGCGAGCGAAAACCTCTCTCGCTTTTTCCAGCGCCTGCTTGTCGACACCGTTTCGATCGAGCTCCGCGTTCGCTTTTCGCACGAAGGTGAACAGGGCTCCAAGCGCTATCGGAGCATTCAGGTCGTCGAAGAGCGCGGCGGTCACCTCGGCGTCGGTCTCCTCCGCGATTTTTTCCAGCTCCGGAGTCGCCGCTTTGGCTGCCGCGAGACGCTCGGCGAAATCCGCGATGCGACGCACGCCTTCAATCGACGCCTCTAGTGCGTCGTGCGACAGATTGAGCTGTTTCCGATAGTGCGTGGAAAAAACGAAGTGACGAAACGCCGCCGCCGGAACGCCGTGGTCGCGTAGGTCCTGCACGGTCGCGACGTTGCCGAGTCGCTTGGCCATCTTGCTTCCATCGGTGAGGAGAAACTCGCCGTGGCACCAGAAGCGGGAGAAGGGTTTTCCGGTCGCGCCTTCCGACTGGGCGATCTCATCCTCGTGGTGCGGGAAGATCAAGTCGATTCCGCCGCAGTGGATGTCGAGCGTCTCGCCCAGATATTTCATCGCCATCGCCGAGCACTCGAGGTGCCAGCCGGGGCGACCGCGTCCCCACGGTGAGTCCCACGCGGCGCCGGTCGCCTCATCCTCGGGCTTCGCGGCTTTCCACAGGGCGAAATCCTGCGCGTTCTCCTTCGAGTAGTCGTCCTGGATGACGCGAGCGCCGGTCCGCACCTCGCGCGTGTCGAGGCGGGAAAGCTTCCCGTAGCCTTTGAATTTGTCGATCGCGTAGTACACGCTCCCGTCATCGGCCTTGTAGGCGAGCTTCCGCTCGATCAATCGCTCGACGATCGCAATCATCTCCGGGATGTGGTCCGTCGCCTTGGGGTAGAGGTCGGCGTCCTGAATCCGGAGGAACGCGCGGTCGGCGTGGAAGGTCTTCGTGATCGGCTCCGTCACTTCTCCGATGCTGACGCCACGCTCGCTCGCCGCCTTGATGATCTTGTCGTCGACGTCGGTGAGGTTCATCACCTGGAAAATCTTCCAGCCGCGAAGGATGATTACGCGCCTGAGCAGATCCTCGAACAGGAACGTGCGGAAGTTGCCGAGGTGCGCCGGCTTGTAGACGGTCGGACCGCAGGCGTAAGTGCGAACGGTTTCGCCATCCTCGGGCGAAAACGATTCGATCTTGCGGGTGAGGGTGTTGTAGAGGCGGAAATCGGGCGGCATGTTCTGAAAATAGCTTCCTAGTCTGAGTCATGCCCGTAGAATCAACAGTCTAGTCCTGGGCCTTTCCGCGGAAAAGGCATCCGCAGAACGGAAGCAAGGAGCTGTCGGCTTTGTAGCTGTTACGCTGGGAGCTTTCATACTGGCGAACGAAGAGAGCGCGCGCGACTGAGATCGCGCGCGCTCCTCAGGATTGCTCGGCGACTTGGCGTGGCGGGCTCGCGGGCAACTCGAAGGGTGGCTGCGTTGCGTTTCGGATTGTCGCAGCCGATTCCCGAGCCGCGACCACTCTACCCTCCACGATATTGATGACGCGCGCGGCGATTCGATGCAGCTCGACCGGATTGGGTGCCGCAAGAATGATTGTGACGCCGCGACGAGTGAGTCGAGTGAGGACTGAGATGACATGGGGGTCGAAGAGGAGGCCTTCGCCACAGAGCGTCTCGTCCAGGAGGATCGCGCGCGGAGACCCGATGAGGGATTGGGCGAGGCCCAGCCGTTGCACCAGGCTGGCGGAAAGCGTGCTCACGCGTCGCGTGGCGTGGATGTGGAGACAGACTTCTCTCAGCGCGGCTTCCACCTGGGCGGCGCGGTTCGCAGTGGAGAGATCATGAAGCGTGGCGTAGTACTCGAGCGCTTCGCGAACGGTGAGAAACGAATAGTAGCCAGCGCGTTGGGGGACGTAGGCCAGGCCGGGAGGAACGTGATGTCCCGTGATTTGTTCGCCGAACCAATTGATCGTGCCCTCGTCGGACTTGAGGAGGCCGGCGAGGCAGAGAAGGAGTGTGGATTTTCCGGCGCCAGGCCGTCCGACGAGCCCTACGATTTCGCCGCATCCTACGTCGAGGCTGACATCGCGCAGTGCGGGAATCGCCATGGCTCGCGATCTCGCGCCGGAGTGGTAGGCCTTGTTGAGGCCCCTGACAGACAATGCGATTGGCACTGGCGCGATCCTCCGGCAATCGTGTGGTCGCACGATTGCATCGGACTGCAAACGCAGAGGAATCGTTGAAGGGCAGGTAAAAGCATTGCACTGCGCGGTGGCGCGATTTTTCCAAGATTCGCCCGATCACCGCAACACAGCTTCGAGAATCGCCGGGTCATCGGATCGCAAACCATTGCTGGAGGTCACGAATGAAGCAGTCATTAGTAAGAACCGGGCCGATCGTGCTTGGCATCGCGGCAATGGTCGCCTGCGGCGGCGATTCCACTTCTCCATCGCAGTCAGCGGCCGTGGGCAGCTACACTGCATTTCAATTCGTGACCACTGGCAGCTCAGGTCAAACGAATCAACTTTTGATCGGCAGCACGGTCCAGATTACCCTCGCCGCCAATGGCACGACTACCGGGCACCTACACCTCGCTGCGTCGGGCTCGCAGCCGGCATTTGATGCAGACCTGGCGGGGACGTGGTCGCAGACAGGCAACGTGATCGACTTCACACAGGCAGTTGACAACTTCGTCAACGACATGCTGTTCACGATTCAGCCGATCGCGACCGGCGTGTGGGATCTAATTGGGGACGACACATTCTCGGGAACGCATGTCCAGCTGACGCTCAGGCACGGTGCCTGACGCGGCGCAGGGAGTGCTAGGCGCTCTTTTTTAGAGGCCTCTTCTCGCGAATCCCGATCAGATCTGGCGGAGGGGCAGAAGGAACGAGCACTCCCCCATCGGGAACGGGCACGCGCAAGACGAAGATCCTGTCGCGCGTGCTCTTCCTGAATCCCTTGCCCTCGTAGATGCGGTTGATGAGGATGCGCCGCACGATCACCATCACGGTGACGAGCGTCGGTAGCGCAACGACGAGACCCAGCGGGCCGAGCAGCTTCCCGATCACGAGGACCGACGTGATCGTCAGCACTGGCGGCATGTCGATCTTCTTCGACATCACGAGCGGCGAGACGAGATTCCCTTCGATCAGGTGAATCACGACACCCAGCAGTAGCACGTAAATCGCGCGCGTTCCGCCACCGGGTCCGCCGAGCACGAACAACGCCGGCAGCGTCGTCGACAGGAGCGTCCCGAAGAACGGAACCACCGCCACCAGACCGGTGAATATTCCGAACGTCAGCCAATACGGAACGTCGAGTATGTAGAGTCCCGCCGCGGTGAGCGCGCCGAGGAACGTCATCGTCAGAAGCTGGCCGACGATGTAGGCGCGGAGGGCGTCGGCGAGATCGCGCAGCACGTCGCGCACGAGATCGCGATGAATCGGGGGAAAGAGCGCGATGAGCCATTCCCTGTACACTCCCGGCTGGAGCGCGAGATAGATGCTCATCACCCCCACCGCGAAGCAGTCGATCATGATAGCCACTAACGACAGCACCCTCGGGAGCACCAGCTGCGCCTGGTCAGAGAGCTGATTGTACACCGCGCCGATGAGCGGATGCTCGCCCGGTTTCCAGACGTCGCGCATGGCCGGAAAGCGCGCGACGAAATGGTCGATGCCCGTCTCCCACGTTTCGATGTACTGGGGCATCACCACGATCAGCGCCCGGGTCTGCTCGACGACAGGCGGGAGCAGGATCGCAAACAGGGTGAGCAGCGCGGCTGCTGTTCCGACTACGGAAAGGAAAAAAGCGAGCTTCGGCGGAACGTGCAGCTTCTCGACGAAAAGATCCCTCACCGCCCCGAGGTACAGCGAGATGATGATCGCGATGAAGAGGAGAAGAAAGACGTCGGCTGTCGCTCCCAGCATCCAGAGAAGCAGGAACGTCAGAATCACGCCGGCGATGATCGGCGCTACCCTGACCCTCGGTGCCGCCGCGCTAGCCAAGGCTACTTGTTCTCGTCGTGGATCTCTTCAACCTCGATGGCTTCCTCTTCCTGCTGCCGGCCCGCGTTGAGCGCCTTGTTGTTCACGGTGCCGGGGGGCAGCACGCCCATCTTCTGCTTGAGCGCGATGAGCTGCATCTCGGCTGAGATGTTCGCTCCGCCCGCCTCGAGCTTCTTGAAGTCATTCGCGAGCCTGTCTCCCGAGAACTCTTCATCGATCTCGGCGTTCGCTTTCACCTTGCGCTCGTTGCTCTCGATCTTCTCTTCCATGCGCGCGAATGCCTCGAACGCCGACTTCTCCGAGATGTGCGACATCGTCTCGTTGATACGCTTCTGCGCTTCGGTGCGGCGCTGTTTCGCGAGCAGAAGATTCTTTTTGCGGTTCGCCTCTTCGATGTTGTCGTTGAGGCTGCGGAGCGAGTCCTTGAGGCGGTCGGTCTCCTGCTTGTGCGCCTGCCACGTCAGCTGCATCTGCTCGCCGCGCGAGATGTGCTCGGTGCGGCGCATCAATGCCTGCTTGGCGAGCTCGTCCTGATTCTGCTGCACCGCGAGCATCGCTCTCCGCTCCCAGTCTTCCGCTTCCTTCAGCTCCTGCTTGGTCTGGTCCTGGAGCCGCTTCTCGTCGGCGATGGCGGCAGCGACCTGCTGCTTCGCGCGCACGAGCTGCGATCTCATGTCGAGAATGATCTGGTTCAGCATCTTCTCGGGCTGCTCGAATTCCGAGATCACCGCGTTGACGTTGGACCGGAAGAGCATCGCGATTCTGTCGAAGATATTCATAAGTCGGTGGATGGATTTTCAAAACTGCAACTGAACAGGCGAGAGGTCCCAGTAGGTAAGATGTCAGTGATTCAGTTCACGACGCCGGGACTTACCTCATTGGCGTTACAGCCACTGCTCGTATCAGGAATGGCGCCGCGTGAAGTCTGGGCGTAGTGAACTATTAAGCTGGCTACTACGCTACTGGGACCTCCCGCCTATTCTGTTGCAAATCTATAACTCTCCCTACGCACGTTCCGCGAAGCTACAACTTTAACGCCCAGTTAACTAGCTGATTTCACCCGTCTGATCTCTTGATCTGGTACAACCGCTCCTTTGCCAGCCGGCGCCCGGTCGGCGTCGCGGCCAACCCTCCGCCGGCTGTCTCGCGGTACCGGACATCCATCTCCCGCCCGATCTCGCCCATCACATCGATCACCTCGTCCACCGGGATCGCGAAGGTGATTCCCGCCAACGCCATCTCGATTCCCGCCAGCGCGATCGCGGAACCGGTCGCGTTCCTGAATACGCAGGGCAGTTCGACCAGCCCGCCCAACGGATCGCAAACGAGCCCCAGCGTCCCTTGCATCGTGAGCGCCACCGCATGTCCTACCTGCGACGGCGTTCCGCCCAGCATTTCAGTGGCGGCGCCGGCTGCCATTCCCGCCGCTGCACCCGTCTCCGCCTGGCACCCGCCTTCAGCGCCGGACAGCGACGCTCTCTCCGCCACCACCGCTCCAATCAGTCCCGCCGTCGCCAGACCATCGACGACTTTCTCGTCCGGAACCGATCTCGCTTTCGCGAGACCGGTGAGAATCGCCGGTAGAACCCCTGCTCCACCAGCGGTTGGCGCCGCGACGATTACTCCCATCGCCGCGTTCACTTCCTGCACCGCCAGCGCGCGAGTCAGAATGTCGCGAAATGGAGTCTGCGCCAGCGGACCCTTTGCGCTCAACCGCAGCTTCGCGGCATCGCCACCAACCAGTCCCGACGCCGAGTACAGATCACCGACCAATCCCTTCTCGATCGCGCCGCGCATCACGTCGAGTGCACGTTGCAGCGCCGCACGAATGTCTTGTATCGGGCGGCCCTGGTCCCGCGATTCAGCGGCGAGCGCGACCTGCGCGAGCGACTTCTTGTCACCTTCAGCATCCTTGATAGCGTCAGCGAGGGCCTTGTACACTCAGCCTCCGCTGACTTTCGGGAGCCGACGCGTCCACCTGACCCAGTCGAGCGCTCGCAGCTCTTCGCCCGCCTTTTTGTCGGGCTCTTCGTCGCATTCGATCATCATGAATGCGTCGCCACCCCTTTCCTTCCTCGATAGCCTCAGCGTAGCAATGTTGATGTCGTGCTCGGCCAGGATCCCCGTGATTCTGGCGATCGAGCCCTTCCTATCCTCAGCTACGAGAACAATCGTGTGTAAGTTTCCGGTGACCTCGACGGGGAACCCATCTATCTCCTGGACCAGGATTCGCCCGGCCCCGAGGGATGACCCGAGCATCGTGGCCTTGTTGCCATTCAGCTCCAGGTTGATGCGCACGGTGTTGGGGTGCGCGGCGTCCGCAATCGTCACCTTCTCGAACTTGTAGTCGAGGCCCTCGCGCTCGGCGATCTGGAGGGCGTCTCGCAGTCGCTCATCGTCGGGGCGGAAGCCAAGCAGTCCGCCCACCAGCGCCTTGTCGGTGCCGTGTCCTTCGCCGGTACGCGCAAAGGAGCCGTGCAGCTGAAGGACTCCGCTCTGGGGAGTCCCGCCTATCAGTCCGCGCGCTAGCAAGCCGAGGCGGCAGGCGCCAGCGGTGTGGGAAGAGGAGGGGCCGACCATGACGGGCCCGATTATGTCCAGCAGTGAGACCATGCTTGAAAATACGGTGCGGGGGGGCGTTCGGGGGACTACTAACGAAGGGCGCTGCCGCCCGCTGCCCGCTGGTCGCCATTCGCTAACCGCTGACTACCATTAGACCTCACTACAGGCGTGACAGACCCGCAGCATGGCGTTGGAACTCCATTAAATCGCGGAGGCCGGCGACTCGAACGGTCCCAGCGTTGTTCGCGGGGAGCTAACAGGCGATCAGCGGGCAGCGGGCAGCAGCGTCTTTCTGTTTTGCCCGCCCATGAGCGCCACCTTTTCTCTTCCGGAAGCCCGTTCGCGTCTGAGCATGGCGCGCAGGTACTGCCCCGTGTACGACGTCGCGACATCAGCGACGTCCTCCGGTGTCCCGGCGGCCACGACATCGCCACCGCGAAGTCCTCCCTCCGGACCCAGGTCGATGATCCAGTCGGCGGTCTTGATGACGTCGAGGTTGTGCTCGATGACGAGCACGGTGTTGCCGCGATCAACGAGACGATGCAGCACGCTCATCAGCATACGCACGTCCTCGAAATGGAGTCCCGTCGTCGGCTCGTCGAGGATATAGAAGGTTCTACCCGTGTCGCGCTTCGATAGCTCGGCGGCCAGCTTGACTCGCTGCGCCTCTCCGCCCGAGAGAGTGGTCGCAGACTGTCCGAGATGGATGTAGCCGAGCCCGACATCGAACAGAGTCTGGAGCTTCTGGCGGACGCGGGGCTGGTTCTCGAAGAAAGCGAGGGCGTCTTCCACGGTCTGTTCGAGCACGTCGGCGATGCTGAGGCCGCGGAATCGAACTTCCAGAGTCTCGCGGTTGTAGCGCTTGCCCTTGCAGACATCGCATGGAACGTAGACGTCGGGGAGAAAGTGCATCTCGATCTTGACGAGACCATCTCCTTCGCACGCCTCGCACCGTCCGCCCTTCACGTTGAACGAGAATCTTCCCGGCCCGTAGCCCCGAATCTTCGCTTCGGGCAGCTCCGCGAACAACTCGCGGATAGGCGTGAACAATCCCGTGTACGTGGCGGGATTCGAGCGCGGTGTCCGACCGATCGGGCTCTGGTCGATATCGATGACCTTGTCGAGGTGCTGGAACCCGGTGATGCGCGTGTGCGCGCCGGGAATCACCCTGGCGCGATAGAAATACCTTGCCATGGCGCGGTGCAGGATGTCCTCGATGAGCGTGGACTTCCCGCTTCCGGACACCCCCGTAACGGCGACGAAAAGACCGAGCGGAATGTTGACGTCGAGGCTGCGCAGGTTGTGCTCGCGCGCGCCCTCGATGCGAATCACACGCGCAGGATCCATCCGGCGGCGCACTTCGGGAATCGGAATCTCCAGCTCGCCCCGTAGATAACGTCCCGTGATCGATTCCTTGTTGGCCCGAACCTCGTCAACCGTTCCTTCGGCGATGACGAGCCCGCCATGCTTCCCCGCGCCCGGCCCGAGATCGATCAGGTGATCGGCCGCCTGCATCGTCTCCTCATCGTGCTCGACGACAATGACGGTGTTGCCGAGGTCGCGCAGCTGGCGAAGCGTGTTCAGGAGACGCGCGTTGTCGCGCTGGTGCAGGCCGATCGACGGCTCGTCGAGGATGTAGAGCACTCCAACGAGGCGGGAGCCGATCTGTGTGGCCAGCCGGATGCGCTGCGCCTCGCCGCCCGAGAGGGATTCGGCGGAGCGCCCGAGCGTCAGGTACTCGAGTCCGACATCGTTGAGGAAGCGAAGACGCTCGCGAACCTCCTTGAGAATCGGCGCCGCGATCTCCGGGTCGAGGCCGGGCTTGCCGTTGCCGCGCACCGGAACGTTCTCGAAAAATGTCAGCGCATCCGTGATCGACAGTTGAACCAGATCGCCGACGTTTTTTCCGGCCAGCGTTACAGCTAGAGACTCCGGCTTGAGCCTGCGTCCGCCGCAGGTCGTGCACGCGCTCGCCTGCATGAACTCCTCGAGCTCGAGGCGGATCGAATCGGACTCGGTCTCGTCGTACCGGCGTTGGATGTTTGAAATGATCCCTTCCCAATGCGCGCCGGAATTGTCGGCCTTCTTTCCGCTTTTCCCGCCTGTACCATAGAGGAGCTTCTCCCTCACTTCGGGATTCAGCTGTCCCCACGGCTTATTGAGATCGAATCCGAACTGTTTGGCGAGTCCGGGCAGAATCACCTTCTTGAGATATCCGTCGGGCTCACCCCAGGGCAGGATGACGCACTCGAGTATGCTGATGCTCGCATCGCCGAGTATGAGCTCTTCGCTGACTTCGCGCCGGGAGCCGAGGCCCCCGCAGGCCGGGCACGCACCGAACGGGGAGTTGAACGAGAAGTGCCGCGGCTCCAGCTCCGGAAGCGAGATACCGCACTCCGGGCAGCCGTACCTTTCCGAGAAGATGTGGTGGGTTCGCTCGTCCGCGCGCTGAACTTCGACCACTCCTTCGGCGAGCTTTAGCGCGGTCTCGACGGAATCGTTGAGACGCCCCCGGTCCTCGCCGCGCACGACGAGGCGGTCGACGACGACCGAGATGTTGTGGTTCATCCGCCGGTTGAGCTTGGGCGGATTGGCCACCTCGACGAGCTCACCGTCGACGATGGCGCGGACGAAGCCCTGCTTGCGCGCCGCGTCGAACAGCTCGCGGAACTCGCCTTTGCGTCCGCGGACGAGCGGGGCAAGGATCTCGATCTTGGTCCCTTCAGGCCAGGCCAGGATCGAGTCGGCGATCTGGCCGGCGCTCTGGCGTTCCACCGGGCGGCCGCAGTTCGGGCAATGAGGAGTGCCGGCGCGGGCGTAGAGCAGGCGGAGGTAGTCGTAGATCTCGGTGACGGTGCCGACCGTCGATCTCGGGTTGTGCCCGGCAGACTTCTGTTCGATCGAGATGGCCGGGGAGAGGCCCTCGATGGAGTCGACGTCGGGCTTCTCCATGAGTCCCAGGAACTGCCGCGCGTAGGCCGATAACGACTCCACGTACCGGCGCTGCCCCTCGGCGTAAATTGTGTCGAAAGCGAGGGACGATTTGCCGGATCCGGACAGCCCGGTAATGACGGTCAGGCGGTCGCGCGGGATCGTGACGTCGATGTTTCTGAGGTTGTGCTCGCGGGCGCCGCGGACGATCAGAGATTCTTCAGGCATAGCCTTGTAAAGTCGCGGGTTACACACCCAGACTCAAGCGGGCCCCTACGGCGGGGCAACAGCCCGGCTAGCGCCGAAAAGGGGCTAGCTCAGGCGTCCATTTTGCACTTGGAGGGCCTCATGCCCGTTTTAAGAGAGATGATCGACGTCATCACGATGAAGTCGGACCGACCCGTCCGGCGGCTGGTGGCGTATTACGCGATCGTGGCAGTCGTGGTTGCCATACTAGCGTACTTCTTCCCACATGAGATCGCGCGGATTGCCGCCAAGGGCCTCGGGGATGTGCCAGAAGGTCCGACAGTATTGACCGACGCGCTCAGCTCGTCGCCCACCGCATCGGTGAGCTTCGGCCCAGGAACGCTCTTCGACGTTGCGCTGACGACTGTCCTGATTCTCATCGGCGCCCTGGT
>Ga0137418_10006040_pt1 | contig 11134 bp, 8 predicted proteins | sample CZODoug3_1_2_16f_FD_122242 | JGI IMG/M metagenome (GOLD analysis project Ga0137418, IMG submission 122242) | Vadose zone soil fungal communities from Angelo Coast Range Reserve, California, USA - CZODoug3_1_2_16fungal (Hybrid Assembly) | ecosystem: Environmental > Terrestrial > Soil > Vadose... | reverse complement strand
TTCATGGCGTCGAAAATCGCTTCGCGGGTATTTTCCGCGGCCCATACCGCAGCGTAGCCGGACGCCGTCGTCTCCCAGCCCATGATGACGGCCTTGTCGGTCTTGACGAAAGGATGCGTCGCGCGTTCCGCACTCGGCTCGGAGGAAGACGTCTTGCCGAAGAAGTTATCCTCCTCGACCGCCGCGAGCCCGGTATGCGCATCGGTGCTGCCGACCAGCCCGAACTTGTAGGGATTTACGCCAAGTTCGGCTTCCATCTTGAGGCCATTCTTCAATGCCGAACGGACGTACTCGAATTCCAGCATTTCGGGCTTCTTCACCTCGGTCAGGTCGAGGTTACCCTTGTCCCAGCGTTCGAAGTTTGCAAATTCATCATTGGGTGAAAGAAAGGGATGGGTCTCGCCGTCACCTTTGATCTGCGTGGCTTCGTAGAGCGGCTCCCAGCGGGTGCGGTTTTCGGCATATTCGCGGTCGATTCGTTTACTATTGAACGATTCAATAATCGGGAACATTCGGCCGTTGCTCAGATTGCCGTTGTGCGCCAGCGCGAGAATTTCGGCGCCGGTTTTTTCCTCACACATCGCCATCCATTTCCAGAGATCGCGGGGATTTGGACTGCCCAACGGCGGCAACGTGGTGAAAGGTTCGACGAGACTCGCCTTTGCTCCATTGTCGCGCCAGATCACGTTGCGATGAAGATTGTTTCCCGCGGCATTTGAGGTCCATTCATAACCGATGAAGGCAGTGAAGCGGCCCGGATCGTTCGCCTCTTCCGCCGCCTTGATCGTCTCCCGCCAGGCGCTGCGATAGGCGGGCGTACCTGGCGTCGGGAAACCTTTCGGCAACTCGCCTTTGCCGAAACTGGTGATGATATCGACAGCGGCCTGCGCCCCCTTGCCGGAATTGATCTCGTCATACCATTTCCGGCCTTGTGGCGTTGCCATCAGCACGGGATCGGCGCTCATCAGTTGCGGGAAAAATCCCATGCCGTCCGAATGGTCTGTCACCACCAGAAAATCCAGCGGTCGCGAAAGCTTCGCACGCTGGCCACTGGAAGCTATGACCTCCTCTCCCTTGGCAAAACGATAAGCGTCCTTCGGGCCGAGCCGGGCACCGAATGCACCAGCGTCCATTGAAAACGAAGTGTGCGTGTGCGTGTCGCCAAACAATGGACGGGTGGGGAAGTTACGGTCCGCGTAGGGCGAGTAAGGCGGCTTGGCGGGAAACGCTTTCCCGGCGATCTCCTGATCGAGCGTGCCTATGTCGGTGGTTACAGCTTGCTCCGCGGCGAACGCCGCCACTGCAAGGCTGGCGGTCAGTAGAGCGGCGAAGACGAAGACAAATCCACGAAGAAGGTTTTTCATGACCGCCTCCACTGACCTGGACGTTAGAGTCCAAGCTTTTTCCGATTGCCGTAACCGCGCAATTACATCTTACAACTTCCTTCGGTGCAACCGACACGCGACTTCGATATGTCAGGATAACTGTCAGGTTTGCAGCGCCTGATGCGCCTCGCGCAATCACGTCTGCACTGCAGGCCAGTCACACCAGCGGCGCGGCGGCAGTAAGCAAGCCGATTGTCGTGCTCAGTTGGCCGGCACGCTACGGCCGCGTATCAAATCCGAGGCCTTGTCGGCGATCATCATGGTCGAGGCATTGAGATTGGCCGAGATCATCCGCGGCATGATCGACGCATCGATGACGCGCAGGCCTTGTAACCCATGCACGCGGAGCTGGTCGTCGACCACCGCCCAGGTGCTGTCGGCCGGACCCATGCGGCAGGTGCAGCCGGGATGAAATGTCGTGGTGCCGCGCTGCGTCGCCGCGGCGAGGAATTCATCGTCGGTCTGCACGTCGGGCCCGGGAAAATCCTCATGCGCGAAATAAGGCGCAAGCGGCGCGGATGAGAGCAGGCGCCGCGCCAGCTTCATGCCGGCGACGACGGTGCGGCGATCGAGCTCCTCGACCAGGTAATTGGTTTGAATGATCGGCGGCTGGAACGGATCGGCCGAGCGGGCGCGGACATAGCCGCGGCTTTCCGGCCGCTGCTGCCACGACGCGACCGTCATGCCGGGCTGGTCTTCGAGTTGTCCCTGCACGCCCTCCTTGTAACTCGCGGGCGTGAACGTCAGTTGCAGATCGGAACTCTCGGTGGTCTCGCCGGAGTGCCAGAAGCAATAGACCATGGTCGGCGACAGCGACAGCAGGCCGCGTCGCGTCGTCGCCCATTTTATCGCCTCCCCTACCAGACTGAGGCCGCGACGGCGTTCGTTGATGGTCTTGATGTTCTTGACGCGCGCGACCGAACGCGGCGCGTAATGGTCCTGCAATCCCTCGCCGACGCCGGGTAGCGCGTGGCGCACCTCGATACCGAGCGAGGCCAACAAATCAGGCGACCCTATGCCCGACAATTGCAGCAGTTGCGGCGAGTTGTAGGTGCCGCCGGCCAGAATGACTTCCTTGGCCGCGCGCACCTCGGTGACAGCGCCGCCCTTCCCGCCTTTGACATAGCGCACGCCGATCGCCCGTTTGCCCTCGAAGACAATTTCGGTCGCATGCGCATGGGTGCGCACATGGACGTTCGGCCGCTTCATCGCCGGATGCAGAAAGGCGGTTGCCGCGCTGACGCGCAGGCCATCTTTAATCGTGCGTTGGGCGTAAGATACGCCCTCCTGGATCGCGCCGTTGTAATCGGGGTTGCGCGGAATGCCGAGGCTCATCGCTCCGGCCATGAACGCCTCGCAGAGCGGATCCCGCCAGTCCATGGTGGTGACGGTCAGATTGCCGTCACGCCCGCGAAACGCGTCCTCGCCCTCGCCGACCCGCCGCTCCAGCCGCTTGAAGTAAGGCAGCACGTCCGGATAGCCCCAGCCGCGATTGCCGAGCTGCGCCCAGGTGTTGAAATCCTGGCGCTGGCCGCGGTTGTAGATGTGACCGTTGATCGAGGAAGAGCCACCGAGCGTCTTGCCGCGCGGCGCGTAGATGCTGCGGCCCCCGGTCCACGGACCGGGCTCCTGCTGGTAAGCCCAGTTGATGCTCTTCATGTGAAAGGTCTTGATGAAGCCGGCCGGCAGATGGATGTAGGGATGCCAGTCGCTGGGTCCGGCTTCGAGCACACAGATGCTGGTGCCGGCATCTTCGCTCAGCCGGTTCGCGAGCACGCATCCAGCGGAGCCCGCGCCCACGATCACATAATCGAATGTTTCCATCATCTTCCGCAGGTCCGCTACCGCGCCTTCTCGTTCAACTGATAAGTCAGATGCGCCTTCACCGTCGGCCATTCGCTGGCGATGATGCTGTAGACCACGGTATCGCGCAGGGTGCCGTTGGGCGCAACCTGATGGTTGCGCAGGATGCCATCCTGCTTGGCACCTAACCGCTCGATGCCACGCCGGCTCTGATGATTGAAAAAATGCGTGCGGAATTCTACCGCAATGCAATCGAGCTTCTCGAACGCGTGGGCGAGCAACAACAACTTGCACTGGGTGTTGAGCGCGCTGCGCTGCACGCGTTTGGCATACCAGGTCGAGCCGATCTCGACGCGCCGGTTCGGCGTATCGACATTCATGTAAGTCGTCATCCCGGCGATCTGGCCGTCGGCATCAAAAACCGTCCATGGCAGCATCGAGCCTGCCGCCTGCAGCCCCAGCCGGCGGTCGATCTCCTTGCGCATGTCTTCAGGCTTCGGAACGAAGGTGTACCAGAGCTTCCACAGCTCGCCGTCCTTCACCGCCTCGGTCAGCCCGTCGCAATGGTCCTGCGACAAGGGTTTTAGCTGCGCATAGGGACCGCTCAGCGTGACCGGTTCAAGCCAGGGCATTTTATTCTCCGTTCCTTAGGCGGTCATCGCGAGGGGCCAACGGCTCGCAATGACGTGGGTGGTCATCGTTTCCACTATCACTTGTTCAGAAAATTCAGCGCCAGGCCAGGCCGCGCCCAGTCCATCGCGACCAGTTCGCCCTTGCCGGACAGGGTGATGTAAGCGGTCTTCAGGTCGGGCCCGCCGAAGGCGATGTTGGTGGTGACGCGGTCGCCGGTCGGCACCTGCTCGACGATGGTGCCGTCAGGCGCGATCACCGAAATGCAGCCCGAGATCAGTGTCGCCACGCAGACATTGCCGGAAGCTTCCACCGCCAGCGAGTCGAACATCTGGTAACCGCCGAGGCCCGCGACCGGCTTGCCGCGCTCGCCGCGATAGATCACATCGCGCGGCCTGACCTCGCCAGGCGCGGACAGGTCGAACGCCCACAGCCGCGCCGTCGGCGTCTCCGCGACATAGACCGTGTTCTCATCGGGCGACAGTCCGATGCCGTTGGCGGGCATCATGCCGAACACGGCTTCGACCACCTCCTTGGCCCCGGGCTTCATGTAGTAGAACGCACCGACATCCATGTCGCGCGCGCGGCGCTTGCCGAGATCGGTGAACCAGAGCCCGCCGTGCTTGTCGAATACCAGATCGTTCGGCCCCTTCAGCGGATGCTCGCCGCATTTGTCGAACAGGGTTTCGACCTTGCCGGTCGCAAGATCGACACGCTGAATCGAGCCGCCGATATATTCGGCTGCCGATGGCGGGCCCGGCATCATGGTGCCGCGCGAAGGGGCCCAGCTGAAACCGCCGTTGTTGCAGACATAGATCTTGCCGTCGGGACCCATCGCCGCGCCATTGGGACCGCCCGGAATTTCCGCGACCACCTGCTTGCGTCCGTCCGGCCACACCCGCGTCAGCCGCCGGCCACGGATTTCGACCAGCACCACCGATCCGTCCGGCATGACCACCGGCCCTTCCGGAAATTCAAGATCGGTGGCGAGAACGCGAACATTCGGCATGAAATCCTCCCCGGCAATTTCGGCTGCAGGCGGATTCCAAGCTCATTCCGCACGCGCAACAATTTCGTTACGCGCTGTTATGGCAAAGTCGACATCGCTTGCCAAGCAACCGCGGACGATCGGGCTGCGCAAGGCAGCCCTGCGGCGCGGCCATTGACCTAGGCCATAGCGATTTGGCGGTATCCTGCGTCTGCGCGAAGTCTGCACAAAAATACGCAAATTCTGAACATGCCGAACAAACGCGCTCCCAATCGGCGGCGCATCGTCAAGGCATGACAAAAATCAGCAGCATTTTTCGACCGTCGAGACTACTACGGCGTTCGCGGAACGGCTGGCGGCTGAAATCGCAACCCGGAGCAACCAAGGTGACCCTGTGAGAAAAGAAGTCATGCGGCGAAGCTCTGTCGTTCTCTGCACCATCCTGGCGTTGTTGACTGTACTCAGCATCGTTCCGGTATTCTTGCTTTTCTGGGCATGCCAATTTTCCTGGAAATGTGTGTTCCACAGCTTCGTATGGGCAATGGCTTTTCCAGGGGAGATCCGTACGCTGGCTATTGTAATGGTTTTCGGTCCGTTCTTCGTTCTGCTCACATACGTCTTTGCGTTTCTCAATTGCAACAGAACCCACGACGTACTTGACCGCAGTGGCCGCCCTTTCGGCTGAGAGGATATCGTTAGAGAACCCGGCCATGGGCCGCGCAAGGCAGCCCTGCAGCGCGGCCTAGAGTCTTTGTTTGACGCATTTTCTTCACGCGGACCGGTATTCACCCGGCATCAAGTGCGGGGCAGGCTTTCGCTTGAAACCGCTTTACTCCTTGACCGGTATCCAAATCTCGAGGCCGCCGTTTCCGGTGAGCGGGTCGAAGTTCTCGTCGTAACGCTCGAAGTTGGGTGCATCGGCTGCTTTCAGCCCGGACGCTGGCAGCCAGTGATTCCAGATCGTGTTGACGGTGCGGCGAATGGTCGAGATGTGGTCGCGGTGGGTGAAGACCGCATATCTCTGCTCGGGTATCCGGACCCGGCTGAATTCGCGCGGCAGATCGGAGAAGTCAGCCACTTCGACGCCGGCGATGTAGTCGAAATTTCCGGCATCATCGGCGTTGCAGCAGACGCCGTAGGCCACCGGCCCGATCCGGCCGGGAAAGTTCGCAACGGATTGATGAAAACGCTGCCACTGGCCGGGAATCGCCGCGCTGGTCTCGCAGGTGTAACGCTCGCCAATACCGGCGACGAGCAGCGGCTTGCCGGTCTGAAAACGCGGGGCTTGAAGATTGTCTGTGAGGGTTGAATCCATGAGGATCGGCTCCTGAAGCTTGATGTGATCGAGACACGTCGATGCACGGACCGCTTCGGGCGTGACCCCGAAATGGTCGCGGAACGCGCGGGTGAATGCTTCGTGAGAGCCGTAGTCCGCGTCCAGCGCGAGCGTAAGGATGTCGGGTGCGCCGTTTGCGAGCGCACGCGCGGCCTCGCTGAGACGCCGCGCACGTACATAGCGCATGACCGACAGCCCCGTCGCGGCGCCGAACGCCCGCACCATGTGGAAGCGCGAGATTCCACCGACGCCAGCGATCTCGTCGAGGCTCAACGCATCGGCAAGATGGCTTTCGATAAACCAGAGCGCCTTCTGGGCCGGATTCATGGACGACAGCCTTTGTTCGAAGCGCGCGCATCATGATGAATTGGAGCGCGCTTCGTTTGACAGTCCTTGCTCTCATTCGCTTCTTTTTAAACTGGAACCGGACGCGATAGTTTCTTCCGCTCCGCGGAAAATAGCAGCGAAGGCATCGCTGGCAACGTCACCCCAATCGTGCATACTGCGCGCGCATCGAGGCGCGGATCTATGCCGCCTACATCCTGAAAAATTTTCCCGGCAAGACCATCGGCGATGCGGTTCAAGGGCGAGAGCTGGGAGTTGTTCGGACCGCTGATGTCAGGCGAAAAGAACAGCTGAGCAGGCGCCAACGTCATCCCTCCCCCTTGTGGGGAGGGCAATCGCATATGACCAACTTCAGCCGATGGTCGTGGCTTCGCACAATCTCTCAGCGGGTCGTCCCTGCGAACGCAGGGACCCATCACCCCTGGCCTCAAAAGTGAAAAAAGGCCTCTGCTCCAGTGCAGAAACGAGAGTCCGCGCCGTATGGGTCCCTGCGTTCGCAGGGACGACTCATTGAAAATTCCATATGCGATAGCCCTCCCCACGAGGGGGAGGGATAAGGAAGATTTATTTCGCGCCATCCTTGGCAGGTGCCGCACTGTCCTTGGCCGGCGGTGCGTCGGCTTTCTTCTGATCGCCGGCCGCGTTCTTCTGCGCCGCCTGCAGGTCGTCCACGATCTTCTGCAGACCGATGACCGTGCTTTTCAATCCGTCGATCTGCCGGTTGGCGGCATCGAGCTTCTGCTGATGGTCAGCGCCGAGTTTGGTGATCGTCTTTTGCAGGAAATCGACATTGCTTTGCAGACAACTGGTCCGCCGCTCCATGGTTTTTTCGACGGTGCAGATTTCAATGCCGGGAACGTCCTGGGCTCGCGCCCCTGTGCACCACAGCATGCAGTGCGCCGAAACGACTGAGGCGACGAGGGCGATCCGCCTGATCATGAAAATCCTCACTGGGAGCATTTTCTCGCGAAAATGCTCCTGACCAACAAATTGCGCGGATTCTACCGCAGATAAGTCCGCAATCTGCGTAAATTCGTTCTGCGTCTCAAAACCGGTATCAGCTTTGTGGAATGCGCGCTAAGCATCGCCATCACATCAAATTGCATAGAGCTGGCGCGCGACCCGAAAGATACCACACTGAAACCTCATTCGCGCGATGAGATTTCGGATCAAGACCCAAGCTAAGGCAGGGGCGCTGCTCAAGGGCGCGAAACGCAAACGCGGCGATTTCGCGTCTCTCTCAGGGGAGAATTTTGGAAATGGCAACGCGCGAACGACGTCTGGCCGAATTCAACGGCAACGGCCAACCACCGGCGAATGAACCGGTTCAGGTGCTTTGCGAGGACCACAGCGGTACTTATCAACTTCCGTTCGCCTGCCGCTGGGTCAACGGCGAATGGCGCAACCACGAGTCCGGCGGCACCGTTGAGGCGACCGTGGTCGGCTGGCGCCTGCCCCGGGCCCGGACCAGCAGCCGCGCGCTTTAAGCCCGGGCCGCTGTGCCATAATGCAACGGAGGCCGTCGGCGTTCTTAAGGATCAGAACGCCGACGGAACGAACCGCGCCCGAATCAGTGGTTGAGCTCCGTACTCCCCTGTTCACGGCTAGATGTCGGCCTGGCTGCGACACGGCGCACCACATCCAGCACTGCTGAATGGAACGCCGCAAACGACCGGCGACAAAGGTTAATTGCTCCGGCGACGAGACCTAGATCATGATCCGATAGATTTATCGGATCATGATCTCATCCTTTTGTTTGAGCATGATCTCCGGGCAAACGCTTCGCGTTTGTCCCGAGGGAAAACCGGTTCCCACTTTTCCGGATCATGCTCCCGCTACTTCCAGGGCGTCACCGGCGGCACCTTGTCGGTGGCCGGCGGCACGTCGACGGTTTTGAAGTCCGCCGGGCTGACGATCTCGAGATATTCCATGTCCGGCGAGTAATCGTAGAGATAGTGCACGATCCCCGGACGCTGATGGACGACGTCGCCGGCCTGCACCAGGGTCGGCTTGTCCTCATACATGAACCGGGCCCAGCCCTTGGTCATGATGACGATCTGGAAATCGCATTCGTGCTTATGCCAGCCGGTGCCTTCTTCCGGCGGCATCTCGGGATTGGCCTTGACCAGATGGCAGATCACCTGGCCGCCGGTCGCGGCCGCGATACCGAGATCGCGATACAGGAAGAAGTCGCGTAAGCCGCCTTCCGTGAATTCGGTATCACCAGGTTTGACGTGGGAGAATTTGCCGACCACAGCGTGCTGGTTCATCGAGGCCTCCACTGTTCTTGTCCAAGTTCTTGTCCAAGCGACCGCGACAAATTTTGGCGTCCAATTTTTTGGCAGCGCGGGATTGCCGTGTTCGCAGCTTCATTGTGCCATGCGAAAATCGCGCCAGCCGCGCTGCACTGCGGCGGTTTCGATGATCGCCGCCGCTGACGTGCCGAAGCTCTTGCACGGAAGATAAAATTCGAGTTGGGCGATTCTTGATACGTCATCGCCTGCCAAGCGCCGGCGGCGGCGAAAACGCTGTTGATGGCACCAAGTTAAGCAAAGCGTGCCCGCGGCTTAAGCCCTTCAAACAGGCAGCGGAGCTTCAGTATTGCCTAATATTCGACCTCAAGCTCTTCGATATCGGCCGGCTCGGCCTTGGCAGCCTCGATCCATTCCTGCATCTCGGGCATCGCCATGATCATGTCGGCGTAGGCCTTAAGCCTCGGCTCCAACTTGACGTCGTAGGTCATGAAGCGGGTCACGACCGGCGCGTACATTGCGTCCGCCATGCTGCGTTCGCCGAACAGGAACGGCCCGCCCGACTTGGCCAGGCATTCGCGCCAGATCGCGCAGACCCGATCGATATCGGCTTGCGCGCGCGACCAGATCTTGAAGCCGGGGAAATGGCCTTTCAGATTGACCGGCAGGGACGCGCGCAGGGTGGTAAATCCCGAATGGATTTCGCCGCAGATCGAACGGCAATGCGCCCGCAATATACGGTCTGGCGGCAACAGGCCGGCGTCCGGCATGACCTCGTTGAGGTATTCGGCAATCGCCAGCGTATCCCATACGGTGGCGCCCTCGTGGCGCAGACATGGCACCAATATCGACGACGACAGCAGCAGGATTTCGGCCCGCGCCGACGCATCGTCGGGCGCGGTGATGACTTCGTCGAACTCCAGTCCGGAAAACTTGGTCAGCAGCCAGCCGCGCAGCGACCATGACGAATAATTCTTGCTGCTGATGGTCAGTGTCGCTTTCGCCATAAGGCCCTTCCCTCAACGCCTGTACGCCCGTGGGAGCCATGCCCGCACGCCCTGCCAAAGCGTGCCGCGGCAAGTGCCCACTATTATGCCTCACCTATTCCAGCAGCAAGCGACGTGCCAGTTTGTAAGGCTATTTGGCCCCGTTTTGGCTTCGATATTGCATAGCAACAAGGGCGGGGGCCGATCCGGATGATGTCGATGATGTATCAGGCGTATCAGAACCACATGGACCTGACCGCGCCATGGCGGACCGGGGCGGCGGCGGCGCTGAAATATCTCAACCTCGTGCCGCAAGGCGTCTCCGACAAACTGTTCGGGCGGCTCGCCGCCGCGCTCGAACTGATCTCGCGCACCTCGCTCACCTATACCCGCCCGGCCTACGGCATCGACAAGGTGCTGGTTGGCAATCAGGAACTGGAGGTGACCGAGGAAGTCGCCTACGCGACGCCGTTCGGCTCATTGCTGCATTTCAAGAAGGAGAATTCGCCGGAGCAGCCGCGCATGCTGCTGGTGGCGCCGATGTCCGGCCATTTCGCCACTCTGTTGCGTGGCACGGTGAAAACCTTGCTGCAGGACCACGACGTCTACATCACCGATTGGCACAATCCACGCGACATACCGCTCGACCAGGGCAAATTCGGCCTCGACGAATACACCGAGCACCTGATCAGCTTTCTCGACCAATTGGGACCCCGCTCGCACATGGTGGCGATCTGCCAGCCGTCGGTATCAGCGCTCGCGGCCGCGGCGATCATGTCGGAGGACAATCACCCCGCACGCCCGGCAACCCTGACCTTGATGGCCGGACCGATCGACACCCGAATCCAGCCGACCAAGGTCAACGATTTCGCCAAGAGCAAGCCGCTCAAATGGTTCGAGGAGAACCTGATCAACTACGTGCCGTTTCAGTGCAAGGGTGCGTTCAGGCAGGTCTATCCCGGCTTCGTGCAGCTCACCGCGTTCGTGTCGATGAACCTCGAGCGCCACATCAAGCAGCACATGGATCTCGCCCAGCATCTGGCCAAGGGCGAGAAGGAAAAAGCCGAAACCATCAAGACCTTCTACGACGAATATTTCGCCGTGATGGATCTGTCGGCGGAATTCTATATCGAAACCATCCGCGACGTGTTTCAGGAGCATCTGCTGCCGCAGGGCAAGCTGACCTATCGCGGCCGGCCGGTGAACCCGGCCTCGATCAAGCGAATGGGCCTGATGACGGTGGAGGGCGAAAAGGACGACATCTGCTCGATCGGTCAGACGCTGGCGGCGCAGGACCTTTGCACCGGCGTGCGCGCCTATCGCAAGGTGCACCACATGCAGGCCGGCGTCGGCCATTACGGCGTGTTCAGCGGCAAGCGCTGGAACAACGAAATCTATCCGCTGCTGCG
>Ga0137418_10006039_pt1 | contig 11134 bp, 10 predicted proteins | sample CZODoug3_1_2_16f_FD_122242 | JGI IMG/M metagenome (GOLD analysis project Ga0137418, IMG submission 122242) | Vadose zone soil fungal communities from Angelo Coast Range Reserve, California, USA - CZODoug3_1_2_16fungal (Hybrid Assembly) | ecosystem: Environmental > Terrestrial > Soil > Vadose... | reverse complement strand
TAGGGCTCGATGTCCTGCTGTGGATCCACCACAGCGCAGCTGGCTGCGCCGCTTCAGCCGAGCACGTAGCTCGCGCACCCGGTCTTGGGCGAGAGGAAATGGCGGAAGATCATGGGGGGGCACCTCCTGCTGCTTGTGATACCTCCAAGCATCGTATAGGGTCCAATACATCGTGGTAATCGGACTGATCGGGAAAGCCCTATGACGATCCGCCAGCTCGAAGTCTTCCTCGGCGTGACGCAGGCGAAGAGCTTCAGCCGCGCGGCGGAACGAATCCATCTCTCTCAGCCGACCCTGTCCGAGCACATGCGCGAGCTCGAGGAGGAGCTCGGCGTGCGGCTGTTCGTTCGCCACCCCAGATCCGTCTCGTTGACCGAGGCCGGCCGGATCTTCGGCGATTACGCGACACGCGTCGTCGCGACGCTCGCCGCCGGCAGGCAGGCGCTCGCGGAGCTCGACGGTCTTCAGCGAGGATCGCTGGTCGTCGGCGCCAGCACGACGCCAGGAACCTACGTGTTGCCGGCGCTCATCGCGCGCTTTCGAGACGCCTATCCGGGGATCACTGTCGCGCTCCGGATTGCAAACTCTCGGATCGTGGAAGAGCGCATTCGCGATGGCGATGTCGACGTCGCGGTCATCGGCGGCCACATGCTGGGGCCGGGCGAGCGGTGTGTTACGGCCGGCATCGTCGACGAGCTGCAGCTCATCGTGCGCGCGAAGCACCCGATCGGCGCGAAGATCTCGGGCGCGAAGCTGTCACGTGAGCCTCTGCTGATCCGGGAAGAGGGCTCGGCGACGCGTCAGGTCACGGAGCGTGCCCTGCGCGAGGCGGGCATCGCCGTTCGACCAAGTATGGAGCTAGACCATACGGAGACGATCAAGCGCGCCGTGCTGGCCGGGCTGGGAATCGCGTTCGTCTCACGATACGCCATCGAGGACGAGGTGCGGGCGAGGCGACTGCGTGTCGTCGCGGTCGAGAGGCTGAAAATCCGGCGACACTTTCATGTGATCCACGACGAACGCCGGCCGCTGAGCGCGAGCGCGCGCGCCTTCGTAGGCTTCCTCGAGAAGAGGCGGCCGTGAATAAGGCGACGCCTCGCGTGCAGCACAGAGTGGCATCCCGGCCAAAGCAATGCCCGATCTGCAGGAAGCCCGTGACGAAGGCCGATTTCGACGGCAAAAAGGCGAAATACGCTACAGTCGCGCGCCGGAGCGACCTCGGGCTACGTTGGCAGCATCGCGGCTGCAAGAGCATCGACGCTCGGAGAAAGGGCCGTCGGCGATCACACAGCTAACGGCTTGCGACAATCGTTCCGTGCCTTCACCCAGAGAACCGCGGCAATAACGGCGCCCACTGCACCAACAAAGCCTCCGACGCCAAAGCCCATCGCATACCCGTAACGCGTGATGACGGGACCAAGCGCGAAGGATCCGAGCGCCAGCCCGAGATAGAGGGCGGTGCTATAGCCGCCCATGACGAGCCCGCGAGCGGCCGGCGTCGCTGCGCCCGCGAGCGCGACGCCGAGCGCGACGCCAGCAGTTCCGCTGACCACGCCGTACCCCGCGACCAGCGCCAGCAGTGGCCCCCGCTCAGTAACGTGAGGTAACAGCGCGGTTGCGACGCACCCGGCGACCACGCCGCCGACGGCATACGGAGCCGACCGCTGCGTGCGATCGATCAGCCATCCGGCAGGGACGCGCGCTGCCGTGTTCGCGATGCCGAGGGCCAAGAAGACGAGCCCGATGGCCGCGGGCGATAGTCCCCTCGCCTCACCGAGCAGTGGAAAGAAGGTGAAGACCACGCCCTGGGTGAAAAAACCGCTGGCGGCGACGATCCACCCTGCCCAGACACTCGGATTGGCTCGAACCTCGAGGAACGTCACGCGTGCTCCGGAGGTGATATGCGTCGTGGGAACGATAATCGCCAAGCCGAGGGCGAAGGCGAGTGCCGCACCGGCGGCGCTGGCCACGAAGGCAGCGGGGTAGCCCCACAACTCGGCGGCCAGTCCGCCCAGAAAGGGTCCGACGCCAATCGCGCCGTAGTGCGCCGTCGCATACCACGCGTACGCGCGGCCGGCCGCCCCCGGCGCGGCCGCGTCGCCCACCAACGACATGGCGCTGGGCGTGAAGGCCGCCACGCCGAGCCCGGCGACACCGTAAATCACGGCGAGGGCGACTCCGCCCTCGACCAGGGGCAGCATGAGCGAGGTGACGGCGCTCGTGGCCATCCCACCCAGGAGCAGGGTGCGACGGCCCCAGACGTCCGAGGCACGGCCCAGTGGAATCGACGCCAAGGCTGCCACGGCCATGTGCGCAGCCACGATGAAGCCAACGCCGGTTGCCGACGCGCCGTGCGCGACCGCATAGAGCGGCACCAGGGGGCCCCGCATCTGCGCGGCGACAAAGTGGAGGAACGTCAGGGTACAGACGACGGCGACGAGTGAAGTCGCCGACGTCACGGCAGGTCGGTCGCCCGCCGAAACTCGTCGGTGTCGATGAGGCGCCGCAGCGCCGGCACGATATCCGGCGCCTCGTAATACGGGTGCTCGCGAAAGATCCGTCCGCACTGCGCGTCGAGCGCGGCGAGCGCTTCGGACGCTTCGGGCACCACTTCCCGCACCTGTCTGACGCGTGCGCGGGCAAACAGGAGGTTCGCAGGATCGACGTAGCCGGCCTGGATGAAGCCGCGCGTCTTCTTCTCGCACCGGCACGAATTGGACGGATCGACCAGTCCGCACTTGTCGTTCATGAAGTTGTGCAGATCGCGGCGCGCGCGCGTGAGCCGCTGGCGGAAGTTGTCGCGGCTGATCTCCAACAGTTCGGAACCAACGGCATCGCTCACCTCGAAGATCTCGCCGAGGACGTACACCAGCCGTTGCCCGCGGTCCAGACACAGCAGCATGCCGAAGGTGCAGCTGAGCCGGGCTTCGTCGACTATCAAGCGAACGTCGACCGGGACAGTGGCCTCGTCGGGCAGATCGAGGTCAGGAGTGGTGTCGAGTCCGTGCGCGTAGCAGCTGAACGTCAGCGTCTCCGGCTCCAGCCGACCGCGCTTCATGTTCAAGACATGGTTGACGACGATCCGGTAGAGCCAGGTCCGGAAGCTGCTCCGTCCCTCGAACGACGACAGCCGCGTGATCGCCTTGATCAGGATTTCCTGCGTCGCGTCCTCGGCGTCCTGGGGATGCGCGAGCATCCGGATCGCGATGTTGTAGATCCATGGCTGGTGACGCCGGGCGAGCTCTTCGAGCGGTGCGCGCTCGCCGGTGTTCGCGCGCCTGATGAGGCTCCGATCGGTTTCGTCGGTCGCCGGCCCATCACCCAGGGGAGAGGTCGCGGTCATGGACTGTCTCCTGACTGTTAGACACGCCCCGGGGCCGCGTGTGACGAGATGAGCAGCTGCGACCCCATCCTAGCCGCGGTCGTGATACCCGTGTGGGCTGCGTTATCCGTACGGGTACGTATGGCGTACCGCCGCCCGGCCCCTCATAGTGCGGTGCCAGGACAACGCGTGTGAAGCTCGCGACGGAGAAGGTGGCGGCGTACGTCCGTGACAATTCGCCGGCGGCTCTATGTCCAGCCTGCCTCAGGAAGCGCCTCCATCTCGATACCGCCACGATAGAGGTCGCGTTTGCCGAAGTGGCCCTCCGGCCTGGTTATAGCGTCGACCGCAAGCGCTGTTCGGACTGCCAAGAGGACGACGACCTCGTCCTGGCGTTCAGGCCGACGACGCATCCGAACTGACGAACGCGCAGCGGTTACCGCCCCCGCTATGACGACTCACAGCTCGATCCGTCGGAGTCGCAACGCGTTCGCGATGACCGAGACGGAGCTGAACGTCATCGCCGCGCTCGCGATGATCGGACTTAGCAGTAGCCCGGTAAACGGATACAGCGCCCCGGCCGCAATCGGAACGCCGAGAGCGTTGTACACGAAGGCGAAGAAGAGGTTCTGTCGGATGTTGCGCATCGTGGCATGGCTGAGCCGACGCGCGCGGACGATACCGCGCAAATCTCCCTGGACGAGCGTGACGTCTGCACTCGCGATTGCGACGTCCGTTCCCGTCCCCATCGCAATGCCGACGTCGGCCTGCGCCAACGCCGGCGCGTCATTGACACCATCACCTGCCATCGCGACGCGCCGCCCTTCGCTCTGCAACGCCTTGACGACTCGGCTCTTGTCCTCCGGCAGCACTTCGGCTTCAACGTGCCCGATCCCGAGTTTGCGTGCGACGGCCTCCGCGGTGCGCCGACTGTCGCCTGTGACCATCACGATTCGCAGCCCGGCGTTGCGGAGCGCCTGTAGCGCCTCCGGCGTCGATGGCTTGATCGGATCGGCCACGCCAACGAGCCCGGCGAGGCGGCCGTCAACCGCCACGAACATAACTGTCTGTCCCGATCCGCGCAGCGCCTCTGCCTCAGCGAGCACGGCATCGACCGCGATGCCCAAATCTTGCATGAGTGCGAGATTGCCGAGCGCCACGGCGTGGCCCTCGACACGACCGAGGACGCCCATGCCCGTGACGGAACGGAACTCTTCCGAGGTCGACACCTTGACGCCGCGCTCCGCGGCGCCGGCGATGATAGAGGCCGCAAGGGGATGCTCGCTGCCCCGCTCGAGAGACGCCGCCAGCCGCAGGACCGAGGTTTCGTCGTGACCGCGCACTGCTTTCACCGTGGTCAGCCGTGGTTTGCCTTCGGTCAGCGTCCCGGTCTTGTCGACGATCAACGTATCGACCTTCTCCATGACTTCCAGGGCCTCGGCGTTCTTGACGAGAACTCCAGCCAGAGCGCCGCGCCCGGTTCCAACCATGATCGACATGGGCGTCGCCAGGCCGAGGGCGCATGGGCACGCGATGATGAGCACAGCGACGGCGTTGACCAGCGCGTACGCCATGCGTGGCTCGGGGCCCCAGACGCTCCAGGCGATGAACGCCAGCGTCGCGGCGCCTACAACGGTCGGGACGAACCACGCCGATACCTGATCAGCGAGCCGCTGGATGGGCGCGCGTGAGCGCTGTGCCTCGGCGACCATCTGAACGATTCGTGCAAGAAGGGTCTCGCTGCCCACTCGCTCCGCGCGCATGACGAAACTGCCGGTGCCATTGACCGTCCCGCCGACGACTCGACCCCCGGGTGCCTTCTCGACAGGGATCGGCTCGCCGGTCACCATCGACTCATCCACTGCGCTCGTCCCCTCGATCACGACGCCATCGACAGGAACACGCTCGCCCGGACGGACACGCAGCCGATCGCCGACCTGAACGGCCTCGAGCGGAACGTCCTCTTCTGTGCCGTCGGGCCGGATACGGCGTGCCGTCGGCGGCGCCAGATTGAGCAGGGCCTTGATGGCGCTGCTCGTCTGGCTCCGGGCGCGAAGCTCGAGCACCTGTCCAAGCAGCACGAGCACTGTGATCACGGCGGCGGCCTCGAAGTACAGACCGACTTCGCCGCCGTGAGCGCGGAACGACTCGGGGAACAGACCTGGCGCGACTGTGGCTGCGACGCTATACAGATAGGCCGTTCCGGTGCCGAGGGCGATGAGGGTGAACATGTTGAGGCTGCGATTGATGATCGATGCCCAGCCGCGCACGAAGAACGGCCAGCCGGCCCAGAGCACAACCGGCGTTGCCAGGAGGAGCTGCACCCACGCGGATACGCGTGGCGATATGAGATGGCGCAGCGGCTCGCCCGGCAACATGTCGCCGACCATGGACCCTAGCAGCGGCACCGTGAGCGCCAGACCGATCCAGAACCGCCGCGTCATGTCGGCGAGCTCGGGATTGTGGCCCTCGTCGCCCGTAACGGTCATCGGCTCCAGAGCCATGCCGCAGATCGGGCAGCTCCCGGGCTCGTCGCGGACGATCTGAGGGTGCATCGGGCAGGTCCACTTGGTGCGTGGGCGTGTCGGGGCCGGGCCGACACGCTCGGCCGCCGGCGTCGCGTAGCGCTTCGGGTCCGCGACGAACTTCTCGCGGCAGGTTTTGCTGCAAAACCAGTAGGTCTGGCCGGCGTAGTCAGCACTGGCGCCGCGGGCACGTCCAGGAACGACGTCCATCGCGCAGACTGGGTCCGTCACGGCACTAACAGCGTCCGACATCGGTCCTCCGTCCTCTCAAAACCCGGTCGGCGATCGTGGCTGTCGGCCGGCGTCACGAGGGTAAGACATTGACGCCAAGTGCCGCCGATGCCTCCGCCAATGATGGCGATCCCATACGCTAGTTGAGAAGCATGGCTGGCCAGCGCAGACGCACTGAGGCACGGGGTTTCCGCAAGAATCCGAAATTCGCGAGCAGCGAGGCGACGTGGCGACGGCGAACCATGCCACCAGGAAGTAGCCGACCGGCTGGATCAGCATCGCACTCCTTCTCAGAAGCCGAACGAAAAGCCAGTCGTCATGAAGAAGGTCGACCGGTGCGCTGGACCCGCGAATTCGGTCCCGATGCCGACATCCCAGACGATCCGAGGCGTCAGCTGGTAGCGAAGGCCGACCTCCGTGCCGACGACGGTCGGCTCGCGGCTCGCGACGGATTGCTCGGCGAAGACGTCGCCGACGATCGTGGCGCGGGTGAACTTCGGAGCGCCCACCGGATAGCTGGCGCCGAGCGCGAGCTTGTAACGGCCGTCGCGCTCCTCGTCGCGGCTCGACGTCAGGAACTCATAGCCGGCATTGAGGTGAACGCTCAAGCGTTCGACCGATTTCGTGACAATGCCCTTCGCCTCGACGGCGAAGCCGCGTGCGTCGACGCCGGTCGGTGTTTCCAAGCCAACCTTCACGGCAAAAGCCGGAAGCGTCAAGGTTTCCTGGTTGAAGTTGTACAGAACGCCGAGGCGCAGATCGTCGGACTTCGGTCGGTCGTCGATCCCGCGCGGATCGGTGGCCAGCGACGTGCCGATTCCCACTTGAAGATTGGGAAATGCACCGTAAAGCAGCTCGACGGGAAAGAATCCGCGAGTCGATCCACGGCGTTGGAGCGTGAAGCCCCCGCCTGCCTCGACGGCGATCTCTCCAGCGGCGATCGAGTAGGCATCGTCCAGTCGGAGAGGGCGACCTTCGTCCAGATTCTTGTGATCGATAGCAGTGGCGGGACGAGCTCCGAGCCCTATCAGCACGAAGATCGCAACGGCGACGACTCTAGCCATGTCTCATCTCAGCCTTAGTGTTTGTGACCAGCGCCCGGTGCCTTGGGCGCATACGGCTGCGGCTGATCGCTTGGTGGCGCTGTACCCGCGAGGACCTCGTGGACCGATGGCGGCCGGGGGCCCATCGCCATGCCGCCGTGCCCTGCGTCACTCCTCTGGTGAAAGTCGGCGTACTGGTGGTCTGGCCCATGACCACGATGCAGGTAGATTGGCAGGATCCTCAAGATCGCTGCTCGCTTCGACTCGAGCGTCGGGAAGAGGTCGGGCCGCACGAGGATGTCGTCGAAGTTGTCGTGCAGCATGTGCAGGTTGTCGAAGATCGTCGCCGCCTCCGGGAAGTCCCGAGCAAAGTTGGGCGCGGCCTCGGGCATCATCGGCATGAACTGCCATTCGACCGGCGGCCGGCGGAGGTAACCGTGGTAGAACGCGATGACCTTTGGCATCAGCTCCTGCTGTCGCTTCGCGTCGCCGAGAAGCTGGACGTCGTAGATCGCCGCCTGCAGCCAGTGGTAAGCCCAGATCTGGGTGTTGAACTTCCCGAACTTGTCCCGGAACGACTTGGACTCCACGAAGCTCCAGAGCGCGCCGTGATGATCGAGGCGGTGCGGCGTGATTGCCTCCGGCTTTTCGAGGTAGTCCGCGAGGAGCTTGCGGTACGCAGCCTGTTTGTCTTTCACCGTGTCACTCGTAAACAGGTCGTAGAGGCTGCGATGGAAGATGTGCGCCCAGTCGAACGTCTTCGTCACCTCCCACACCAGACGGTTGATCGTCGGGGCGATCTGTTCCTCGTCCGGAGGGACGGCGGGTGAGCTGAAGATGAAGTCCAGGACTTCGAGGCGCGCCCGTTCGATTCGTTGAGTGTCCTGAGTCTTCAGCAGCGTTTCAGCCAGGTGGGCGTGACCGAAGTCGATCCCGTTGAGCTCACGGTAGAGCTGCGGCAGCTGGCGCCTCACCTCGTCCTTCCAAGGACCCCGAGGCTGCCAGCGGTGGTCTCGCGTCACCCACTGGCTTCCGAATTTCAGACCGCGAGGCTCCGGATGCGCACGCGGAGCGCCCTGCATCTCGGGGTGCTCTGACGGACCGTGCGCGCCGGCATGGCCGCTGAGCGAATGCTGGAATGCGATCACCGCCCAGCGGTCCTCCGCGGACAGGTCATTTTTGTAGGCCGGCATCGCGGAGCCGTTCGATTTGTATGGCTCGACGGCTCCCCCTTCGCTCACACGCCAGAACCAATACGCGGGCGTCATCTCGGCGACCATGGCTTTATCCCGGAAGGACGCGGGCTTCATGATCAGTCCGCCGGCCGCTGGCCCGTCGCCACCACCCTGCCGGCCGTGGCAGACTGCGCACTTGGTTTCATAGATCGCTTGGCCACGCGCGAGGATGGCCCGATCGGTCCAGATCTCAGGCGGCGCGATCTGAGCAGCGTAGCCAGGTGGGACGGGCGCGTGGATGTGCCCAGCCCCGCTTCCATGCTCGTGTTTGTGGCCGAGTTCCTGGTCCTTTCCGTCCGCGAACGTCCCCGCGGCGAAAGCCCCGGCGCCGACGGCGATGGTCGCCAACGACAGCAAGCAGACATGGAACAGCGATCTACGAATCATCTCTTCCTCCACGCAAGGAACGTTCAACGGCGCGCCGAGGCAGACGCTCGGCGTCGTCTGAAAGGAGGCGGCGGAGAGAGCGGCTAAATCAGCAGCGCGGCGTGAAGCAAGAACAGCGGCGGCGAATGGACGGAAAGCGGAGTGGAGAAGACGTGGAAGGTGCCCGAACGATCGTCAATGGGGCGCTCGACGAGCGGCGCCGCTTCGACGATGGGGTGCCACGTCAACGACGGCGTGGAACGGAGGACTTCGCACGAGGCTCCATGGACGGAGTCCCCAGCATCGTGATGCTCTTCAGTCGCGGCATGGCCGTGAAGCGGCAGCGCGCAGACGTGTCCGACGAGCGTCAACGCCAGGATAGCCAGCACTGTGACCGACAGTAGGTGTCGCGACCGCGGCGCGCGCGTCATGACCGGCAGGCTACAGCGTCAGCCATGTCCTGTCCAACTCGATCTCGATGGCATTGCCGCTGCACCCGCCCGTGGCCAACCATGATGGGGTCCGGCATGAGCGGAACGATGTTGCTGATGGCCCATCGGCTGGCTCGTGGTCATCGGGGCGGTCGCGGCGGGCATGTGGTGGCTGCTGAAACATCGGCGGCGCGCTGGGGATCCGGCGCTCGATGCCCTCCGTGAGCGGTATGCCCGCGGCGAGATCAGTAGGGAGGAATTCGAGAACAGGCGTCGCGACCTCGCTGCCTGAGAGATCGCATCGGTGCCGTTTGCAGTCCATCGCCCGCCCGATCAGTCGCAGCACGTCCGCCCGCGAACCGCCTCCCAGCCTTCCCAGGCGATGAGCGGCACCATGAGCAGCCCCGCCGCCGGATCAGCCCACCACCAGCCGAGCCATGCGTTGAGACCCAGACCGGCCAGGAGGATCGCGGACAGATACGCACAGATTCGCGTCTGACGCGCCTCCGCCTCCAGTGCGCCGCTCCCGAGACGGCTCGCGATCCGGCGTTTGAAATGGACGAGGAGCGGCATCACGATCAACGACAACGCCGCGATGACGATTCCGATGGTCGACTGCTCGGGTGCGCGCCGCTCGAGCCAGGCGCGGATGGCACCATAGGCGACGTAAGCGGCGAGCAGCAAGAAGCAGCCGCCGATGATCCGCAGCGTATGACGCTCGGCCGCCTCGCGTCGCGCCTCGTCGGCATCCCAGCGCAGCCGCCAGAGTGCCGCGAGGCTGCTCGCGACCTCGATCGCCGAGTCGAAGCCGAAGCCGACCAGCGCGACGCTGCCGGCGAGGAACCCGGCGATCAGCGCGACGAGGCATTCGAGCGAATTCCACGCGATGGTGACGTACTGCAGCCAGCGGCCGTGACGAGCGGCCGCTGTCCGCAGTTCCGCGATATCCGGAGTCATCGCCTTCATCATCTCACCGCACTTCCTGATCCTGATGCGACCCACCGTGGGCGGACGGCGGTGCGCTCATCATTCGCAGCATGCGCGGCCCGCCGGTACGCATGAACCGGACCACGAGCACGACCGTCAGGGCCAGGAAGACGACGTTGAGGACCGTCGTGTAGTTGAGCGTCAGGTGCGGCTCCATGACGATCGCCTGCCGCGTTGACGGAACGAGACCGAGCGCCAGGAAGATCAGTTCCACCGCCAGCCCCGCGATCGCCATGGCGACGTACGACGTCCCCAGCAGGAACCACGTCATCCGGCCTCTGATGCCGCCATTCCACAGCACGGCCGCCAGCGGCACGTTGCCGATCGAGCACACGAACGACAGGATCGCGAGAATGGCGATACGCCAATCCCTGGCAGGTTTCACGGCCGGCTCAATCACCGGTGCGTTAGCAGAAAAAGCCAAGCGTTCCCGCAAAATCGGCGTGTAATTGCCGCGTGGAATCTCCACGATCACAGGCTCGTGCGAGGTGCGAGAATGTTAAATGACTAGTTAACACTTTAAGCAGATAACAGTCGAGGTAGGGTACGCATGGTTGCAACTCGGCAAGCTCCATCATAAAACGCTACCAATATACAACAGGACCTGGATATGCTTTATAGCGCACGAGACCGCAGCTAATGTGTCATGTGCAGCACAATGTGCTTCAACGCATGAAGTTCCAACTTCATATCTGCTAGCCATCATCGAGTACCACGAATCAATTCGCCTCCTGCTCGGGCGACGATGTCAGTGGAGGTCCTTGGATCCCAGCATTTGCTTCCAAGTCTGCATATCTCGGGGGTGCCGCAACAAACTCGTACACAGGAAGCGGATGATCTTTTTCGTTGCCTGTCTCACCGTCGCCTGCCCTCATCCACATCCAGGCCTCATGCCCCACAATGCAGCGGTCGTCGTGAGAGGCCAAGGTGGCGACTAGACACCCCCGAAGTCAAAGGGGGAGGCTAGCGAGCAGGTGGAGTCGCAACGTGAAGG
>Ga0137418_10006038_pt1 | contig 11135 bp, 8 predicted proteins | sample CZODoug3_1_2_16f_FD_122242 | JGI IMG/M metagenome (GOLD analysis project Ga0137418, IMG submission 122242) | Vadose zone soil fungal communities from Angelo Coast Range Reserve, California, USA - CZODoug3_1_2_16fungal (Hybrid Assembly) | ecosystem: Environmental > Terrestrial > Soil > Vadose... | reverse complement strand
GTATTTTAGCAAATCCAGCCCAGGCCGAATGCGGGCAGCCTTGATGTACGGCCGGGAGAAACTCGAGCAGAACTCGGGTGGCTCGTCGCCGTGGAACTGCAGGAGCGTTACGCCGCAGGCGTCGATCACGCGCTCGACATCTTCGCGCGCGGGGTTGACGAACACCGCCACGGTCGCGACAAAGGGCGGGACGTTCGTCGCGATCTCGCGCGCCTGGCCGAGGCTCACGTACCGGGGGCTGGGGCGATAGAAGATCAACCCGATTGCATCGGCGCCGTGCGCAGCGGCGGCTTGCGCATCTTCCATGCGCGTGATGCCGCAAATCTTGACTCGCGTTCTCATCGCCCGAATTCCAAATCGAACGGCATCATGGGGGGAAATCCCGGCAGGCTCCAGCGCGCGTCGTATCGGACTCCGAAGAGATACAGGCCCTCGGCGGAGAACGTCGGAGCCGCGAGCCGCCGGTCTCGCGCGGCAATCAGCTCCGAGATCCATTGTGGCGGATGCTTGCCCTTACCGACATACACAAGACAGCCGACGATATTGCGCACCATGTGATGCAGAAACGCATTTGCGGTGAAATCGAACAGGAAATAGGCGCCGCTTGCGCGTATTCCTGCGCTTTGCATGATCCTCACCGGGGTCTTCGCCTGGCATTCCGCGGACCGAAAGCTGGAAAAATCATGCTCTCCGATCAGGCAATCGACGGCTTTGCGCATCCTCTCCAGGTCGAGCGGCATATGAAACCAGCCGGTACGCCCCGCGAGCAGGGCCGGCCGCACCGGGTGGTTGTAGAGAACGTAGCGGTAGCTCCGCGAGAGTGCCGAGTAGCGCGCGTGAAAATCCCCAGGCACCGGAGTCGCCCACTGCACGGCGATCGCATCGGGAAGCAGCGAGTTTGCACCGCGCACCCACGCCGACTCGGGACGCTCCATCGAGGTCTCGAAATGCGCCACCTGGGCGCTTGCATGCACGCCCGCGTCGGTGCGCCCGGCGCCGGTCACCACGATCGGCTCGCCGCTTATTTCCGAAAGCGCGCGCGAGAGATGATCTTGCACGGTGTTGCCGGAGGGCTGCGATTGCCAACCTTCCATACCCGTGCCGCAGTAGGTCACTCCAATGACAAGTTTCATTCTACCGTCCCGAAAACAACGATCGGCGCACAAGGCGCCGATCGTTTTAAGGAGAACTCGGTGGAGATCAGCCGAGTGCCTGGAGCATCGTTTGGGCCTGTTGTTGCTGTGCCGGATCGCCTTCTTTCACCACTTCCTTCAGCAACTCGCGGGCCCCGTCCTTGTCGCCCATCTCTTCGTACGCCTTGGCGAGATCGAGCTTGGTCGCGACTTCCTGCCATCGCGCGTCCGGAGCGCCGCTTGAACCGTTGCCGCCGCCGGGCGTACCGAGATCCAGACTGATGTCGGCCAGATCCACCGAGGGCGTCTTGGGGGTCTCGGTTCTAGCTTCGCTGCCGCCTGACGGTATTCCAAGATCGAAATCGATCGCCCCTAGGTCCGCGGCAGGAGCCGCGGGGTCGCGTGATGCAGCGTCTGCCGGAGTGGGATAACCCGGCTTGTCACCTATCGGCAAATCGAAATCGATACTGATGGGCTCCGCTGCCGGGATGGCGCTCGCCGCAGCGGCGGTACCGACAGCCGCTGACTTGTCCCCGCCTAGACCGAGATCGAAATCGAGACCCGCCGCGGACTCCGCCGACGACGCCGATCCAAGGCCCAGATCGAGGTCGGGGAGCGGAGTAGGCCCTCCCGACGTCGCCGCGCCGATGTCAAAATCGATGTTGAGCGGCGCCGCCGGCTCGAGCGGCGGTTGAGTGCTCGTGCTCAAGGCGGGCATGTGCGCCGCGCTTGCGCTGAACGCCGGCATCTGCGCCGTTTCATTGAACCTCTGCGGTGCGTTTCCCGGGTTGCCCCCGTAAAGCGCATTGGCCGGATCGATCGACAATCCCAAACCGACCACCTTTTCCCATTCCGCCCCGCGTCCGCCGGTTGCGGCGCGCAGCTCATTCGCGGCCGCCTCGAATGACCTTGCATCCTTCCGATTGGCGTAGATCTCGAGGAGCTTGACGCGAATCGCCTGGCGACTGGAATCCTTGGCCAGCGCGTCCCTAAGGATCTCCTCGGCCTGGGCATCACGGCCGTAAGCCATATAGACGTCAGCTTCCGCGATCGGGTCGATCTCCTCGGTGTCGGCCTTGCCAACGCCACCCTGACTGAAATCGCTCTGAAGCGAGCTCGAGCTGGTGTCAACGTTACGACCCCCAGCGCTCCCCAGTACCGAGTCAGCGTCCGAAGGCACGACGCTCATGATGCTGTTCTCGAATTGCGAGTTGCGTTTCCTGCGCCAGGCATAGGCCGCGTAACCCACCAACAGGAGCACGGATACGCCCGCGCCGCCGAGCGCAAGGGGGTTGTCGAGCAACTCGTCCACGAAACTGGCGTCAATCGGCGGAGGCGCGGGCGCGCCCTTGGCCGCGGCCTTGGGAGCGGCCTTCGCGACCTCCGTTTTCGGGGGTTCCGGCGCTTTGGCGGCAGATTCGGGAGCCTTCGCCGGCTCGGGCGCTTTCACGGTTTCGGGAGCTTTTGCCGCTTCCGGTGCCTTCGCAGGTTCGGGTGCCTTGGCCGCTTCGGGAACTTTGGCTGGTTCCGGAGCCCTCGTCGCCTCCGGCGCCTTGGCGACCAGGGGCGCCTTTGCCGTCTCGGGAGCTTTTGGCGCTGCTTTGGCAGGCTCTGGGGCCTTTGGTGCTTCCGCTTTGGCTGGAGGTGCGACCTTGGCGGGCTCGGTCGCTTTCGCCGCGGACGCTGCTTTCGCAGCTTCGGCCTGCTGCTGTAACTGGGCTCCGGTCTGGCTTTTTATCTGCGCCAGTTTCTGCATATCCTGTAGATTCTTTTCCAGGAGAGCGATGCGTTCTTGGGCTTCTTTCAAGGCATTGTCTTTGGCCGCCAAGTCATCGGCCGCTGCGGTGCCCGCCGCCTTGGCGCCGCGCTTGGCGTCGTCTGCACGGGAGAGGCGAAGCTCATCCTTGGGCGGTTCCTTGGACGGTATCGGCTTTTCTTCCTTGGGTGCACTGATCTGACCGGATGCCTGACGGCCTCCCTGGGACGCAGGCGTCGACGCGACCGCGATTCCGAGCCTGCGGCGGTATTCGTTGAAGTCGGCGTACTGGGCGGAAACGATGCGACGCGCATCAGCCGCTGCCACGGCCCCGGCCGCGTCCTTGTCCGGAATGCTGATGATCTTGCCCGCGCGCAAACGGTTCATGTTGTCGGCCACAAACGCTTCCTGATTCGCGCGGAACAGCGCCACGAGCATCTGCTGCAAGCTAACGCCCTCAACTCGGTTTCGGATGGCAATCTTCGAGAGCGTGTCACCGCGTACGACCTCGTAGATATCCGAAATCCCGAACTCCTGGACGAGCTTGGCGGGCGGTGGGGCAGCAAGCGCCGCGTCCACCTGAACGGGCACGGGTTCGGCCGGATTCACTTCAGCCGGCAGTACCTGAACTTGCGCGGGAGTCGGCGACGCCGATTCCCCGGCCGTCTCCTGCGCCGGCGCTCCGGTCTCCGCCGACGCTACTTGAGCGGGCGCAATCGGCTCTGCAGAAGCGCCCGGCGCCGCCGTAGCCGGCTCCGGGAGCGACGACTGCGCAATGGGCTCAGCTGGTGGTGCCAACGCAACCGGTTCCGACAGCTCCGCAGCCGGCAGCTGCGCGGCCTGGAGCGGCTTGAGTTTGGGCGGACCGGCGTACTCGGGTGGATCGAGCAGGAAGGTGTATTCGCGGACCAGACGTCCGTTCGCCCAGTTCAACTCCACCAGTACGTCGATGAACGGCTCGTTCATCGGCTGGCCGGAGGTGAGAGTCATCACGTATTGGCCACCGGGCCGTCGCTCAACGGCAAACTTGACCGACATCAATGCCGGATTCAGGTCGATGTTGGCCTGACGGAAAACCTCCCCCGGTGCGAGCCGCGCGCCCAGCGTGTCGCCTTCACCTTTCTGCAAAGAAACGATCTCGATTTCCGCTCTGAGCGGCTGCCCAAGCTGAGAGAGAACCGACAACTTGCCCAAGCCCGCCGCCCAGGCGAGCGAAGGCAAAATCAGGCTCACGACCGCTGCCAAACAAGTTTTTGAGGCGAACTTCCCCACTTGCCACCCTGAACCTAAGTGGAAACAAATTAAAATACCATCATGGCCTTAGCCTTGCAAGCTCAACTTTCATCTCAGAAATTGCGTCAAGTGACTATTTTTTCACGAAGTTTGCTTGTTTTTCCCCTGAAAAGCCCGGGGAAGAGGGGGCCGGACCCGAAGTCCCTCGACGGCCCGCTCTTGAGCAGCTCAGCCCTCGAGCAGAAGGCGCAGCATTCTCCGGAGCGGCTCGGCGGCGCCCCAGAGCAGTTGGTCTCCGACCGTAAAGGCGGCGAGGTAGAAGCCGCCTTTTTCGAGGGCAAGCTTGCGCAAACGTCCGATCGGCACCTGCAGCGTGCCGCTCACCGCTACCGGAGTCAGCTCGCGCAGGCTTGCCTCGCGCTCGTTCGGAACAACTCTCACCCAAGGGTTCGCCTCGGCGAGTATCTGCTCGATTTCGTCCACAGGCAGATCTCGCCTGAGTTTTACGGTGAGCGCCTGGCTGTGGCAACGCATTGCGCCGATGCGCACGCAAATGCCGTCGATCGGGATCGGGTTTCCTGCGCGGCCAAGAATCTTGTTGCCTTCCGCCTGACCTTTCCACTCTTCGCGGCTTTGGCCGTTGCCGAGATCCTTATCGATCCACGGCAGCAAGCTGCCCGCGAGCGGAAACCCGAACTGCCGGCTTGGCAAAGATCCGTCCCGCAGCGCCGAGGTCACCGCCCTATCCAACTCAAGGATCGCGGAGGCAGGATCCTCCAGCAGCGATCTCGCGGCTTGGTGCACGAATCCGATCTGCTCGACCAGCTCACGCACGTGCTCGGCGCCCGCGCCGGAGGCAGCCTGATAGGTCATCGAGGTCACCCATTCGACGAGGTCCGCTTTCAGCAGGCCGTGCATGCCCATGAGCATCAAGCTTACGGTGCAGTTTCCCCCGATGTAATTGCGTACGCCTCTGGAAAGCGCATCCCTGATCACGTTCATGTTGACCGGATCCAGGACGATGACCGCGTCGTCCCGCATGCGGAGAGCCGATGCGGCGTCTATCCAGTAGCCCTTCCACCCCGAGGCACGCAGCTTGGGAAACACCTCGTTGGTGAAGTCGCCGCCTTGACAGGAGATGACGATGTCCATCAACGCAAGCTCTCTTACGCTCTTCGCGTCCTTGAGCGGTGCCGTTTCCTTTCCGATGAATGGCCCGAGCTCGCCCACTCGGGAAGTCGAGAAAAACACCGGCTCAATCAATGCGAAATCGCGCTCGGCGTGCATGCGCTGCATCAGCACCGATCCGACCATTCCGCGCCAACCGACGAGTCCGACTCTCTTCATCGCATTTCCTGAATGTCCGATCTGCGTATGCTAACGCACTGAGCGCCAAAAAGGTTGCTCCGCATCCATCAAGAGAGCGCTGCGACCACGGCATCTCCCATCTCGCGGGTGCCAACTTTGCGGGTTCCGTGCTGAAAAATATCCGCGGTGCGATACCCCTGGGCGAGTACTTTCTTCACCGCGACTTCGACGCGGACAGCGACTCGGTCTTGATCGAAGCCGTAGCGAAGCATCATCGCCGCAGACAGGATGGCCGCCAGCGGATTGGCGAGGTTCTTTCCTGCGATATCCGGGGCCGATCCATGAATCGGCTCGTACAGTCCCTTGCCCTTTCCATCGAGCGAAGCCGAAGGCAACATGCCGATCGAGCCGGTCAACATTGAGGCCTCGTCCGAGAGGATGTCGCCGAACATGTTGCCCGTGACGATCACGTCGAATTGCCTGGGATTCTTGAGGAGCTGCATCGCGGCGCTGTCCACGTACATGTGCGTCAGTTCCACCGCGGCATATTCCTTGCCCACTGCGCTCACCACTTCCCGCCACAACTGCGAGGTCTCGAGCACGTTCGCCTTGTCGACTGAGCACAGTTTTCTGTTGCGCTTCAGCGCGGCGCGAAAACCCGCGTGGGCGATGCGGCGGATCTCCTCATCGGTGTAGCGCATCGTATCGAAGCCTTCGCGCACCCCGCCGTTGAGCTCCCGAATGCCGCGCGGCTGACCGAAATAGATGTCGCCGGTCAGCTCGCGCACGATCAGGATATCGAGCCCTGCCACCACCTCGGCCTTCAGCGTCGAGGCACCGGCGAGCTCGGGGAAAACGGACGCGGGCCGCAAATTGGCGAACAGATTGAGCTCCTTGCGGAGCCTGAGTATCGCCTGCTCGGGGCGCTTTTCGCGCGGCAACGCGTCGTAACGAGGAGCGCCGACCGCGCCAAACAGGATGGCATCGGCCTTTCTCGCCAGCTCCAGCGTCGGCCCGGGCAGAGGATCACCCGCGGCGTCGTACGCCGCGCCGCCAACGGAGGCTTGCTCCATCTCGAACGCGGAGCCTTCTCTCCTTAGCGCGGCGAGTACCTTGACCGCCTCGGCAATAACTTCCGGGCCGACGCCATCGCCGGGTAGGACTGCAACTTTCATGAAGGAGGTGACTAGCCGAACAACCAGGGCTGCTCGAAGCGGCGCCGCTCTTCGAAGGCGCGGATCTTGTCCGCGTGGCGCAGGGTGAGTCCTATGTCGTCGAGACCGTTGACCAGGCAGTATTTGCGGAAAGGGTCGATGTCGAAGCGCATTACCTTGCCACCGTCCGGGGTCGCGACCGTTTGTTTCTCGAGGTCGACAATCAGCCGGAACCCCGGAAAAGCGGCGACCTCATGGAACAGCCGGTCCACTTCCGCGTCGGTGAGCGTGACCGGCAGCAGGCCGTTCTTGCAGCAATTGTTGAAAAATATGTCGGCGTAGGACGGTGCGATGAGCGCGCGAAAACCATACTCGGCAAGCGCCCAGGGTGCGTGCTCCCGCGAGCTTCCGCAGCCGAAGTTCTTGCGCGCAAGCAGTATGCTGGCGCCCTGGTAGCGCGGCTGGTTGAGGACGAAATCGGGGTTGAGCGGGCGGCCTGCATCGGACTTGGCCGGCTGGCCTGCGTCGAGGTAGCGCCAGGCATCGAAGAGATTCGCCCCGAACCCGGTGCGCTTGATCGACTTCAGGAATTGTTTCGGGATGATCTGGTCGGTGTCGACGTTGGCCCGGTCAAGCGGCGCCACAAGGCCGTGAAGAACGGTAAAGCTTTGCATCATTTTTTCGCTTTTTGTTCGATCTTGGCGCCGAGCTTCTCGACGTCTTTGCCCACCCCTGCCATCGTGTTGCATCCGGCGAGCAATCCCGCGATTGCGGCCAGGGCTGCGAACCGTTGAATGAAGTCTTTCATTGCATAGCCTCCGATCATCTCCACCGGCGAACATCGACGAAGTGCCCGGCGATCGCCGCCGCCGCCGCCATCTCCGGGCTCACGAGGTGAGTCCTGCCGCCCGTGCCCTGGCGGCCCTCGAAATTGCGGTTCGAAGTCGAAGCGCACCGCTCGCCCGGCTCGAGGCGGTCCGCGTTCATGCCCAGGCACATCGAGCAGCCGGGTTCCCTCCACTCGAATCCGGCGTCCTTGAAGACCCGGTCGAGGCCTTCGTGCTCCGCCTGCGCCTTGACGAGCCCCGAGCCCGGCACGACCATGGCGAGCCTGACGTTCGAGGCGAGGCGGCGGCCGCGGACGATCGCCGCGGCGGCCCGCAGGTCTTCGATGCGCGAATTCGTGCACGAGCCGATGAATACCTTGTCGATGCGGATGTCGGTCATGGGCGTATTGGGCCTGAGTCCCATGTAGGTGAGCGCTCTCTCCATGCCTTCCCGGCGAATCGCGTCCTTCTCCCTGTCGGGGTCGGGAACGCGCTCATCCACGGTCACGACCATCTCGGGCGAGGTGCCCCAAGTCACCTGCGGCTTGATCGAGCGCGCGTCGATCGCCACCTCGCGGTCGTATTTCGCCTCCGGATCGCTCTTCAGCGTGCGCCAATGCGCGACCGCCCGGTCCCACAACTCGCCGCGCGGCGCGAAGGGCCTGCCCTTTAGATAAGCGAGGGTCGTCTCGTCGACCGCCACCAGTCCGGCTCGCGCTCCCGCCTCGATCGACATGTTGCACAGGGTCATGCGGCCTTCCAACGTAAGCGAGCGAACCGTGCCGCCGGCGTATTCGATCGTGCAGCCCGTTCCCCCTGCAATGCCGATTCTGCCGATCACGGCGAGCGCTACGTCCTTCGCGGTGACCCCTCGCGCAAGCGGCCCCTCGATGCGCACGAGCATGTTTTTCATCTTTTTCGCGAGCAGGCATTGCGTTGAAAGCACGTGTTCGACTTCCGACGTCCCGATGCCGAACGCGAGGCATCCGAACGCGCCGTGCGTGCTCGTATGCGAGTCACCGCACACCACGGTCATTCCGGGCAAGGTCGCGCCCTGCTCCGGGCCGATGACGTGAACGATGCCCTGCCGGGCGTCGTTCATCTTGAATTCGACGATGCCGTGCTCCTCGCAATTCCTGTCGAGCGTGTCGACCTGGAGGCGCGACACGGGGTCGGCGATCCCGCCAGAGCGATCCGTGGTCGGGACGTTGTGATCGGCGACGGCGAGATTGGCAGAAACGCGCCAGGGCTTGCGCCGCGCGAGCTTCATGCCCTCGAACGCCTGGGGGCTGGTCACTTCATGCACCAGGTGGCGATCGATATAGAGGAGCGTCGTGCCGTCTTCCTCGACGTGCACCGTGTGCGACTCCCAGAGCTTGTCGTAAAGCGTGCGCGCGATCATTCGGCTAGCTGCCCAAAGACAAAATTATACCGGATCGCCGTTCGTCCCCTTCAGCGCCTGCGCGCAGCCTCATAGAGGGGAGCGACCCGCTCGGAGTAGTTCTGAAGGTCACGGGTTCTGGTCTGGTCCGAGGGGTGTGTCGACATCCACTCGGGGGGCTTGCTGCCGCCCAGCCTGCCCATCTTCTGCCAAAGCGAAACGGCTGCACGCGGATCGTAGCCCGAGCGCGCGGCAAGCTCCACGCCGATGCGATCGGCCTCGGTCTCATGGGTCCGGGAATGCGGCAGCGAGAGCGTCACGTCGAGCAGGGTCTGCGTCAGCTGAGCGCCCAGATCGCCGAGCCCGAGCGCCGCGCTGAGCACGCTGACCCCGAGCTGCTGGGCCACCTGCTCGCTCGCGCGTTCGCGCCCGTGCTCGCGTAGCGCGTGCGCGATCTCGTGCCCCATTACTGCAGCCAGCTCCTCGTCGGTGGGATCCAATTTTGTCAGAAGCCCGGAGTAGACGGCGATCTTGCCGCCAGGCATGCACCACGCGTTCACCTCGGGCGAGGTGATCACGTTCACCTCCCAGTTCCAGCGCGGCGCATCGGCGCGGAACGCCGCCGTGTTCGGGATCAGGCGGCTGGCGACGCCGCGCACCCGCTCGACCTGAGCGGAATCCCGGTTGAGCTGGTTTTTCTTGCCGGCCTCGGAAATGACTTGGCCATAAGCCTCCGCGGCGCTCCGATCGATCTGGGAAGCCGAGATCAAGGACGACATGGATTGCCGGCGCTCGACGCCGACCACACCGCCCTGCGTTGTTTGCACGGTCTCGCAGGCGGCGAGCATCATCACTGCCAAAAAAAGACAGAACCACACTGAGAATTTCATCTGCGCTCCGAGAGATATATTTTCCACGCCTCCGCGGCGTGATCAAGCCCCGCGACACCCGGCCCGTATAATGCCAGCGCCCGCCAACATGCGTCCGACGATCCACACATGAGTCGTATCCCGCGCAGCGTATTCTTCCTGCTGTTCACCGTATCCGGGTTTGCCGGGCTCATCTACGAGTCGATCTGGAGCCACTACCTTAAACTCTTTCTCGGCCACGCGGCCTACGCGCAGACGCTGGTGCTGGCGCTTTTCATGGGCGGGATGGCGATCGGATCGTGGCTCTGCAGCCGGTGGTCGGCAAGCTGGGGAAATCTCCTTCGCGGCTACGCAGCCGCCGAGGCTTTGATCGGGATTGCGGCGCTCGCGTTCCACCCGGTTTTCGTGACCGCGACCGACGCGGCCAGCAACCAGAGTCGCACCACGGCGCATTTCACGCTTGATCGCACGCCGCCGGCCGTCGCCATCGCTTTTCCAATGAACAACGCGGTGCTCTCGCGAACTACAGTTTATGTTTCGGCCACTGCCCATGACAACACCGCTGTCGCCAGCGTCCAATTCCGGCTCGATGGCGCCAACCTGGGCGCTGCAGATACCTCCGCTCCTTATTCGGTGGCCTGGAACGCAACCACGAGCGCCAATGGTCCGCATCAGTTGTCCGCCGTTGCGGTGGATACCTCCGGCAACCGCGCCACTTCCTCGATTGTGAATGTCATCGTTAGCAATTCCACACCCGACCTTATTTGGGTGAACGATGCTCTGCCGGCCGGAGCGATCTCCGGCAGCGACGGCGGCGATTCCTGGACGGAGAGGAGTAAATCCTGGGCTTCGGAAAGCCGTTCTTTCGACTTCGTCCGTTGCGCCGGCGTTGCAGGGGTTGGGGTTCGGAAACTATGTCAATTCTTACGAGTGGGCCCAAATCCCACTCTATCTTCAGCGGGCGCGCTTTTTTGGATTTCACGCTTCAAGAGTAACCTGTGGGATTATTTGCCGCCTATAGGGCGAAATCCTCAGAAATCGGACGTGGGATTAGCCGCCCCCTCCGGTTCCTGTCCATTCTGGAATCGTCCTCGTCCCTCGATCCGGAGGACGATTACGACCACGAGGACGACGAGACAATTTCATCCTCTCCGAAGAACGCCGTTTATGGGACTTACGTCTCGCTTGAACTGCCGTCAAACCTGTGTAGGCTGCGGGCGGATGAATTCGCTGCTGCTGGCCGGAGGACGGGTTGTGGACCCGGCAAATCGTTTTGAGGAGGTGGCCGACTTGCTGGTGGTCGAGGGAAAAATCGCGGCGCTGGGGCCCGAAGCGGCCCTTCGCGCCCCGGCGGATGTGGAAAGGATGGATGTGAGCGGCTTGATCGTTTGTCCGGGCCTCATTGATCTGCATGTCCACTTGCGCGAGCCGGGACAAACCACCAAGGAAACCATCGCCACCGGCGCCCGCGCGG
>Ga0137418_10006037_pt1 | contig 11136 bp, 13 predicted proteins | sample CZODoug3_1_2_16f_FD_122242 | JGI IMG/M metagenome (GOLD analysis project Ga0137418, IMG submission 122242) | Vadose zone soil fungal communities from Angelo Coast Range Reserve, California, USA - CZODoug3_1_2_16fungal (Hybrid Assembly) | ecosystem: Environmental > Terrestrial > Soil > Vadose... | reverse complement strand
ACTATGAAGTGCTGGAAAGCCAAGCCGGCGTGGTTCGCATGGTGTTCGAGATGTATACCAAACAACAGCTCAATATCCGAGCGATTACACGTTTATTGAACCAGCGCGGAATTCCAACAAGAACAGGAAAAACACGATGGGAACGATCGACGGTATGGGGCCTCCTACGCAATCCGGCATACCAAGGTAAGGCCTGTTACGGAAAAACCGAACAGCGGCCGCGGCAGCGCATCACGCGGGCCCTGCGTCAGCGGAATGGAATGCCGAAAAGGAGCAACAGCTCAGGTCACGAGCGTCCTCGATCGGAGTGGATTACCGTGCCTGTTCCGGCGTTGGTGAGTGAACAGACCTTTGCTTTGGCACAAGAACAGTTGGAAAGAAACAAGCATCATGCACAGCGTAGAACGTTAGAGCCGACGTTGTTGCAAGGGATGCTGGTCTGTCAGAAGTGTGGCTATGCATTGTATCGGTGTTCTGTACGCACAACGAGACGGAGGCTGTACTACTATCGGTGTAGCGGCTCAGATGCTCATCGTCAGCTCAAAGGTGCGTTGTGCACGAACCGACCGATCCGCCAAGATTACTTGGATCCATTCGTATGGAATGAGATCATCCGCTTGCTGGAGAATGACACGCTGCTGCAAGCGGAAATAGATCGACGAAAAGAGGCCATACGAAATACGGATCCTCGACAACAGCGTCAAGAAACACTACGACGCGAACAAGCGCGTCTCGGGAACAATAGCGAACGACTGATCACGGCTTATCAGGAAGGCTTGCTCAGCTTGTCGCAATTACGTGAAAGAATGCCGGAGTTGAATAAGAGAGCAAAAACGGTGGAAGCAGAACTTCAATCGCTTGAGACAGGAGCAATGGACAAAGCGAAATACTTGCAGCTTGCGGAAAATCTAAGTGCATTCCGGAAAAAACTGCACGCACGCGCGAAGACGTTGGATGTTCGTGAGCGCCAACAAATTCTGCGGTTGCTGGTTAAAGAAATTCTGGTCGATACGCAAAGCCTTACCATTCGCCACTCCATCCCGATTTCGCAAACACAAAAGAGTCCTGCCACGAGCGGATCGCCAACGACTCAAACCCTGCCTTCGGCGGCCCCTCAACCATCAAGTTATCTATTGCGTCCGAGGAGTCATCAGCCCGTTGCTAAGCAACTTGTACATGCGACGATTCGTGCTGGGGTGGAAGAAGCTCGGGCACGAGAAGCGTCTTGCTGCACACATCGTTAACTACGCCGATGACCTGGTGATCTGCTGTCGTGGCCGAGCGGAAGAAGCGCTGGCCAGGATGCGAGACATCATGGGGAAGCTGAAGCTGACGGTGAATGAAACGAAGACGCGGGTCTGCAAACTGCCGGAAGAAAAGTTCGATTTTCTAGGGTACACGTTTGGTCGGTGCTATTCGCCGAAAACGGGACGTGCGTACCTCGGCACAGTTCCCTCGAAGAAGCGGGTGATCCGCATCTGCGAGACGATTAGTGAAATGACCGGGCGGAAACAAACCCTGCTGGACCAAGGGACGGTGGTAGCGAAGCTCAACCGCACGATGATTGGATGGGCCAACTACTTCTGTCTAGGACCAGTCAGCACGGCCTATCGGGCAGTGGACCGACACGCCCGTAAGCGGCTGCGACAGTGGCTGTGTGCCAAGCACAAGGTGTCATGGCCGGCGACTAAGAAATTTCCGGACGCCGCCATGCCCAATGGGCTGGGCCTCGTCTGCCTTACCAAGCGGACGAGCAATTTCCCGTGGGCGACATCGTGAACCTTTCTCCGAGAGCCGGATGCCTGAAACAGGCCCGTCCGGTTCGATGAGCGGGATGTGGAAACGGAGCATGGTCTGGCTATTGAGGCACCGGCAGACGAAAGGGCCGGAAACAGATAGGCCGCACCTAACCCACCGCGCCACATCTCGACTCCACAGGTAGATAAAGTCATTTGTTTTGATACACTTTTGGAAGTGTTGATCCTAAAGGGACTTAGATGGCATAAGAATCGTGAAAAATAGGTGTTGATTTTAAATGACTTAGAGGGTTCGGTTTCCGGAAATGAGCGCAGGTTCGGGGTGGATGTTCCAGGCGAAAGCGAACCATGAGAGGCAAGGCGCGGGGCGATTTCAACACCCCGACCGGGTCCCGACAGAGTTGGGGATCTGCGATCGGGGTAGACGCCGTTCGCGGAGAATAGGAGGAGCGAGAGCCGGCGGGGCGTCGAGAGGGAGTGGAGAATGGGCTCGAACTATCAAAGGACAGGGTAGCACGATAGTTAATGATTGTCAAGGATAACTTGTTAGTGATTCGAATGGATTGGCAGGGTTGACACAGTGGGGTTCAAGTTGGCCGAGGGAAAGGGTTTGCGGGAGGGGTGGGATTCGAAAGAATTGTGGAAATCTGTGGAAAAGTCAAAGCACCCCTTTCGTACAGACTGAAAGCTGGGCCGCGTGCCAATTAAGTGCTCTCATAACCGTCAATCTGGGCTCAAAAGTGAAGAAAATGCTTACACGACCAGTAGGCGGTGGAATCGGCTGCCATTCCCTATGCTGGTTAATGCCTCGAAAACTAGATCGCCAAACTTGTAGGCAGCGCTCATGTATTCTTGGCCGGTTTTCTTGTCCATGAATCTGTCGATAAGTTCCCGTTCGGCTGCATTCGTTGTCTCAAGAAAGCGCTCGTACTGATGAAGAAGCATGGTTATCGCGTCATGGGCACGGGTCAAGTCGCCTCGACCTAGGAGCCATTCCAACCTCGCGGTCGGTGTTAGTTTGATCATGTCTATGGCATCCGAAGGACTCACGGTTTGTTGGCTCCCATAAACAGCAAGTAAGTAGAGAAGAGCCGAGTAGCAAGTCAAGAGGCGGCTGTGCTTCAACTTATAGTTCTTCAGTTTGCCCTTCGCCTTTTCTAAGTCTGGAATTCTCTCGGTCCTCGCTTCATAGTTGACGCAAAACGTTCTCCACAACCGGAGGATATCGTTTGCGAGAAATGCAGGCATGAAGTCCGTTTTGTGGTCCTCATAATCTCTCCAATAGGCCGCAATAACCTCTTCGATGACCTCCCGGTACACGGCAGGTTCTAGAAGCGGGCAGCTTTCAAGCAAGAGTAGCAAACGGGCTGTGAATGTGTTTGTAACGTCGTCTTCTGGCGTGCCAAGGGCCTTTGTAAACTCGTGGACCGAATAGTGCATGAGGTATCGTCCATCGCCAGAGAACTCTGGGATGTTCAGCTCTCGGGTGGCCTCTATGAGGTCTGCTTTAATGCAGATTTCGTCAAGACGTTTGAGAAGGCTTCCTTCCTTGCCATCGCCTGCTGGCTTCCCGTCTCGCTTCCCCACGATAAACAGATCGAGATCACTATAAGGTCCTGCTTCGCGCCGTCCGAAGGATCCCGTTGCGTAGACGCACGCTTTACCTTCGGCCAGCGTTTCCGCCGCTTTCAGCCGCTCACGGAGACTGCCAATTCGTGCGGCCGTTTTAGAGCGGCGATCAGCGAGTTCGCCCATGAACGCCTTCCCACTCGAACACATTCGCAAAGATCTCGGCTTGTGCGATCGCGTCGTCGACAGCGTGGTGCGTGTGCGGGTGACTGGAGCGCAGCGAAGGATCAACCCGCGAACGGCCTGCTTCCGAGATGGGTATAGCGGCTTTGACCGCAAGGGCAGTTTTAATATCGAAACATCTAGAGTACGCAAACGGTGATCCCTCGACTGAAAACCGGATGAAGTACCAATATAGCCAACTCCAATCAAAGCTGAGCGGATAGGCGACCAATACCGGCTGGGCCGGGCCAGCAATTACCTTGACCCACTGGCAAGCCTCGGTCATTGCTGTCTCTGGGGCTTCTCCTTCAAGGGAAAGGCGCGTTCTATCAAGGCCGTTTACACGTAGAGCCTCTGGTTCGAAGTTCTCAGAAATAGGTCTCAGCTCTTTATAGAGAGTCTGCTCATAACTGTGAGGTCGTTGGAAGTGCCTACCATCAAACGAACCAGCGTACACGAGGGCAAATGAAAGGATGGAAAATGGTCCTGGGATTGGGCCATCCGTTTCAACGTCGGCGGAAAAGTACGCATCCACTTTAGAGTTCGAATGTTCACTCTGACTTGTAATCTCCGACGGGTTCCGGTCAGTCATGTCGCGAAGCGTCGAATCCATAACTCTTCATGGTACCAGCGTCTCTCCAAGAAACGCACGCACCTTTTCCAGTCAGGCTGTGACACGGACCGGTGTCGTCCTTTGATGGCGGGCTCAAGGATTCGACCGCGGAAGGACTTGGGGCTTCGAAGCGCCAAGTTTGCTGAGTCTCTTTAGATAAAGCACCGCATATTCAATGATCACGTTACGAGCAAGACGTGCGTACTCGCTCTCGGCGATAATCGGGTGCACGGCTTCGTCGCTGAGCGCTTTGGCAGTCCAGGCGATAAGGGTCGCCATCTGGCCGGGAGTGCTGAATGGCGTGGTGGTCTCAAACACGACACCGAGGTTTTTGCCGTCGGCGTCGAATGCGGCGACATCATTGGGAAGAGTTTTGTATTCGCCTCTGTGGCGCTCATCCTTGGTGGAGTATTTCAGAAGGTCGCGGTGCAGTTGCCGGACGTGATTTTCGGTCAGGTCGATAGCTTCCCAGGAAGTAAAGACCGTCTCCATGGTTTCGGCGTAGCCGGCGACTTCCTGCTCGTCACGGCTAGTGAATGACTTAATGTCCAGATTAGAAAGGAGCAGTTCCACTTCCCTGTCGGTGAGCTTCGCACCCTCAATTCGGGTAGAAGATGCGGCGCTTTCGATGGTCGCTACGCGTCGCAGGGCAGAAAGCCGTTCCGGCGCGATACGTCCGATCGCGCGCCAGGCACCCTTGAATTCATTAATTCCACTGACGAATTTCAGCACCTCTGGGGTTATGGCTAGACCTGCGATATTGGGCGTACCATCCATTCTTACCTCCAATTCCATCCAATTCACTATCTCATGCACACCTCCAATTGTCCATCCAATTCCATCCAATTTTGCGTCACCCTGGCTCCGCGACTTACCGCCTGCCGCCGTTTAGGACCTGCGTTCAAAATGCCCATTTCAGGAGGCGGGATAGAAGTGGCGTTGCGCTAAGCGGCCACTCTCACTTTGGGACGGCCGCCGCGTTTACCGTTCTCACGGGAGGCCTCCGCCTTGATCGAACTGCGGCTTGACCCCCCGAGTTTGCCAATCTGTTGCATCCACCGACGTGAACCGAAGGCGCCTTCGATGAGGCCCGGTACATAGAGATCGGCATCCAGCAAAGGCCAATGCAGGCCGAGCCCGTTCGGGCTGATCTTGATTTTCCTCAACTTTGATCGGGGCGCATCCGCCAGCCCTTCGGCCAAAGCCACCGGAAAGGCAAATTCGCAGCCGCCCTCAAGCGTAATCACAATCAGCCCACGTCGCGAATCATAGCGCGCGGCTTGCGCGACCGGACAACGCGCCGCCGCGCCGCGCGCGTTCGCTGCTTTAAATTGATCTTTAGTAATTGCCATGAATCGCCCTCCAGGCCGCCCCGGCCTTTAGTTTGGCATCATCACCAGCAATCAACTCCCTCAGGGCTGGTCGGGCTATATCGCGGTTGGCAGCCACCAAATCGGCTAGGGCCGCTAAAAGCCCATCGCTATCGTGCCCTCATCTTTTCCTGTTTGAAGCGCATTAAGCAGCTGCGGCAAGGCTTCAACACGACCAAGATCGGACAGCAGCCATGCCGCTGCCTCTCTCACAAAAACATCGGGGTCCGAAAAAAGGTCGATTAGCTGCGGGACATCTTCCGCGGTGGCTCGAGCCTGAAGTGCTTCAGCTGCCTCAACGGCTCCGTCGACGTCTCGACATTCCGCAGTGTTCGAAGCAAATCGTCCCAGTCCGCTATATTCATATCAAAAGATCGTTCGTCGCTGCTGCGTACGGATACGGTCGTAGCAAGCACCACACAGAATCTTTATGTCCGCAAAAGTTTCCGAACGCTCATTCCAATCACCTCTAATTCCTCCCTCGGCTATCCTGACTTTTTCGCACGCGTGGCACCATGCGTCGCCGCGCGGCTCAGAAGACCAATAAAATCCAACTGGCTCATTCGTTTTCAGCGATGCAATGAGATGCTGGCACACGTAGGTCTCTTCTTGAGGGCCGTGTTCTTCGCATTGGATAAGATCTGTCATTCAGTCGCGTCCGTGAAAATGCATTACGCGCCGCGTGGCCAGTGCGCATTAATGCCCGCTACATTTCGGACTAATTCGAGTCCGAGACACCTGTTTTTCCGGTGTTTTGACCCGAAGCCCGTCCTTCCCCGATCGTTGCTGCCGACCGTCCCCGACCATCGCAAATTAGTGGGCTCGCTCACCATCGAATTAACGCACAAAATGCCTATTTTTATAGGCTATATGCCAATTCGAGAATCGCAGTTACCCCGAAAGTTACCCCGGCACTGGCGGCCGGAGAAAGAGCCTCACGCGGCGTCTAATTGGCGCACTGCAAGAATGTCTTTGGGGCCGCATTGGCTAATCCTTTGGGTATGCCGCAACAATGCGCGGGAGCGATCCTCAGGCAGAGACAATCACGCAGCCGCGGACTTGATTCGGCGCACGCTCAGTACCTCGTCGCTCTGTAATGCTTCGATGGCGTCTTCGTCCACCACAGTTACGGCAACGGTATCGCCGACAGCGTTAAACACCTCGATTGAATAGCCCATTTTGCCGTCCGGGCCAGCATGACGATCGATCAGCCGCACTACATCACCGCGACGCAATTCGTGTGCAGGTAGATCGCGCGTCAGCGCGACATCCGTGAAGAGAGTGTAATTCATGTCTTTAGAGCTCCTAATCTGGGATCAGGGTAATGAACTTCGTCACGCCGCTCAAGTATTCGGTCATCCAAATGGTTCGCACACGCAGGGTGCGTCCCGAAGGCCCAACTAGCGGCGCCCGGATTTCGTAAAGTTGCCCGTAGGAAGTCGTTTCGAGCGCAGCCGCGTCCTGATTGAGAATCTGAGCACGCAGATCCGTCAACAGGGTCGTGAAATTTTCCAATGTATAACCGGCCAATGCCAGGTATGCCGACTTGTCTCCGCGCGCTTGCGGTACGAGCAAGTAGCGAGTGAGCTTTTCCGGTGCAATATGTGAATCTTCCGGGAGCTTCACGAATTAGATCCTTCCAAAACGGCGTTGAGGAGTATGTAGGTATCGAGCAGATCCTGTCATCCTCCATACCAAGTCTATGTCTGGGCAGCCGGCGACACACGCCATGCAACTTGAGCTACCCAGCGGGAGACGATCGAGTTTGGGGGCTGACCGGCAGCTAACGACCTATTCTGTTGAAAAACTCGATGTGGAGATTTGGACAGAATGTTAAAGGGCTTTAGAAAGGCCGGAATTTGAACGAGCCGAAGGACCGACGACTTCCCCCGATCTCCAGGCGCAATTGTTCCTAAGGTGCCAGACCGGACGTTTATGATTGATTTTCGGCTGCAATTTGATTCATGGGCAAAAACCCAAGCGCGCAGGAATTTAGTTTTTCAACAGAATAGACCCACAGCCGACTTACGCGACCGGCAGCTTTGTGAAGATCAATTTAGCTTATCCCGCGGATCGAAGTCCTGTCGGTCATCATCGCGACCGGCGGCGCATTGCGGAGAAATCGACACGGCGGCGGCGACGCTGATATTGACGTTGACGCGGCCGTCCGGAAGGAGCGCGCAGCGTCTATGAGGTTTCCTCGGGTTTCCCGTCCCGGATCTTGGTCCACTTCGTGTCGTTCGGACCCAATTTATACGTACCCAAGACTTTCTCACTAACGGCCGACGCCCGTCCGGTGATAGTCACCAAGACGTTGCCGGAGTCGGCTTCGACGTCGTACTGTCGGTAGCAGCCGGTCCCGCAAGAAAAATTGCGCATATCGCGCGCGAGTACTTTGTCTAGCTTGGCGTCGTCCACCCACGGCCCTTGCGGAAGTAGTGCACGACGGAGCGTGTGTTTTTGCGGATCCAGCCACCACACGTAGAGATGCTCCAAGCTGGATTGAGTTGAGTCCCAAGAAGGCGTGAGAAACGCCATGTTCGGCATATACAGCAAATAGGTGTGCTGGCGAGTGTCTGCTGTAATAACGAGTTGAGCCGGCCCCCTTGTGGGCAGCTCGATGTGTTGGGGATCGTTCGCTGTGTAGTTCAGAGGGAACAGAGTTCGCTGGCTACCATCGTAATAAAGCAGGGCATACAAGGCATCAGGCGGGTCTCCCTGCTTTGGCGTCGCAACTCGCGGCTTCCAAAACGCCTCGTAGACCGCAAGGCGACCGTCGGCAAACCGCCCATCAGTCGGGCGCCTCTTCTCAAAGATCGAATCGCCAATCGGATGCCAGTTGATGTCGGTTTCGGATCCTTTAGGCGTGCTGCGGCAAGACGTCGGCATGTCATCACTGCGCGGGGAAGTGGTGCCGGCTGCGGTGCCGCCGGCCTCGCACCGGTCGCCGAGATCCACATGGAGTTGCTTTGCGCATTCCCCAATGAGTGCATCTTTTTTTGCCATCATCACCGGATAAGCGGCCGGAGGCTGCTGAGCAGCAATCCAGGCGGTGAGCTTGGGAAAAACACACGCGGCCAGGCCGGGTGGATCGGGTTGGATCTTTGATGGCGGACCGGGCACGGGCGGGCTGCCGGGCGGAGTCGGGATTGCCTGCGCCGACGCGAAGGATGCGAGCAATCCCACGCCCATACAGATTGTCGCGATGCTGGCCAAGCACTCGACGACAAAACGCTTCCTTGCTGATTTCCTCATATTCCGGTCCAGGTTATGTCAACGCCAATCGTGTCTCGCGAGTATGGTCGGACGAACCGTATTTGCGCGTGATCTGCATCACATCGGGTCTCGTTATCCTGCCGGTATTGCCGTGGAAGCACCAACACAATGGCGTCCGAACGGCCGCTTGCGTACGTTCCATTGGCACCATCGGACGACTCCTGCTGGCCGCCTGCCGCCCCATGGATGGAGATCGGCGGCGAACTCACCCTCTCGACCCCAACCGGCCAGACACCACTGGCCGCTATCGGGCTTGCCGAGCGTGCCAAGCAATCGCTAATACGATGGGCGTTGCGCCTGACAAAACAACGTAAGCCCAGAACAAGAGCGTACGCACTCGTCGGTGCTCCGTCTGCTGACTGGAAAATTCCTTGGAAAGCCTGGCGAAGTTGCCTTTGTCGATCCACGCGGCGTTCATCAGGCCGGTCGTCACAATGAGCGCCAACGCAACAGCCAGATAGACTCCATTGCCGATTCGCCCCTGTGGTAACAACGGGCGACCACGCAACGCGTTAACAACCATGACTGCCAGCATACAATTGAAAAAAAGCAGTATCGAGGTACCTATCCCAGCAACCAACACCGGCGTGGTTTCACGTGGGTCGCGCATTTTCCAGGTCAAGATCCGATAGAAAACATAGCGCAAGGGTTTGAGGATTAGATTCATCAGCCCCATACCAAATTAGTCTCTTTATTAAAACCTCTACCCCTGCAGCCTACCGTAATCTGCGAATGGCGGCTTAGCGGCTGTCATTCCTGTATGTTCACCGATGGAAATTGGCCGGGTGGAGTCCGTGCCTCCGGCGGCGACCGCCAACGCGTATTGCCGACCCTCCGCAGTTGGTCGCGACCGGCAGGTCCGGGGCATCAAAAGATTGAAAATTTCGTTCAAACGGATTGGTCGGCGCCTATTGACTGCGCGGCTTGTAGTACGAAAGGACCCATCGCTCAAATTTTCCAATATGGCCACCATAGGGTCCGGACCCAATGGCTTTTTCTGCATCCTCACGACATACAAACGGGCTCACCGCCAATGCACCACAGACGTACCCAAGTGCGCCGAGAATAGCCAACCCAACAGGTACAATTAGAAACCATACGAGCAACGGGCCCGTGCCTTCACCCAAATCAAGGTAGTGTCGCAAGGAGGGGGGCGTAAGCCACCAGAGTAGGGAACCAAGGCAAACAATGGATGCCATACCCGCACCACCGGTGGCCCACAGGAACAAAAAACTCGCGTCTCCGCCTTTATTCATGTAGCTCCCCACCAATGCGTGCTTTCGACACCTCTGCGGTCCGTCGTCACCGGCCGCTTCCCGGTGGTTCGTTTGTACTGGTCGAACTCGAATCGTGGTTAGCTCGCCCCACTTTTGAGCATTGCCAATTTTCGGACTTCAGTTGCGTTTCCGCATAAAGCGTCCACAGTCGCAGCACTCTCGGACTGATGCCAGGAACGTCCTTCAACTTGCTGAATGCGTTCCGGGCCCCCTCGATATCTCCGACCGCCTGCTTCGACAGTCCCAAATACACGTAGGCCTCGTCGAGGTGCACGATCCCCCCTTTTCTCAAGCCCCGTTCTATTGACGCGATGGCCAGTTCGTAATTTTTGAGCCCGGGCCCACAGCACGAAATCACGCGTCGCAATGATCCGTCAGGTACCACTCCGGCTGCTTGAAACGCATCCTGCGCCCTTTGGGCCCAAAGGCGCGCATTTTCGCAGTCACCGACAGAAGAGTAAGACTGCGCGACAATCGAAAGGTCGCCAGGCCCTGCGGAATTCCCATCGGCGAGCTGCCGGCCATAAGCAATCGCCGATTCATAATTGCTGTTATGGACGGCCTCCAACAATAGCTTGCGGGTCGCCTCAGGCGTGGAGGGAGGCACCGAAGCGTGCAGTTTATCGTTTGTTCGACTCGCTGGAGCCGAAGAGGCGATACCGCCGGAGGGGCCAAGCTTGCCGGGCTCGGATCGATCGATGGAGGTGCCTTCATCCGCCATTGTGCCGCTTGACGCGCGATGCCTGATCGCGGCCTCATAGCCAACAAACACGAATGTCGCCAGCAGACCGATAGCGATTAAGCCCCAAATCGTCAGCCCTAGCGCTTTGAGTATCGAGCTCACGGCGAATTCTCCATTCGGCGGCGCAGACTCGAATTCACGTCTCGATCCCTGCGTCCGTATTCCACCTGTCCATTGATTACCGGAAGCTGACGCAGCCCTCCCCCGAGTATCGCTGTCGCGCCCTACGCTTCGCTAGCCTACCGTAAGCCGCAAACGTCGGCTTTACTGCAGGCAGATCGTGACGGTCAGTGACCGGCGTTGAGCCGGG
>Ga0137418_10006036_pt1 | contig 11136 bp, 12 predicted proteins | sample CZODoug3_1_2_16f_FD_122242 | JGI IMG/M metagenome (GOLD analysis project Ga0137418, IMG submission 122242) | Vadose zone soil fungal communities from Angelo Coast Range Reserve, California, USA - CZODoug3_1_2_16fungal (Hybrid Assembly) | ecosystem: Environmental > Terrestrial > Soil > Vadose... | reverse complement strand
GCGCGCCGCCGATAAACCACGCATTGATAAACTCGTCCGTGGTTCCGGTTTTCCCCGCAATCGGCCGCCCGATTACTTTGGCCGCCTGACCGGTCCCCTTTTGGATCACGTCTTCCATCATGTTCGTGATCAAGTACGCCGTTTCTTTGGAGATCACCGCCAGTGCTTGCGGTTCCGCCTGTTCAAGCACCTTTCCCGCGTTGTCCTTCACGAACAGGATCGCATATGGTTCCGCACGGTTCCCCTGGTTGAGCAACACGCTATAGGCGGAGGTCAGTTCCATCAGCCCGACGGAAGATGAGCCCAGCCCCAGCGACAGGTCTGCCGCCAGCGGACTGGTGATCCCGACCGTTTTCGCAAACTCAATGACATTCTTTACGCCAACCTTATCCAGCAACCGGACCGTCGCCAAGTTGTGCGAGTGGGCCAGGGCATCCCGCAAACTCACCATGCCATGAATTTTCCTTCCATAGTTCTCCGGCTTCCACGTTTTCTCATCCTGGTCCTGCTCGTAAACTACCGGTGCATCGAGGATCACCGACGCGGGGCTCATCCCCTGACTCATGGCCGTCGCGTAGATGATCGGCTTGAAGGCTGACCCGGGCTGGCGGTGGGCCTGCACGGCCCGATTGTACTCGCTGCGAACGAAATCGTAGCCTCCGACCATGGCTCGAATGGCACCCTTGCCTGGCTCCAGCGCAATCAATCCTCCATCGACGAGGGGAGTCTGTTCCAGTTGCACAAGGACGATGCCATGATCCAGCTTCTTCACCATCACCTCGATGACATCGCCGGGCTTGAGCACTTGCTTGAGATTCGGATTGACCACGAGATCTTTCGCCATATCCGGCCCAGTAAGACGGCGCTTCGCCCATACCATATCGTTAAAGGCGAGCTTGGCCACCGTCGTGCCGATCTACACAAGATAATAGTACTTCGCCACTTTGCTGACGAACCCCTCGCGATAGTCTCCTACCTTCACCGCCTGATCAGTCGCCGCAGCAACGATGGGCGGGGTCGGCGCAGTCAAATCGACCGTTCGGAGCGGACCACGCCACCCTTGGCGCTTATCCAAGTCGCGCAGGCCGGCTGTAAATGCCGCTTCAGCAGCCTTCTGCATCTCCATGTTCAATGTTGTAAAGACCTTGAGGCCGCCCTTGTACACCATCGCTTCGCCATACTTCGCGACCAGCAACTGTCGGATATACTCCACAAAGTAGGGCGCAGCCTGTTCACTGCCAGGACGACGGAAATTGAGAATCTCCGCTGCAGCCTGTTCACGTTCTGCTGTGGTGATGAACTTCGCCTCTTCCATCCGCGCCAGTACATGCTCCTGTCGATTTTTTGCGCGATCGTAGGCCTTGAAGGGCGAATAATGGTTCGGCGATTTCGGGAGACCCGCCAGAAATGCTGATTCTCCAATCGTGAGAGCGGAGAGGTCTTTTCCAAAATACGTTTGAGCCGCCGAGGCGACACCATAGGCACCTTGTCCGAAGTAAATCTGATTCAAGTACAGTTCGAGAATTTGCTCTTTCGTCAGGACCAATTCCATCTTGTAGGCCAGAATTAACTCGCGGACTTTGCGGTCGAAGGTGCGTTCAGACGAGAGGAACAGCGACCGCGCCAACTGCTGGGTAATGGTGCTGGCCCCCTCGACCTTGCCCCCTCGGCGCACATTCGTCCAAGCCGCACGGAGCATGCCGATGTAGTCGAGGCCGGGATGCTCGAAGAACCGGACATCCTCGACCGCGATGACCGCACGTCGCAAGCGTTCAGGAATTTCCGCCACCGGGGTCAGGATGCGACGCTCGATGAAAAATTGACCGATGAGCCGCTGATCAATCGAATAGACCTGAGTCACCAGGCTTGGCTGATACGTCCCCAACTGCTCCAACGCGGGAAGGTCTTTCGAGAAGTGCCAAAGCAACCCGCCCACTGTCAGCCCCCCTATCAAGACTGCCGCCCCTAGGCCTATGAGCGAGATCTGCCACCAGCGCCACGAGCGACGAGGTGGTGGTTGACGAAGTGGATCCTGTAGATGTATCGGCCGATCCATCATGGTTACGCGGGGTTACCCCCGAAGGAGGCTTGGCTTCCTGAGAAGAATACCAAGGTCACCATACCGTGGAGGCCCTCAAAACTCAAGATTCAAGCCGGTACCGGAACGACAGCCCCCACATCTTCCTGCTGGCATCGCTTGTACCGGACATATTGCTTCAGGTATACTGCCATACGACGCCTGGACTCCTGGGCGTCTTTTTTTTGAGCATGCAGCAATATCTATGGATCAGACAGCCGCATCAGAATCTCCCGTCACCACGCAACTCGAGCCCAATGAGCGCCGGAGCGATATTCGTAATATCGCGATCATCGCCCACGTAGACCATGGCAAGACGACACTGGTCGACGCCGTGCTCCGACAGACCCATGTCCATCGCAAGATCGACGATATGGGCGAACGGATCATGGACTCGATGGACCAGGAACGTGAGCGCGGGATCACAATCCGGGCCAAGAATGCCAGCGTGATCTACAAGGGCGTGAAGATCAATATCGTCGATACGCCGGGCCACGCCGACTTCGGCGGTGAAGTCGAACGGACCCTGCGCATGGTGGACGGCGTCCTCATCTTGATCGACGCGAAAGAGGGCCCCATGCCGCAAACCACCTTCGTGTTGCGGAAGGCCTTAGCGCTCGGCCACAAGGCCATCGTGGTCATCAACAAGATCGACCGGGCTGACGCGGTTATCGATGACGTGGTGAATCGGACCTTCGACTTGTTTGTCCACCTCGGTGCGACGGACGAACAGCTCGATTTCCCGATCGTCTACACGGCGGCGATCAAGGGCACCGCGACGCTCGACGTGAATAAGCCCGGCACGGACATTACGCCGCTCCTCGACACTGTGCTGGAGAAGATCCCCGCTCCGGCCATCAACGCCGACGCGCCGCTCCAGATCCTGGTCCTCTCCCTGATTCAGGACCTCTACAAAGGCAAGATGGGCGTGGGTAAGATTCAGTCCGGTTCGATCGCCCGCAGGCAGAATGTGATTGTACTCGGAAGGGATGGCGCACAGTTCCCTGGAAAAGTGTCAGACCTCGCGGTCTACTCCGGCCTTGAACGGACGGATATGGAACGGGCCGAGGCAGGAGAAATCGTCGCAGTGGCCGGCCTGGACGAGGTGAGCATCGGTGATACGATTGCTGACGCGGAACATCCAGTCGCACTGACCCGAGTCACGGTCGACGAGCCGACCGTCCAAATGACCTTCTCCGTGAACAATAGCCCGTTCGCCGGACGGGAAGGCAGGTACCTGACCTCGCGGCATTTGCGCGATCGACTCTTCAAAGAACTCGAAACCAACGTGTCGTTGCGCGCGCAAGAAACGGATAGTGCGGATAAGTTCCTCGTGGCCGGCCGCGGCGAGCTGCATCTCGGCGTCTTGATCGAACAAATGCGCCGGGAGGGATACGAGCTGCAAGTCTCGCAACCGGAAGTGATTGTCCACCGGGAGGGGGACAAAGTCCTCGAACCCTATGAAGAACTGACCATCCAGGTGCCGGAAACCTATCAGGGCGCCGTGATTGAAGAGCTCGGCAAACGCCGCGGCGAGCTGCGCCACATGCGACTCATTCATTCCGATGCCGGACCGAGCGAAATGCACCTGGAGTACCATATCCCCACCCGCGGCATCATGGGGCTCAAAAACCTATTGATCGCCAAGACTCGGGGCACCATCATCATGCACCATGTCTTCGTCGCGTACGAACCGGTGGAGGAGCGCGACCTCGCGGTAGCGACACACGGGTCACTCGTCGCGCACGAAGACGGAACCAGCACCGGCTATGCCATCTTCATGACCCAAGAACGGGGTACCATGTTTATCGGCCCTGTCGTGGAGGTCTATCGCGGGATGGTCGTCGGCGAGAACAGCCGGGACGAAGACATGGACGTCAACGTCTGTAAAGAAAAACACCTGTCCAACATGCGGGCGTCAGGCACCGATGAAGCGTTGGTCCTCACGCCGCCACGGGAAATGGGCTTGGAGTTCGCACTCGAATATATCGGCCCGGATGAACTGGTTGAGGTCACGCCGAAGAGTCTGCGTATCCGCAAACGGCTCCTCAACCCGGATGACCGCCGCAAGGCCCGCAAGTCCAGCAAATAGCCTCCCCTGCAGCGATGAGGATCAGGAAGAAAACCCCCAAACCTTCCGCCCGCCGCCCCCCGCTCTACTTTGTCGGCTATCGGGGAACTGTGCCGGCTCCCGAGGAGCTCAGGACCTGGTATGACCTCGAATACGGCGGGCCGTTGGTGCTACGCGCCGACGAGCAGGCCGCGGAGTCCTGGCATGCCGTCCATGGCCCATGGACGGCCCACATCGTGATGCCGCTCCCGGCCACCCATATCGCAGGCCTGAAGGAACAACTTGCGTGGGAACATGAGCAGGTCGGTGCTATCGCTCCATCCCTGATGCCTCCGCGCGATATGCCAGACACCATTCTGTTTGCCGCTCGACTCGCCCGGGGCCTCACGCTTCTCACGCAAGGCACGGCCTATGACATCACCACCAACCAGTACGTGAACCCGTCGGATTGGCAGGATCGTCCCCTCACCCACTTCATCGTCAGCGATCACATCCCGATCATGCGGGGCGACGATGAGCAGAGCCGCCGGAGTTGGTGCTATACCCTCGGCCTCACCAAGTTTGGGGTGGATGAACTCGAAATGTTTCTCCCCCCGGGTCTCCCGGACCAGCCTGCGCGCGATGTGCTCAGAGAAACAGCAGATGAATTGACGAGGACCGGACAGTCGCCAAAAGTCGGGAGCCACGTCCGTATAGGACTCTTGGATCAGAGCGTTGAGATTGCCAACCACCGCACCGCCGCACCAGCCGGACGCATGTTGAGTTTTCGAGAAATTCGGCCGTTACCATCTGGTTGATCTGGTTTGTTTGGTTTATCTGGTTGATTTGGTTCATCTAATTAGTTTCGTTCAACAAAAAACCAAACAAACTAGACAAACCAAATAACAGCCTTCTTCCGCTGGCGAACTTTTTCAGCATCCTGTTAGGCCTTCAGGACCGTTGACAAGGTTTCATGCCGCACGGTACAAAATTGCAGATGACAGTGTTAGAGTCCGGACTAAACCCAGGGAAGGAGGTACGCAGATGAGCGACGTAGCAGCAGAAATTAAGGTGGGCGATACCGCACCGGAATTTAATTTAAAGGATCAGGACCAGAAGGACGTGAAGCTGAGCGACTATCGTGGCAAGAAAAATGTGGTGCTCTGCTTCTATCCGCTGGACTGGAGCCCCGTCTGTCAAGGCGAGAACAAGTGTTTGACCGACGACTTCCCCAAGTTCCAATCGGCTAACGCGGAACTCTTCGGCATCAGTTGCGACAGCTTCTTCTCGCACAAGGCTTGGGCTGATTCCATGGACCTCAAGCATCGGCTGCTGTCGGACGTGCATCGGACCACGGCAAAGGGCTATGGCCTCTACTTTGAGCCGTTGAACTGCTCGAAGCGTGCGACCGTCATTGTCGACAAGAAGGGCAAGGTCGCCTACGCGAAGGTGCAGGACATCAAGGTGGCGCGGGAGGACAAGGACATCCTCGCGGCCCTTGCGAAGCTCCACTAATTTCAGTCATAAGGTCCGAAAGTCGAAAGTCCTCACGTTGAGGCTTTCTGGCTTTCGGACTTTTGACCTGATGACTTTTGGACTCCGAAGATGGCCGGAACAGTCGAAGACGTCAGAGACGAAAACTATAAGGAATTCACAGGCGCGCCGGCTGCAATTGTCGCCTATGGGCTTGCGACTTGTGATCCCTGCAAGATCTACGACCCTATCCTGGAAGAGACCGCCGCCAAGTTTCCCGACGTGAAAGTCGGCAAGGCCAAGATGCATGTCCCAGGCCGCTGCCGCGAGATTAAGAAGAGCCACACCTTCGAGACTTACCCCACGACGCACTTCTTCTCAAAGGGCAAGCTGCTCCTGACCCGTGAAGGGGTCGTGGAGCCGGACGAACTCGCAGCCCTGATTTCGGATCACTTGCTGAAGTAATCAGAGCAGGGCTCTAAGAGCGATGTGTGTGAAGCTCAGCCGCTTCCGCGCTTCCGGCGACACCCTGCCCCGGCGTTCTGAAGCGGAACCCTTCTGGAATTCCTTCAGCCACGGTCTTTGACCGTGGCTCTTCAGTCGGTTCCAGCTCTCCTTCTTCAGATGCCGGGTGGGAACCCGTTGCTCCGGAGGCACGGGAGCTAGGGAACACAGGCCACAGACTCAGAGACAGGATGCGATTGCATCAGTCGCGCTTGGAACAGTGTTCATGCTGAATCAGCCAGGTTGAGCCTTCTTTGCGCAGGAGTGTGGTGCATTGCCCGGAGTCCTGCGCTTCGAGTTCGCCTTTCCTGATCGCCTGAAACACGTAATCGTAGGTAGCCCAAGCCGTTGGGCCCGGCACCCGAACACGTAGGTTCGACACGACGCTGATAAAGCGCAGGGTGCTTCCCTTGTTGAGTTCAGATTCATAATCCGCGAACCACTTCTCGATTGAGTCCCGCGTCTCCGTCTCGCCATCCTGAATACCGACATAGTCCTTGGTGTACAGCTTCAACACGGCTTGTTTGTCTCTGGTTTCTGAAAAAGTCGCGGCTGCCATGGCGGCTTCCTTGACAGTCCTCTCGATCGCCTCCCCTTCCTCGGCAGACCAGGCCACTGACGTCCACGAGAGGCACACCATCAGCAGCCCATAGATCAGACGTGTATTCATAGAGCACCCGGAATGAAGCTCCCCGTAGCAAGCTGCAGGGTAATCGGCGAAGGAGAACAGACATACACAGACACGTCAGCCTGCGTATTCGAAGGACAGGTCCCGAGACTGAACGAGACAAACATTCGACAATCTTCCCGATGAAAGAGAAGAGACCAGTTGGTTCCAGATGTATTCGACCAGCTGCTCGCCAGTCACGGACTGAGTCCCGAAGGCCTGACGAAGCTCATGACGGCCGAACGCCTGCACCACCTTCTCCTGCACCAAGCGATCCAGCGCGCCGATATCCGTCACCATCCCGGTCACTGGATCTATCGTGCCATGGACCGTGACGAAGCAGTCCCACTCGGGGCCTTGCTTGCCATCCTGCACCGCCGAGAACGAGTAGCGGCGCGTGACGCTGGCGACGTTGAGCCCGGCCGCCGCCGTCACCTCGGCATACAGGTCTTCATCCTCATACAACCGAATCGCGTGGAGCGTACCGATCGCTTTTTGCGTATCCAGCTTGGTCCAGAGGACACGTGCAAGGTTTTCCGACGTGGGAATCCGGCCCTCGAAGTAGGGCATATCCAGGTTCAAATTCTTATGGTCGAATTCTTCGAGCACATTGAGCAAGATGCGCTTCAAATCGAAGAGATTCACGACCATGCCGGTCTTCGGATCTACCTCGCCCAAGACCGTCACCTCGACCATGTAGTTATGCCCGTGCGCCGGCGGGTTGTAGCAGAGGCCGAACACTGCACGGTTCTTGGCCTCATCCCATTCAGCCTTGATATAGCGATGCGCCGCCGCAAACTCAATACGTTTTGTCAGTAAGACGGTAGACATAATGTTTAATTTTCAATGATCAATGTTGAATGTACGGAACGACTGTCGTTCTTATTCTCCTGCACTCCAATTCAACTTTCAACACTAAACATTCAACATTTGCTTGGACATTTATTTGTCCAAGTCAGAGAGCCACTCTTCACGCATGCCCCCAGGAACAGGCGTTTCGGCGTGGGATTCGTTATGGTGCACCGTCAGCATGACCGGCACATGCAAGTCGGCGAACGCGGCTGTCATCGACGCGGACGGCCGGAATCGGACGAAATGCACCGCGCTGATTTTGGTTTCATGACTGTGGCCGCCTTCGAACAGTCCGAAGGCCTGCTCGGTTCCAGTGCGGATCGCGACGGTTTCGCCGTGATCGAGTCCCATGAACATATCGAGCCATTCTTTCATCCGGTCCTGCTCCGTAATCTCAATCAGCAACGTGGCGCTCAACTCACCGGACCCCGGTATGAGGGCATTATAGACGTCCAATTCTTCCTGGACTTTGTGGGGATCGAGGATGTGCTCGACCCGGATCATTTCCTGGGTCTGAAACCGCAACGTTTCACGATTTTCGAAGACGAGCGTGATGAGCGGCCCAACGGAAATCCGGCGCCGCTGCTTGAGCGCGATGATCTGCGAGCGGAACTGCTCCCGCTGGCGCTCATAGTCAACCGCGGACAACAGATCAGTCTGTATGAGTTGCTTCATCGTTCTTGCCGATTCAGTCTCAACTTTGCCTTCCCATCACGCATCACGGTTTTGAAGAGGACAACCCATAGGCATCGCGCACGATTTGAATCGGATGCTGCGCCGGCCTGCCGCCGGCATGGGCCATGGCGCCGGCTTGATCCAGCTGCAATCCCGCCAGCGGGCAATCGGAGGCCACGAGATCTGCCGTAGCCTGTTCAATCATTCGAACGGCCTTCTGCGCGATCAGCATCGAAAGGGGAAAGAACTCCGTCTTAGCGGACCATGAGCCATCGTGGCCGGAACATTTCTCAATCACCTCGACCTGCGCGCCGGCGCACTCCATGAGTTCCTTGGATTTGAATCCGATGTTCTGATCCCGCAGATGGCACGGAACCTGGTAGGCCACTCGCCCGGGCTTCCGCAGAAAGTCGGTGGCCAGCGCGCCCTCCCGCTTCAACTTCATGAGATACTCACAGACATCGAACGTCCGTTCAGCCACGCGCCGCACCCCATGGCCACCGACGATCTCGGGATACTCCCGCTTCCACATCAAACTGCAACTGGGCACCGGCACGACAATCTCGTAGCCTTTCTCCACCCACGGCAAAAATGACGCGACATTCGCCGAGGCGGCCTGCTCAATCGCCGCCGTATCGCCGATATCGAACGAGGGCATGCCGCAACAACGTTGTTCGGGAATCACGACATGCACACCGTTCTTTTCGAGGACTTGAATCGTCGCTTTACCGACATCAGTCGCTTGATAATTGACCAGGCAGCTCCCAAAGAGCGCGACCTTCCGCGGCGCGGAGGCAGGAACCTGTGCCGCCCCTCGACGCTCCCACCAATGGGTAAACGTCTCTGGAGAAAAGTGCAGGACCTGTCGATCCCGATGCACGCCGACCCACGATTCCATCAGCCTCCGAAGAAACCGACGGCCCAACACCCAATTAGCAACCGGCGCCACCAGGCTTCCGAGGGTACCGATCACATCCGTCTTGATCAACAACCAATCACGCCAGCTCACCCCACGCGTCGCGGCCAGATGCTTCTTCCACGCGATCATCAAGCGAGGGAAATCGAGGGCATACTGGTGCGGCGGCGTATAGGGACAGTGGTTGTAGCAGAGTTTACAGTAATAGCACTCATCGACGACCCGATGGTGGTCTGTGGGCGTGAGCTTGGCGACGTCACCCTCATAACGGTCGATGCCGTCGAGCAGCGTGTTGAACGACGGACAAAGATTGAAGCAGCGCCGGCAGCTATCGCAGACTTCATAGACGCGCTGCGTGTCTTTCTGGAGCTGCGCGGGATCGATGGGATTGATCAGGCTCAGGCCATTCACGTTGCTCCGATCAAAAAGCAATCAGCGGTCAGTCATCAGCGACAGGGAGGAGTCCGATCCTCATCCAGCCTTTCTGAAAACTGACCGCTGAAAGCTGACTGCTGTCAGCTCTTCTCAGCCTTGCTTCAGGCTATCGAGCCCCTTCGTGAAGCGATTCGCATGGGACCGCTCCGCCTTGGCGAGCGTCTCGAACCATTCAGCAAGTTCAGCGAATCCCTCGTCCCGAGCCGTTTTGGCCATGCCAGGGTACATCTGCGTGTACTCGTAGGTTTCGCCTTCGACCGCCGACTTCAGATTGGCTTCGGTATTGCCGATCGGCACCCCAGTCGCCGGATCCCCGACTTCCTTCAAGAAATCCAGGTGCCCGAACGCGTGGCCAGTTTCTGCCTCGGACGTATCGCGGAACAAGCCTCCGATATCAGGGAAACCCTCGATGTCCGCCCGCCGGGCGAAATAGAGATAGCGCCGATTGGCCTGGGACTCGCCGGCAAATGCGCCCTTGAGATTGTCGTGGCTCTTGGTCCCTTTTAAACTTTTCCCCATTGTGTCCTCCTCCCTTAACTAAGAAATGAAGCTCCCCGCAGCAGCCTACTCCGCCGAAGTAGCCACTTCGGCTACGAAGGCCGGAAGCTACGGGGTATTCGGCGAAGGAGAATAATCGCAGCCTGGCTACTTCTTGTGTTTCTTTCTAGCTGCTTTGGCTGGTCGAGATTTTGATTTTCCCTTTGACTTAGTTTTTGACTTCGACATGGCAGGACGCGACTTGGCTTTCACCGGCGCGCGTTTCGCTGGAGCCGACTTCGCATGTCTGCGTTTTATTGGAGCAGGCTTTGCAGGCGCAGTCTTCTTGCCGTGACTCCCCGACCCACCCTTCACTGGTTTCCCTTCCGCGAGCTGAGCCTGGAGTTTGTGTGTCGCGGATGTTTTATTCATTTTCGTCACCATATCGCCACTGTAGATCCGCACTTGATAGAGCTCTAAGAGCTTGCCAATGGCCTTCTGATCGCCTTTCTTCGCGGCATTCAGCAACCGGCGGCGATGGTTCATCTCTTCTTCTTCGGTATGGGAAGCAGCCCGTCGTTCCATGTCCATCCTTTCTATACTAGGCACAGCAACGCGCCGTGCAGTATAGCGGAATTAGCGCAAATGCACTAGATGCTGCACAGGGCGATTATGTTGCACTTGACACCTTACGGTCCCGATTAGTACGGGTGGCAAAAAGGACACTCTTCATATGGTTAGTTTTTATCAACGCTGTTGTATTCGACGCATTCCCTGGAAGCATAGGTGCCGATATGGTGGGATTTCCAATTGCAGAATTTGATCCAATGGGAAATATCGTAAATGTCGAGATACTGGATATTAGCAACTACGGCGATATAGGCCTTTCCGGAGTTAATTTTGTCAACATCAGTCTTTGTCAAAATGAGTGGGTCAAAAAGATCTGGTTTGTCTTTCTGTCTTTCGACTTTCGTGGGAATGGGGGAATTGGGGGTCAGCAGCCCGAAAAA
>Ga0137418_10006035_pt1 | contig 11139 bp, 9 predicted proteins | sample CZODoug3_1_2_16f_FD_122242 | JGI IMG/M metagenome (GOLD analysis project Ga0137418, IMG submission 122242) | Vadose zone soil fungal communities from Angelo Coast Range Reserve, California, USA - CZODoug3_1_2_16fungal (Hybrid Assembly) | ecosystem: Environmental > Terrestrial > Soil > Vadose... | reverse complement strand
CTGGCGAGGTAACGCCTGGCGAAGTAACGGCTGGCGAAGTAACGGCTGGCGCAGTAACGGCTGCTGATCCCCCGCCCACGGTGAACTCCGCACTCGTTCTGGAAACCCCTCTCGTTCGCACCGCCGCGGGCAGCAGACTCCGCATCGCCATCCGTGCTGGCGACGTTCTCCTGGCGACGACTGAACCCAAAGAGATTAGCGCGCGTAATGTTTTTCCAGGAAAAGTGTTCACCGTCGAACGTCGCGACGTCATCATCCTCGCCCGCGTGCAAACCACTGCCGACCCGCAAGTCGAGTTCCTGGTGCAGCTCACGCTCGCCGCCCGCGACGCCCTCGGCATCGCCGAAGGCCGCGAGGTTTGGCTCATCATCAAAACCCACTCGTGTCACCTAGTGGCACGCTAGTCACGGGGTCAGAGACTTCGGCTAAACTGAACCAGTCCACTCGCCGATGCTCAAAACGAAACCACGGAGACATCTATGGCCATCTATGAAGCTCTTTACCCGAACTGGAGATGGAAGCGGCCACCACGCGTAAATTCTTCGAACGCCTTCCCGAAGACAAGCTCGACTTTAAGCCCACGAAAAGTCCATGCCCCTAGGCCGTCTGGCTGGTCACCTAGCCGAACTGGTCGGCTGGGGAACGACTACGCTGGAAACCGAACAGTTGGATTTCGCACCCGTCGGTGCTCCACCGTTTAAGCCGCTTCTCGCAACATCACGCGAACAGCTTTTAGGAGAATTCGATAAAGGTGTTGCCAGCCTTCGCGCCGCGCTGGCCAAGGCCAGCGACCAGGATTTCATGACGCCGTGGACCTTGCTTTCGGCCGGCAAAGTCTTCTTCACCATGCCGCGAATCACCGTCATGCGCTCCATGGTCTTCAATCACATCATCCACCACCGCGCGCAACTGGGCGTCTACTACCGCATGAACAACGTGCCCGTGCCGTCATCATATGGACCTTCAGCTGACGAGCGCCCGTAGATTCCTCGGATGGGATCTCAGGGGTGCCCTGTCAATGTCGCGTTCTTCAGCGGCAGGGCGGGGCTTTCCAGCTTCGCATCCACAGCGTGTTCCATCGCGATCACCGCAATCCACTGCCCGCGCCGACGCTCCTGCATCACAATCCTTCCTCCAAGAATCTGAGCAATCGTTTGCGGCGGCAAATCACGATGGTAGCCAAAAAACCTGGTTTTGAATCCCGACCAAGGCGGCCAATCGGTAATGTCGTACGCCGGCTCGTATTTGGTCGAGAACGCTAGAACCACGTCGTAGGGAGTCAGGCTATTCCCCATCACCTGTACAGCCGCCAAGGCCCGAATCTCCCTTTCAGAAAAATTCTCAATGCGCACGATATGCATGGACTGGTGCACGTACCCAAGCCAAGGCCGATGCAGTTCATCCGACGCAGTCCACGCCGTAAGCACTCGCGCCTGAGCGAAATGTTGTTCCAGGTAGCTCGCCCCCGCCTGGTGAAGCTGTACATAATCGCGGTAGGCGAGATTGTCCTCAAACGGAAAGCTATACATCGGATTCCAAAACCATCCCGCCACGAACAGCACCGCCAACCCACCCAACACCAACTTCCACGCTGCCAAGCGCCGCCAGATGGTCGAGACACCAATCAGAATCACCAGCGGCACAACCGGCAACATATAGCGCGATAGCACCGCGCCGCCGATCAACGAAAGTGCCACAACGTAAGCGAGAATCACCACCGCGAACGCAATCTGAATCGGGATAGCAATGCGAGGACGCTGTTCGCCACCATCAGCCCGTGCCGGCAAAGTCATCGCAAAAACCGTGAGTCCCGTCACCGCCCACAATCCCATATAAATGAACGTCTGCCATAACCGAGACCCAAACGCCAAAAGAATCCGCAACGGATTCGCCGTCGCCTGCACGTTGTAGCGAAAGAATTCCGGATTGCCGAAGACGAACCCGGTCCGAGAGTAGTGATATGCGAACCAGAGAACCAGAGGAAGCAAGGATGCCGCCAGAGCCATCAAACGTCCCAAGCTGCGCTCCGGGAAGAGCAAGAGTTTGTCGGAGTTACGGAACACAGCAGGGCCGACAATCTCCCACCCCACCAAGGCCACCGGCGCAAGAATCGCAGTTTCCTTCGCCAACGCCGCCAGCGCAAACCAGGCCAACAACTCGAACTGTCGGTCATCCAAATACGCCCGCAGCCCCCAAAACGTAAACCCCGCCGCCGCCAAGTCCAAATGCACCAGAGAACTCTGCGCAAAGAAGACCGGATACAGAGCCGTAAGCAAAGTCGTTCCCGCAGCCACCGCAGCGTTGTTAGCCCGCTCCGCCAGCCGGTACACGCCGAACAATGTAAACGCCGCCACAACCAGCATCGCCGCCCGCGCGATCAACGGGGAAGCCCCCAACAACCTCCACCACAACGCCACCCAAGCCAACACCAGCGGCGGATGCGCATTGCTCACGGTAGAAAGCGGTATCCAGCTCCCGGAAACAAAAATATCGTGCGCGGCAGGGACGTAGTACCCAGCCTCATCCCAGACATACGGCAGGCGCAAGAGCGGCGCATGCAAGGCGAGCACGCAAACGACAAGGAGCATGAATATCCGTGCCGCTCGACCCACGTGGAACCATGAATTGGGTTTCAGCAGGTTGTCCTCGAAAAGCATTTTATCTAGGGGTCGTATCCGGGGACAGGTTCAGCCGTGCCCCTCCAGCGCCCATGTTGAGGCGGCTTCAGCCGCTGAGCGCACCTCAGTGCCTTTAATTCACCGGCCCCGCACCCATCATCCGCGGGTCCAGCTTAATCTCGCCGAACGTACTCTCATATCCCGCAAGATTCTGCTGCAAAATGGCCGACAGCGCCTTCGCCTGCTGTGGACTTAAATAAATCCCCTGAAAATTGCGCAGCTCAACTTCGTTTTCACTCTGCTGCTGGAGCGTGCCAAAGACAAGAAAAAAGTCCCACACGTTAACGCGCACCTGCACGCTGTTGGCGTAGGTCTCGCGATAATCCTGCGTCGTCGTAAGCTTAATGTTCGGTTGTGTTGGATTGATCATAGCTAGGGTAGTGTAGCTGGTCGTGGCAGGAGAGGGAAGCGTCGGCACATTCGCCTGCACATTCGCCCATGCCTTCCGCCTTGGCGTCTTCGCAAAATGGTTCTATGCTGGTCCCTGCATGGATACCACTGCGCAAGTCCACATCGCGATCTATGTAATTTTGGCCTTTGCCTTCCAGGTAGCCATGTTTCTCGAACTGAAGGGGAAGAAGTTCCAAGGGGTGTTTGCTTTCTTCATCATTTTTGCGTGCGCCATGGAAGCTCTCGCCGCGCAGGTGTATCTGACCGGCGAGCCTGGACCAAACTGCATTCTCAGCGTTGCCGCAATCGTGATTGCATTGGCCCTCACGGGTCTAGCCTCCGTCATCTCCCGGATACCCTTCCCGCGGAAACCCTTCCGAAGATAGCGGCGAGAAAGATAGCGCCGAGAAAGATAGCGCCGAGAAATCCCTGCCTCCTGTGCGCACAGTGCCAAATCGTCGCGATGGTGACTCGGTCCCCGTGAAGCATGTAACCCACGATGTAGGGCGTGCCCCCAATTATCAGCTCCCGAAACCCGGACTCTGGGCCAGCCCGCCCCAGGTGGGGATGGCTTCGCAGCGTTTCTATAATCGCAACAATTCGCATAGCCAGACGTTCTGCTGCATCCGCCTTGTCCCGTGCTACATAAGCTCGAAATCTGCTGCAATCGCGAGATCGCCAGAGGCGACCAGATAATTTCTACAGGCACAACTTCTCGCCGTCATGCTGTTTGCCGCAGACGCACCTCGGAACCGGCAGTTCGTGCTTGGTCCCCCAGGAGAGGAGCCAAACTTTCACGTCCTCGTTCCGGATGTAGTGGCCCGATTTCACCTGGCGGTCCGCCTGCGCCACATCGGCCATCAGCCTCCTGGTCGGCGAGGTACGATTCAATCGCATCCGAGATCAGGAAGTTCGAGCTACGCTCCGAAGCCTGCGCCAGCTTGGCTAGCCGTTTCTTGGTCTCCGGTTTAAGCCGAACGCTGAGCTGCGTGTGTTTGCCATGAACACATTTTATGGCGTCAAAGAAATAGCGTCCGACGGGTCTCGCCGGACGCCACCTTCGAGCCCAGTTGCTCTAATTCGTCTTCAACCGCAAGGTTGCAATCTGCCTCTGCTGGATCGGTGCCGTCACCACCCCGCCACTCACCGGCAAGCTCTTCAAATCCGTCTCGATGTGGGTAGACTGCATCGCACTCGCCACTCCACCCTTGCGTCCTGGAAGCCCAACCGAAACATTCCCCGCCGCGCCCTGATTCCACAGCCGAGCAATAATTCCTTTCCCTACCCCTTCCTCAGCCGGCTTGAGCGCCCACAGCAGCACATTCGGGTTCGAAATGCTCAAGAAGGAATACGACGCAGCCGGATACGCGCTCGCAGCCGTCCCACTCACCAGCGCCGTCGTCAGAGGATTCTGGTGCTCCAGCGCAAATTGCATCGCCGAGGTCACGTTGTAGGCACCGTGCACGTTCAGCGCAAAGCGCTGCAGAAAATACTTGTCGCCACCCTGGTTGATCCCTCTCCCCAGGTTGTCGATTCTGCCCCCGGCAAGGAAGTTCAACTGAGGAGTAACCGTATCCAGGCTGGAAACCGTGCTATGCCCAATCTTCACAAACGAGCAATCAGCGTTCGAAACCGTCACGCCCACGTTGCCGTTGCTGCTGGTCATGTCCGCGAAATGGTTAACGCTCGCCCAGTCGTAACGGGCCTGCGTCGGCGAATAATCTCCACCCTGCGTCGTCAGCTTGTCGTGGAGGACAGCTCCAACTTCTTCGGTGTGTACATCAGGCTGGCTTAGGTTGAACGTAAACGCCCAGGTGTGCGTGCTGCCAAAGTTCTGAATAATTTCGTTCGTGAGGTCGACGCGATGAGATTGCTGGTACATGGTTACATGGGTGCGATGGTTGAGTCCCGCCGAACTGGTCACCACCACGGTCGTCGAAACCGGCCCGGTGTTCTCGAGAGCAACGCTCCCAGTTCCCGTCGGGCTGAAGTCATTCACGGCCAACCCGCCAATGCTGGTGGCGAATTCCTTGTTTCCCCGGGTTTTGTCGATCAGGCTGATAATCGACCCGCGCGCATCCAGCGTCAGCTTATATATGCCGTTGTCCATCACCCGGTTGGAACTACTCAAGGTAGCGGCCGCCTTGAACTTCGCGCCTGCACCCTTGTCGATCTCGTATACCTTGTACCCCACCGCGGGAATCCCCGAAGCCAAAACCCGAAGCGTCTGCACGCCACCCACCTTAAGGATTTGCGAAGGCGTCTCCAACCCCGTGCTGACGTCAATCACGTGCACCGGCAGCGTCCCACTGTAGGCAATGTCCGCGTAGTCCGTCCTCGTCCAGCTCAAGGGATTGAACGCATAAAACCGCGTCTTGCCCGAAGCCGCCGGAATCATCCCGGCCAACGCACCGCTGGCCTTAGAGTAAAGACTGTCCACATAAGAAGAGATGCCGTTCGCCACTTTCCGCTGGAACGTCACCCGCTGCGCGTTGGTCACGACTGGGATGCTGTTGACCATATCGTGTTCCCAGTACTGCCCAAAGTAAATCCACGCCTGATCCCGCGCCGCCGTCAAGCTGTTCATGAAGGTTGGCGTCTGCAAACTCACCAGCGTCGCCAAAGCTTCGGCGCTCCGCAACTTCTCCGTCTCCCGGCGCACGCTCGAAGTCACTTCGGCCAGCGAAGCGATGGACAGATCCCATTCATTCCCAAATGTCTCTGCCACCGTCGGCAACGACGACGCATAGCTCGCCTCGAAATCCTTGAAGAAGTCCACTTCGTTCGAAACAATCACGCGCCGATTCGAGTTCGAGAGCGCCGCAGCCACCGCCGGGAAGCTGAAGGTGGGATCGCTGAGCGGAGTCAACGTTTCCAGATCGTCCCCGCCCCTGCCAAAAGCGCTGATGACATGGAAGGGATACTTGCTCTGAAATTTGCTGTTCGTGTCCACGAACGGTACGACCTCTAAGGGGTATCGCGCTTCCGCATATCCGCCGATGCCATAGTTCGGCCTGGCTCCCGAGTGCAGCGGCGCGAACTGGGATTGCCACTTCATGAGTACCTTGCTGCCGTCCGGCCCGCCGTAGTAATAAATTTCGTGCACACGATTCGCCGAGTTCGGCACTTTGGTAGCGCAGTCACAACTCCCGCGCCAGCTATACTTCGCCCCCGATCCAGCCCACAACGAGCCCAACCCATAGGGCAAAGTCTGATTTTCCATGGCCAGCGCGAGAGGGAAGCGCACGTTGAAGGCGCGCTCGATATGGCCCGCATAGTACATGCCGCGGAGCACAGCCTCGGTGGGCTGACCACCGTATACCGAAACCATAGCGTTGAGCGGTATGGTCACATGCCCATCCGCCACCCGGCTCATAAAGCGATTGAATTGTGCCGCTGTACGGTTCTGCTGGTAGTTCCACATCCAAAAGTTGCCGTCGGCGTTCCATCGCATCTGGTAATCCGAGGGTAGGGTGGCGGTCAAGTCCATCTCGTTGAGGTAGAGATCGCTCATGTCGCCGAGCACCTTGGCGTAGGCGGCTTCATTGCCCGACCACATATAGTCCGTGTGGTCGTCGGGCGCGATGTAGATTCTTTTCTGGGCGAAAACTGAAGTTGAAACAAGGGCCAGCAGAACGCCAGCTTGAATCCAACGGGGCATACGGGGGTTGCTCCCAAGTCTTTTAGATCACTATCTTTAAGCTTCTAAGGTCCCTACCCGCGGCAGCCGGCGAGGCTGACCTCAGGAAACCTAGTTTAGGATGCGGGACCCGTGAATTCCAGGTCAAAATGAGAGGTACATCCCCCGAATACCCTTGAATTCCAGGCCTGCAATCAGGGGAAACAGGGGCGAACCGGATCCCTGCGACGTTCAGCGGCGGGGTCAAGAACGGCGGTAAAACGGGAAATTACGGGGAATACCCCTACAGGAGCCGCACGCCTACCGGGAGCCTGTGGATTTCTGCTGCGCGTTTTGCTGCGCTTGCAGCTGGCGCCGCAGCTCAAACAAGTTCTGCATCTGTGGAATGGCCTGCTCTGGATTGGCGATCGGAGCCGGGTGAGCATCCGCTTCAGAAATGTTGACGGGCAAACGGGCCGACAAAGCCGCGCTCGGCATGCCTGTACCTGTAGAAGACGGGTCCACGGCCGCTGCTTGCGCGTCAGCCGTCGCAGCCGGCGTGGCCGCAGGCGCGCTTGCGGTGTCCGCATCCGCCGTGCCCACTGGCACGTCCGGTGAGCCCGAACTCCCGGAATCGGAACCGTCCGCAGTGCCGAAATTCGAGTGGTTCAGAGATTGCCGAACTCGGGAAGCAAAACTCTGGCTGCTGCTGCCGCCCCCAGTATCCCCGATCTTGCCGCCCTTCCGCGGGGACAACTGCACGCTCTGCATCAGATTCGGATCCGTATCCGATGCCTGGATCACGTAGTCCAGGCTGGTGCCGGTCAGCAACGCCGCCAGGATGGGGCGCGCTGGACCGGGGCCCAGCGTTACCCACACACGATCAGCGCCGGCTCCCACAGGGATATCCATCGCTGTGCCCGTGGCTGCTTTCACAGCGCTGAGGATGTCTGCGAGCGTCGAGTTCTCGGCGGAAATACTGAGCATTCCATCCTCGTAGGTCACCCGCGGAGGGTTGGGAGGCATCTGCCCGGGCGTGAGAGGCGGTGGTGGCGGAGCCTCCTGCACTGGCGCCGCGACTGGCTCAGGCTCTACGGCTTTCGCGGGGGGCGCCTTGCGAACTTTTCGCTGCGTTCCCTCCGCAGTGGGATGACCGACCGCGACTCCGGGCAGCAAGCTCAACACGGTCAGACCAAGGAACACCGTTGCCAAACCGGAGCGCGCGGCTGCACTCAACCGCGGGGCCTTCTCGCTCGAGACCTGCTCCCTCGTGTTGCTGTCCATAGCTCGGTTTCTCATGGTTCGGCCCCCGTTCTCTACTGTGTCACTTGCGGGCTCGGCGCGGCCGTCTGTTGCGGCACTGGCTCTCCCGTCGATGCCCCTCCCGCTGGTATGCCTGCGCCCGGGCGGCTGCCGGGAGCCATTCCCGTCATTCCATTCGATGCAGCTCGCAGAGGCTTCGGAGACGGAGGAAGGAACAGCTCCGGCGTCTTGGGCAGCTGCAGGTACATCAGATTGAACTTCGCCGTCACATCCTTGGTTGCGTCTTTCATGAGCAGCTGGAGATGGCCGTTGGCCAATGCGGTCTTGATGTCGGCTCGGAGTGTTTCGAGAGGAATCGGTTTCACCGACACCAGCCTGAGGATCTCGAACGCTCCCCGCGCATCGACCACGGGCGTGATTTCCCCGGGCTTCAGATTGAAGACGACGGCCTCTTCCGGCAAGAGATTGTTGCGGCGGACTGTGGCCGTCTTCGTCGACGGAACTGAACTCCCCGGATTGGCAGCCTGGATCTCTTTCTGCATCTGTTCCAGATCCTCACCCTTGGCGGCACGGGCGTGGTATTCCACCGCCTTGGTCCTCAGAGCCGCCAGATCAACCTGCGTTCCCCGGGGACCTAGTTTGGATAAAGAAAGGCGCTGCACCTCTCCCTCAATAAGGTTGCCCGCTTCCTGATTGTAATAATTTTGTATTTCCGCATCCTGAACGTCCTGCGCGAGCGTCTCGATCCGGCGGTACAGGCTGCCGGCCAGCACTTGCATCCGCGTAAACGCCGTCCGCGCTTCCAGTTCCCGGGCCACGGCAGGATCGTGATCGAGCAGCTTTTCCTTGGCCACGCCGGACGCGGCCAGCATGCGGATGTAGTTGAGCGCGAATCCGCGGCGCTGCTCGGGCGAAGCGCCCGGCAGCAGAAGGTCCATCATCGCGTCCATCTCGGCTTTGGTGACTACCGTTTTGCAGTCCTTGCCGCCCTGGAGCGTTACCTTCGCAGCGGTCCCTGGCCTGGCCGAAGCCTTGGCCGCAGACTTAACCGCAGACTTAACCGAAGACCTGCCCGAGGCTGGGCTTTTGGTCCCCGGGGCGCCATCGCAAACGCCTTGAAGGGTCACGACCGGAGCGTTGGATTCAACGTCGGTCACGGCTGGCATCGCCTTCGGCTGCGCCAGGGAACTGGACGCTGCGGCCGCCGGAAGCGCGACCTCCTTAGCCGTCGAGACCGGCAGCAGCGCCTTGTCTCCCGCGGGCTGAGACGGCGCGGCACTGGAAGGCACTTGGCCAAACAAGGCGGGAACGATTAGGGCCAGGAAACCAAAACGGAGAACGATGCGCATGTGGCCTTTCCTATAAACGACTGCGGGTTTGAACCCCGGGTTGCTGCAACCAGTCAGGCCTATTCAGCCTTGCAAACTTCCATCAGAGCGCTCAGGTTGGTCACCAGAACATTCTCCCGCCGAGCGCTCACGATACCCCGAGCCTCCCACTGACTCAGCAGCCGGCTCACGGTAAAGATTGTCGTACCGGTCAGCTGTGCCAGTTCCGCCCGCGAAATGCGAACTTCCATGTGCCCCTCGAACGGCGTGCCCACTTGAGCCGACAAACGGGCCAGCTGGCTTCCCAATCGCGACGACACCTTCTCCGTAGAAATCTCCCGATAGCGCTGCTCGATGTCTTGCAGGCTCTGCTCGGCAATTCCCGCGCTGTTCCGCCATAGGGCAGGGAACCGCTCTGCCAGGGCCTCGAACTTGGCCGCTTCCCAAGCTAATACCGTGGATGCATGCAGAGTCTGAGCGCGACCCGTGCGGTCGCTGCGCGCATGCAAGCCCAAGGCGCCGATGATTTCCCCGGGCCCGTGCAGGCGCAGGATCACCTCGCCGCCGTTCTGTCCGAATTGCGTGACTTTCACGCATCCCGTCACCAATAAGAGGACGTGCTTGATGGGATCGCCCTCAAAGAACATGGCCTGACGCTTCGAGAATTGTCTCTCGTACGCGAGCGATACGATGGTCGCGCAGTCGGCGTCGGAAATCCCGGAAAATAGCGGGAATTTCCGCACCATGCTGACCTTGTGGCTGAGCCCGCCGCTCGTGAGGGGAACGGCTGAACCTACCCGCGCCAACGGCACACGTAGGGATGAGCTTCGGTCGATGGGTCCTAGATTAGCGCTATACATGGCACCTCGCCACAAGTTCAGATTGAGTAAGTGCAGCGGACACACCTGCATGGTCCGCTAAAAAATGCACTCATCTGCGGGTGGATTGACGTGCTCGCGCACATCTCCCGCCGCGCAGCGCTGATCCGGGGGAGGGACGCTGTCCTACTGGCCGAAAAAATTGATGGGGGATTCAAACTTTTAAGACGCAGACAGGCTGGCCAAACTTCTGTCTAGGTCCCGTGATGACTACCTAGATGCACTTCGCGTACCAGTTGCCACAAGCACGCAACAGTTTGACAATAAACAAACTTGAATTTGCTCTAGATCAAAGAAGCTGCAACAATCTGCGCATGTTTGGCAAACTTCTACCTTTGCCATGACGGTGGTTGAGCAACCTAAACGATCGGGCCAGAAGCCGGCGCGGCCTTCGGATCCTGCTGAATCGATGTCCCCGTCACGCCCTTCGCCGGTGCGTGGGGATTGGCCGTCGCCGATCCGGTCGAGCCAGGGGGCTGTTGATACCCCCGTCCATCGCCGGTATCCACGCGCCAGTTGCCGTTGAGATAGCACCCAATGGGATGCTCTGGCGTAGCTCCTTTTGGACAGGAATCTGCTGCCCCGTCCGCCTTCGAATCGGTCGTCCCTAGGTTCGTTCCTGGGTTCGCCCCTGGGTTCGTCCCTGGGTTCGCCGGATTAGCCCGGTTCGGGTCCACCTTGCTCGAGAACTGCGGCGGAGGCGGCGCGATCGCTGCTGGCGATGAAGAAGGTGCTGGGACCGCAATCGGCGGGTTCGCACCCACCGTCGGGGCGGCCTTAGGCTTGGCGGATCCGGGCGCTACCCGAGCTCCCGCTTTGGCCGAAGTATTGGCTGGCACATCCGGAGCCGGGTGGCGCATTTCCACTACGCTTCCCGTCCCGATATCCACCGGCCGGAGATTCTGCTCGTCCAGATCCTGGCCGCGCACAATATGAGGAGTGATGGCGAAGACGATTTCGTTCTCGCGCATCTCCTTATTCTC
>Ga0137418_10006032_pt1 | contig 11140 bp, 7 predicted proteins | sample CZODoug3_1_2_16f_FD_122242 | JGI IMG/M metagenome (GOLD analysis project Ga0137418, IMG submission 122242) | Vadose zone soil fungal communities from Angelo Coast Range Reserve, California, USA - CZODoug3_1_2_16fungal (Hybrid Assembly) | ecosystem: Environmental > Terrestrial > Soil > Vadose... | reverse complement strand
CTCTTCTTTATCATGCCCGACAACCGCGCGCCCACCAAATACGCCACACTCGCCGCCGCCAGTTTCCACCACAAATTGACCGGCAACATCGGCACCGCAACCGTAATCCCTATCGACAGCACCAATGGCCACAGCGCAATCCGCAATCCCATTACCACCATCGGTCGAGTTTTCGATACAAACAACAAATATAGAATCCCGCTAACGCTGTAGCTGATCACCGTGGCCCACGAAGCTCCCATCGCGCCATATTTCGGAATCCACAATAGGTTCAAGACGATATTCATTACCGCACCAACCGCCGCCCCGATCGGCATGTACCGCTGCAACCCCTTCGCCACCATCGCGCTTCCCAGCGCCGCCGCAAAAAATATCGGCACCTCCGACCAGACCAGCACCGTCAACAATCCCGAAGTCGCCAAATACTGCTTCCCATAAAACAACTCAATCACCGGAGCCGCCACCGGCGTCACCAGCGCGCACGCTGCAAACACCACCACCAGCAAAAACCGGTACGTTTCTCCCAAATATCGTTTGAATTTTTCTTCATCCTTCGCGGTCTGCGCCATCGCAGGAAACAAAGACGCCATCAGCGCAATCGGCAACGCGCTGAACAGCTCCGTCAGCTGCACCGCAATCACATACGGCCCCAGCACTTGGTCTCCACTCATCTTGTGCAGCATCACCTGGTCGATCCGGTGATAAATTCCCGAGGCCAGCGTTGTCAGCACCAGCGGCAACCCCGCGCGCAGCATCATTTTCGCTTCGCTGGCGATAAATTGCCGGGCCCCTTCCACCAGTTTCATTCGCCGCACTGTCCAGATCACCAGCAGCGCTTCCAGCACTCCAATTCCGGTCCGCGCAACGATCACGTTGTAAAATGCCGCGTTCTTCGTTGCCAGCAGCACCACCGCCACCAGCCACAACGCCTGCCTCAATAATCCGATCGCCACGTTGTACCAGAGCCGCATCTCCACTTGAAAAATAATTCCGCTAAATCGCAACGGCGGCAGAATCAGCACGTCCAGCGACGCCAACAGAATTAGCCATTTCACCTGACCGCCGTAGCCGAACAGCGGCGCCGCCACCAGCGCCGTCACCATTCCAATCACCGAAAATCCCAGCGCCGTCAGCGTTCCGGTATGGAAAATCTCCGCCGCCTGATCCCGCCGTACTGAAATTTCCCGCGCCAGAATCTGTTCCAGGCAGAACGTCGCAAAAAATCCGTACAGCGACAGGTACGCGTAAATTGCTCCGTACTCTCCCAGTTTTTCCTGCCCCAAATATCGCGCCAGCAGGATCGACGTCCCCGCCGAAAAAAATATCCCGATTACCCGCCCGCCCAGCTGCGCCGCGGTGTTCTGAAACACCCGCGCCCCCAGGCTCAGCCTCGGCTTTCCGGTCGGGCCATCGCTCGCCAATCCGCCGTTTTGCGTCACTAACTCACTCATCTCTTTCTTGGTGGCCCGCCTTCACTGGCGCTTCTCTCTTCCTGTAGTGCCGGGCTTTAGCCCGGCGCCTTTCTCTTTCTTTCGTAGTGGCGGGTCTTCAGACCCGCGCCTTTCTCTTTCTTTTGTAGTGCCGGGTCTTCAGACCCGTGCCTTTCTCTTTCTTTCGTAGTGCCGGGCTTCAGCCCGGCGCCTTTCTCTTCTCCTCAACCATGTTGTACCGCCGGCATCCTGCCGGCGCCTTTCTCTTTCTTTCGTAGTGGCGGGTCTTCAGACCCGTGCCTTTTTCTTGCCTTCGTGGCACAGCCATTCCTGGCTGTGCTCTTTCTTCCTCCTTGTCACTTTTTCCCTGCACTTCCCTTATTTATAAAAATAATGTGCTTGACTTATCTTAACTACTGTACTAACATGGGTTGTGACGTTAGCCGCTTCATCTCTTCCGTACACCACTAACCCCACAACACCCCTGCCATTCCGCCTAACCCATTTAATTTCACACACTTGCGCATCTTTGTTACGCTCAAAAGTCGTAACCCATTCCTTTTCAGCCTCTTGCGAACACTTGCCCCCAAAACACCGGGGGTGGGGGGCGCTGCTTCCGTCGCGCGCTCCGACCCGGTCGGGGTGGGTGTCTCCCGCTTCGCACTCTTTTTTGGCTCCTGCCAAAATAAGTCCCGCATTTGCTGCGACTTCACAAAATACCCCGGGGTACCCCCTCCCCCTCATTTGTCTTCGATCGAACCTAGCCCTGGTCCCTTCGCCTCAGGCGCTGCCACCTTCGCAAATCCCGGCACCGGTACCGCGGCCTTCCGCGCCCGCTGGTACCACCCCTGCGCTCCCAGCCACTTCCGCCCTCCATAAAACCATTTCGGCGGCAGCGCCAGCGCCGGCACCATCGACAGCGTCCGAAACAATTTGCTTTTCGCTCCAGCGTCTCCGTGTTGTACCCGGTAAATCGTCCGTTCCGTTTGGAACGTTTCCCACGGCCACCCGCCATCCAGTTTCAACCGTAGTTGCGCCGCTTCGGCGTCCACAATTTCCAGCAGCGTCTGCGCCACTTCCACCGCCGCTCCCGCCGCCGGCAGCGAAATTCGCATCGCGCGCGCCAATTCCGCGATCACCCGCTCTTTGCGCCGTTCTGCCGCTTCGTTCCCTCCCGTGCCCACATATAGATTCCCAGCGTGGATGCGGTAATGCGTCAGCGCCTCCGGCAAAATCACAAAGGGAGCCAGCACCGCGGCCATCGTGAAAAGATATTCGTCGGCTTCAAACACCAGCGCTTCCGGCACCGGCAAGAGTTTCCGCGCCAGCTCGGCGCGCAACGCCAGCCGGCTGGTCCCGAAAAAACAGCGGCTCAGCCGAAAATATTTCGCCGCCGCCACGCTGTTCACTTGAGATCGTACTATATCGTGACACGATATAGTCTTCCGCGCGCCATCATCGAACGACTCGATAAACGCGTGCCCGATCATTCCTAGAGCCGCATCCGACGCGAACACTTCCGCCATTCGCCGCAATTTTCCCGGCGCCCACCAATCGTCGCCATCCAGAAACACAATCACGTCGCCGCGGCATTCCGGTATTCCCGTATTGAACGCCGACCCTTGCCCGCCATTTGTTTTGCTGATCAAGCGCACCCGCGGCTCGAATCGCCGCACGATCTCCGCTGTGCGGTCCGTCGATCCATCATCGACAACAATCACTTCGCGCTCGGACTCCGGAAAATCCTGCTCCAGCACGCTGCGGATCGCGGTCTCGATCAACCGCTCTTGATTGTAGGTATCGATTAAAACGCTGAGTTGCACCAATGCCAGCCGCCGCTTTCCAGAGCGCTGGCCCGCGCGCAGTTAGTCCAGGCGGCGCGCCAGACAATACAAATACGAACCAGCGAATCTTCGCCATCTTACATAAGGAGTTGCGGCCAGCGCTATGGGAAAGCACGCCGCGTGTTTTGCGCGACCCAAGAATTCCACCGCGCGGCTGCGCAGCGAAGGCCGCACACCGTTGCGTTTGGCCTTCTGCTCCGGATCTTCCTGCATTTCGTCGCGGAACCAGTTCGGCAATTCCGGGGCCAGCGTGCGTGAAAGGCCGGTGCGCAGCCTGCTGTTGATCTGCTGCGCGGTGTACGCCACAGTTGGCGTTTCGCATTCAATGGACAGCACCGAAAATCGATGCGCGGTCATTGCGATCTGCAGCGATTGCGGATTCCAGCGCAGGAAGTGATTCGGCGGATAATCCAGCGCGTCCATGGAAGTCTGCCAGCGCTGGCGATTGGGCACACTGAGCGCGATAAATCCGCGCGGGCGCAAGCAGGAACGAATCTCCCGCAGAAACGCTGCAGGGTCTGCCTGGTGTTCGAGCACTTCGAAGAACGTCACGACATCGAACATTTCGTTGGGATGTTGTGAACGAAATGTTTCCAAGGGCACGGAGAATACCTGTCCGGGTGGACAATGCTCCGCCGCGAAGCTTGCCGCCGCGGGATCCAGCTCGATGCCGGAAACGGAATAGCCCGCATCGGTGGCGGCGATCAGAAAGTTGCCAGTGCCGCAGCCTACATCGAGCAAGCGACCGCCGCGCGGCGCCAGCGCGTCGCGCAGGAAAAAATTGTGGCCGGGCTCGAGCGGAAGAATGCGCGAATCGCGTTCGCCGTACATCGCTGAATACCAGCGGGCATCGGGCATTTGCCGCGGCTCCCAGAATTGCAAGCGGCAGTCAGGGCATTCGCGCAGGCTGTAGGAATAAAAGTTTTCTACAATTTCCGGAGAGGCGGCATGCATGCACACCGGGCAATAACATTCCGGCTGCGCGGAGAGAGCGATCGCCGGAGAGCGTTGCGGTTCGGCGCCGGGAGCATGAAGGGCCAAAGTTGGATCAGCCATGAGTATTTAATCCATTATCGACGCAGGGTTTGTAAGTACAAACCCTGCAACCCGAGGGCAGCAGTTAGCCAAATAAAAATAGTATGTATAGCATTAGAATATGTCAATAAATATAACACAATTGCGCTAGCGTGCCACTGGTCCTGCGGGAACGGCTAGATGCGGTAGTTCAGGTAGGATTGCGGGTTAGAACCTACCGGCGGTCTGATGGCATTATCGGATCGACCGGGAGCGTGATAGAAGGAGTGAAGTAAACCCAAGACCCACTCTTGCTGCGCAAGAATGGGGCACCTAAAGTCATCTCAGCGCTTTAGCCTGCGCCACCCGCCAGTCTGTGGTTCACAGTTTTGAAATTCGGAGCCGAAATTCAGTAGCTTCGTCCAGATCTGGAAACGTCCCGTCTGTCCCCGGATTTCCGTCCCCGGATTTCCAAGACCCAGGTTCCCAACACCGGAACCCGGGGCACCCGGCCGCTGTCATACTTCAATCACCTTGCTGGTACCATAGAAAAGACTTTCCGTTCCAATAAATGAGGCCACTAGCACTCTCGCGTTTTCCGGCTAAAATCGCCTCGCCAATTAAATGCGGAGGAGGCCCAGCATCGACACCCCGTTCGACTTGCCTCTTTGCATATACCTTCCAGACGTTCAAGAAATCCAAATTGCGGGAAGACTGGCCGGAAACGATAAACGGTGATCCTGCACCGAGGACGGAAATTTTCTTGTTGCTGCTTAGCCAAACCGCGATCCCCACCTCTCCTCGCGGCTTCGATTTTATCCGAACAGCGTAGTCCGGTCGGCCATCGCCGTCAAAATCTCCGCGCAAGTAAAATGGATTTAGTGTTCCGTCTATACTGTAAGACTCCGCGAATTGGCCAAGTCCAATCGTCTCGATAATCTCGCTTGGGATGTTTTCGTCGTCAATTTCCTCCATCGAGAGAGGAGCAGTACCTTTCGCGAATAGAAGCAACGCTACTACAAATAGAAGTATCGGTCTCATGGGCACGGTCCAATCTCGCACTGGCCTACTTGGGGACTCTTGCCGAAGTGAATGTGGTTCTTGTGGCCCGGTGCGTAATTGACTCCAAGGTCTGTATTGTCACTGTAATTCTGGTTGAAGCCGTTTTCGCGAAAAATTCTAACAAGCGCTTTCATCCGAATATCATCTGCGAGCCAGACGCCTAAGTCACCTCGGTGAATGGCTTTTCCATCAGGCCCCACGTATGACGTGTCGAATGCTCTTCCAAGATTGTGCGTCTTGTGGGGGCTGAACGGTGCACCATTGGCTCTTCCAACGTCGTTCAATGATAGTTTAGCATCCTGTGGATACTCCGCACGATAGTCAAAGGCACCGTTATATAGGTCTACTGCTGTCTGAGGGCTTGCATAGGTGGCTGTGACGCCCGATTGAAATTCGAAATATGCGCCGTCGGTGGCCGCGATATCCTTGAGATTAACGTAGCCATCCTTGTTTGCGTTAAAAGTCATTTTGTCCTTGGCGCTAGAGGGACCGTACACAACGACATTTTCTCCTTGTTGTTGTGCAATCTCGGTTACGCAAACTGACCCGGCATTGCATTTGTCCATCCAATCCCAGGTTCCGTTCATGCTCTGCTGCCAGAGTCTGCCATCTGGGTCAGTGAAGGTCAGAGGATCATTAAGGGCATACGTGTAGCGATTCCAAGCCTGAGGAATTCTTACACGGGAGCTTTCGAAAGTTGGGTCCGGGGACATGAATCTGCCGAGGGTGGAGGAGTCGAAGCGAGCGAGGAAGTTGTCGAGGCCGGATTCGGGGTCGCGTTCTTTGCCGGTGAATTTGAAGTTGGTGGGAGCGCCGCCGGCGGTGACGACGCGCTCGCCGCCGAAGGGGTAGAAGTCGGAGACGCTGGCGCCTTGGGTGGAGAACATGAAGCGGGCGCTGCCAAGGGCATCGGTGACGAAGAAATCCACTTCGTTCGCGGAATTGCGGCGGGCGATGCGTTTGCCGTTTAGGTAGTAATAACTATAGCTTTTGTCGGCCAGCAACTGGCCGACTTCGTCGTACCAGTAGACGGTGCCATCGGATTTCAGGACGCGCTTGCCGTCGCCATCGTAGGTGTAATTGACGGTGGTCTGGCCGGACTGGGCGGTCGAGAGAAGATGGTTTTCGGCGTCGAAGGTGAAGGTGTGGACACCGTCGGCGATGATGTTACCAGCGGAATCTGTGGTGTAGCCGAAACCGCTGAGGCGATTGTTGGCGCCGACCATTGCGGTGAGGTTCACCGGGCCTTCCTGCGAGCAGCCAGTATACGCGGATTGGGTGGTGTGTTCGCGGAGCTGTGCGTGAGGTTTACTCTAAACCCGCACCCTTTGATAAACCAAACCCAAAGGATCGCCACCCGACGTGGTGTTTTAGGCGAAGTTGGAGATTAGAAGAAGTCAAACCCAAGACCCACCCTTGCATAAACCAAACCCGCAAGGATGGGCCACCCAAAATCATCTCAGCGCTTTACCTGCGCCACCCGGCGTTGCACTCTCAGTGTTTACGCATGAAAAAATCGAATCTAGTGCACCACAATCGTTAGATTTATTACTTCGCTCGCGCCTTGAGACGTGGCGGTCACTTTCGCGGTGTACGTGCCGGGCGGCGTTCCCGTGATTCCAGTGGTTGACCCGCCACCGCAACTAGCCAGCACAACTGTTAACAGCATCAAGCCCGTGCTGAACGCGAGTCTCGTGCCAAGCGCTTGTCGATCCTTGACCCGACCTGCCGACACTGCCGCCAAGAACAAAAGCAGCATCGACGCTGCAGCGACAGGCAGATACTTCAGCCGTTGAAATGGGCCGATAAGACGGGGAAGTGGAAAGAGCTGAGAACTTGCCGTTGTTCCCACCGAGAGAGAAAAGGTGACTGGTGCCGCGCCCGAAATTTGCAACTGCTGGGTCGAGAGCATGCACGAGGTGCTCGCTGGAACTCCGCTGCAATCCGCGGCAAGCGTTATGGTGGAACCTTTGGGAGCCTGAACCTGAAGGTTGAAGGATGCCGGGGTACCTGCCGCAACGGTTTCCATAGTTGAACTACTCGGGGCAGGCGCGAGCGCGAAGGTATTTCCCCCACCGGCCAGCGCCACGGACTGCGGACTTCCTGCAGCGTTGTCTGTAATCGTAATGGTTCCCGAGCGAGTCCCCGCGGCAGTCGGAGTGAAGGTCACGGAGATAGTGCAAAGGGACCCAGCGTTGATGCCAAAAGCGAATTCACAAGAGTTGGTTTGCGCAAAGTCACCGGTGATTGTGACCTTCGTAATGAAAAGTATGTCGCTGCCGTCGTTGGTAATCGTGATGGTCTGCGGAGCGCTGGTTGCTCCCAGCACCTGAGCGCTAAATTGCAAACTTGTGGTGGAAAGCGTCGCTTTCGGCTGAATTGCCGTTCCCGCCACAGGAACCAGGAAGGCTCCTGTTGCTCCACTATTGTTGATGGTCAGATCGCCACTCTGTAATCCGGTCGAAACCGGACTAAAGGTAACGTTCACGGCGCAGGCCGAGAGTCCCGCTAAACTGCCAATGCAATTGTCGGTTTCAGAAAAGCCCGTCGGAACAGTGATTGAAGGAATTTGTAGGGTCTGGCTGCGGTTATTGGAGATGGTCACGATTTGTGGCGCGCTTGAAGTTCCAACGGTCTGAACAGGAAAAGTGAGACTGACCGGGGTGATGCTTATAGGAGCGAAGGTAACTTCCCTGATGCTGTTATTCGCACGATCCGCGATGAAGAGGTTTCCGTTGCCGTCCAGGGCTACGCCGCTTGGATCGGCCAGTTGCGCCGAAGTCGGTGGGCCCCCATCCCCGCTAAAGCCATAATTGCCAATGCCGGCCACGGTGTTGATCAAGCCGCTCGGATTGACCAAGCGAATGCGCTGGTTATTCACATCGGCGATAACGAGGCCCCTGCCGTCCACGGCCACGCCAAAAGGGTTATATAAGGGTGCCGACGTCGCGATGCCTCCATCACCGCCATATCCAGGAAAGCCATTGCCAGCTACAGTGGTGATTACGCCGCTCGGAGTGACCATGCGGATGCGGCTGTTATTGGTATCGGCGATATACAGGTTCCGACTGCGATCCACAGCCACGCCAGTAGGCACGTTCAATTCTGCCGAAGTCGCAGGGCCTCCATCCCCGCTGAAGCCAGCGGTCCCATCACCGGCCACGGTGGAGATCACGCCGCTCGGTGTGACCATGCGGATGCGGTCGTTATTGGTATCGGCGATATAAAGGTTGCCGATGCCATCCATAGCCACGCCAGCTGGCACGCTCAATTCTGCCGAAGTCGCAGGGCCTCCATCCCCGCTAAAGCCAGCGGTGCCACTGCCGGCCACAGTGGAGATCACGCCGCTCGGAGTGACCATGCGGATGCGATTGTTATTTGTATCGGCAATATAGAGGTTTTCGCTGCCGTCAATGGCAATGCCAGTTGGATCGGCCAGTTTCGCCGAAGTCGCTGGGTTTCCATCGCCGCCATAACCATAGTTACCATTGCCGGCGAAAGTGTTGATCACGGCACTCGAATTCACCACGCGAATGCGGTTGTTATCGGTATCGGCGATGTAGAGGTTCCCGTTGCCGTCCACTGCCACGCCATACGGAACGTACAATTCTGCGGACTTGGCTGGGCCTCCGTCGCCGCCAAAGCCAGAGCTGCCATGGCCCGCCACGGTGGTGATCATGCCGCTCGGATTGACCATACGGACGCGGTTGTTATTGGTATCCGCGATGTAGAAGTTCCCGTTGCCATCCACAGCTACGCCAGCCGGCATATTCAACTCTGCCGAAGTCGCAGGGCCTCCATCCCCGCTGAAGCCGGCGGTCCCATTGCCGGCCACCGTGGTGATGACGCCGCTCGCATTCACCATGCGAATGCGGTTGTTATACAAGTCGCCAATATAAATATTTCCTTGACCATCCACGGCCACGCCAGACGGGTAGTACAATTCTGCGGAGGTTGCTGGGCCTCCATCTCCGGAAAAGCCAGGTGTGCCATTGCCAGCTACGGTCGTGATTATTCCGCTCGTATTTACCATACGGATGCGATTGTCAAAGTAGCCCGCAATATAAAGATTGCCGTTGCCGTCCAGTGCGACGCCAGACGGGTTGTACAATTCTGCCGAGGTTGCTGGGCCTCCATCCCCGCTAGAATTACGAATGCCATTACCGGCCACGGTGCTGATCACGCCGCTCGAATTCACCATGCGGATGCGATTGTTATCGAAATCAGCGAAATAAAGATTGCCCTTGCCATCCACCGCCACGCCAACTGGGCTGGAAATCTGCGCCGACGTTGCTGAGCCTCCGTCCCCGCTGAAGCCAGAAACGCCATTGCCGGCCACGGTGGTGATCACGCCGCTCGGATTCACCATACGGATGCGCACGTTTTGAAAATCAGCAATGTAGAGATTGCCGCTGCCGTCCACCGCCACGCCATACGGGTAATTCAACTCTGCCAATGTGGCTGGGCCTCCGTCTCCACTAAAGCCCGGTGTCCCGTTGCCGGCCACCGTGGTGATCGCTCCGGTCGGAGTCACTCGGAACACCTGGTTCAATGACGAGCTCACAACGTAGTAGTTGCCTGCCTTGTCGAGCGCCACTGCTGCGGCGTTCCCGATCTCTGCGGCCAAGGCCGGAAGATTGGTGGGACTGCCTCCGGCGACCGTCTGGATTGTTTGCGCTTTGGAAGCGACCGGAAGCGAAACTAACACCAGTGCGGCAAGAGCAATGCTTACTCTGCGCATGGTCAGTTCCCCTCCCGAACCAAGCCCGGGGCCATTTCTATCGGCCGAATTACGGCTCGCCCTTCCGCATCGTGGTAGGAGATCTCAAACCTTGGTTGAGCTCCCTTCGTCCACTGTTGGTACTCGCGAAGCGGGACCCGGACGCTCTCGGAAACCACCACGGCTCGTCGGTAAGGGATGGATACGATATGAAACTCGCCGAGGCCCGTTCGGACCGGCATCCTGTACAGGAGTGTTACCACGGCGTCCTCGACATCCGCACCGCTGTGATTCGACACTCGCAGTAGCAGCGTGAAGGTGACCGAGTCACCCTCTTCGCGCACATCGCGAAAAGTGTAAAGCGCGGAGAAGTCCCGGCCATTCTCAGCAAGCACAAATGGAGCAGACATTGCTACGAGCAGAACGACCATCGCAGCGCTCAGGCTTCTTTTCATTGAAACTCCAGACGCGCGATGCGTTGGATCAAAGCAAGGCGCTCAAACTCGACAGCCATTCTGTTTTTCGCAGGACTGCTGGCATTCTCCTCTTCAATCTCGCGTTACGTCAATCCAACGGAAACTTTCAGCGCATCGCTCCGATCCATGGGTCCATTTGGGAGCCAGCAAGTGTGCCCGGTCATTCGGTCATTGCTGTCATTAGGAGCGTCGAGATATCGCGCGGGACGCGAGTACCAATACGAAACACCGTAGGGCCAGGTCAGTGACAACAACAGTTTCATTTTGGAAACTAGTAATATGGCAAATCTTCTTTCGCTGTGCGGGTCAAATTGCAAACTCCGGGTTAGACCCCTGGGCGAATTAGCGCTGAATGAATTTGGAACTCTGGCGATGCCGGGGCAAAATGGGGCCTTTTTTGTATGGCGCGCAGCGCTGCTGCCTGCGGCGTTTGCGTTGGCGTTGTGCTTCATGTCGGCTGGATTGGGGCCAGCGGCGTTTGGGCAGGGCATCGAGAGGGAAGACGGTTCAGTGCCGGTGCCGATGGATTGGAGCACGAAGCATGTGCTGTTCCCGGCCGGCGCCAAGCCGAAGCAGGCGGAGAAGATGTTGCAC
>Ga0137418_10006030_pt1 | contig 11144 bp, 14 predicted proteins | sample CZODoug3_1_2_16f_FD_122242 | JGI IMG/M metagenome (GOLD analysis project Ga0137418, IMG submission 122242) | Vadose zone soil fungal communities from Angelo Coast Range Reserve, California, USA - CZODoug3_1_2_16fungal (Hybrid Assembly) | ecosystem: Environmental > Terrestrial > Soil > Vadose... | reverse complement strand
CGCGAACAGCGCCAGCCGCGAGCCAGTTTGGATGTTTCGTCGGAACCACTTCATGCCGGAGCACACCCTGTCCCTCGGGCAAGCTCAGGCATCTCAGCCAGCCCGATGTTATATTATAACATCGCCTGGATCTGGCGGTGTCAACCGTCGGCGGTCCCGCTTCGGTGAGATGCACGAATGCTGTGGGATTCGAGCAACGGTTGCCCGGAGCGCAGCCACGCGCACCGCTCCTGCCGAACGCGTGTCACCCGGTCCCTCTTTCCCCATATTGAAGAACCTGGACCTTCTCCAGCGTGATGAGGCCGCTCGTCGTCATCATCTCGTCGAGTACGGGCAGGAAGCGATTGATGTTTTCTTCGCTGTCGATGATCTCGATGACCAGCGGCAAATCCTCCGAGAGCCGCAAAATCTTGGCGGTGTGCAGGCGGCTGGATTTTCCAAAACCCATCGGCCCCCGCAATACGGTCGCACCGGCAAGATGCAACTCGCGCGCTTTAAGCACGATCGCCTCGTAGAGCGGCGACGTGCCGAACCTGTCGTCCTCGCCGATGAAGATTCGGAGCAACACCGCCTGTTTTGGGATTTGCATGTCAGGAACCTTTCACACGATTGATACGGCTCGCCCAGATGTGACCCAGCCACACCGCCAGGAGCGAAACGCCGACCGATGCGGCAATGTTCGCAAGCGCGGAGCGCGCATCGCCGGCTTGCAAGAGCCTGAATGTTTCCAGGCTGAAGGTCGAGAAGGTGGTGTAGCCGCCGCAGAATCCGGTCATCACGAATTGCCGCTGCGGCGCGCTCGCAAACAGCCGTCCGTCGGGGCCGCTCAGCGCGGCATAGAAGCCGATGATGAAGGAGCCGGTGACATTGACGAACAAGGTGGCCCACGGAAACGGCGGCCCAAGCTGGATTGCCAGCGAAGCGAGGTAACGCGCGACGCCGCCGAGCACGCTGCCGGCAGCGACACAGCCATAGAGTAGGGCTGCATGGCGCATCTTGTCGGCCGTCGCCTTTGCCGTGGATGCCATCGACGATGCTCTCTTCCGGTTCTCGGTCATCGGAAAAATCCCGCGGCGGCGAAGCCAGCGGCCACCGCGCCGAGGCAGAGCAGGACCGAAAACACGACGTTGCCGACGGCAAGTGCTGCTTCGCCGTCCCGGGCCAGCGCCAGCGTTTGCAGACTGAAGGAGGAAACCGTGGTGTAGCAACCGAGAAAACCGGTTACGGCGAACAGCCAGGGATTCGAAGCTGCAAACAGCGAACTACCGTGGGTCGCAAGCGCGCCGAGAATGCCGATCAGGAAAGCCCCGGTGACGTTGACGATCATCGTGCCCCACGGAAAGGTTTCGCCGAGGCGCCGCGCCACCACGCCCGAGACGAAATATCGCGCGGTACCGCCGAGCGCGCTGCCAACGACAACGCAGATCAATGCGCTAATCACGGTCGGAAATACCTCCATGGTCTGTCGTCACATGCACTTCGTTATCGCCCTGAATCAATGCCTTTGACAATCATTTGGCGGCGGACCTGCTGAGGCTGCCGCGCATCGCGAGCAGGCCCGCGAGCGACAGCAGTGCAAATGAGAGCCCCGCCAGGAATGTCCCTGCCGGGCCATAGGCGTCCCATAGCGCACCGGCGATGATGCTCGCCGCCAGCATGGCGAGGCCCGTGAGCAGGTTGAAATAGCCATAGGCCGTGCCGCGCAACGCGGCGGGCGAGGCATCGGCAACGAGGGTTGCAAACAGTCCTTGCGTGAATCCCATATGCAGGCCCCAGAGAATAACGCCGAGCGCAATGCCACCCAGGTGTGGCATCAAGGCGAGGGCCAGATCGGCACCGGAGAGAAACAGCAGGCCGATGACAAGCAGCGCCTTTCGATTCATGCGATCCGACAGGACGCCGGCCGGATAGGCCGATAGCGCGTAGATCACGTTCATCAGCACCAGGACGGCGGGCACCCACATCGCGCTCAGCCCGACATTCTGCGCGCGCAGAATGAGAAAGGCCTCGCTGAAGCGCGCAAGCGTGAACACGACGCCGACCGCCACCACCAGCCAGTAAACCGTTCCCAGCCGCTTGATGGCGGCAACGCTCTCCGCCGCCGTGAGCTTCTGCTTTGCGACCTCGCGGTCCATATTCTTGCCGATAGTGGCGATGGCTTTATCGAGCAGCGGCTGCTGCACGTCGCAGAGCACGACATTGAAGCCGCCTTTGGAGAAAATGTGGGCGATGCCATTGCCCATGGTGCCGGCGCCGATGATGCCGACGGTCTTGATGGTCATTGCTGGAGGAGACCTTTCACCGCAGAGAACGCGGAGAGCGCAGAGGAACTGAAAAGTTTAGCAGAGTGGTCGGCGCTGAGAACTCAGCAAAAAGAAAAAGTGCGCACGAGGACGTGCGCACCTCACAATCTAAGATTTACTCTATTCGTGCCAGGCGAAGGACATCTTCACGCCGGCGACCTCGATGATGTCGCCATCGTCGAGCAGGCGCTGCCCCTGGGAGGCATCTTCGCCGTTGATCTTCACATGGGCGTGCTTGTCCTGCTGGGTAATGTAGTACTTGTTCTCACGCTTGCTCACCATGGCTGCGACTTCGGGCGGCGATTTGAACAGGCCTCCCTTTAACTTGATGGATGCCATGGCGGATTTGCCGATGACGCTCATCTTGCTGCTAAGCAGATAGCTGGGCTCGTCGGTCTTGCCGGCGATCACGGTGAGCATGCCGGTGCGTTCCTTGCCGGGCACGGGCGGCACGGCAATGGACTTAGGCGGCGCTCCGCCGGAAAGTTGCTCGGCCGAAGGCGGCTTCATCTCGGGCACGGTGCCGGTCGGAGCTGAGGCGGCGCGCGCCTGCGCCATCATCTCTTTGGCCTTCTTGGTGTCGAGCACGACAGTGGACTGCATCTGCGGTACCGCGGGGCCCGACTTTGCGACCGGAGCGTATCCACCTTGGTCGTCGTGCCATTGGTCCTTGAATTCGACGCTGTGCTTGCCGATCAAAACAGCATCGGCGTTCTTGAGCTTGTGTTTGGTGACACGCTGATTGTTGACGTAGGTGCCGTTCAGGCTGCCATTGTCTTCAAGCGTGTACTGTTCGCCGTCCCAATAGATCTTTGCATGGTGGCCAGAGACGGCCAGGTTGTCGATCTGCAAAAGATTGTCCGGCAAACGCCCGATGGTGATCACGGCATTCTGCGTCACCGTGACCTCTTTCAGCTCTTTTCCTTCAAAACGCAAATATAGCTTGGCCATGTGTGTTCGCGGAGGGGAAACGGTTGATTTTACTGGCTCCTGACGTACTTTATCCGGCTTTTAAGGGCAGTGTCTACTACAATCTGCGGCCCTCCCCTGCCTTAGAGGGAACCGCCTACATAGAATTTTGCCGCTTCTCCTGAGAGCCACCGCCGAACAGACGCTTGTACCAGGGCAGCTCGACCACTCGCATCAGGATGCAGGTGATGTTGTCGTCGCCGCCATGCTCTTTGGCAGCTTGGATGAGCGCGTCATTCGCAGCATCAAGACTGGCTGCTGCCTGCACCAACTCCAGCATCTTGGCGTCTTTAACATGCTTGGTGAGGCCATCAGTTGCCAGCAAAAGAATATCGCCGGGGAGCGCAACCATGTCGTCGAGATCGACTTCGACCGTCGCCTCCGAACCCAACGCGCGGATGATGATGTTCTGCATGTGCGAGACTTCCGCCTCTTCCATGGTCATCAAGCCGCGGCGGACCTGCTCCATCACCAGCGAGTGGTCGTTGGTAAGCTGCTGGATGGCTCCCGCGCGGATGAGGTAGATGCGGCTGTCGCCCACGTGAGCAACGGAAAGAAAATTCTCTTTCACTAAAACCGCGACGATGGTCGTCCCCATGCCGGTTTTCCCGGTGCCTTCGGAGGCTACTCGGATGACTTCGGTATTGGCTTTGCGGATGGCGCTGGCCAGCGCGTTAGCGCGGTCGGAGAATCCTTCGACGGGATGGCCGTTGGAGGGATATTTTCCCCTACCGGCCTGGCGGAAGTAGTCGAGGACGATATCAACGCCGATCTTGCTCGCTACCTCACCTGCGGCCTGCCCGCCCATGCCATCGCAGACGACGAAGATGCCGAGCTGGGTGTCGTAACCGAAATTGTCTTCGTTGTTAGTGCGGACGCAGCCCACGTCGCTCTTGCCCGACACCTCGATGCTTAAGCTCATCCCGTCGCCGTTGTCGTCTGAACGCGGTTGCTGACCTGGGGCCAATCCCTGCGGCAAGCCACTTGTATCTGGGGGATACGAAAGATTCTGCGGATTTTACTGGGCTTTAACGCGTATTGGCAAGGGATAAAGAACAGTTGCCAGTTGCCAGTTGCCAGTTGCCAGTTGCCAGCCTTGTGGAAAAGTCGACTTCGTTCCAGAGTACAATTTCGCCCATCATCCAGCTCTCAAAAAGCAGTTGTTAGTTGCTAGTTGTCAGTTGCTAGAAAACGCAACGGCAACACCGACGCTGGGAGTTTGTTGCGGAATGCGGGGCGAATAAATTTTCATGGAAGCGGGTTTTAAAAAGCAGCCGGGATTGAACCGGCTAGCATCATAATCGCAAGTACCCGGAAATCCAGATGTGCATGCAGCCTCACGGCGAAGGTGCGCGCGGATTCCGCAGGGAGGGGACGATGAATCGGATCAAGGCAATCGTTTTGAGTGTGGCAGTACTGTTTGCGCTGAGCGGATTCGCGCTGGCGCGTGATGATGATCATGATAACAACAAGAACAACGGCAAGAATGGCTATCAGCAGGGATACTCACGCGGATATCAGGAAGGGCAGCGAGCTGCCCGTGATGACCGCGATCACCACCGTGACTCAAATCGGGGCAAGGTGGATGACGACCGCGGCTACTCGAAGTCAGACGGCTCCCACGGCCAATACAAGAAAGGCTATCGCGAAGGCTACCGGAAGGGCTACGACGAGAGCTACAACTCGCGTGGAGGCGCCTGGGGCAATCATGACCGCGACAGAGATCACGACCGGAACGGCGATCGTGACCGCGATGGCAACTGGCAGCATGGCCAGAACACTGGCGGCTGGAACAACAACAACGACGTTGCCTACCGCACCGGCTACCAGGATGGGTTGAACGAAGGCCGTAAAGACCGCAGCGGCGGCCACTCGTTCCGCCCCCACTCACACGATGAGACCTATGGCAATGCCGATCACAATTACAGCACTGTCGGCGGCGATAGAAACGCCTACAAGCAGCGTTATCGCCAGGCCTTCGACCAAGGCTATAACAAGGGTTACAACGGGCGCTGATTCGGTTCAGCAAAAAACAAGGGCTGCCGATTCGGCAGCCCTTTACCTTTTGATGCGAAGAAGCACTATTTCTTGGCAGCGACTTCCAAACGCGCGCCGGCGCGCTCGAACGCGGCTTCCGCGTGGGAGCGCTTGTCGTCGTCGGTGCCGGCGGGAGTTGACTGAAGAACCTGTTGGGCCTGCTCTTTGGCTTTCTGCGCACGGTTAACGTCGATCTCTTCGGCGCGCTCGGCGGTCTCTGCCAAGATAGTGACCTTCGTCGGCAGAACTTCAGCAAAGCCCCATGCAACGGCGAGGCGAGCCGTCTCGCCGCCTTTGCGATAGGAGATCTCGCCGACGCCCAGCTCGGTGATCAGCGGCGCGTGCCCCGGCAGAATGCCGATGTAGCCGCCCTTGGCTGGGACCTGCGCCTCTTCGGCTACGTCGTTCACCACCTGCTTATCGGGGGTGACTATCTCGAGTTGAAATGTGTCCGCCATTTTTTATTTGCCTAACGCCTTCAACATGGCTGCCGTATCGATATAGGGCTCAAACAAGACTGCTTTGCCGTTGCGCAGATGCCATACGTGCACGATCGGAATATCGAAAGTATTTCCGTTCGCGATCACCGTGCCACGCGACCGCCCGATTGCGACGACTGAATCGCCAGATTCGATCCACTCGGTGAACTCCACCTTCGAATCCACGTTCTCCAGCAGCTTGCCAAAGAACTCTTTGAGCCCGCCGAGACCCTTATACGTGCCGCCCCACGGCACGGCTTCGCTCTGCCGGATCTCGATTCCGGAATCGACCAGGCTCAAGATGGTCATCAACTCGCGCTTCAAGAACGCGCGATACAGGGCCTGGATCGCTTCCACATTCGACTGCGCCATGGCTTAGGCCGCAGCCACTGACTTCATCTTCTCGGCCGCTTCGAGCACTTCCTCGATGCCGCCCTTCATGTAGAAGGCCTGTTCGGGGATGTCGTCATGTTTGCCGTCGACGATCTCGGCGAAGCCACGCACCGTGTCGGCCACCTTCACATACGCTCCCTTGAAGCCGGTGAACTGCTCGGCCACGTGGAAGGGCTGCGAAAGGAAGCGCTGCACCTTGCGGGCACGCGCCACAGTGAGCTTGTCGTCTTCGGAAAGCTCGTCGATACCCAGGATGGCGATGATGTCCTGCAGGTCCTTGTAGCGCTGCAGGATGCGTTTCACGCGCTGCGTCACGTCGTAATGCTCCTTGCCAACGATGTGCGGATCAAGGATGCGTGAGGTCGAAGCCAGCGGATCGACTGCGGGATAGATGCCGATCTCGGTCAGCGCGCGGTTGAGCACGGTGGTAGCGTCGAGGTGAGCGAACGTAGTCGCAGGAGCGGGATCGGTCAAATCGTCGGCGGGCACGTAAATCGCCTGCACCGAGGTTACTGAACCCTTCTTGGTCGAAGTGATGCGCTCCTGCAACTCGCCCATTTCGGTGGCGAGGTTGGGCTGGTATCCCACGGCACTGGGCATGCGGCCGAGCAGTGCGGATACTTCCGAACCTGCCTGGGTGAAACGGAAGATGTTGTCGATGAAGAGCAGCGTGTCGGAACCTTCTTCATCGCGGAAGTACTCGGCGACCGTCAGCCCGGTGAGCGCCACGCGCAAACGCGCCCCTGGCGGCTCGGTCATCTGTCCGTAGACCAATGCGGCTTTGGAGTTCTTCCAGTCGCCCGGCTTGATGACACCTGACTCCGACATTTCCAGCCAGAGGTCGTTGCCCTCGCGGGTGCGCTCGCCGACGCCTGCGAATACCGAATATCCGCCATGGTTCTTGGCGACGTTATTGATAAGTTCCATGATGACGACGGTCTTGCCAACGCCGGCGCCGCCGAACAATCCGATCTTGCCGCCCTTCAAGAAGGGCTGGATGAGATCGATGACCTTGATGCCGGTCTCAAACATCTCCGCGCGTGTCGACTGTTCGTCGAAGGCGGGGGCCAAGCGATGGATGGGAAGTTTTTTCTTTGCGCCGATGGGGCCGAGGTTGTCCACCGGCTCGCCGATCACGTTGATCACGCGGCCCAGCGTCTCCTTGCCCACAGGGACCGAGATCGGCCCGCCCTGGTCTTCAGCCTTCATGCCCCGAACCATGCCGTCAGTGGCCTGCATGGCGACGGTGCGGACGCGTCCCTCGCCCAGGTGCTGCTGCACCTCGAGGATCACGTTGATGGGCTGCGGAACAGTGAAGCCTTCGCTGGTGACGCGAATGGCGTTGTAGATCGGCGGCAGATGCCCTTCGGGGAACTGCACATCGACCGCGGGTCCGGAGATTTGGATGACTTTGCCAGTTGCCATAAAAATAGTTTCCAGTTTCTAGTTTTTAGTTTTGAGTCCGTATCGGAATCTCAAAACTGAAAACTGATAACTAATAACTTGCTACTGCGCGGCTGCGCCGCTCACGATTTCGATGATCTCCTTGGTGATCTTCGCCTGGCGTACGCGGTTCATCGCGAGCGTGAGCGAATCGATCATGTCGGAGGCGTTGTTGGTGGCCGAATCCATCGCCGTCATCTGCGCCGCGTTGAACGCCGCCCACGACTCCAGCAGCGCGGGAAGATCTGGATGGCCACGTACTTCGGAAGCAGTCCGGCAAAAAGCTCGTGCGCGGGCTGCTCATAGATGTAATCCACCTGCGCGGTGGCGAAGGTGGCCGCCTTGGCGTCAAGTTCCTTGGTGTCGGCCGGACGCAGCTTCACTCCGGCTTCCTTGGAGGCCTCGATGGCGCGCTTGATCTGCTGTTCGGTCATGCCTTCGGCCTGGCGGATGTCTTGCTCACCGATCTGCTCGATGGGCAGGATCTCGTCGACGATCAAACGCTGCGCGATGACCGACTTGAATTCGTTGTAGACCAGATAGACGGAATCGATCTCTTCGCGGGTGTAGCGCTCGATGATGTTCTCAGCGATCTCGCGTGCGGTGGTGAAGTCCGGCTTGGAGACCACACCGACGTGCTCACCGACGACCTCGATCTCTGCTGCGCGGCCGCGCTTACCGTCGGTGATCTTGGCAACCTTGAAGCGGCGGCGGAAGAAATCGCGCCCCTTGCGGCCGATAGTTTCGATATCGACGTTCATTCCCTGCTTCGATACCAGGAAACGTGACGCTGCTTTCAGAATGTTGGTGTTGAATGCGCCGGCAAGGCCTTTATCGCCGGTGACGACCAGCAGCAGGATGTTCTTCTCTTCGCGGCGCACCAATAGCGGATTGCGCGCTTCCCCGGTGACCGGATCGTAGATCTCAGCGCGCGAGACCAACGACTTCAGCACATTGGTCAACATCCCGGCATAAGGCCGCGCCGCCAGCGCCCGCTCCTGTGCGCGACGGAGCTTCGCCGCCGAGACCATCTTCATGGCCTTGGTGATCTGCCGCGTGTTCTTCACGCTGCGGATACGGCGCCTGATGTCTAAGATATTTGCCATGCTTAAGTTTCTAGTTTCGAGTTTTTAGTCTTTAGTCTTTACCGCCCGCAGCACCTTGCGACTTTTCGCGAAGCGACAGCGACAATCCTGCGATGAGCCTTCCTACTTCTTCCGTCTTTTCCAGCAAAGCTGACTTCTTTTCCGCTGTCACGTAACGCAAGCTTTCCGCAACAAAGACTTGTGTTTCGACTTCAACTAAGGAGCCGTTCGCATGACTCAAGAACAAAACAAACTCACGCGCTGAGTTCCGCCCCTGCCCCTCAGCGATGTTACTGACCACGGACACTGCTGCTCGCCGAATCTGGCTGGTCAAGCCATACAGCTCGTGCTTCGGAAATTCTCCTGAAGTCTCGTAAATCGTCGTGACCAGCGCTAGTGCCTTCTGCCAGGCAATTAAGTCGCGATACGATCGGGACATAGCCAAACTCCCGCACGTCTAAAAACTCAAAACCAGAAACTAAAAACTTACGCTGTAGCCCCAACTGCTTGTCTGGAACTGACAAATGTTTTCTTGAAATCATCCAGCGTCTTCTTTAGGTCCGCCTTGATGGCGTCGTCGAGCGTCTTCTTTTCTTCGATCGACTTTTCAAGCTTCGGATTGATGGCGTCCAAGTACTTGTACAGTTCAGTCTCGAAGTCGCGGACCTGATCGATCGGCAGATCATCGATGTAGCCGTTGGTGCCGGCGAAGATGATCGCGATCTGTCTGCCGAAGTTGAGCGGCTGGAACTGTGGCTGCTTCAGGATCTCAACCAGGCGTTGGCCGCGATTGAGCTGGGCCTGCGTCGCTTTGTCGAGGTCGGAGCCGAATTGGGCGAAGGCCGCGAGTTCGCGGTATTGCGCAAGCTCGAGCTTCAGCGAACCGGCAACCTGGCGCATCGCTTTGATCTGGGCGGAGCCGCCGACGCGGCTGACCGAAAGTCCCACGTTCACGGCGGGACGGATGCCGGAGTTGAACAGGTCCGTCTCGAGGTAGATCTGGCCATCGGTGATCGAGATAACGTTGGTCGGAATGTACGCCGAGACGTCTCCGGCCTGCGTTTCAATAACGGGCAGCGCGGTGAGCGAGCCGCCGCCGAGTTTGTCTGACATTTTTGCCGAGCGCTCCAGCAGACGCGAGTGGAGATAGAAGACGTCTCCGGGATAGGCTTCGCGGCCCGGCGGGCGGCGCAGCAGCAGCGAGATCTCGCGATACGACGCGGCGTGCTTGGAAAGATCGTCATAGATGCAGAGCGCGTGCTTGCCATTGTCGCGGAAGTATTCGCCGATCGCGGTCGCAGCGTAGGGAGCGATGTACTGCATCGGGGCGGGCTCCGAAGCCGATGCCGCGACCACGATGGTGTACTCCATCGCGCCAGCGTCTTCGAGAACTTTCACCACTTGCGCGATTGAAGAACGCTTCTGCCCGATCGCGTTGTAGATGCAGATGAGGTTCTTGCCCTTGCTATTGATGATGGTGTCGAGCGCGACGGCGGTCTTGCCGGTCTGACGGTCGCCGATGATCAGCTCACGCTGACCGCGGCCGATGGGGGTCATCGCATCGACCGACTTGATCCCGGTCTGCAACGGCGTATCGACGGGTTGACGCGTGATGACACCGGGAGCGACCTTCTCGACGGGGGCCGTTTCTTTGGTCTGGATCGGTCCTTTGCCGTCGATCGGCTCCCCGAGCGCGTTGACGACGCGGCCGATCAGCGCCTCGCCCACCGGTACCTGGATGACGCTTCCCGTGGTGCGCACCTCATCGCCCTCGCGGATCTCCTCATAGGACCCGAGGATGATGGCGCCGACCGAGTCCTCCCCGAGGTTGAGCGCCATGCCCTTGACCCCGCCCTTGAACTCGAGCAGCTCGAGGGACTGGGCGTTGCGCAGTCCGTAGATCTGCGCGATGCCGTCACCGATCTCGGTCACGATGCCGACGTCCGCCGAGAGGATGGGGACGTCGAAGTCCTTGATGCGCTGCTTAATGAGGTTACTGATCTCGTCTGACTTGATGCCCAATGCTTTCTCTCGCCCCTTAACTCAATAATTCCTGCCGCAGCCGCGCCAATTGCATCCGCACGGTGCCGTCGACGAGATGATCCCCGATCTGGATCGTGGCGCCCGCGACAACCGCCGGGTCGGTCGTGAACGTCACGGTGACCTTCCGGCCCAGTTTGTGCGCCAATGCCTGCTCGTAGCGCCGGCGATCGTCGTCGTCCAGGTCAATCGCGGTCGTTACGGTGGCATGCACGATGCCCGACGCCTCGTCGGCGAGACGCTCGAACGCCTGCCGGATTTCGTGCATGTACCTGGTGCGATGGTGTTCCACCAATAGCCGCAACAGGTTTTCGGTCTCGGGCTTGAGTTCGGGAGCAAGCAGCTTCGCCAGCTCCATGCGGCGCTTGATCACGACCGCCGGGTTTTGAAACGCC
>Ga0137418_10006029_pt1 | contig 11144 bp, 11 predicted proteins | sample CZODoug3_1_2_16f_FD_122242 | JGI IMG/M metagenome (GOLD analysis project Ga0137418, IMG submission 122242) | Vadose zone soil fungal communities from Angelo Coast Range Reserve, California, USA - CZODoug3_1_2_16fungal (Hybrid Assembly) | ecosystem: Environmental > Terrestrial > Soil > Vadose... | reverse complement strand
TTCATTCCGCTGAGTTATTTCGCGAAGGAAGCAGAACACGTCGAAGGTTTTGCCAAGGAGTGCGCCGTCGTCACGCATACCCGCCTTGAAGCGGATGCCGATGGAAAATTGAAACCGGGCAGCCCGTTGACCGAACCGCTTGTAGTAAGGCCCACCTCAGAAACGATCATCGGCGCCAGTTACGCCAAGTGGGTGCAATCCTACCGCGATCTGCCAATCCTCATAAATCAATGGGCGAACGTCGTTAGCTGGGAAATGCGGCCGCGGCTGTTTTTGCGCACAACTGAATTTCTCTGGCAGGAAGGTCACACCGTTCACGAAACCGAAAGCGAGGCACGCGGTGAAATGAGATTGATTTTGGATTTGTATGAAAGATTTGTCCGAGACCATCTTGCGATTCCGGTTTTCACCGGCGCGAAATCCGAAAGCGAAAAGTTTCCGGGCGCCGTGGAAACACTGACGCTTGAAGCAATGGTGCAGGACCGAAAGGCGATCCAGGCCGGAACGTCGCATTTCCTCGGCCAAAACTTCGCGCGCGCCAGCGGAATTCAATTTCAAAACCGCGAGGGGAAACAGGAATTTGGCTGGACGACAAGCTGGGGAATGAGCACTCGGCTGGTTGGAACGCTCGTCATGATGCATGGCGACGACGACGGACTCGTTCTGCCGCCGCGAATTGCGCCGACGCAGATCGTGATCCTTCCAATCACAGCGAAGGAGGAAACTCGCGCGGCGGTCCTCGAGGCCTGCGACAAGCTTGCAATGGGCTTACGCGACAGTCGCTATGCCGATTTTCCTGTCGAAGTGCTTGTCGATCGCCGCGATCTCGGGGGCGGCGTCAAGAATTGGGAATGGATTAAGAAAGGAGTGCCATTGCGCGTCGAGATCGGCCCGCGCGATCTTGAGAAAAATGCCGTCGAAATCAGCCGGCGTGATCAAGCAGTTAAGTCGAAAGAGTCGATGCCGATGGAAGAATTCGTTGCGCGTGCGCCGGAAATTCTCAGGTCGGTTCAGGATACTCTCTACGCGCGAGCGAAAAAGTTTCGTGACGAGAACACGCGCGTGATCGATTCGAAGGAGGATTTCTACGATTTCTTCACGCCGAAAAATCCAGAGAAGCCGGAACTCCACGGCGGCTTTGCGCTCGCGCACTGGAACGGGTCACGTGAAATCGAAGAACGAATCAAGAACGACCTCAAAGTGACCATTCGCGTCATTCCGCTCGATGATTCCTCGGAGCCGGGGAAATGCATTTTCACAGGTGAACCGAGCCAGCGTCGGGTCGTTTGGGCCAAATCATATTGAAAGCCACGGCGCGTGTGCAGGCGTGCCAGTTGACTGCGTAGTCGCCACTCGCTTAATTCCGCTGTGCCGATGGAATTAAAGCTTTACAGTCGCGAATGGTGCTCGTGGTGTATTGATGCGAAGGATTATCTCAGCGAAAAGGGATATCGCTTCGAGGAGATTGACGTTGGTCAAGATCGCGAAGCGTACGAGGATATGAAGAAGCTTTCCGCACAAACCTACGTCCCCACATTTGTAGCAGGCGACAAAGTCCTGGCCAATTTCGATACGGATCAACTCGAGAAATTTCTTAACGAGCACCAGATCAATCCATGATGCTTTTTGGCGTCTTTCTTACACTCGGCGTGGCCGTGCTCAGCATCGGCCTGCGCAGTTTTCAAAATTCGTATTTACAAAAAGCGGGCGCGCTCGGCATTCTGGTCGCCACTTACCTCGCGGTTTATTTCATTAGTGGCAGCTGGATCTGGGGTTTGGCCGCCGCGGTGGGCTGGCTGTTTCTTCCGTGGCTTGAAATTCTCACCCGGATTCGTGCGCTCCGGCTTCCAAAGGAAAAACAGCTTCGGCCAAAAAGTCCGCCCTCTTCGGACACTTTCCCAGCATTGAGTGACATTACGCGAGAAATCGAGGACGAGGGCTTCGTGCACGTAGGCGACGCCGGATGGGATTGGGAAGATTATCGGCAATTTTTCCGGTTGTTTTACAGGGAAGAAGATCGAGCGCAGGCCGCCATCTGCCTCAATGAGCAGCATGATTTTTCGTTTTATTATCTGCGCATTTCGTCGCGAGCCAGAGATGGCACGGCTTGGACAACGTGGAATTATCCGCTCTCCTACGGCTTGAAACTCACGCCTCTGTTCCGCATCAATCGACAGCGGGCGGATCGATCGTTTTGGCAGCTTTATCAAAGTCATCGCGAGTTTCTCCGGCGGAACGGCGTTGATCCCGCTCAAATCGACCCGCTCGACGAAGAGCGAATCGAATCTGAAATGGAGAAGGATCTGCGCGACCAAATCGCGCACAACATTCACAAAGGCGTCCTCAAACAAACCGCCACAGGAGACGTGAAATATTCCTGGCGCGGGATGATATACCTCTGGTGCCAGTTTCTGGTCGATCTGGTGCGGCTGTAGCCAATTTTCTATCATCCTGAGCGGAGCGTAGCGAAGTCGAAGGATCTCGTTGCGTATTGAAAGGCCGTTCCGTGGGTCTTCGACTCGCCGGGAATCAAAGAAGCGATTAATGTTCATCTGAACTTGAGTTATGCTGAGTATTGAACGAACATACCGACATGCTGACTGAGCGGCAAAGAAGCGTTCTTGATTTTATTCAGCGCGAGCAGCGCGACACCGGAATCACCCCGAGCACGCGCGAAATCCAAAATCATTTCGGGTTCGCCAGTCAGACATCGGTGATGCAATACATCGCCACACTGGAACGCAAAGGGTTTCTCAATCGGCATGCGCGGAAAGCCAGGGCACTAATCACTCCAGCCATGAAGGTCAGGATTACCGACATTCCAATCTACGGGCAAATCCCGGCCGGCATGTCGGCGTTAACCGAGCAAACAGTTGAAGGTCACGTCTCGCTCGATATGCGCTCGGCAAATGTGGTAAAAAATCGCGGCACGTTTGCCTTGCGAGTCCGCGGAGACTCCATGATCGGCGCTCACATTCTTGATGGTGACATTGTGATTTTGGAAGACACCAAAGAGGTGCACAACGGCGATATCGTTGCGGCGTTGATCGACGGCGAAACGTCGTTGAAACGTTATGTTGTCGAGCATGGCCGCCCGTATCTCAAAGCGGAAAACCCGCGCTATCCAGATCTGGTTCCGGCTCGCGAACTAAAGATCCAAGGCGTGATGGTATCGCTGATCCGCAAACAAGAGCGCCGAAAAAGGCAGTGAACGGGTTCCGTCATTCCGAGCGAAGTGGAGGAATCCCGTAGCAATAGCGAGAGATAAGTAACGGGCTCCTTCGACTCCGCTTCGCTGCGCTCAGGATGCCAGTGATTATGTTCATTTGAACATTTCACTTAATATGCAATGTTTTCTTTCAAATGGCTGCCACTGGCAAGATTATCGACCTTCGCAAACTGTTGGTGGAGCGTTTTCCTCATGCGCCTGGCACAGTGGCAACGCATTTAGTCACTGGTTTATTTTTTCTTGATGAATCCACCAATGGCGGATTGCCGCGAGGCGCGATCACCGAATTGATCTGCCCGCGAACAAGCGCGGGAAGCGCATCGCTCATTCACACCCTGGTCCATGCAGCACATCGTGATAAACATTTTCTCGCGCTGATTGATGGGCGCGATTCATTCGATCCCTGTGGATTGGATAATGCCTCGCTGCGACATCTGCTTTGGGTTCGTTGTAGCAAAGCATCTGAAGTGATCAAAGCGGGTGATCTGCTATTGCGGGATGGCAATTTCCCGCTGGTGATTCTGGATCTGGTGCTGAACGCGCCGGAAGAATTGCGCAAAATTCCTCAAACGAACTGGTATCGTTTGCAACGGCTGGTCGAATTAGCCCCTGCGGCATGCCTGGTGCTCACCCGCTATGCAATGGTCGCCAGCGCGCAATTGAAACTCGTTCTCGGAAATTCGTGGAACCTCGACAGCTTCGAAGACGAAAGTGCGATAGCGGAATTACGCTTTCGTGTTCAGCGATCATATGTCCGAGCGGAGGTTGGCAGTCAGTGACTGGAGTCCACCTGATTATGTTTGCCACGATCTATTTGCCGAATTTCTATTTGCAGGCCGCTACCCGATATCAGCCGGAACTTCGCGCAAAACCAGTTGGATTGATCGAAGAACAGCAGAGAAAACCGATGATCATTCAACTGAACGAGCCCGCGCAAAACGCCGGAATTCGAAAAGGAATGACACCGAGTCAGGCTCTGGCGCGATGTTTGTCGGTGGCGATCAAGGCCCGCGCATACACCCAGGAAAAATCGATCCAGGAAATCTTACTTCATTATGCGTTTAGCTTTAGTCCGTTTGTAGAAGCAACCGCACCTGGGATTTGCACCGTTCAATTCACAGATAATCGTAATCTCAGCGAAAAAGTTTCGCGCGTTATCGAGCGATTGCTCGAATGCGAAATCGCCGCACAAGCGGCGATTGCTCCCACACCGGATACCAGTTTTCTCGCGGCACATCTGGCCCGGCCACTTTTGCAGATCGAGAATGCAAAAGATTTCCTTGCTGCTCTGCCAATCGAGACGCTTGCAATAATCGGAACACAGGTCAGCGGTTCTTCTTCGGTTTAATTTTTTCCGTTTGCTTTTCCACGAAAGACTTCACGCGGGCATACTCCTTGTGAACGCCAGTGGCGAAATCGCGCGGTCCGTACTCGAACAGCACGACAAAGCCAAAAGTGAAGACGATGAAGAGAGCGAACCAAAAAAGCGCGCGCAGAAGCGCCATGCAAAAGATTAGCCGCTGCGAATCGGGCGATCAATAGCGGATGGCACACAAGCTCTTGAACGCAATGCTGAAGCTGCCAAGCTACTTGGCATGCGCGTGCCGTTGCTTGATCTCGGCCAACAATATCGTGTTCTGAGTAAACAAATTCGTGAGGCGATTGACGACGTCCTCGACAGCCAGCGTTTCATCCTTGGATCAAAAGTGCAGGAGTTCGAAAGCGCAATCTGCCGGTATTGCGATGTGCCGAACGCCATAGGTGTTTCATCCGGAACAGATGCGTTGCTGGCCATCTTGATGGGGCTGGGCATCGGCCGGGGCGATGCCGTTGTGACGACGCCCTACACTTTTTTTTCCACTGCCGGATGCGTCGCGCGCGTCGGCGCGAGATCAGTTTTCGCCGATATTGATCCCCGAACGTACAACATTGCTCCATCTGCGATTCAGGAGTGGCTGGAGAAGAATTGTGAACTGGATTCGGATGGCGCGAGGAGAATAAAAACCGGAGAGAAAATCCGCGCTATTATTCCCGCTCACTTGTTTGGCTCGTGTTGCCAGATGGACGCGCTTCGTGAAATTTCGGAACGCTTCCAGCTTTATCTAATCGAAGATGCGGCGCAGGCGATTGGCGCAGAATTTCCATTCGGTGACCGAGCCGCCAAAGCCGGAACGATCGGCGAAGTTGGGTTCTTCAGCTTTTATCCTTCAAAGAATCTGGGAGCGGCTGGTGATGCGGGCATGATCGTTTGTCAGGATGAGACGCTGGCGAGCAAGTTGCGGATTTTGAGAAATCACGGAATGGAGCCGCGCTATTTTCACCATGTTGTCGGAGGCAATTTTCGCCTCGATGAAATGCAGGCTGCAATTCTCGGCGTTAAGCTCCCATTTTTGGAAAGCTGGGCCGCCGCACGCAGAGCCGCCGCCGATTTCTATCGCGCGGAGTTCACTCGCGCGGCATTGACCGACAGAATCACTCTACCCGCCGAACCGTATCGCGATTGCGGCCTGACCAATCACCACGTTTACCATCAATACGTTGTCCGCACACCGAAGCGCGATGCATTGCACGAGCATCTTGTTAAGCGGCAGATCGAGACGGCAATCTATTATCCGCTCGGATTACATGAGCAGAAGTGCTTTGCTTATCTTGGTTACAAAAATGGCGATTTTCCTGAAACGGAGCGGGCCGCGCGCGAGACGCTGGCGCTGCCGATTTATCCGGAGATTTCGCGCGAAGCGCAGCAATACGTCGTAAATGCGATCGTTGAATTTTTTGAATAAAGATCGACAGTTGCGATTCACCCGCGGACGCAGAATGCCTGTGTTCCATTCACAGCAAGGGTAGGTACCGAAGTGGCCAAACGGGGCAGACTGTAAATCTGCTGGCTTTACGCCTTCGCTGGTTCGAATCCAGCCCTGCCCAAATTCTCTTCCGCTCTGCGGAAATGGATGCTGGCGATCTTACTGATCTCTGCGCTGGCCGCGATCTCGGCGACCATAGCCGCCGCCGCCGCCGCCGCCGCCGCCGTACCCACGGCCGCCACCACCGGGCGGTCGCGCTTCTCGGGGGCGAGCTTCATTTACTGTCAGCGGCCGGCCTTCCATTGCCTGGCCATTGAGTTTCGAAATGGCGTTTTGAGCGTCCTCGTCCGAACCCATCGTGACGAAAGCAAAGCCACGCGACTTGCCCGTGAATCTGTCCTGCATGAGAGTGACTTCCTGCACAGCGCCAGCCTGTGAGAAAAGTTCTTGCAGCTCGTTCTCTGTGGTGCTGAACGGAAGATTGCCTACGTATAGTTTAGTTCCCATTGAGTTTATTCTGGAAAACGCAGCCAGGTCACTGTTCCCGCTTATCGGATTTCAAATCGCCGCTGAATAAACTCAACTGACAATCCACCAACTGCCGGGCTTTGGTTTCCGTTTGGGCTCATTTGTAAGATGCTTATTGTAAGAAAGCAATAGGAAATCGCGGAGCAAATATTCTGCTTAACCATGGCTCAATCAAACAGGGTTAACGGCAAAAAGGTCACTGCGCGCGTGGCAGTTGTGGCTGCAGGCGTTGTCAGCCCTCTGGGGTTTGGCCTGACGGAAACGCTTGATTCGCTGCGCAACTCGCGAGATTGCGTGAGCCCGGTAAGGCGTTTTTCGGTCGAGCAATGCCGGTGCAAAACCGCTGGTCAAATCTCCGATGAGCGACTGCTCGCGGCTCGGAACGACGCGCCGCGTCCCCGTCGACGCCTGCATCGCGCCTCGCACATGATGATTCAAGCGCTAAACGAACTCCTAACGCAACAACCCCAATTCAAACCGGAGCTGACGGTAATCGGGACAACGAGTGGCGGCATGTCATACGGTGAAGATTACTACCGCTCATTGCATCAAGCTGGGAAGCTGAGGCACGCGCCCACGTGGATCGCAAATTATCCGGCGCAAAAGCCCGTGATCGATGCTCAAGAGGCTTTTGGGATTTCTTCGCCGGGCCAGGTGATTGCGAACGCTTGCGCTTCTGGCACGAATGCCATTGGTCACGCGTTCGAATGTGTACGGTCGGGTCGCTACAAGCGAGTGCTGGCCGGAGGTTATGACGCACTATCGGAAATGGTTTTTGTCGGCTTCGATTCACTGCAAGCGTCCACGCCAGATAAATGCCGGCCGTTCGACCGTAATCGTACAGGGATGGTGCTGGGAGAAGGCGCTGCACTTCTGGCATTGGAAAATCTCGACCTCGCTCAACAGCGAGGTGCGCCAGTCCTTGCAGAAATTATCGGCTACGGCATTTCCACAGATAATTATCACATCACACAGCCGGATCCTTCCGGCATCGGAGCGCAACAGGCGATGGAGCGAGCGCTCCACAGCGCGGAAATTTCGGCGCGTGACGTCGATTACATCAACGCGCACGGAACAGCCACGGTCTTTAATGATACAGCCGAAGGCAAGGCGATCAGCTCATTGTTCAATGGCGTGCCGGTGAGTTCGACCAAAGGCATGATGGGGCATTCACTGGGCGCCGCTGGCGCAATCGAAGCGATTGTTTGTTTGCTGGCGCTCCAGCATCAGTTGCTTCCTCCCAATATCAATTTTGCGATTTTAGACGACAATCTGGATCTAAATATTGTAGCGAATGAGGCGCGCCCCGCTGTTCTACATACAGCGCTTTCAAATTCTTTTGGCTTTGGCGGTACGAATGCTTCGATTCTGATGCGCAGGTCCCACCGTCGCCAAGACTACGGCGGACCAGTTGAAGCATGAGTCTGGCGATTGCCGGAATGGGGTGGGTGACCCCTCTCGGAAGCGGCATTGATTCAGTTTGGAAACGACTGCTTCAGGGGCATGAAGCATCCGCCACAACGGTCTCCGAATCAGTCAGCGATCGGCGATACACGACCTTCCGTGTACCTGAATCTGCTCTGACAGGGTTCGCACATTCAAGGCTTCGCCGGGCCAGTGTGATTTCGCGATTTGCTGCGGCAGCGGGTTTGGAGGCGTTGCACAACGCAGGAGTAAAGCTGGATTCGCAGAGCGCGGAACGGACTGCGCTCATCTTCGCGATCTCAAATGGCGGCGTAATTTACACAAAACGTTTTTATCGCGATATCCTTGAGGCCGGCGCACAGTCGGCCAGTCCGCTTTTGTTTCCAGAAACCGTTTTCAACGCGTCGGCGAGTCATCTTGCGGCAATTCTCGGCATTACCGGCGCCAGTTATACATTGGTGGGCGACGGAGCCGTTGGAATCGCAGCAATAAGAATGGCCGAAGACATGATGGCCAACGAGAGGCTCGATTATTGCGTGGTTGTCGGGACGGAAGAAGTCGATTGGCTGTTGTGCGACGCTTATCGGCTGTGGCGCTTGCTTCGCCCGGCGCCTCCGATTGAGCCCTTCAGCAATCAAAGGAGCGGAATGATTCTCGGTGAAGGAGCAGGGGCGATTCTGTTCGCGCGAGAGGGGGCGATCACAGTCGAACGCACTCACGCCGGTGGATTTTTTACAAAGCGCGCGCAAGCCGCGAAAATTTTGAAGACAATTCTGAGAGATCTCGGACACAGCGAAATCGATCTTGTGATATCGAGCGCGAACGGAACGTTTGTCGATCAAGCAGAACACGCGGCGCTGGAAGAAATTCTTCCGGATGTCCTTGTTTATACAGGTAAACCAGCGCTGGGCGAAAGCGTCGGTGCAGCGGCACTGTGGCAGGTCATCCTGGCAGCTCAGGCTTTGCAACAACGGGAGCTTCCGCCTGTGCTCCACGCAGACTCAGCCGTTTCATTGCGACTTCCGCATGCGCGCACGGAAATACCGCAAGCGCGCCAGGCAATTGTTCTTGGCTGCGGACTTAACCAGCAGGCAGCAGGGTTACGACTCGCAATTCGCTGATGAATGGTATCAGCGAAGCGGCACGAGCCTCCAGTTCAATTTTCCATCTTCGATTTCAAGCCATGCTACGCTTGGAGGTGCGCCTTGGTTGGCGCGCGTCACGCAACCTGGATTTAGAAATAAGACCTTTCCACGTCTCTCGTGTCGCGGCACATGCGTGTGTCCATGTAGCACGACGTCGACATCATCCGGCGAATGATCAGGCGGTACATGTTGCAACCGCAACTTCAATCCGCCACGCACGAGATCGACAACGAGCGGCCAATTCGGATTGCTGTCACAATTTCCTCGAACAACGGTGACACGCGGGCCGATCGCGCGCACCTCGTCGAGAATGCTCTCAGCGCAAACATCGCCCAGGTGCCAGATTTCATCGGCGCTCTTAGCCATTTCGCTCAGTGCCTGCGGCAAACGGTTATGCGTGTCGGCGAGCACGAAAATGCACCGCGGTTCCATTGATTGTTTCAGGTTCGTCATATCTCGTTAAATCCCATCGATTCCATCCAACAACCGAGCGCGCCTAGCGTATTGTTGACGAAACGTCTCTCACCCGCGACGCTCGATTAGTCCCGCAGACGCGGATAATTCTCGCGCATGGCGATCGAAGTCAAAATTCCCGCAGTAGGTGAATCGATTACCAGCGGTGTCGTCTCTGCTTGGCATAAAAAATCCGGAGATTTCGTCAACGAAGGCGAACCGCTCTTCACGCTCGAGACCGACAAGGTTTCCACGGAAATCGTCGCCGAAAAAGCCGGCACCCTCGAAACGAAAGTGCCCGAAGGGCAGGAGGTGAAGATCGGCGAAGTCGTTGCGACAATTGATGATTCAAAGCAGCCGGCCGAACAAAAGAAAGAAGCGCCGTCAAAGAAAGCGCCGGAGCAAAAGAAACAAGCTGAGCCATCGAAAAAGCCGACAGAAAAAAAGGAACCTGCAGCCGCGGGCGTCGACCGCGGCGGGCCGGAGTCATCCCGAGACATCGGGACTACAACGCTTTCGCCAGCAGTTCGCCGCATCGTGGAAGAAGAGAAGCTCGAGGCCGAGAAAATTCGTGGCACAGGCGAGGGAGGACGCCTGACAAAAGAGGACGTGCTCGCGGCTGTGCAGGAACGTGGCAAGGCCGGGGAAAAGATTGACACCCGCGAAGTGCAACTATCCGGCGACGGCCGTTTCGTCCGCAAAACAATGTCGCCGTTGCGCCGCAAAATCGCGCAGCAACTGGTGATAGCGCAGCACACGGCCGCGATTCTCACCACATTCAACGAATGCGACATGAGCGCCGTGCAGGAGTTACGCCGCAGCAAACAGCAAGAGTTTACGAAAAAGAGCGGCGTAAAACTCGGTTTCATGTCGTTCTTTGTTAAGGCTTGTGTGGAGGCGCTCAAGACCGTGCCGGTCGTCAACGGCCGCATCGAAGGCGACGATTTTATTCAGAACAACTTCTACGACATCGGTGTCGCCATCGGCAGCGGAAAGGGCTTGGTCGTGCCAGTCCTGCGCAACACCGAGCGAATGAGCTTTGCGGAAATTGAAGTTGCCATCGGCGAGTTCGCTCGTCGCGCCAAGGAAAACAAACTCAAAGTCGATGAACTCCAGGGCGGCACTTTTGCCATCAGCAACGGCGGCGTTTACGGTTCCTTGCTTTCAACCCCAATCGTCAATCCGCCTCAAAGCGGCGTCCTGGGCATGCACGCCATCCAGGATCGTCCGGTCGCGCGCGAAGGCAATGTTGTCATTCGCCCGATGATGTATGTCGCCGTGACCTACGACCTCGATCCTGCCGGGGCGGACAATTTGAATGTGCTGACCTACAGAAATCCAGTGAGCGGGCAGCCCGCGCCCACGGAGATTGCTCCAATCCGTAGCACGAACGAGCCAGGGTTTTTCGAGGCTGAAGCACTGCTTGGCTATGGCAAGAGTTCAGCCCCTAGCGCGCCCGGAAACACGGCGTCTGGTGCTCCAAAGACGCTGGTCATCCTCTTTGATACATCGCTCTCAATGCAGTGGGAAAAGCTAGAGCGCAGCTACCAGGCTTTAGAG
>Ga0137418_10006026_pt1 | contig 11146 bp, 9 predicted proteins | sample CZODoug3_1_2_16f_FD_122242 | JGI IMG/M metagenome (GOLD analysis project Ga0137418, IMG submission 122242) | Vadose zone soil fungal communities from Angelo Coast Range Reserve, California, USA - CZODoug3_1_2_16fungal (Hybrid Assembly) | ecosystem: Environmental > Terrestrial > Soil > Vadose... | reverse complement strand
GCAAATCGCGCTCTGGTGGATCTGATTGCTGCATTCGCCTCGAAGAAGAATGCGACATCCGCTCAGATCGCGCTCGCCTGGCTCCTTGCACAGAAACCCTGGATCGTTCCTATTCCCGGCACCACGAAACTGGAGCGCCTTGAAGAGAACATCGGAGCGGTTGCCATCGAGCTCACCGCGGATGATCTCCGGGAGCTCGACGTCGCCACCGCAAAGATCACTGTGCAAGGCGCCCGGTACCCGGAAGAACTGGAACGAATGACGTATCGGTGACAGCAAGCGAGGGGTTGTTCAAGAAACAGGTGGGCAGATCGCCTGAAAGTGGAATCCGTCCACAAATAGAGGAATGCATTTATGAATCTGTCTTTTGAAAACAAAGTTGTACTCGTCACAGGCGCCGCATCTGGATTGGGTCTTGCGACAGCCAAGGCGTTTGCTGAATCAGGTGCCTCCGTGGTGTTAGCGGACTGGAATGAGAAAGACGCGCAATCCGCAGCCCAGGAGCTTGCCAATAAAGGTCATAAGACATTGGCCGTCCGCTGTGACGTGTCCAACGACGCGCAAGTGGAGGCTATGGTGAAACAAACGGTCGCTACTTTCGGGCGGCTCGACGCGGCTTACAACAACGCCGGCGTTCAAAATGTTCTCGCAGAGACTGCTGATACTGCCCGGGAAGACTACGACCGGGTGATGGGGATCAACCTCCAAGGTGTATGGAGTTGCATGAAGTTCGAGCTACAACAGATGCGCAAACAAGGAAGTGGAACCATCGTCAATTGTTCCTCGCTTGGGGGACTTGTGGGAGGTGCCGAGCGTGGGATCTACCACGCCGCCAAGCACGGAGTAATTGGGTTCACCAAGAGCGCAGCTCTCGAATACGCTGCGCGGGGCATTCGAATCAATGCCGTATGTCCGGGGCTCATTTGGACACCGATGGCCGACCAGATGGTCGCGGCCGGCCAAGGTGAAGCCCTCAAGGCGATGGAAAAGAGCATCCCGATGGGACGGGTTGGTCGCCCCGAGGAGATTGCTGATGCTGTTCTGTGGCTTTGCAGTGATGCCGCAAGCTACGTGACTGGTCAGTCCATCTCGGTGGATGGCGGCTTCATCATGCGTTGAAGGAAAGGAGATAAACCATGCGAGGAGCTGTTCTTTACGGGCCGCGAGATGTGCGTTTCGAGGAGCGCGAAACGCCGAAGATCGTCAAGCCGACAGATGCCATCATCAGGATCTCGGCCACGTGTGTCTGCGGGTCGGACCTGTGGCCGTATCGCGGCATCCAGCCGATTGCCCAGCCGACCCCGATGGGTCACGAGTACTGCGGCATCGTTGAGGAGGTCGGCAGCGCAGTCACCTCCATCAAGCCTGGTCAGTTCGTCATCGGATCGTTCTTCGCCTCCGACAACTCCTGCCCCAACTGCCAGATCGGTTATCAGTCCTCTTGCCAGCACGCGGAGTTCGTCGGCACGGCGCAGGCACCGCTGCTGCGGGTGCCACTCGCTGACGGCACCCTGGTGACTACCCCGGACGTTCCTTCGGGCGAGATGGTGCCGAGCTTGTTGGCGCTCTCCGACGTTATGGGCACCGGATGGTTTGCCGCCGATGCGGCGAACGTGAAACCGGGCTCGACGGTCGTCGTGGTCGGTGACGGCGCAGTTGGCTTGCTCGGTGTACTATCCGCCAAACAGATGGGAGCCGAGAGGATCATCGCGATGAGTCGTCACCAGTCGCGACAGAAACTCGCACGCGAGTTCGGCGCGACTGACATCGTGACCGAACGAGGTGAAGAGGGCATGGCCCGCATTAAAGAGCTAACTGGCGGGATCGGAGCCGATTCCGTGCTGGAGTGCGTGGGCACCCAGGAATCAATGATGCAGGCGATTTCTTCCGCACGCAAAGGCGGCTACGTGGGCTACGTCGGCGTCCCGCACGGTGTCGAACTCGACGGCGAGAAGCTGTTCTACGCCCACGTCCATCTTCATGGCGGACCCGCGCCAGTGCGTCGCTACTTGCCCGATCTCATCAAGTTGGTGTGGAACAAAAAGATCAATCCCGGCAAGGTGTTCGACCTGACCTTGCCTCTCGATCAGGTGGCGGAGGGTTACCGCGCGATGGACGAGCGCCGCGCGATCAAGGCGCTGCTACGCCCAACCCAATGATCGGCACTCGCGCGCTCCGCGACAGCTAAGGTCTGCGGTGAGAGATCAAGGCATGAACGTAAGGAGAAAACAATGCCTCATGTTGTCGTCAAGTTGTGGCCCGGCAAATCCGAACAGCAGAAGAAGCGTCTCGCTGAAGCAATCACTAAAGACGTTATGGACATTTTGCATTACGGAGAAGAGTCCGTTTCGGTAGCGATGGAAGAAGTCAAATCTCAGGATTGGGTAGAGAAGGTCTATAGACCCGACGTTAAGGGCAAGTGGGACAAACTCTACAAGAAGCCCGGATACGACGAGAGTGACCTGTGAGCTCGTCGCTAATTGCAAGGGCATGGAAGGAACAGAAATGAAGATACTCGCCGTCACACTCATCTCGCTTTCCCTTTTTGCTTCGGTGGCATCGCACGCTCAGACCAGTACGACGAAAGCACCGACATCCTCCTTAATCAAGATCGTGCGAAGCGACTCCCTACAGTCAAACAAAGGGTCTGCCCAGTACTTCACCGGTTCAGTACAGGTTCAGCAGCTGTTTCCTGCTAACGATCCATCGCGCACCAGTGGCGGGAAAGTTACGTTCGAGGCCGGCGCGCGGAGCGCCTGGCATACGCACCCGTTCGGTCAAATCTTGATCGTGACGGAGGGCACAGGCTGGATTCAGCAGTGGGGAGGACCGATCGAGGAAATTCGAAAAGGCGATGTTATCTGGATTCCGGCGGGGGTGAAACACTGGCACGGCGCTACACCAAATACAGCGATGACGCACATCGCAATACAGGAAGAGCTCAATGGCAAAGCCGTGGAATGGATGGAGCAGGTGACCGACGAGCAATACCACAAGTGATCACAGTTCACCTGAACGGCAGGAGGTCAAGATGAAACTGATGGCCCTCATGATCGTGGCGCTTTCTCTGATCAGCACAACATGGGCTCAGGGCCAGCACACACAAACGGGGAGGAAATCGGAACCCATGCAGACAATGAATGACATCACGATGGTGGCGCCGGCGCTTGAGAAGTATGCGCAAGGTCCACTTGCTGACCTATGGAAACGCCCTGGCCTCACGCCACGCGACCGGAGCATTGTTACAGTCGCCGCCTTGATCGCCCGGAACCAAACGATTGAAATGCCCTACTATTTCAATCTCGCCCTTGATAATGGCGTTAAACCGCGCGAGATTTCTGAGATCATCACGCATCTTGCCTTTTACTCCGGCTGGGAGAATGCGATGTCGGCAGTCGCCGTCGCGAAAGATGTCTTTGCCGGTCGCAAGATCGGGGCTGATCAGCTTCCTGCAGCTTCGCCTGCGCCTCTTCCGCTCGATAAAGACGCGGAGGCGAAACGTGCCGCGGTTGTAGAACAGCAGTTCGGTAACGTCGCTCCGGGCATCGTGCAGTACACCACTGATGTTTTGTTCCGTGACCTATGGCTGCGTCCTGACTTGGCGCCCCGAGATCGGAGTCTCGTTACTGTCACCGCTCTGATTGCTTCCGGCCAGATTGCGCAGATTGCGTACCACCTCAATCGGGCGATGGACAACGGCCTGACACAGACACAGGCCGCGGAGACGGTCACGCATTTGGCCTTCTATGCCGGTTGGCCGAATGCGTTTTCCGCGTTGCCAGTTGTGAAAGATGTCTTCGAGAAACGTCCTCACTAACACATTTTTGGGAGTGTGCTGCTTTACGGCGGTTCATGCCACCGAAAGCTGTTCGATTTAGGGAGCTCAGACGGTTTGATCTCGTTCCAACCCTATCCCTTAGGCGGTGCGTTCCACAGCGATCAGTGTTCAGGTCGCGCGTCGTCACGAGTACAATTGCCTAACCGCCCCCAACGCATGACCGCCCGGGCGTATTTTGTTGACAGCCCGAATCCTGACGAGGATTGTCTTGCGCTTCCAAGGCCTGGAAACAACTTGAAATGCTATCAAATCGAAGCCGCGGATACTGATGAGCGACACCCACCAAAGCGGGGCCGGTACGGCGGCAACTGAGCGATACGAAGCCCTCTTCCGCGTTTCGCAAACCCTCATCTCGATCCGATCTTCGGAGGAACTCTTCAGGCTTCTCGCGCGCGAGTTGCGCGCGGTGGTGAACTTCTATGTCATGGGCGTCGGCATCTATGACGAGAATGCGCACCAAATACATCTCACGTCGTACGGCGAGCCCGGCGTCCCCCTAAAGGTTCCACAATTCGCGCCGGAAGAAACCTTCACGTGGTGGGTGTACCAGCATCAACAGCCGTTGATAATTCCGTTGTTGGACGCGGAGACACGATTCCCCGCGGTAGCCGAGATGCTCAGGAACCGCGGGGTCCGGTCGGTATGCGTGCTTCCTTTAACGACGGTACACCGGCGCCTCGGGGGCCTCGCTCTGGGCAGCACGGAGGCTGATGCCTATAGCGAGGAGGAAGTTAACTTTCTCTCGTTCGTTGCCAACCAAGTGGCGCTGGCGGTGGATGACGCGTTGAACTTCGATGCCTTACAACATGTCGAGGAGGCGCTGCGCGCGAGTGAACAGAGTTTTCGGCTGATCGTCGACAGCATCCCCGGGCTCGTTAATACTACGACGGCGGAAGGCGAGTTCGAATTTGTCAGTCAGCAATGCCTGGATTATTTTGGCACCACTCTTGAAGAATTGAAGGCTCAGGAATCGAAAGGTTGGACCACCTCAAACATTGTTCATCCCGATGACTTTCCTCGCATGCTGGCCACGTGGAGGCTCTCGGTCGAAACTGGGCATCCTTACCAGTCTGAGTATCGTATTCGACGTGCCGATGGCGTATACCGCTGGTTCCATGTACGCTCTCTCCCCTGGCGGGACACCGAGGGACGTATCATCCGCTGGTATACGCTGCGGACGGATATTGATGATCGCAAACGGGCGGAAGACCGCTTGCAGTTGCTCCTCGATGTCACCAATCAGGTTATCTCAAATTTGCAACTCCGCGACCTCCTGGGTGCAATCTCGTCTAGCGTCCGGCGCGTCATGCAATGCGATCTGGTGAGTGTCTGCTTCCCGGACTCGGAGATGAAAAGATTGCAAACATTCGTGATCGACTTTCCAGACAGCAAAGGACTCATTCGAGAGGAGCTCATTTCGATAGAGGGGTCGCTTGGTGGTTTTGTTTTCCGCACTGGCAAACCATGGGCGGGCAATGCTACAGACCTGCTTCAGTCAGGACTAAAGAATGACCCGGCCATTGACGAGGGTCTCAAAACCGGCTGTGTCCTGCCACTTATTAGCCGGAATGGCGTTCTCGGCGTTTTGGCGCTCGGCCGCCGCGAGGACCATCCTTTCAGTCGAGTCGATATCGGTTTTCTTACGCAGGTGGCGAACCAGGTAGCCATCGCGGTAGAGAACGCCACTGCCTATGGCCAAATCGAAGAAGCTAGGGCCGAACTGGAAAAAGCTTTCGAAGAAATTAAGGATCTGAAAGAGCGTCTTCAAGACGAGAACGTGGCGCTCCGGGAGCAAATCGATCAGGCACTCATGTTTGAAGAGATTGTAGGGGTTTCTCCCGCCCTACGAGCAGTGCTTTCTCGCGTATCCAAGGTTGCGCCGACGGATTCCACTGTTCTGCTCACGGGTGAAACGGGCACAGGCAAAGAGTTGATCGCGCGCGCAATTCACAAGAGATCTCGGCGGTCGTCCCGTGCCTTCGTCAGTGTGAATTGTGCTGCAATTCCTGCTTCCTTGATTGCATCGGAGTTATTCGGTCATGAGAAGGGGGCTTTTACGGGGGCAACGCAACGGCGACTGGGTCGGTTCGAGCTTGCGAAAGAAGGCACCATTTTCCTCGACGAGGTCGGTGAGCTACCCGCGGAAACTCAAATTACACTATTGCATGTTCTGCAGGAGCGGGAGTTTCAGCGTGTGGGTGGCAATCAGTCTATCCGAGCGGACGCTCGGGTCATCGCAGCCACTAATCGCGATTTGGAGGCTGCCATCGCCGAGGGGACGTTTCGCAGCGATCTGTTTTACCGGCTCAACGTTTTCCCGATTGAGATTCCTCCTCTGCGGGAAAGAAAAGAAGACATTCCCTTGCTGGTCGAGTACTTCATCGATCGTTTCGCTAGAAAAGCAGGAAAGAGCATCCGCGGGATTAACAAGAAGACTCTGAATCTTCTTGTATCGTATCCCTGGCCCGGTAATATCCGCGAGTTGCAGAACGTCGTGGAGCGGTCCGTGATTGTGCTCGAAACCGAAAATTTCTCCGTGGATGAGAGTTGGCTGTCGCGAAAGCCTCTTACAGACGATTCGAAAAGCCAGTTGGAACTGTCTCAAAAGCTTGCTGCCCAGGAGAAAGAGATGATTGAGGCTGCCCTGCGCGAAAGCGGGGGGCGAGTGTCCGGGCCGTCTGGGGCGGCCGCAAAGCTCGGACTTCATCGGTCAACCTTAGAATCGAAGATCCTTTCCCTGAAGATCAACAAGTATCGCTTTAAAGGTGCCAACTCCTCGAGAGCCAGCTAGCCGCATCTCTACCCATCCGCAGAAAACAATCCCTCCTGAAACTGCTGTAGGGAATTTCAGCAATTGGCGAAATCTCGACATTTTGTCAGCGGCTAAACCATCTAGATCAAACACCTTGCAGTTGGAATTGTGACTGCCATAGCAGATTGTGCGGCCCGGCCACCCCGGATAGAGACAAGATGCTCAAGATCACAAGGTCAGGTAACGGAGAGGTGGTCTTTACGGTAAGCGGTCGAATGGACGCAGAAAATCTGGCCGAGTTGGAGATGCTGTTCGGCTCAGAAGCGAATGGGCGCCGCATAATCTTGGACCTAAAAGATCTGACCTTGGTGGATCAGGACGCTATCAGTTTTCTAGAGCGCTGCGAAGCCGGCAACATCCAGCTAAAGAATTGCCCAGCCTACATCCGGGAGTGGATCACGAGAGGACGAGGCGGGAGTTAGCAGAACATCTGGCTAAACAAAGATGAAAACGCTGCAGGCCGTCCAATAGAAGAGCCAATGTAGGGCGATCGTGAAGCAACGGAAAGGGATATAGCGGTGATGCATGCGCGCCTCTCAACGATAACCTGCGTATTGGTTGCAGCACTCTGCCAATTCCAGTTTGCAGTGGCGCAAACGAACGGTGCAACGGTACTCACGCTCGACGAAGCGCTCCTGTTGGCTCGTTCAAAGAACCGAGACCTCAAGCAGTTCGGACTTGACGTAGGCAAGCAGCGAGAAGCGTTAGCCGAGGCCAAGACGCATTTGTATCCTCGGTTCGACACTTCCGTGCTTGCGGCCCAGTTGCTTGCGCCGCTCGATTTCACAATCAGGAAAGGGCAATTCGGTACTTTCCCAGGAACAGGGCCGATCCCAGGATCTAACACTGACCTTCATACGCCTGCCCGTCCAATCGCGATTGCTTCGGCCACTGCAACCCAGCCTCTCACACAACTGATTCGCATCCATCTGTCCATCGCGGACCAGCGGCTCAAGGTTGACGCGGCGCAGTTGTCCTTCGACCAACGTGAACAGAAGCTAACGGACGATGTTCGCCAATCGTACTATCAAGTTCTCCAGTCGCAGATCCAGTATGAATCCCAACAATCGATGGTGAAGTATCTGGAGGAGTTATTGCAACTCACGGACCGTCGCGTTGACCAACAAGCTGCTCTCAAAGCTGACCGATTGAGTGTCAAAGCAGAACTAGCCAAGGCAACCTATCAGCTGACCATGATTGAAGACACGCTTGCAGACAGCAAGGAGGCCCTTAATCACCTTTTAGGTCGCAGCGTGCAGACGGAGTTCGCGGTCGAACCAGTTCCGGCGACGTTACCCGAGCAAGAGGATCTCTCTGCGGCCCGAGCAACTGCACTCGAACATCGTCCAGAAGTGAAACTCGTGGCAAATCGTGTCCGTCAGGCTGAGCTTTCGACCAAGAGCGAGAAGTCACACTACATCCCGGACATCGCTATTCAGGCGAGCTACTTCAGTCCCGCAAATATCAATTTTCTGCCGCAAAACATAGGCTCCGTTGGCGCCTTGCTGACCTGGCAGCCATGGGATTGGGGAGAGAAGCGCCACAAGGTTCGACAAGCCGCTCTTGCAGAACAGCAGGCGGAACTCACGGTCGAGGACACACGCGAACAGATTCTACTTGAAGTGAATTCAAACTTTCGACATCTGCGAGAAGCGCGTGCGCACCTTGCGGTCACGGAGGCAATCCGTGATGCCGAGACCGAGAAGATGCGCAACCAGAAGGAAGCATATTCCCAGCAATCGATCCTACTCAGCGACTTGCTAAAGCAGCAGTCTTCTCTGGCAGACGCAGAGGGCCAATACCATCAGGCGGTTCTCGCCTATTGGGGCGCACGCGCTGATTTCCAGAAATCGCTGGGTGAGGAGTAAGCCGTGAAGCCTTTCACGATCCCAAAAAACAGACTGAACACGCTACTCGTCCTCGTCTCTTTATTCCTGACGGGAGTATTGGGCGGGTGCACTCGCCAATCGCAGATACCCTCGCAGCCGCCACGGGCAGTCCGGCTCGCGACCGTAGCCGCGCCCCAGAGGACTGGAGAGACACTGCGCTATTCAGCTTCCATTCTTCCTTACGCGCAAGTAGACCTCATGTTTCGCTCTTCCGGCTACGTAACAAATGTAAGGCAGGTACGAGGTGCGGATGGGCGAACTCGCGACGTCGGAACCGGAGATTACGTGGAACAGGGCCTCACCCTTGCGCACATTCGCCGCGAAGACCTGCAGAATCAAATGGCGCAGGCGCAAGCCCAACTCGATCAAACTACCGCGCAACACACCAAAGCCGATCAGGACTTCCAGCGCGCGAAGGTTCTCTATTCGACTCAAAGCCTGACTAAGCGAGACTACGATCAGTCTCAGGAAGCCTTCAATGCAACACGCGCTGCGATGGACAACGCAAAGGCCGCGCTCCTTCAATCCCAATTGACGCTTGGAGACGCCGACCTGAAGGCGCCGTTCTCGGGATACATCCTCAGCCGGAATATAGATTTAGGAAGCTTGGTGTCGCCGTCCACGAATGCTTTTACGATCGCGGATATCGGTCGCGTAAAGGTAGCCTTTGGTGCCCCGGACTATGTTCTCAGTCGCGTACGTTTAGGGCAGGAACTGACGATCCAGACAGAGAATGATGTTGCTCCTGTGAAGGGGCGGGTTACAAGCATCTCCCCAGCCGCCGATATGCGAAACCGTATCTTCGCGGTTGAAGTGACCGTCAGCAATCGCGACCGTCATTTGAAGCCGGGCATGATCGCTTCGGTCGGTCTAGGTGAAGTCCCTCACTCGTCCATCTCGATCCCGCTCAGCGCCATCGTGCCGCTCCCTTCGGAACCCGATCACTTTGCGGTGATGGTCGCGCAGGATCGCGCCGGCAGGCTTATTGCCAACTTGCGCAGGGTCCAGATGGGAACGACCCATGACAATTCAGTTGCGGTTGAAGGAGTCCAACCCGGCGAGCGAGTGGTCTCCGTGGGCGCTCAACTTTTGAAAGATGGCGATCCCATTCAAGTGATTCCGTAAGCAGACGATTCCATGGCACACAAAAACGACCAGGATCGAATCGAGAAGACCCACAATGCCCCCCGGTTCTTTGTGGAGCACCCGCAGGTCTCATGGGTGCTGCTCATGGGTGTCCTGGTATGGGGCTGGTTTGGATACCACAGCATGCCCCAGCGCAAGGACCCCGACATCCCGGTCCGGGTCGCAGTGGCCTTCTGTTCGTGGCCGGGTGCCACAGCGCGGCAAGTCGAGCAGTTTGTCACTCGTCCAATCGAGGATGCTGTTGCCGAGAACAAGACGATTCATCCCGGTACACCTTCAGACTATGGAGTTCGCTCGGTCTCTCTCCCCGGCGCCGCTTACGTATACGTCCAGCTTGCCGAGAATGTGTCGGAGGTCAAAAGGCAATTCAGCGACATCAATCTCAAGCTAAACGCGCTCAACAATCAACTGCCGCAAGGTGCGGGCCCGATCTCGTTCCAGAGCGATTTTGGGGATACTGCTGCACTCATGCTGACCATAGCCAGTCCAAAGGCAGACCCGGTAGAAATCAATATTCGCGCGCAAGCGATCCAGTCCGCACTCCAATCTGCTCGAGCTAAGAGGAAATACACACGCGACGTGGCGGTGGCGATCGTTTATTCATTCCCTCGGTCCATCGCCCCAGCGACTATGCTCGACGCGGTACAGCTCTTTGAACAGCAAACACAAGAAGAGGGAATCCTGCGCGCGCCACAGGTAATTCCAGGGAGTGGCTTTATCGCCGTGGATGGTGTTTCGAATAAAGATGACACGAGCATCAATCGCTTCGTAGAAGCATTCTTTCAGAAGCAATTGCAGCGATCCGATTTGCACCCGGACGGCTGGACGCCAATCATCATCCGTGATCCTCGTGACGTTCGCGCCAAGCTGACTGGTGTCGCGGGAGACAAGTATAGCTACGCCGATCTCGACAATTTTTCTGATCTGATTGCGAGAACAGTGCAAGGCGCGCCAGAGACTTCAAAGGTGGAGAGGCGAGGTCTGCTGCCCCAGGTGGTCTACCTCGAGTATTCGCAAGATCGATTAGCCGAGTACGGACTGCAGCCGGCAGCTCTCGCACAGGTCCTGCGCGCCCGCAACATTATTGCACCGGGAGGCGAATTCGAGACGGGCCAGCGACAGATCATTATCAATCCCTCCGGTCAGTTTGAAAGCAGAGACGCAATTGGGGATGTTGTTGTAGGCAAAACTTCGGCCGGAGCTCCGGTTTATCTCCGGGACTTGGTCAAGATCTTCCCCGGCTACCAGAGCCCTGCCAGGTATCTGAACTACTACACGTGGCGGGACCCAACTGGACCATGGCAGCGTAGCCGTGCAGTCACCTTGGCAATCTATATGCGCGATCAGCAGCAGATCGCACAGTTTGGTCAGTCGGTCGATGAGAAACTTGCACAGCTTAAGCAGATTCTACCGGCAGATCTCATCATCGCGCATACCTCCGATCAGCCCCTGCAGGTTAAG
>Ga0137418_10006025_pt1 | contig 11147 bp, 11 predicted proteins | sample CZODoug3_1_2_16f_FD_122242 | JGI IMG/M metagenome (GOLD analysis project Ga0137418, IMG submission 122242) | Vadose zone soil fungal communities from Angelo Coast Range Reserve, California, USA - CZODoug3_1_2_16fungal (Hybrid Assembly) | ecosystem: Environmental > Terrestrial > Soil > Vadose... | reverse complement strand
AGCCTCGCGATAACCGTGATCGCGTGGCGATTTTCGGCGCCGAGGCCCCGCACCACGAACGTGATCGCCGGAGCCAATCCGATCGCGCTGTTCTGAGCCTTTCGCTCGTTGACAACCCCGGGGGCCGGTCCTACCATCGGCACCCATGTCACGTCATCTGCTTTGCTGCCTTGTGTCGTGTGTCGTCGCGGTCGTGACCTCGTCGGCCCTGCAGGCGGGCCAGGCGCGGACGGCGCGAGACGGCGTGTACACCGGCGCGCAGGCCACGCGCGGCCAGGCGATCTTCAAGGACAAGTGCGCGCCGTGCCACGGCGAGATGCTCGAAGGGCTCCTCGGGCCGCCGCTGGCCGGTGACGAGTTCCTGAAAGCGTGGGGGAACCAGCCGCTGGCCGAGCTGGTGAACAAAATCCAGAAGACGATGCCGCAGAGCGAGCCGGGAACGTTGACGAGGCCGCAGGCCATCGATCTCGTCGCGCACATCCTGCAGGTGGGAAAGTTTCCGGCAGGACAGGCCGCGCTGCCCGAAGGGGAGGATGCGCTGAAGCAGGTCACGCTCGCGCCAGCCGCGGCGCCCGCGGCCGCGTTGTCACCCGTCGCGTCGCATGCGGTCGCGGTGCCGCCGCCCTCAGCCAACCTCGCGCAGTTGATGCGCGGCATCTTCTTTCCCAGCTCGAACATCATCTTCAACGTGCAGGGGCACGATCCGGGCGAGAAGAAAGACGGCAAGCCGTACGAGCCGTCCGCCACCGACAACTTCTCGTGGGCCGACTGGGGCGCGGGCATCTATTCGCCGTGGGAGGTGGTTGACTTCGCGGGGCTCGCCATCGCCGACGCCGCGCCGCTGCTGCTCGCGCCCGGACGGCGCTGCGAGAACGGCCGCACGGTCCCCGCCGACCGCGACGATTGGAACAAGTTCACGATGGAGCTGATCGACGCGGGGAAGGCGGCGTACAAGGCGTCGCAGTCGCGGAACCAGGAGACCGTCAGCGACGTCAGCAACCAGCTCGCCGACGCGTGCCTGCACTGCCACGAGGTCTATCGCGACAAGCCGGGAGGGACGCCCGCCGACCCGTCGAACAAGGCCGCGAGGTGCGTTCCCTAGATCATCCGGACACGAGCTGAGCAGTGTCTATGGAGAACCCCTTGGCGGGGATGTTATTGTGGGATATCCGCTGAAATCACGGCGGCTCAAAAAAAGGCTTATAGCGACCACGCTTCCAGGTTCAGGGAGCACGAACTAGACGGTCGCGGCCGGGAGGTGCATGAATGGCAAATAGCACCGGGGGTAGTCGATAGACCACTCCCTCGCGCAAGAAGTGAAAGGCCGGCTCGATGCCGGCCTTTCGCTGTACGGCGCGCCGCACTATCCGCGATCCCCTTTGCGCCAAACCGAAATCGCGCTCGCACCGGCCCGCGTCAGACCTGGCGAAGCGGCTTCAGCGCCTCAGTCCACTTCAGCAGCTCGTCGAGCATCACCGGCACCGCCTTGTCGTACGTCTCGTTGCTCTTGAAGACGCCGTTCTCGATCAGCTGCGTGAAGAACGGGATGTTCACCGCTTCCACCATCGGCATCATCTTGAAACCGGTGACCATCAGCTTCGCCGTCTGCACGGAGCGAATCCCGCCGGACACGCCGCCGTAGCTGACGAACCCGACAGGCTTATAGGTCCATTCGTGATAGAGGGTGTCGACCGCGTTCACGAGCGCGGGCGGCATCGTGTAGTTGTATTCCGGCGTGACGAAGACGAACGCGTCCGAGCCGTCGACGAGGGCGCTCCATTGCTTCGTCGAGTCGTGCACGTACTTCTTCAGCCGCGGGTGGTGCGGCTCGTCGAAAATCGGCAGGTTGTGTTCCTTGAGGTCGGCGACCTCGACGTCGAACTTGCCGTGCTGCGTCGCGCGCTCGACGAACCAGCGCGCCACGGCTTCGCCCTGGCGTCCTTCTCGGACGCTCGCAATGATCACCGTCAGCTTCATCGTGTCGTCTCGCCGGGATTCTGGATCCGGGATCCGGAACTGGTCCCGTCCGCGCGTTTCGGGTCCCGGGTTCCCGATCCCGCATCCCCTCCGGAGTCCGCCGGGTGCGGCAGCTCCTTTCCGACCGTCGGCGCCAGCACGCCCGCCTTCACGTAGGTGAACAGCTTATCCCGCGTGTCCGTGATGTCGAGGTTGCGCATCGTCAGCTGGCCGATGCGGTCCTGCGGCGTGAAGAACGTCTCGCCCTTTTCCATCGTGAGGCGCTCGGGCTTGTAGGTGAGGTTCGGGCTCGTCGTGTCCAGGATCGAGTAGTCGTTGCCTCGGCGCAGTTCGACCGTCACCTCGCCCGTGACGAGACGCGCGACCCACCGCTGCGCGCTTTCGCGCAGCCGCATCGCCTGCGAGTCGAACCAGCGGCCCTGATAGAGAAAACGACCGAGCTTGCGGCCGTCGTCGCGATACTGCTCGATCGTGTCCTCGTTGTGGATGCCGGTGACCAGGCGCTCGTACGCGATGAAGAGCAGCGCCATGCCCGGCGCTTCGTAGATGCCGCGGCTCTTCGCCTCGATGATCCGGTTTTCGATCTGATCGCTCATGCCGAGGCCATGCCGTCCGCCGATGGCGTTGGCTTCGAGCATCAGGCTGACGGCATCGCGAAACGACATGCCGTTGAGCGCGACGGGCTGCCCTTCGTCGAACGTGATCGTGACCGTCTCCGGCTTGACGGCGACGCCCTCCTTCCAGAAGGCGACACCCATGATCGGCTCCACGATCGTGATCCCCTTGTTGAGGAACTCGAGGTCTTTCGCCTCGTGCGTCGCGCCGAGCAGGTTCGAGTCGGTGGAGTAGGCCTTCTCCGCGCTCATCCGGTACGCGAGCCCCGCGCGCGTCATGTACTCCGACATCTCTTTCCTGCCGCCGAGCTCGTCGATGAACCGCTGATCCAGCCACGGCTTGTAGATCTTCAGGTTCGGGTTCGCGAGCAGCCCGTACCGGTAGAACCGCTCGATATCGTTCCCCTTGAACGTGCTGCCGTCGCCCCAGATGTTCACCTCGTCTTCCTTCATCGAGACGACGAGCATCGTGCCGGTGACGGCGCGGCCGATCGGCGTGGTGTTGAAGTAGGGAACGCCGGCGGTGGAGATATGGAAGGCGCCGCTCTGCAGCGCGGCAAGCCCTTCCGACACGAGCTGCGCGCGACAGTCGATCAGGCACGCCTTCTCGGCGCCGTACTCGAGCGCGCGCTGGGGAATGCTGTCGTAGTTGGTCTCGTCCGGCTGGCCGAGGTTGGCGGTGTAGGCGTAGGGGATGGCGCCCTTCGCGCGCATCCAGTGCAGCGCCGCGCTGGTGTCGAGACCTCCGGAAAACGCGATGCCGACCCTCTCTCCGGCAGGGACGCTTTGAAGAATTGTCGCCACGATGAGCCCATCATACGGTCGGAACGTCCCGGGCGTCCCCACGAGGCCCGTTCCTGCGCTATCATCGCGCCGCAATCGGCGGGCACGCCTCAACCCCTCTCTGGAGAAGCGGACCATGCGAACTGGATTCTCCCGCGCGCTTGTCGCTTCGATCGGTGCGGCCGTCCTCGTCGCGCTTGCGGTGACCGCGAGCCGTACCGCGGGGCAGGCGGCGCGCGCCACCCGCATCGACGGGAAGCCGAACCTGAACGGCATCTGGCAGGTCACCAACACGGCCAACTGGGATCTCCTTGCCCACACCGTCAAGCCCGCGGTTGCCCAGCCCGGGGTCTACGCCAATCACCCCGTGCTTGCGGCGCCGGTGCTGGCGCTCGGCTCCGTCGGCCTCGTGCCGGCGGGCGTGGGCGTGGTCGAGGGCAACGAGATCCCGTACAAGCCGGAGGCGGCGGCGACCAGGCGGGAGAACGGGGAGCACTGGCTCGATCGCGATCCGGAGGTCCGGTGCTACATGCCCGGCATCCCGCGCGCGATGTACATGCCGTATCCGCTCCAGATCACGCAGAGTCCCGGCAAGATCCAGATGGTCTTCGCGTACGCCAACGCCAGCCGCACGATTTTCCTGGAAGACGCGCCGAAGCCGCCGGCCGACAAGTGGATGGGCCACTCGGTCGGCCGCTGGGAAGGCAACACGCTGGTCACCCACGTGACCAACTTCAACGATCGCACCTGGTTCTCGCGCGCGGGCGACTTCCACACCGACGCGCTGGACGTCGTCGAGCGGTTCACGCCCATCACGGCCGATGCGCTGCGCTACGAGGTGACCATCACGGATCCGAACGTCTTCACGCGGCCGTGGAAGATGAGCATGGTGCTCTACCGTCAGCTGGAGGAGAACTCGACGCTGCTGGAGTTCAAGTGCAACGAGTTCGTCGAGGAAACGTTCCTCGGCCACCTGCGCAAGAACCAGCTGGTGAAGCGCTGGGAAGGCGATACGATTATCCTCGACGTGACCCGCCGGGTTCCCGAAGGCGACAAGCGATACGAGCGGTAAGCAACCGGTCCCTGGAGGCATGGCGATGAGAAGGACAGCTCGATTCCCGTTGTATCTCGGTGGCCTGCTCGCGGCGGTCACGCTCGCGACGGCATGGGAAGGGACGACCGTGGCCGCCCAGCAGCGCGCGGCGGCGCCGGCCGCGAAAGCGCCGCGCACCGCGTGGGGCGCACCTGACCTGCAGGGTGTGTGGAACACGAACACGGCGCTGCCGCTCGAGCGCCCGCGCGAGTTCGGCACGCGCGCGATGATGACCGAGGCCGAGCACGCCAAGGCGCTCGCCGACCTGCAGGAGCGCAATCAGCGTCCCGGCCGCGACAGCCGCGACGTTGGCGGCAAGTCGGGCGTCGGCACCGAGAAGGACGTCGCCCGCGCGTACAACGAGTTCTGGTTCGGCGACAAGCCGACCAGGCTCAGTTACCGCACCTCGATGATCATCGATCCCTCCGATGGCCGCATGCCGGCGTATGCGCCTGAAGCCGCCAAGCGGATTGCCGACAAACGCGATTTCCTCGCGGCGCTGCTGCAGGGCACGTCAGGGGGACGGCCTGGTCCGATTTCGCCCCGGCGGTCCGAGCGGTCGCCCGACTACAACCTCGATCGCATCAACCGCACGGACGGTCCGGAGGATCGCGGCGGCCCCGAACGCTGTCTCGGCGACAACCTGCCGGTGACGATGGGGACGGGCACGTTCGGCGGCGTGATGCAGCTCGTGCAGTCGCCGGATTCGGTGTCGATCTATTACGACGTGGGCCAGGGCCAGGGCTTCGCGTGGGTCATCCCCATCACGAACCGCCCGCACGTCCCGAAGAACCTCCAGCTCTATCACGGCGACGCGATCGGCCGGTGGGACGGCGACACGCTCGTGGTCGACGTCACCAATTTCAGCGACGAGACCAACTTCCGCGGCGCCCGCGAAAACCTGCACCTGGTTCAGCGGTTCCGGCGCGTGGACGCCAACACGCTGCAGGTGGAGTTCACCGCCGAGGATCCGACGACCTGGGTCCGGCCGTGGACCGCGGTGCAGGAGCTCGAGAGAGCCGACGAGAAGACCACGCTGGTGCTCGAGGGCGGCTGCCACGAGGGCAACTACGGCCTCCTCGGCATGCTGCTGAACACGCGCGCGGCGGAGAAGGCGTTCGCGGAAGGCAAGGGGCCCGACCCGGCGACGCAGGACAATGCGACGGGCGGCGGCGGGGACAACTAGCACCGAGTACGCGCCCGAAATATCACGCGCACCCGGACTTGACGCGCCGAGAGCGGCGATGTAACTCTTAGCGCGCTTTCCAAGCGACGGAGGCACCATGCGGACCCGGTTCGGAGTCTCTGCCCTCGCCGTCGGCATCATCGTCACGCTGTGCGTGGTTTCTTTTGCCGTGATCGCGGGACAGGTGTCTTCGCCCGGCCCCGCGGCCGCCCCGCCATCCGTGCCGGCGGCGTCCGCGCAAATCGGCCGGCAGGCCAACGGTAAGCCCGACTTCAGCGGCATCTGGCAGGCCAACAACACGGCGAACTGGGACCTCGTCACGCATGAAGCGATGCCCGCGCGGGTCATGCAGGCGGGCGTCCACCAGCTGTCGTCCGTGCCCGCCGCGCCGCTGCTGGCGCTCGGGGCCGTCGGCGGCGTCCCACCGGGCGTCGGCGTGGTCGAGGGCGGCGTCATCCCGTACAAGCCGGAGGCGCTGCAGAAGAAGAAGGACAACTTCGAGCACTGGCTCGATCGCGATCCCGAGATCAAGTGTTATCAGCCAGGCGTGCCGCGCGCGATGTACATGCCGTACCCGTTCCAGATCCTGCACGGCGCGAACAAGATCATGATGGTGTTCGAGTACGCCAATGCACAGCGCACCATCCATCTCGACCAGGTCGAGCCGTACCCGAACGAGGCGTGGATGGGACATTCGGTGGGGAAGTGGGACGGCGACACGCTGGTCGTGGACGTCACCAGCCAGATCGACAAGACGTGGTTCGATCGCGCCGGCGACTTTCACAGCGACGCGCTTCACGTTGTCGAGCGCTACCGGATGATGTCGCACGACGCGATCTGGTACGAGGCGACCATCGAGGATCCGAACGTCTTCACGAGACCGTGGAAGATGGCGATGCCGCTCTACCGCCGCCTCGAACCGAACGCGCAGTTGATGGACTACCGCTGCATCGAGATGGTGGAAGAGCTGCTTTACGGGCACCTCCGCAAGCAGCCGCTGGTCCGCACGTGGGAGGGTCAGACCATGACCGTGCGCGTCGAGCGCAAGGTTCCGCCTCCGGACGTGCTCTACGAACGCTAATGAACAACCGTCACGAAGAGGTGAATCTCCAATGCGTACAAAGCTGACACTCGTGGCCGCGGGGGCGTCGCTCCTGATCATGGCGGGCGCCATGCCGGCGCGCGCGCATCATGCGTTCGCGGCGGAATTCGACGCCAACAAGCCGATCAGGTTCGAGAAGGCGACCGTCACGAAGATGGAGTGGACCAACCCGCACGTGTGGATCCACGTCGACGTCGAGCAGCCCGGTGCCGCCAAGGAAGCCTGGGCCATCGAGGCTGGCACGCCGAACGTGCTGTTCCGCCGCGGGTTCACCAAGGAGGCGCTGCTTCCCGGGACCGTCATCGTCATCGACGGGTACCGGTCGAAGGACGGCTCGCACCGGGCCAATGGGCGCAACCTCACGCTGCCCGACGGCCGCGTTCTGTTCCTCGGTTCCTCGGGGACCGGCGCGCCGGACGAGTTGAAGGTCCCGACGACGCCGAAGAGCAACTAGGGACGCGGAGACGATCATGCGGCCGCCGGTGAGCGTGCTTCCTCTCGCGTTCACCGGCGCGCTCGCGACGTTCATGCTGCTGCCGCAGGTGCGGCAGCACCCGCCGCAGTTGTGGTCGTTTGCCGCGGCCGGCGCGGTGCTGCTGGTCTGGCACCTGCTCCTGCTGGCGACCCGCGCGCGGCGCCACCATCTCACGCTCGACGTCGTCCTCCGCAAGCAGCATTACCTGCAGGCGTGCGCCCAGGGATCGGTCCTGCTCTATTGGGGCTGGCACTGGAAGCCGGTCTACGATCATGCGTATCTGATCGTCGCGCAACTGCTGTTCGCCTACGCGTTCGACATGCTCCTCGCGTGGTCGCGGCGCGACCAGTACACGCTTGGATTCGGTCCGTTCCCGGTCATCTTCAGCATCAACCTCTTCCTCTGGTTCCGCGACGACTGGCTGTTTCTCCAGTTCGCGATGGTGGCGGTCGGCTTTGCGGCCAAGGAGCTGATCACCTGGGAGAAGAACGGCAGGCGCGCGCACATCTTCAACCCATCGTCGTTCCCGCTGGCGGCCGCGGCGGCGCTGCTGCTGGCGACGGGAACGAGCGACATGACATGGGGCAGGCAGATTGCGACCACGCAGTTCTATCCGCCCAACATCTACGTGATGCTCTTTCTGATCGGACTGCCCGGGCAGTTTTTCTTCGGCGTGACGTCGATGACGATGTCGGCGGTCGTGACAACGTACCTCGCGGGCCTCGCGTACTACGCCGCCACCGGCGTCTATTTCTTCTACGATTCCTACATTCCGATCGCCGTGTTCCTCGGGATGCACCTGCTCTTCACGGATCCCTCGACGTCTCCGCGAACCGAACTGGGGCGCATCATCTTCGGCGCGCTGTACGGCCTGAGCACGATGGCGCTCTATGTCATCCTCGGCCGCGCGGGCCTGCCGACGTTTTACGACAAGCTGCTGCAGGTGCCGGTGCTGAACCTGTCGATCAAGCTGATCGACCGGGCCGCGCAGTCACGGTGGCTGCAGCACCTGAGCCCCGCGAGGCTTGGCGCGTCTTTGACGGGGCAGCGGCGGCACCTCGCCTACATTGGCGTCTGGGTGATCGCGTTCTCGGCGATCGCGCTTGCCAACGGCGTCGGCGATCGCCATCCGGGACAGTGGCTGCCGTTCTGGCAGAACGCCTGCCAGGCCGAGCGGCCGTGGGCCTGCGCGTACCTGGCGCAGCGCGAGGGTGAATTGTGCGATCAGGGGTCGGGATGGGCGTGCAACGAGTACGGCCTGCTGCAGGGCGAGCGCGACGTCGACGGGCCCGGCGCCACGTCGTCGTTCACGCGAGGCTGCGACGTCGGCTTTGCAGCCGCCTGCCTGAATGCGTCACGCGTGCGGCAAGGGGAGGTGAGGCTCGTCACGACGGGGCCGACGCTCGACGACTTGCCCATTCTGGTGCGCGGAAGCAAGGGGCCCGTGGACGGCCGGTCGCCGCAATCGCTCTACGCGGAAGCGTGCCGCCAGGGTTGGCCCGGCACCTGCCAGCGGGCGACCGTCGCCGTCCGCTGACGAAGGGGCCCGATGTCGCTGCATAACCTGATGCAATGGATGGCGGACACGGAGTGGAGCGTCGGGCTGCACGAGTCGCGGTATGCGTACTCGATCATCGAGTCCATCCACGTCTGGACGCTGTGCGTCTTCGTCGGCTTCGCCGTGCTGCTCGACCTGCGCCTGCTCGGGGTGACGCTGAAGCGGGTTCCGGTGTCGCAGATCACCACGCGCCTGCTGCCGTGGACCAAGGCCGCATTCGTGGTGATGGTCATCAGCGGCGTGCTGCTGTTCTACGCGATTCCGCTCAGGACCTATCACAACGTGTTCTTCCGCGCGAAGGCCGTGTTTCTGCTGCTGGCGGGGCTGAACGCGTGGCTGTTCCACGCGGGACCGACGTACCGGCGGCTGGCGGATTGGGATACGACTCCCATCACCCCCCGGCAGGCGCGGCTGGCCGGCGCGTTCTCGCTCGCGCTCTGGGCGGCCATCGTCTTCTCGGGCCGGATGATTGCCTACAACTGGTTCGACTGCGAGAGCCCGCAGAAATCGGCGTTCATGGACACGATCGCGGGCTGCGACCGCAGCCAGGAGACGTCGGATGCTGCTGCCATACTTTCAGGCCATTGAGAGCGGGCCCATCGGCGAGGCCATCCGGAACTCGACCTGGTTGTTTCCGTTCGTCGAGGCATTTCACCTTGTCGCTCTCGCGGTGATCGGCGGAGCCGTGCTGCTCGTCGACTTCCGGCTGCTCGGCATCGGGCTCAAGCGCCAGCCCGTCGCGGAGCTGGCGCGCGACGCGCAGCCGTTTCTGATCGGCGCCCTTCTCTTCATGATCGCGTCCGGCGTCCCGCTCTTCATGTCCGAAGCGATCAAGTGTTATTACAGCTTCGCGTTCTGGACGAAGATGACCGCGCTGGCGCTCGCCATCATCTTCACGTTCACGGTGCGGCGGCGCGTCACGCGTGCCGACGCCGCGCGCTTCAGCCCGGCGGTCCTGCGGACCGTCGGCGCTATTTCGATCCTGCTGTGGTCAACGGTTGGATGGGGCGGCCGGTGGATCGGCTTCTCGTAGCCCGCGCCGCACTCTCTTCTTTCGCCTTCGCGATCAGCCGCACGTTCTCGTCGTACGACAGCGTCGCCGCGCGATCGGCCGGCGGATAGGCGCGTTCCTGGTAGACCGGATAGGCGTCGGTCCGAAGATGCGCGAGCATGTGATGACCGATGCGCGACGCCCGCTCGTGCCGCAGCGCCGAGATGTCGATCGCCGCGGTCACGATCCGTTCGCCCGGCCCCGGCGAGGCGTCGGCGAGCACGCGGCCGTCGAAGTCCACGATCTGGCTGCCGCCCGGCCATGAATACGGCGGGTAGTGGCGCAGGCTCGCGCCCTGGTTCGCGGCGACCACGTACGCCATGTTCTCGAGCGCGCGGCAGCGGTTGACGATGGTCCACCAGTTCATCGGCTCGGTGGCGCCCCAGGGATCCATGTACGCGGAAACGCGGATCAGGACCTCGGCGCCGTTGGCGGCCAGCTGGCGCAGCGCCTCGGGAAACAGCCAGTCGTAGCAGATGGCGCAGCCGAGCGTCCCGATCGGCGTCTCGGCGACCGGAAAGAGCGGCTCGTCGTATCCCTCGATGTCGTGCGGGCTCGTGTGGACCTCGTACGGAATCCACGTGTTCACCTTGCGGTACTTGCAGAGGATGCCGTCGGGACCGACGAGGCACGTCGTGTTGAAGAGACGGCCCGGCCACTTCGGATCGGCCTCGAGCATCGAGCCGCTCTGGATGTAGATGCCGTGCTCGCGCGCCTTCTCGACCAACCGCTCCGTGTGCTCGTTCGGAATCGGGATGGCGAGCCTGTCGAGCAGTTCCGGGACCGACGCGAAGACCGGCGCCGCGTGCGCGAACTCGGGGAACACGACGAGGCGCACGGGCAGGAACGGCGCGCTGCCCGCGACGGCCGAATCGATCATCGACACCATGCGGTCGGTGTTCCCGCGCATCTGCAGTCGATCGATCGGGTTCGGCAGGTCGGTCTGGCAGGCGGCGGCGGTGTACCGGATGTGAGACATCAGCGCTCCGTGGGGCGCGTCAACAGCGCCGGAAGCGCCCGCCGGACCAGCCGCGTGTGAAGCCGATCCAGGTCGGCGTCGTGCAGGTACCGGACGGGCCAGGCATACGGGTAGTGCGGCATCGCGCGGAAGGGAATCGGGGCGACGGCATCGGGGCTCGCGGAGTGGAGGTCCATCTCCTTGCTGTAACCCGACGCGTAGAGGAAAAACGTCCGGCGCATCCCGGCCGCGAGCGGCGGCAGCGCGGACTGATCGAACGACAGGCCGATCTCGTCGCCGGGCCGCGAGATCACGAACCGATCGTCCACGGCCTCGAGCAGGCCCCGCAC
>Ga0137418_10006024_pt1 | contig 11148 bp, 10 predicted proteins | sample CZODoug3_1_2_16f_FD_122242 | JGI IMG/M metagenome (GOLD analysis project Ga0137418, IMG submission 122242) | Vadose zone soil fungal communities from Angelo Coast Range Reserve, California, USA - CZODoug3_1_2_16fungal (Hybrid Assembly) | ecosystem: Environmental > Terrestrial > Soil > Vadose... | reverse complement strand
CGGTCAGCCGCTCGTCGTTGAGCTCGTCAAGTGACCTCCCTGCGGAGCGATGCGATGCGCCCACTTGTGTATCTGACGCTCGTACTGTCGACCGGCTGTGCCTCGGCCGGCGCCCGCCAACCCTCAGCCCCCGCCCCCGTCCGGGCCCCCGCGTCGCAGGCCGCCGCCGAGAGCATGAGCGTAGATCGGGCGCAGTATCCGTCGACTTATCGGCGCCACCCTAACCCGCCGGTGCTGATCCGGAACGCGACCATCATGACCGCGACGGGACAGGAGATCCGCAACGGGTCCATCCTGCTCAAGGACGGAAGAATCGTCGCGGTGGGGGAGAAAGTGGACGCACCGGCCGACGCGGGCGTGGTGGACGGGACCGGAAAGTACGTCACCCCCGGACTGATCGACGACCACTCGCATCTGGGTGTGTACGCCGCGCCGGGCACCGAGGCCGAGTCGGACGGCAACGAGGCCACGACCCCGGTCACGGCCGAGGTCTGGGCCGAGCATTCGTTCTGGCCGCAAGATCCGCAGATCCCCCTCGCCATCGCGGGCGGGATCACCACGATCCAGGCGCTGCCGGGGTCCGCCAACCTGATCGGCGGTCGCAGCGCGATCCTGAAGCTCGTCCCGGCGCGCACGGTGCAGGAGATGAAGTTCCCCGGCGCGCGGTACGGCCTGAAGATGGCGTGCGGCGAGAACCCGAAGCGGGTGTACGGGCGGCGCGGTGGCCCTGCGACACGGATGGGCAACATGGCAGGGTACCGCAGCGCGTTTACACAGGCGGAGACCTATCGCCGCCGGTGGGATATCTGGCGGAAGGATCACAAGGGCGATCCGCCCGAGCGCAACCTGCGGCTCGAGACGCTCGCCGAGGTGCTGCGCGGCAACATGTACGTCCAGAACCACTGCTATCGGGCCGACGAGATGGCCCAGATGGTCGATCTGGCGCACGAGTTCGGCTTCAAGATCCGGTCGTTCCACCACGCGGTCGAGTCGTACAAGATCGCGGACCTGCTCGCGCAGGAAGGGACCTCGGTATCGGTGTGGGCGGACTGGTGGGGCTTCAAGGAAGAGGCGATGGACGGGATCCAGCAGAACGCGGCGCTGAACCAGCAGGCCGGTGGGCGGCCGCTGATTCATTCCGACAGCCCGAGCGGGATCCAGCGCTTGAACCAGGAGGCGGCGAAGGCGATGTACGCTGGCCTTCGGGCCGGGATACCGATCACGCGCGATCAGGCGCTGCGCTGGATCACGGTCAATCCCGCGTGGACGCTCGGGCTCGACTCGATCGTCGGCACGCTCGAGCCCGGCAAGATGGCCGATGTGGTCGTCTGGTCGGGCGACCCGTTCTCCGTCTACTCGAAAGCCGTGCAGGTCTATAACGACGGTTGGCTCGTGTACGACCGGAACGATGCGGCGCACCAGCCTCGCAGCGATTTCGAGCTGGGCCAGGTACCCGCCCCCGGGAGCGACCGATGATCGCCGTGCTGCTGGCACAGACCATCGCCATCACGGGCGGCACTGTGTATCCCGTGTCCGGCCCCAAGATCGCCAATGCGACGGTGCTGATCCGCGACGGCAAAGTCGCCGCGGTCGGCACGAATGTGACCGTGCCGGCTGACGCGAAGCGGATCGACGCCGCGGGCAAGTGGGTGACGCCGGGGCTGATCGACGGCGGCGGTCAGATGGGCCTGGTCGAGATCGGCGCCGTGCGCGGCACGCGCGAAGGCGCGCTCGCGAGCGACAGCGTGGCCGCGGCGTTCAACGTGGCCGAAGGCCTGAACCCTGCCTCGACGCTCATCCCCATCACGCGGATCGAAGGGGTCACGACGGCGCTCGCCACCCCGGAGGAGCATCTCATCAGCGGGCAAGCAGTGCTGATCGACCTGGATGGCGGGACGGTCGAGGAGATGCTGGTGAAGTCCCCGGTCGGGGTCGTGGCCCGCCTCAACGAGGACGTCAAGGAAGAAGTCGGCGGCTCGCGGGCCGGGCTGGCGCAGCGGCTGCGCCGCGTGTTCAACGACGCGCTGGAGTACGGCCGGCGCAAGGCGGATTACAATCGCGGACAGATGCAACGCCTCTCCGCGACGGCCGCCGATCTCGACGCGCTGCTGCCGCTGCTGCGCGGCGAGGTCCCCTTGATCGCCGTGGCGAACCGCAAGAGCGATATCGAGACCGCGTTGCGGATCGCGCGGGAGTACAAGGTGAAACTGATTCTGGCGGGCGCGGCCGAGGGGTGGCAGATGGCGGGGAAGATCGCGGCGGCCGGCGTCCCCGTGCTGCTCGAGCCGCTGGACAATATCCCCACGTACGACGCCCTGGGGATTCGCTACGAGAACGCCGCCTTGCTCGCGCGCGCGGGCGTGAAGGTCGCGCTCATGGAGACCGACACGCACAACGCGCGCAACCTGCGCCAGCAAGCGGGAAACGCCGTGTCGTATGGGATGTCGTGGGACCAGGCGCTACGCGCCGTCACACTCTCTCCTGCGGAAATGTTCGGCGTGGCGGATCGGTACGGATCGCTCGAGCCGGGCAAGATCGCGAACGTGGTCGTGTGGTCGGGTGACCCCTTCGAGTTCACCACGGGCGTGGAGCACGTATTCATCCGCGGCAAGGAGATGCCGCTCACCAGTCGGCAGACGGAGTTGTTCGAGCGCTACAAGACGCTCCCGCCGAAGTACTAGTCGACGTTGCAATAAGAGCGTTGGACGGGCGCCGCGTTGGCCGTACGCACGAGCAGTGCGGCGATCCGGCACCGCCGCGTGGCCGCATCGGCGTCACTCGGTGCGGCGCGACCGGCGCGTCGGCGTCGGCGCCGGTGGCACTTCGGTTGCACGTCCCGCCCGCAACCGAGGAGGGAACCCGTGCGACGTGCGACGCCAAGCTTCAATGCGACCCTGGCACTAGCAGTGCTGGCAGCAGCTGCGTGCCGCGATTCAGCCGCCCCCATTCGCGGATCGCCTGGCCCGGCGTCCCAGCTCGGCCTGGTGACCGGCGCTCTCGCCGTGTCGACGACGACGTCGGGGTCGAACCTCGACCCCGACGGTTACACGGTGACGGTGGACGTGCTCCTGTCGAGCAGCACCATCGCGCCTAACGGGAGCGTGACGTTCGCGGACGTGCCTCCGGGCGTCGCGGTGGTGACGCTCTCCGGCGTTGCCGGCAACTGCAGCGTGAGCGGGGCGAACCCGCGTGTCGTAACGGTCCCAGTGGGCAGCACGGCTCAGGTGAGCTTTGCGATCAGCTGCGCGGGATCTCCGCCGCCACCGCCGCCACCGCCGCCGCCGCCACCGCCGCCGCCGCCACCACCGCCGCCACCACCGCCACCGCCACCGGCGCCGCCGCCGCCCTCGGGGCGAGTGAGCGGCAGTGGACAGGTTGGCGCGGGCTCTCCCACGCCCGGGAACAACGTCGTGACCTTCAGCTTCGACGTGCGGTCCGACCTCACCGGGAGATTCACGGGCACCGATTACTCCGACGTGCGACCGGATGGGAGGGCCGCGTCGCTGACCGTGGACCCGACGGCCGATCCCGCGACGTCGTTCACCGGGTACCGGAACAGTTCGAGCGCGTGCAGCGACCCGAGTCGCGGGGTTGAAGTCGACGCCAACGGGCGAGAGGACACGGGCGGCGTGGTGAGCTTCACCTTGAGCGTGTGCGACAACGGGCCGGCCGGGAGCGGCTCTGACTTCTTCCAGGTCTTCATTCCGTCAGAGGGATTCCGCCGCGCGGGCACCGTGACGAGTGGAGACATCGTCAAGCAGTGAACGGGAGCGCCGGGACGCTGGAGCTGTTCTCGACCTGTCCGGCCTCGAGCAACACTCCGCGAGAGCAGTACCTCGACCGGGTGGCCGACGTGGCGCGCTGGAGCGAGCGCCACGGCTGCCGCGGCATGCTGGTCTACAGCGACAACCGCCAGGTGGACCCGTGGCTCGTCGCGCAGCACGTCATCCATCACACGAGCGAGCTCTGCCCGCTGGTGGCGGTACAGCCGGTGTACATGCATCCCTATACCGTCGCCAAGCTCGTGACGAGCCTGGCATGGCTGTGCGGGCGCCGCGTGTACCTGAATCTCGTGGCGGGCGGCTTCAAGAACGACCTCGAGGCGCTGAACGATTCCACGGAACACGATCGGCGCTACGAGCGCCTGACCGACTACGCCACGCTGATCGGGCGGTTGCTCTCAGGCGCGGCGGTGACACACCAGGGCGCGTTCTACGGCGCCACCCGTCTCAAGCTGACGCCGCCGGTCTCGACCGAGCTGTTGCCCGGGCTGTTCGTGTCGGGCTCGTCAGCGGCGGGGCTGGCCGCCGCTCGGGCCATCGGCGCGACCGCGATCAAATACCCTCGGCCGCCGGGGGAGGAAGAGTCGGCGGAGGAGGGTGTGCGCACGGGAGCCCGCATCGGGATCGTGGCCCGTGAGGACTCGGAGGAGGCCTGGCGGGTCGCGCGCCAGCACTTCCCACCCGACCGGCGGGGTCAGCTCACACGGGAAATGGCGACGAGAGTCTCGGACTCGTTCTGGCATCGGCAGATCGCGGACGCGGCAGGGGCGGGGGTGGGGGTGGGGGTGGGGGGGGCCGACGCCGGGCCGTACTGGCTCGAGCCGTTCGAGCACTATCAGACGATGTGTCCGTATCTGGTGGGGAGCTACGACGAGGTCGCGGGGCTGCTGGCTCGATATCTCGAGCTCGGCCACGAGGTGTTCATCCTCGACATCCCGACCGCCGAGGACGACCTGTACCACGCGCGCACCGCGTTCGAGCGCGCCGCGGCGCTCGTGAGGCCATGACGCGGGCGCTGTGCGAACGGCCGGCCGCGCACCATGAAGCTGTTGCCGATTGATTCTCCCGCGCTGATCGACACGGTCGCCCGCTGGCTCGGTCAGAGAGAGAACTACCAGTGGCTCGACTTCGGCCAGGGAGTGCAGCGGCTCACTCCCTTGTCCCTGAAGCTGATGACGCAGCGGGACATTCATTTCTTGCGCGTGTTCACCGGAGACGACGACACGACGCTCGCCGGGGTCGTCGGTCTGACCAACGTGGATCGCACGTTCCGGACGGCGAGTGTCTGGACCGTACTGGGCAACAAGCGCCAGGGCGGCTGCGGCTGGCGCGCGACGGCCCGGCTGCTCGACCTGGCCTTCAGAGAGTTGGGGCTGTGCGCGATCAACGCGTGGACCGTCGAGACGAACGCGGCGGCGCAGCGCGGGCTTGAGCAGCTGGGGTTTCGCTACGCCGGGCGGCTCCGCAAATGCCACTACATCGAGGGGCGTGCGCTTGACCGCCTGTTGTACGATCTGCTGGCCGACGAGTACCGGGAGCGCTCGGGTGACGACTGAAGCACGGCTCAAGGCGCTGTTCCGCGCGCACCTTCATCTGGAGGTCCCGTCTTCCGACACGGATCTCCTGGAGACCGGGCTGCTCGACTCGCTGTTGATCGTCGAGCTGCTCCTGCACATCGAGCGCGAACTGGGACGGACGCTCCCGATGGAGGAGCTCGAGCTGGAGGATTTCCGCACGCTTGCTACGATCGCCCGCTGCATCGAGCGAAGCGGGCCGCCGACGCGTCTACGCGCCTAGCTTCGGATAGACACTGACTTTGTAGCGTTTCTTGTTTTTGTGCTCGAACTTGACCAGACCGTCGATCACCGTGAACAGGGTGTCGTCAGTCGCCCGACGCACGTTCAAGCCGGGGTGGAACTTCGTGCCGCGCTGTTTGACGAGGATGGTCCCCGCGGTGACGAACTCCCCGGCGAAGCGTTTCACGCCGAGGTACTTGGGGCCAGAATCGCGGCCGTTGCGGGAGGAGCCGACACCCTTCTTGTGAGCCATGCGTCCCTCAGTCCTTGAGCTTCACGTCGGCGATCTTGACCTCGGTGAACGGCTGGCGGTGTCCGGCGTGACGCCGATACCCGGTCCGGCGGGCGAAGCGATAGATCCGGATCTTCTTGCCCTTGCCGTGGCGCACCACCTCGGCCGTGACCTTGGCGCCTTTCAGGACGGGCTTACCGGTGTGCACTTGCTTGCCGTCGCTCGCGAGCAGCACGCGATCGAACGTCACCTTGGTCCCGGGCTCGCCAGCGAGCAGCGGGACCTTGATGGTGACGCCGGGCTCGGCCTTGAACTGAAGGCTCCCGATCGAAAAAATCGCGTAGGTCATGAGGGCCGGAACGTAAATGAGGGCAATCGGTTAGTCAAGCGTAGGGGCACGGCATTGCCGTCCCCTACGCCACCGCGTACTGCTCCGTCACGTCCCGACCGGCCGGCTGCGCCATCATCCGGAACTCGTCCAGGCGCATCATCGGGTCGTCGCGCACCTCGAGCTCGAGCCCGGTCTGTTTCTCGAGTTGCCGCAAGAAGTTAGGCTCCTGCTCCACGAGATACAGCGCCACTTCGGGGTGCAGCCGCACCGCCAGCTGGCGCTCCTTGTGCTCCGCGCCGGCGCGCTTGAGCGAGCGCTCCATGCGGCGCACGACCACCTCGGGTCGAAAGACCCGTCCCGTACCGTTGCAGGTGGGGCATTCGGCGGTCATCGACTGCCACAACGACGGGCGCACCCGCTGGCGCGTCATCTCGATCAGGCCCAGCTCGGAGACGGCGAAGGCCTTGGTGCGCGCGCGGTCGCGACCTAGATGGGTGCGCAGCTCCTGCAACACTTTTTCGCGGTTGCCGCGCGATTCCATGTCGATGAAGTCCACCACGATGATCCCGCCGATGTCCCGCAGCCGCAGCTGGCGCGCCACTTCGCGAGCCGCCTCGACGTTCGTCTTGAGGATCGTGCTCTCGGGATCCTTCTTGCCGGTGTAGCGGCCCGTGTTCACGTCGATCGAGGTCAGGGCTTCGGTCGGCTGGATGATGAGATACCCGCCGGTCGGCAGCTCCACCCGTGGGATGAAGAGCTTGCGGACCTCCGCTTCGATGTCGTACTCGTCGAACAGCGAGGCCTCGGCGGCGTGCAACTTCACCCGCTCGATCAGGTCGGGATCGATCTGCTTCAGATACTGGACGACCTCGTTGTGCAGCATCTTCGAGTCGACGAGCAGCGAGTCGACCTTGTCGCTGAAGAGATCGCGGATGATGCCGCGGGTCAGGCTGGTCTCGCGCTGCAGCAGCGCGGGCGGGCGCACCGAGCCGGCCTTGCGCTTGATCTTCTTCCACAGCTCGTACAGGTGGTCGATCTCGTGCTTGCAGCTCTGCTCGGTCAGGTCTTCGGCCACCGTCCGGATGATCCAGCCGCCCGAGTCTTTGGGGACGAGCTTCGCGACCATGTCGCGGAGCTTGGTGCGCTGCTCGCGGTTCTCGATCTTGCGGGAGACGCCGACCTTCGAGGCGAACGGCATGTAGACCAAGAACCGGCCCGCCAGCGACACCTGCGCCGTGACCCGCGGTCCCTTCGTACCGATCGGTTCTTTGATGACCTGAACGAGCTTGGCCTGACCCTTCTTCAGCTCGTCGGCAATGTTCGGCAGACGGCGTCGCGACCGCCCGCCCCCCCCGCCCCCCCCACCCCCCCCACCCGCGCCGGCGGCTCCCCCTGCCTCGCCGTTCGAGCCGGCGTTCCCGTTGTCGTTCTCGTCATCCGGATCGCGCGGCTCGTCCTCGTCCTCCGATTCGATCAGATCGGAGGCATGGAGGAAGGCGCTCTTTTCGGCGCCGATATTGACGAAGGCTGCCTGTATCCCCGGCAAGACCGCGTCCACAGTGCCGAGGTAGATGTCACCCACCATGCGGCGGGTGTCGGGACGATCCACCAGGAGCTCAACAAGGCGGTCGTCCTCCAGGATGGCCACGCGGGTCTCCCGCGGGCTCCCGCTGATTAGTATTTCCCGTTTCAAAGCATGTGCCCTCGACCCCGGCCGGCCAGCAGCCGGTGGGGATCCGATGGTTGTCCCAGCAAGCACTCATTCCGAGGAGATTGACGGAGGAGGATCTGACCCGATTGGAAGGACGGCCCGATCGCGGCGCACCGAAGGTGCTCGACGCGGCGAGCAGTCCGGAAGTCCAATGCATACTCTAAATCTAAGTGGGCTTGCGACTTACGTCAACTAGCCCGAGATTTCATGTCCTATGATGCACGCACACAACGGCTTTCTGCATTCGGGGGTGCTCCTGACAGGCATGTTGCTCGGCGGGGCGGCCGCCCACGCGGCGCCCAGCCAAACGATCCAGTACCCATCCGCCCGTCAAAGCGGCGTGGTGGACGACTACCACGGCACGCGCGTGGCGGATCCCTATCGCTGGCTCGAGGATCCCGACGCGCCGGAAACGCGCGCGTGGATCGAGGCAGAGAATCGGGTCACGGAATCGTACCTGGCCCAGATCCCGGAGCGCGCCACGATCCGCCAGCGGCTCACACAGCTTTGGAACTATCCGAAATACGGCGCGCCGTTCCATAAGGCGGGGCGGTACTTCTTCTTCAAGAACGACGGCCTACAAAACCAAGCGGTGCTGTACAAGCAGGCCTCCCTCGTGGCCGATGCGGCGGTGCTGCTCGACCCGAACGTGCTGTCCCAGGACGGGACCGTCGCGCTCTCCACGCTGGCGGTGTCGGAGGACGGGAAGCTGCTCGCCTACGGCACCTCGGCGAGCGGGTCGGACTGGGAGGAGTTCCACGTCCGCGATATCGCGAGCGGGCGCGACCGATCGGACCACCTGCGCTGGATCAAGTTCTCCGGTGCGTCGTGGACCTACGACGGCCGCGGGTTCTTCTACAGTCGCTACCCGGAGGCGGCGGAGAAGGCGCTGACGAGCGTGAACCGCTTCCAGAAAGTCTACTATCACCGCCTCGGTACGGAGCAGGCGCAGGACGTGCTCGTCTACGAGCGTCCCGATCAGCCGGACTGGGGGTTCGGCGCCCAGGTGACCGACGATGGCCGGTACGTCGTCATGAACGTGTGGCTCGGCACCGACCGGCGGAACCGCGTGTACTACCTCGACCTGCGGAGCGTCACCCGTCCCACGGTCACGGGCGCGGTGGCTCGCCTGCTCGACGATTTCGACGCGAGCTACGGGTTCATCGGCAACGATGGCCCGGTGTTCTACTTCCTCACCGACCTCGATGCCCCGAGGAAACGCGTGATCGCGATCGACACGCGGCAGCCGGCGCGCGCCCGCTGGCGCGAGGTCATCCCGCAGGGCGAAGACGTGCTCGAGGGCGTGCAGATCATCCACGATGCGTTCGTCACGCACTACATGCACGACGCCCATTCGCGGCTGCGGCTGTTCGCGCTGGACGGTCGGTTTCTCAAGGATGTCGCGCTCCCGACGCTCGGTGCCGTGGCAGCGATCTCGGGCGAGCGCAAGGACGACGAGATGTTCTACGCGTTTACGTCGTTCCTGTACCCCACGACGATTTTCCGTTACGACTTCACGGAAGGCACGTCGAGCGTCTTCAAGGCGCCGGCCATCGACTTCGATCCGTCGGGCTACGAGACGAACCAGGTGTTCTACACCAGCAAGGACGGCACGCGGGTGCCGATGTTCGTCACGCACAAGAAAGGTATGAAGCTCGACGGCTCGAATCCGACATATCTCTACGGCTACGGCGGGTTCGACATCAGTCTCACGCCCAGTTTCTCGGTGAGCCTGCTCGCGTGGCTCGAGTGGGGCGGGGTCTATGCGATGCCGAATTTGCGCGGCGGCGGTGAGTACGGCGAAGAGTGGCATCAGGCGGGGATGCACGAGAAGAAGCAGAACGTGTTCGACGATTTTCTGGCGGCGGCGGAGTATCTCATCGCGCAGGGTTATACGAGGCCGGCGAAACTCGCGATCGGCGGTGGCTCGAACGGGGGCCTGCTCGTGGGGGCGGCGATCACGCAACGACCGGAGCTGTTCGGGGCGGCCCTGCCGGCAGTCGGCGTCATGGACATGCTGCGGTTCCACAAATTCACGATTGGGTGGGCCTGGGTCACCGAGTACGGCTCGGCGGACAGTGCGGCGCAGTTCCCGTATCTCTACCAGTACTCGCCGTTGCACAATCTCAAGGCGGGGACGCGCTACCCGGCGACATTGATCACGACCGCCGACCACGACGATCGGGTCGTGCCGGGGCATTCCTTCAAGTTCGCGGCGGCCTTGCAGGCCGCGCAGGCGGGCCCCTCACCCGTGCTGATCGAGATCGAGACCAAGGCCGGACACGGCGCCGGCAAGCCGACCAGCAAGGTGATCGAGGAGCAGGCGGACCGGTGGGCGTTCCTGGTGAAGAATCTGGGTATCGTGCCCTAGTCTATCACGTCTCCCAGCAGCTGCCGCGCGATGACGATGCGCTGGATCTCGCTCGTGCCTTCGCCGATCTCGCAGATTTTCGCGTCGCGCATCATCCGCTCCACGGGGTAATCCGTGGTGTAGCCGTAGCCGCCGTGCAGCTGCACCGCCTTGGTGGTGGCGCGCATGGCCAGCTCCGACGCGTACAGCTTCGCCATCGCGGCTTCCTTCTTGAAGGGCTGGCCGGTCTGCTTCAGCCACGCCGCGTGGTAGACCAGGTGGGTCGCGGCCTCGATCTCGGTCGCCATATCCGCCAGCGCGAAGTGCACGCCCTGAAAGCTCGCGATCGCCCGGCCGAATTGCTTGCGGGTGGACGTGTATTTGAGGCACTCCTCGAGCGCCCCCTCGGCGATGCCCAGGGCGAGCGCGCCGAGGCCGATGCGCCCACCGTCCAGCGTGTGCAGGAACTGCCGGAAGCCGTTGTTCACCGGCCCCAGCACATTCTCGCGCGGCACGATCGCGTCCTGGAAGACGAGCTCCCGTGTATCGGAGGCGCGCCAGCCCAGTTTGTCCTCCTTCTTGGCCGCCGCGACGCCGGGACACTTCGGCAGCGACGCGTCGTGGCCGATCCCGACGCGCCTCGATTCGTCGAGGTCGCTCGTATCCTTGGTGACGATGAAGGCGGTGATGCCGTGGGTCTTCTTGGCGGCCGGATCGGTGCGGGCGGTGACCACGAAGATCTCGCCCACCCCGGCGTGCGTGATGAAGATTTTGGAGCCGTTCAGGACGTAGTGGTCGCCCCGGGCGACGGCCGTGGTCTTCGTGCCCCCGGCGTCTGAGCCGGCGCCCGGCTCCGTCAGCCCGAAGCCGCCCAGCACCTTGCCGGTCGCCAGGAGCGGGACGTACCGCCGCTTCTGCTCGTCCGTCCCGAAGTCCATGATCGGAG
>Ga0137418_10006023_pt1 | contig 11150 bp, 10 predicted proteins | sample CZODoug3_1_2_16f_FD_122242 | JGI IMG/M metagenome (GOLD analysis project Ga0137418, IMG submission 122242) | Vadose zone soil fungal communities from Angelo Coast Range Reserve, California, USA - CZODoug3_1_2_16fungal (Hybrid Assembly) | ecosystem: Environmental > Terrestrial > Soil > Vadose... | reverse complement strand
GACGCGAGACAGTTTATTCTTTCTTGCCGCAGAATTTGCCGTGGCTCGCACCTGTCGGGCGGCTGGACAAAGCCAGCGAAGGATTGTTGCTGCTGACCAATGATTCGGAATGGGCGGCGCGCATCACCGCGCCGGAGACGCATCTCGATAAAAGGTATCACGTGCAAATCAACGCGATCGCGGATGACGCGCTGCTGCAGAAATTGCGAAACGGAATCCGCGCAGGCGATGACGAATTCCTTCGCGTGAAGAATGTTCGCATGCTTCGAGGCGGCGAACGAAATTCGTGGCTCGAAATTGTTTTGGACGAAGGCAAGAATCGCCACATCCGGCGCATGCTCGATGCACTGAAAATTGAAGCGCTCCGGCTCGTGCGCGTCGCGATCGGGCCGCTGGCTCTCGGCGATCTGCCAAAGGGCGCAACCCGCGCGCTCTCGCGTGAAGAGAAGCAGGCTCTGGATCGCGCGATGCAAAGACAAAATCCCGAACCTGCTTCTCCCGTTCGTTGACGAAGATTATTTGCTTGTGTGTCCTTGGTTTCACAATCTTCCTCATGAGCAGCAGTGCAGCGCGCCGCCTGGACCCGAGGCGGATAGATGCAGTTCTTGTCAAACGGGGCGCAGCACAACTGGAGCAAGCTTTCGGTCACGGCGCATTCGCAAGCTCTTCCCGGAGAATATCGAGATAAGTCGTCCCGAACCCTTGATAAATCAGACCTTGAGTGTATTGACTGCCCGAAGCGCTCGTGTCTCTCGTAACGGTTAATCGGAAGATCATTCAAGCAAGCATGCGGATTTCTACGGCATCAGGCCAATCAGTGGCTATTGCTGCCAGCCTCCGCCGAGCGCCCTGTAAAGCTGCACGAGACTCTGGTACTCGGTGCCGCGCGCCTCCGCCAGCGTGAGTTCAGCGGAAAACAGCGACCGTTGGCCATCCAGCACTTCGAGATACGTTGTCGTACCTCCCTTGTAGCGCATCTCGGACAGGCGAACGGATTCCTGTAAGTCCTTGACGGTATCTTCCTGGCGAACTCGCACCTGATGGAGTTTCTCGTAGCCGATTAGCGCGTCGGATACATCGCCGAACGCGCGTTGAATAGTTTGCCGGTACGAGATTAAGGCCTGTTGATGTTGCGACTCGGCTGCACGCAGATTTCCGCGAAGGGCTCCCCCCGTGAAAATGGGCTGGCTCACTTGGGCGCCGTAAGACCAGATTCCAATCTGCGAGCCCATGAGGCTCGAGAAGGCGCTGCTGCGTCCAAACGACCCACCGCCAGATCCAGTCAACGCGATTTGCGGAAAGAACTGGGCCTTGGCGACTCCGATTTCGGCGTTCGCGGCGACCATGACTTGTTCGGCCTCGCGAATATCAGGCCGTCGCTCGATCAACGAGGAAGGCATTCCTGGCGGCACTTCCGGAGGAAGTGGCTGTTCCACCAGGGGGCGGCCGCGTGGCACGGCTTGCGGGTAGTTGCCAAGGAGGATGCTGATGGCATTTTCTTCTTGCGCGATCCGCCGCTCCAAGTCAGGAATTTGGGCGTTCGCCGAATCGAGAACTTGCTGAGCCTGTAAAACGTCTAGCCTTGTGGCGACACCATGCTCGACGCGAAGATTGGTGAGCTTGACCGAGTCTTGCTGGGTCTTGACGGTCTCGCGCGTGATTTGAAGTTGAAGATCAAGCTGCAGGAGAGCGAAATAGGCGCTCGCCACGTCACTCACGAGCGTCAGTATGACCGTCTGGCGCGAATCTTCTGTCGCAAGGAGTTCAGCGCGCGACGCCTCGGTCGCGCGACGCAGCCGTCCGAAGAAGTCCAACTGGAACGCCGCGTCGGCAGTAAGGAGCAGAAAATTTGACTTGGTCTGGAAGTTATGTTCTTTTCCGCCGCTGAAATCGGCGTTCCCTTGCACTTGTGGGAACAGACGGGAACGCGCGATGGCAACCTGTGCGCGTGCGGCGTTGATGCGCTCCGTTGCGAGCTGCAAGTCATAGTTCTGCTTGAGCGCTGTGCGGATGAGCTCTTGTAATTGCGGGTCCTGGAAGACCTGCCACCAAGGCAGATCTGCATACGACGCTGCCTGAGCCTGGACCTGCGGGTTCTCGCTCAGATCACGGTAGGCAGTTGGAGGTTGCACGACGGGCCGGTGGTAGTTCGGTCCTACGCTGCATCCAACGACTAAGCTCGAGGACATCATGGCGGCCATGAATGCCGTTAGCTTCTTCATGGGTTTGCTCCGTTGCTTTTCCTTCGCGCCGATCTCGCGGCCCATCTCAGTTTCCCTCCGCTGGAGCGGGCGTTGCCGGCAACGCCCGCGAGGCGTGCTCCTTGCCGGCGCCTGACCATTTCTCCACCAAGTAAAAGATCGCAGGCACGAAGAAGATTCCGATCACGCTGGCGGCTAGCATCCCGCCGATTACGGCAGTGCCCATAATTTGGCGAGCCACCGAACCGGCGCCGGTCGCCGTCCACAGCGGCACGCAACCGAGAATGAACGCGAAAGACGTCATCAAAATTGGTCGCAGGCGAAGCCTGGCTCCTTCGAGCGCGGCATCCACCAAAGGCTTTCCGTTCTCGTATTGTTCCTTGGCGAACTCGACGATCAAAATAGCGTTTTTGGCCGCCAGGCCGATGAGCATGACCAGTCCGATTTGCGAGTAAATATCGTTCTCAATCTGGACCATATAAGGAGGCAGAAACACTCCGAGCAACGTGCGGCGCAGCCACAGGACTCCAAAGGCTCCAAAGATCGCCACCGGCGTGCTCAGCAGCACGCTGAACGGCAGCGACCAGCTTTCGTACAGGGCCGCCAGAATCAGGAAGACGAATAACAAGGAAAGTCCGAAGATCGCCGAAGCGGGCACGCCTTCTCGGGCCTTCTGCTCTTGATAGGACATTCCCGAATAGTCGAAGCCCATCTCTCGCGGCATCGTCTTTCTAAAAACGTCTTCGAGGGCCGCTGTAGCCTGGTCCGCGCTGTAGCCGGGCGCTGCGCTGCCGTTGATTTGCGCTGAACGATACTCGTTGAAACGCATCGTAAACTCCGGCCCCAGCCGCGGCTTCACGCTCGTCAGCGTGGACAGCGGGACGTCCTCCCCTTTGCTGTTGCGAACGTAGAACTGTCCGAGGCTTTCCACCCTGGCCCGATCTTCACCTTCTGCCTCGATGTAAACCTGCCACTGGCGTCCGAATCGGTTGAAATAGTTAATGAAATATCCGCCCATAAAAGCCTGTATGGTCTTATAGACGTCGCCGAGGGGCACGCCCTGCTTCAGCACTTTGTCTCGGTCCACTTCGACAAATTCCTGCGGCACGCTGGGCAAGAACGTTGTGAACAGGCCCGCGATTTCGGGGCGCTTGCGGGCCGCTTCCAGAAATGTCCCCAGGTTTTTGGCCAGAAACTGCACATCATTTCCAGCGCGGTCCTCAAGAACGAAAGTGAAACCGCCGGAGCTGCCGACGCCTGGAATAGCCGGCGGTGAAAAGCTGAAGGCGGTTCCGGCGGGAAGCTGGCTCAGTTCCCTGTTCAATCGCGCTTTGATAGCTTGAAATTGTTCACCTCGTGTCGTCCGCTCATCCCAAGGCTTGAAGGTGACAAAAAAGAACGCATTGTAACTGGTTCGCACAAAGCTCAACAGACTGAAGCCGATAACGCTGGTCGTATATTGGACGCCCGGCGTATTTGTAATGATATTTTCTACGGCCGCCGAGGCGGCTCTCGTGCGTTCCAAGGAAGCTCCGTTCGGGAGCTGGAGGTTGACGAACGCATAGCCCTGATCTTCATCAGGAAGGAAGCTCGATGGCACACGGTTGGCAAAAAAGCCCCCTGCCAAGGCAAAGCCCACCAGCAGCACAACTACCACGACGGTCTTTCGGATGAGTGCTGCGCTCCAACGCACATAGCCTTCGGTAGCACGTTCGAACAAGCGGTTGAACCAATCGAAAAACCGCCTCAGTAATCCCTGGCTCTGTGTCCGTGGCCGAAGCAGCAGCGCGGCAAGTGCCGGACTGAGCGTGAGCGCGTTGAAGGCAGAGAGCAGAACCGAAATCGCGACGGTGACAGCGAATTGCTGGTAGAGCCGACCGGTGATGCCGGGGATGAAAGCTGTTGGCACGAAGACGGCCGATAGAACCAGAGCGATGCCGACAACCGGGCCGGAAAGTTCTTCCATTGCCTTCAAGGCCGCGTTCTTGGGAGTCAAGCCATCCTCGATGTGCCGTTCCACACCTTCCACGACGACGATGGCGTCGTCCACAACCAGGCCGATCGCCAGCACTAGACCAAAGAGAGAAAGAGTATTGATGGAGAAACCGAACACTGGGAAAAGAACGAACGTGCCGATAAGCGAGACGGGCACCGCAAGGAGTGGAATCAGCGTGGCGCGCCAGCCCTGCAGGAAAAGGTAAACCACAAGGATCACAAGCGCGAGCGCGATTAGGAGCGTCACGACGATTTCCTTAATGCCTTGCGTGACCGCACGAGTCTGGTCCAGGGCCACGACATAGTCCATGTCTTCAGGAAACCGTTGCTTCATCTCGGCCATTAGCTTCGTAACGCTCGCGGCAGCTTCGACGGCGTTGGAACCGGGCAACTGATACGTGGCGATAATCGCACTCGGCTTTCCGTTGAGGCGGCCTATAACGCTGTAGTCCTGCGAACCCAACTCGATCCTGGCCACGTCCCGAACCCGAACGGTTCCGCCATCTGGCGTTTCGCGCACTACGATCTGCCCAAATTCCTGCGGTGACGCGAGGCGGCCCTGCGCTAAAACCGAGTACGTAAATTCCTGACCCTTCGGTGCGGGTTCGCCGCCCGCCTTTCCCGCCGGGTTCACGGTGTTCTGTGTCTGAATGGCACTGACGATTTCGGGAACAGTGATGCCCAGCTTTGCCAATTGGTCGGGCTTCACCCACAGGCGCATCGCGTATTGCCCTGCGCCAAACACTTGAACGTTGCCGATTCCGGGCGCGCGCGTGATCGGATCGGTGATGTTGATGTACGCATAGTTCGCCAGAAAACTCGCATCGTATGTCCCATGCGGCGAGTACAGGGCCAGCAACATGAGCGGAGCGGTTACAGATTTTCGGACGGTAATTCCGTAGTTGTTGACATCGGCGGGGAGTTGCGAGGCAGCCTGCGTCTCGCGCGCCTGGGTAAGAATCAAATCCGTATTCGGGTCGGTTTTTACGTCAAAGTTCACGATCAGGGTCGTGTTCGAGTTGCCCGTGGCATTCAGCGAATACATGTAGTTCATGTTGTCCACGCCGCTCATCTGCTGTTCGATGGGCGTGGCAACCGCCTGCTCCAGCGTTTGGGCGTCCGCGCCGACGTAGGTGGCCAGGACTTGAATCTCCGGCGGAGCGATGTTGGGGAACTGCGCGATCGGCAGACTAAGGATCGTGATGGCTCCTACAATCACCAAGACGATGGAAATGACCATCGCGACGATTGGGCGGTTAATAAAAAATTTTGACATCGGATCACCTTCCCTGGCTTTCCCCGGCAAACGGCTTGGGGTTCACCTGCATGCCCGGACGCACCTTTTGCACGCCTTCGGCAACCACGCGGTCACCTCGTTTCAGTCCGTCTGTGACAATCCAATTGGTGCCGACACGGTCGCCGACTTGAACCGCGCGGATGCTTACTTTGTTCTCGCCGTCGATCGCCGCGACTTGATACCCGCCTTGAAGCTCCGAGACTGCGCGCTGAGGTACAAGCAGCGCGTCCTGCTGGATTCGGACGACCGCGCGAACTTTGCCGTACCCGCCGGGGCGCAGAATGTTTCCAGGATTGGGGAATAGTCCGGCGATTCGAATTGCCCCGGTGCCCTGATTAACTTGGCGGTCCGCAAAATAGATTGTCCCCTCATGGCCATAAGTGGAGCCGTCAGCCAAAATGAGTTCCAGACGCACACGCTTGTTCGCGGCCTCGCGCGTGGCGTCCGTCGGGAACCGCCTATTCCAATCGAGATATTCCCGCTCACTGACGGTGAAATAAACCTTGATGGGGTCGACTGTGGACACCGAGGTCACAGGCCCGCTGCTCGGATTGACTAAGGCGCCTACTTGAAGCTGAGCCTGTCCCGCAATGCCGTCAATGGGCGCAACGAGGCGGGTGAAATCGAGGTTAATCTTGGCCGTTTCCACGGCGGCCTCGGCGGTCTTGATCTGCGCTTCAGCCGTGGCCACGGTTGCTTTTGCCGCCATGTTGTTCTGGACAGCGTTGTCTAGATCCTGCTGGCTGGCGGCCTGCTCTTTCGCCAGGGGGGTGTAGCGGTTCACGTCAAGTTCGGTCCTACCTTGCACCGCGTGAGCATTGGCAAGCGCGGCCTTCGCCTGCGCCAACTGCCCTTCGGCTTGATCGAGCGCCGCTTGAAAGGGACGCGGGTCGATCTCAAAAAGCAGTTGCCCCTTCCTTACGAATGCGCCTTCCTGGTAGCCCTGCCTCTGCAGGTAGCCCGAGACCTGTGCCCTGACATCGGCATTGGTGAACCCGTCGAGTGTGCCAATCCACTCCCCAAATATTGGAACATCCTTCTGCTCAACCTGCACAACCTCAACGTCCGGCGAAGTGCCCGGTGGCGCCCCCGATACGTGCTTCGGGCGAGTCGCTCCAATAACAAGGCCGATGACCAAGCAAAACGCTCCACCTACCCAGAACTTATACTTCCAAAGTGCATTCATGGTCCCCTCCTACAGTGAGACCTTATTCTTATTCTCATCCTCGGAATCCAGATTTCTCGTTCCACCTTGCGCGGAATTGAATGTGTTGATGCTCTGCCTAACCAGGAGGGTACAACAATCCTTCCAAACTAATAAAGCGACCATCCGTGCCGCGCGTTTTCAAGCGGTCACAGGAGATAGCGCACTGTCACAGCATTGGTGTAGGCTGGGGATCTGAGCAGTCGCGCCCAGGATTACTCGGTGGTCCAAATAGGCCATTCCACAACCTCGCTGCGGAAGCTAAGTGATTGCCGCACCGCATCTTAGCTAAGGATAGTCATCGTTCGCAACGAGAATATCCGCCTGCCTGTCACCTGGTTGGGAGGCAAACGCACTACGGCCTACGAAATCCGGCGAACATGGGGACTAAAATCAACGGGTCAAGTGCGCCAAGTGTTTCGGTCCAATTGCATCAAAATTCAGTCCAATTCAGTCAAAACGGACCGTTTTTCAGGTGAATTTTAGTAAGTCAGACGAGTAAGGACAATTGAACCATCGCGATTTATGGAGCGGGCGACGGGATTCGAACCGACCTTCACGCTCTCCAAGCTATTGAATATACTGGCTTCCCTTCCCTTGTCCGCGTCCAACTGCGTCCAACTTCAGGGAATTTGAAACGTCCGCCATCGCCCGCTCTGTGATTCCACCTTGCAGATGAATGTAGTTGAGTGTTGTGCGGGCGTCGGTATGACGGAGCTGTTGTTTTGCGACTTCTGGCGAATAGCCTGCGTCCACGATGAAGGACGCAACAGAGTGCCGGAAAGCATGAAGACCGCATCGCGGAATATCGAGCGCGTCGGCTAGAGGCCCGTATTGCGGCTACTCTCGCGAATACGGGAAAGCAAGTACAGTCGCTCTTCACTCTGGCGCACGCACAGTTTGCCCTCACCAATTCCCTGTTGCAGTACGTTCTGACCTGCGTGGTGGAACCTCCCGAAGAGGTGCTGCCGGCGGCTCGCGCACGCGCGAAGGCAAGATACGCAAAGATTCTTCGCCTAGCCGGAGAGGAGGTGGCGACGCGAAACCAAGCCACTCTGGAACAGGTGTTGACACACAGCAAATAACAATGAGGAACCACGATCCGCTTCCGCCCGTGGCTGACCGCCTGGATCATCGGACCTGAGCTGACGGCGGAGCAGCGCGTCTGTTGTGGCCAAGAGGTTTTGACATTTGGTAGAGGCAAAACACCATGAACAGAACGAGGAGGAGGAAAGCGACCCGGAAGACGCGATTCCCGATGTAATTTGCGCCAAATAGAAAACCCAGCAAGAATCTCATGGTAGCCACCGCGCTAGCCCAAGGCCCAACTCAACACGGTTATGTGGGGTCTTTCGATCTGATTTTGAATTTCAGAAGTCGCTCAAGGCTGCCTGCTGCTTGCAACTGCGCCCAAGCCCATTCGAGCAGCACTTCTCCGACGTTCCCGAGTTTGCGGCGTTCCTTATCAGCGAACTCTTCCATTTCGCGGCGTAAGTCCTGACGGACGCGGAGACTGATTTGTGCCTTCCACTCACCCATGTTTCAATCTCCGGTCGCGGGTGAGCTTGTTCAATCGCTTCGCGCTTTGTCCGAGCAATCTAGTCGTACTGCCAGCCTCCTTCAACTGCACGAAACTCCATTCCAAGAGAATTGCGCACTGATTGCCGAGCGAACGTTTCTCCTGTTCTGCAAACGCAATCATTTTTGCCCGCAAGTCTCCCCGCATTCGGAGCGTCACCTCAATCTTCCATTCGCCCATCAGACGTTCGGCCTTTGGTAGTAATGTTTGAGAATTACGTCGTCGCCCGTGGACATATCCGAAAAATCCACGGTGTCCAAATTGACGCACGGACTGTAGGTGACGGAGAAGCACTTCCCATCGGTGAACCGTACGGTGAAAAAGAGGATGCCTTCCTCAATCAAGTGCGAAATCCAGTCCACTTTCTTGCCGTGAACCTCGCGGTATCGTTTCCTCAGTTTTTCGTGCTTCTTCCTAATTCGACTGTCGAGCCGTTTGTGTTCCGCTGCGCTGATCGGCTTTATCGGAACGCCGTCCACCATCACGGCTTTGGGCTTCTTCCTAGGCATGCGCGTCCCCCGGCACTGTGCTCTCCACACCCGGAGCGGATGGCGTCGGACCATTTAGTTTGCGGCTGGAGTGGACCCTTTCGGTTTTGTTAGGCGTTTTCTTCGGGCGCTTGCTCCGGGGGAGAAACTGCACCAACGGCGGTTTCCCTTCCAGTTTGCGCTCGCGTTCGACGCCGCGCATCAATTTACAGATTTCGTGGTTGGTTAGGGGTTCGTCGGAGAGCCAAACGTTGTATTCTTCCTCGAAGCGGGACTCATCGTCTTCTTCCAGCTTGCGCATTTCGAGCATGAATTGCAGGTTGATCCTGGAACGACGGCGTTCGAGGCCAGCCATGGACTTGTGGTAGGCCTCCATGAAGAGTTTGGGAGATTTCTTCAGACGCTGAACTCCCCGAACGGCTTCGTCAATGCCGTGGTTTACCAGATACAGTGCTTCATACAGATGTGCTTTCTCCATGACCAAATGTCCTTTCGGCGGCAAAGTGACCGCAAGTTCGGAGGTTAATTAGGCGCGTCGAGGCACACTTCCTCGATGCAGTCGAGAACCGACGTGCGTGGACAACCGGATTTAGTTGACAGGAGTTACGGTGGAGGATGCGCGACGCGCAGAGGGATGGAGCGTGCGACGGAAACCAAACAGAGATGGGCGGGTTGCACCCAAAAGGGGAACCCGTTACCTTTTGTGACAGCCATTGTTGCCTCTAACTCAGGCGACTTTGGTTAGGGGCGCATTCGTGTTCATTGCACGCGTGCGTCCCGCTCTCTCACTTAATCATCCACGCCGCCACAAGTCGCGAAGCATATGCACATAGCGCCGTGTGCATAGAATTATCACAAAGCGACCTATGCTTGTCAAGCCTCAAAACTGGCGGGTGAAACTCATTCGTCATAAGATAAAACTATGAGACGCGACCTGGTTTCCAAAGTCATGAGTGAGATGGGCAGAAAGGGCGGGAAGGCAGCAAAAGGCAAGGGCGTAAAGGCGCGCATGGCAGCTCTCACGCCCCAGGAGAGGGTAGAGCTTGCCAGGAAAGCAGCACGCGCACGATGGGCAAAGGACAAGAAGAAAGGCAAGCGCTCCGCCAAAACATAGGCGAAAGAAGGGTATGTAATCATCACATGGCTAAGGACGTGATCCATATCTCCGAGGCGGAAGCGGCGAGCGACTTTGCTGCGCTGATGGCACGCGTGCGTGCGGGCGCGAAGGTCATCATCGAGAATGGCGCGCGGCCCGTGGCGGTCCTTCATGCCGCCGAGCCGGTGCGCCGCACCATCTCCGAGTGCATCGAGTTAGCCAAAGCGCACGAAGAAGAAACCGGCAAGGCCCCGCTCCTTGATTCAGAGTTCGCGGAAGACGTGGAAGAAATCCTCTGCCACCGTAAGCCGTGGAACCCGCCAGCGTGGGAATAATCTTCGACTCAAGCATCATTATCGCTGCTGAACATAGAGGCCATACGGTTCGGAAAATCCTAGAACAAGTGAAGGCGGTTCAGGGCGAGATGCTTGGCGCGATGGCGGAAGGGTCCGAAGGACTGCCCGATTGCCGAGCGAGAGTTTGTCGCGGGAAACCTGCTATGACGAGCGGCCCCGTCGCGTGCGATGACGTTCCAAGAGCTGTTGCTCCAGGGCCTCAGTGATAAAGAAGCCGCTCGCCTTCAGTCGTTGGAGAACCTGTTGGAAATCACTCACGAATCCCATCCTGTCGGCACGTTCCAGGACGCCCAGCGTTCCCGAGAGCGGGAGATTCCGGCTCAGGGCAATAGTCCGTCCAACTTGTTCATCGATCAAAAGCACATCTGCGTGTAGTGCTTCCGCTAGCAGAATCGCTTCCCGTTCGCCCCGGTGCAACGTGACTGGAAAGGTGGTTTTCTGAGTTTCCTGCGCCGTCCGAACCTCGAACCAAGCAGGAAGTGCCAACACGCGGCGGCGCACAGTTTCCGGCGTTTTCGCATCCGTTAATTCCTCGCGCACTGCAACGGGGACAAAGACCTTCTCAAAAAGTTGTCCGAGGAGATGTTCTTGTTCGATGGCGATCAAATACCGAAGTGGCGTAGTGTTGGAGACAGCTTTCATCCCGCGAGTATGTTAACGCGGGTTGCGACGCGACGCTGCTTCGAATAATGCTGCTTCCCGGTCTAGGTCCGCTTTGTCGATCACAGCTAGGGGAACATGGTGTAGGCCGAGAAAATCTTCCGTCTCGACGCGAGAAAGTCCGAGCATTTCCGAAACCTGGTAGAGGGTCAGAGTTTGCTCCCGGTAGCCTTCCAGAGCGACCGCCTCTAATGCGCGGCGCGACACGTCCCCACCAGCGGCAGAAAGCCGCTTAGCAATGTCGTCGGGGATGTGCAGCGTAACTTCCATGTCC
>Ga0137418_10006022_pt1 | contig 11150 bp, 2 predicted proteins | sample CZODoug3_1_2_16f_FD_122242 | JGI IMG/M metagenome (GOLD analysis project Ga0137418, IMG submission 122242) | Vadose zone soil fungal communities from Angelo Coast Range Reserve, California, USA - CZODoug3_1_2_16fungal (Hybrid Assembly) | ecosystem: Environmental > Terrestrial > Soil > Vadose... | reverse complement strand
CGAATCCGGAGAGCCCAGACAAAGAGAACCAACTCTTGTATTTCCTGAGGACGAAGCACTTGGTGCGCTCTCCTCCGCGGCTTCAAAACCCGAAATTCGCCTGCAGCCAATGGAGGGACAAGACGAGGCCAACTACCCGGAAAGCCCAGAACTGGAAGGAAGCCTCCGGACCCCATGGAAATGGGAACGACTCATCGTCGAAGGAGCGGTAATCGGCGGTAGGGATCGATGGCTGCGCCGGCTGGATGGCTTGGACGCGCAGTTCAAATTAGAGCGTGAAGCCTGCGCAAAGGATGATCCCGACTCACCGCGTCTCCGGGGGCTTGAACATAGTCTCCAGAACCTTCGACATTTGCGGGCCTTTGCTCTCCCGATCGTCGAACAGCTTGCTGGGCTGCCGCCCACAGCAAGTTGGGGAGAATGGATCTCGCGTTTAGAAAGTATCGTTCCCCTGGTTCTTCGACAGCCGGAGCGTGTCTTGGCCGTGCTGGCGGACCTGAAGCCGATGGCGCCAGTCCAAACGGTGTCCTTGGAAGAAGTCCAGACGGTCCTTCGCTTCTGGTTAGCTAACGTGCAGGAGGAAACGCCGACCTATCGCTACGGCCGAGTGTTCGTGGGCACTCCTGACCACGCGCGCGGTCGCGCTTTTGAAGTTGTGTTTGTGCCGGGCCTGGCGGAGCGCATCTTTCCTCAGAAACTACGAGAAGATCCCCTGCTCTTAGACAGCCTTCGCAGGAAGATATCGCCGGAGCTGTGGGTCTTGGCAGACCGAAGCCAGCAAGAACGGTTGCTTTTACAAATTGCTGTTGGCGCGGCTCGCAAGAAGCTCTATCTCTCCTATCCGCGACTAGAGATTGCGGAAGCTCGGCCACGGGTTCCGTCCTTTTATGCGCTTGACGTGATACGTTCAATGACCGGGCGCGTGCCTGACTATGAAGTGCTGGCACGCGACGCTGAACGAATTGGTGACAGTCGGCTGGCTTGGCCGGCACCGCGTGATCCAGCTAAGGCAGTTGACGATTCGGAATATGATCTTGCGGTCTTGTGGCCGCTTCTGACCCAGCCTGGCGTTGAAAGAAAGGGCCGTCTAGCCTATGTGATGCAGTTGAATGAGCACTTAGCCCGCTCTCTGCGAAGCCGTTGGGCGCGATGGAAGCCAAAGTGGTCTCGATACGATGGTCTCTGCAGTAAGAGCGATCCGGTCGCCGAGATTCTCCGGGAGTATCAACCCACTTCCCGACCCTATTCCGTTTCCGCTCTCCAAAAGTTTGCAGTTTGTCCCTATCAATTCTTGCTATCTAGCTTTTACCGTCTCGAGCCCAGAGAAGAACCGGCCCCGATAGAGCAGCTGGACCCGTTGACTCGCGGAGAGATGTTTCATCGAATCCAGACAATGCTGTTCCGCGAGCTCCAGAAGTCCAGCGGCCTGCCACTGACGGGCGCAAAGTTGCCAAGAGTTCTAAAACTACTCGACCAAACAATCGACGATGTCTCGAAGGAGTATCGGGAGGAACTTGCACCGGCAATTGAGCGAGTCTGGCGCGACGCCATCGAAAATATGCGTGGGGACCTTCGCATTTGGCTAGAAAAGGTAGCCGAAACCAGTGGTTGGATACCGGTTCACTTTGAGTTCGGCTTTGGCTTCAAAGCGCGCGAGGCGCAAGACGCCGCAAGTTTGTCTGAAGCAGTCACAATTTCTAGCGGTGAAAAACTGCATGGCTTTGTTGATCTTATTGAACGGAGTGACGACGGCCAGCACCTGCGAATCACCGACCACAAGACTGGCAAGAACTATACTAGCAGCGACCTCGTCGTTGGGAAGGGCGAGGTCCTGCAACCGGTGCTGTACGGACTGGCAGTTGAAGCAGCCCTAAAGCAACCGGTCGTGGAGGGTCGGCTCTACTTTTGTACCGTCGCTGGTGGATTCAGTCAGCGAGTCGTCTCCTTGAACAAGACTGCCCGCGAAAGCGGTGCTAACGTGCTTCGGACGATTCACACAGCGATTGAGAGTGGGTTCCTTGTTCCTGCGCCACGTGAAGATGCGTGCTCCCGATGCGATTATCAAGAAATCTGCGGACCATACGAAGAGATAAGAATTGCTCTAAAAGATCAAGGCCCGCTGGTTCAACTTAAGACCGTGAGGGAACTAACCTGATGCCTATGCTCGACCAGTATGAACGCGATCAGATCCGGAATGATCTCGATTGCAACATAGTAGTGGAAGCTGCGGCCGGCACCGGAAAGACCAGTGAACTCGTGCAACGCATCGTCGCCGTGCTGGCTGCTGGCAGAACTTCCGTTGATCAGATCATCGCCGTGACATTCACAGAGAAGGCCGCTGGAGAATTAAAGCTCCGTCTCCGGTCGGAGTTGGAAAAAGCGCGGGGCCGGTCCAGGGATTCGAAGAAGCGCCGTCATCTCGAGGACGCACTCGCCCATTTAGAAGAAGCACGTCTAAGCACGATTCATGCATTTTGTGCAGACCTGCTTCGGGAGAGGCCGGTCGAAGCACAGATTGATCCCCAATTTGAGGTCATGACAGATGTCCAGAGCCAAAGCCTTTATCGACAGGCGTTCCATCTTTGGTTGCAGCGAAAGCTAGAGGATCTGCCAGAGGGCATCCGCCGATTCCTACGCCGCCGCTCACGTGAGTCAGCAACAGAGTCGCTGCTTAAGGCTGGGTGGGGGTTGACAGACTGGCGTGATTTCCCTACGCGCTGGCGTCGGGAAGCATTCGTCCGAGAAAGCGAAATCGATCGTCTCGTAGAACACATGCATGCCTTTGCTGATCTGACGAGGAATCCGGGGAATTCCTCAAACATGCTCTTCGTGGAGACGGCGCCTGCAAGGTCTTTTAGCGACGAAATAAAGACTGTAGCAGCTACTCGATCAAGGGACTACGACGGGCTTGAAGCGATGTTCGTCTCTCTCGGAAAAGATCGCGAATACGATCAATTTCGAAAGCCTCATAAGGGATATGCCCAGTATAAAGAGAAGGTCAAAGGCGAGGATGTCTTGGCGGTACACGCCAGACTGTTGGCATCGATCCAAACGTTTATCCAAGACGCCAACGGTGATCTAGCTCCTCTACTGCAAGCAGAACTGTCTGAAAGTGTTTCGGAGTACCAGGCCCTAAAGCAGCGTTCTGGCCAGCTCGACTTCTTAGACCTGCTCATTCGGATGCGCGACTTGCTCATCGGCTCCGCTAACGCCCGCAGGGACTTCCAGCATCGGTACACACATATTTTCGTGGACGAATTCCAAGACACCGATCCGTTGCAAGCTGAAATCCTTGTCTTGCTTTCCGCCGATGACACCGATGTCTGTGATTGGCGAAAAGTCAGACCGATCCTGGGCAAGTTGTTCATTGTCGGAGATCCCAAGCAAGCCATCTATCGCTTCCGCCGGGCGGATGTCGGCACCTATGAAGAAGTCAAGAAACTGCTTCTGGATCGAGGTGCAAAATTCCTTGAACTTACGACGAGCTTTCGCTCTCTGCCATCGATCCAATGCGTTGTGAACGAGTCGTTTTCTACCGAGATGGATGGCAACCGCGAGAGCCTTCAGGCTCAATACGTTCCCCTTTCTCCTTTTCGGTCCGATTACACCAAGCAGCCCGCGGTCGTGTCCCTTCCTGTTCCACGCCCGTATGGGGTGCGAAGGTTCTCGATGCAAGGGGTGGAATCGTCTTTGCCGGACGCGATCGCTGCTTTTGTGGATTGGCTAGTCCATGAGAGTGGCTGGACCGTAGCAGAGAAGGGGAACTCCGACAACCGTGTTCCGATCTCCGCGAGTCATGTCTGTCTATTATTTCGCCGTTTCTACAGCTTCGATGAGGACATGGTGCGCCCATATATCCGAGCCCTCGAGGCCCGTGACCTTCCGCATCTCCTCGTCGGCGGCAGATCCTTTCACCACCGTGAGGAGGTGCAAACAGTTCGGGCAGCACTTGCGGCAATTGAATGGCCGGATGATGAACTCTCCGTCTTTGCTTCCCTCAAGGGTTCGCTCTTTTCGATTCCAGACGATGTTCTGCTTGAATACAGACACCGCTACAGCAGATTTCATCCGTTCCGCACACCGACCGAGTCTCCTTCGGACGGTCTGCTCACCGTCGCAGAAGCTCTCCGCATCCTTCGTGAGCTACACCGCAACCGGAACTATCGCCCGGTGGCCGAGACAATCGAACTGCTGCTACAAAATACCCGTGCGCATTTAGCATTTGCGTTACGCCCGTCAGGCGAGCAGGTACTCGCCAATGTGCTTCACATCTGTGAACTCGCGCGCAAGTACGAGGCTTCAGGAGGTCTGTCTTTTCGAGGATTCGTCGAAGCCTTGCAACAGGGCGCCGATACAGCCGAGACAGGCGAAGCCCCCATATTTGAGGAGGGCGGTGAAGGCATCCGAATCATGTCGGTTCACAAAGCCAAGGGACTAGAGTTCCCCGTGGTCATTCTCGCCGACGCCACAGCAAAGATTTCATCGTCGTATCCAAGTCGGCACATCGATGCACCGAGGCGCATGTGCGCCATTCCCCTTGTTGGCTGCGAGCCCAAGGAGCTCCAAGAGAACGCCGCACTGGAATTGGCACGCGATCGCTCCGAAGGAGTACGCGTGGCCTACGTAGCTGCAACACGGGCGCGTGACCTCCTGGTTATCCCGACCATAGGAGATCATCCGTTCGGCAATTGGGACTCGATAGAGAACTGGTGGCTGAGACCCTTATACAAAGCGATTTACCCGCCGGAGGAACAGTACCGCAAACCCGAGGAGACCTGTGCTTGCCCTAAGTTCGGAACGGACAGCGTGTTGACTCGACCCAACAATGCCTTCGCGGACGACGACAACGTCTGCCCCGGACGCTACAGTTTCACATCAAATGCCACGGGCTACGACGTGACGTGGTGGGACCCGAAGATGCTGAAGCTGGGCGTTCGCCAATCGTTCGGCATTCGCCAGGAAGAACTACTCGCAGGAGCTGATCCAGAGACGCTTAAGAGCGACCTCGAGGCTTACCAACATTGGCGCCGACAGGTAGCCAACGTTCTCGATCACGGGGCAAAGCCAAGTCAAATCGTTCGCACCGCAACCAACCAAGCTCGTAAAGAATCTGGTGACGGGTTTCCAAACGTAACCTTGGTGGAGCTTCCACGAAATAAGGAACGCCCAGTTGGAGCCCGATTCGGGGCGCTTGTTCACGCCACCCTGTCAACGGTGGATCTCGATGCATCGCTTGAGTCGGCGAAAAGCGCTGCTGCTCTCCAAGGCAGAATCCTTGGGACATCCGCGGAAGAAGTCGAAGCAGCATCGGTTGCTGTCCAAGCAGCGCTTGCTCATCCCCTTCTTCAGCGGGCAAGACGGGCGTGGATTTGCGCGCAATGTCGCCGTGAGACTCCAGTCACACTGACTCTCGAGGACGGGACTCTCGTTGAAGGCATCATCGATATCGCCTTTCTCGAGGATGACTCTTGGACCGTGATTGACTTCAAGACGGACCGAGAACTCGAAAAGGAGTTGGAACATTACAAGAGGCAAGTTGGGATTTACGCCACTGCGATTTCACGTGCCACTGGTAAGTTAGCTTTGGCTGTTTTGATCTCCGTCTGAACTCGGTCCTTGTTCGAGGCTTCACCACGATGGCACTTCGAATAGATTTTGCCGCGCGGTCGTCCTGGTCATCTGGTCGTCCTCCAGATTTATGGTGATCCGTACCGCCGCCGTGACTGGATTTGCCAACCATAAGTCCGACGGCTCCGCGATCGCCTTGGCAAAATCGGTAGATCAATGGTTCCAAGGGAACACATCAGCCTTCACGGCAGCGTAATTAATATCGAGTGATGGACCCAGCAAGAGAATTGCAGCAAGGCGGCGAATTGTGTCCTGGACATGCCGCACTTCTTCTTTGGTGAGGGCACGACCTAGCAACTTTTCTTCCCGATATGATAACCATTTTTTCATCACCTGATAGCTGCCGATTGTGTAGTCCCACACTTTCTCGGGCACGTTCGACCAATAGGCCACGTCGTTAAGATAGATGTCGAACGTCTTCGGGCCCAAGAGCGCGAGCGCCCGGTCTGGGGACAGTCCGAGTGCTTTGGCACCCGAAAAAATAGAGTCCTGTTCAATCTTGCTAAAGTTGCGGACGCTCAGCTTACCCTGTCCAGGCATATTGACACCGCCTTTTCCGGCATGTCCCCATCCCGCGGTCACTGCCATTTCACTTTCCTTGAGGGACCCACCGCCCTCCCGGCTGGGCACTGCCAGAAGCTTAAGCTCTGAACGCAAATCTCCAATTGTGACGCCCTTAATCGATGATTCGGTATCTAGGAGTGACGCTATCCGTTGCCCTAATTCGGCCGAGTCCAGAAGCAATTTCCGTGAATTGGGGAGAGGCACTCTGGCCCAGTCTTGACCTATTCCGCTCAAGTTCTCGCTGAGATAAGCATGTGAATAACCAATGGCGAGAACATGCATCCATAGAGGACTCGTTGCCCCTTCGGTTACGGTCGTCTGCTTAATGCCGATCTTTGCTAGATAAGATCGTGCCGACGAAGAATAATTGTCTCTCGGCGGCTGCCGATGTTCATGGGGCGTGGCCAGCTTCAATTGCTCATGGTTAGATGTCGGCACGTGTAAAGTATCTTCAGTCAGCTTTGCGGGGATGAAGTACGCATCTGTGTGGAGCGCATGCTGATCAGCTAAGTGAGTGCTGTAATACAGAGCTGCACCGGCTGCCTGTTTTGGAGAATGCCGGCGTACCAAGATGAACCAATTAGGGAACTCAGATTGAGTCAAGAGTTCCGGTCTCACACGATTCCAGAGATTCCCTCTCCTCTCGACGTAGGCCCACCGCAGGTCGAATGGTTTGAAGACGAAGCGACGCAGATTTTCGTCACGAAATCCGCTCTCGCGCAGCAGTCGTTTGCGCGTTGCCGGGGCATCGAAGGACGCGGCATTTGTGATAAGCCCAGGGTGAAGCCCGTCTAACTCTTCATTAGACACAGCGACATCGTAGTAAGCCTTCATGCGGCGCATGAGCTCTGCTTTCGATATATCGTGTAGGGCTTCTTTTCTATTTTCGTTAAGGCCCAACATCGGAGCCTTCTCGCAGAGGGCCTCCAGAGACGGCCAATCATAGTAGGTCCGCCCCACTTGTGCAGGGCGGAGTGAAAATTGGTTGGCGTTTGTGGGCTGAACGCGTTCATATTGCGAATCGAAGTTCTCGACTGCAAGGCTAGCCAATAGGTCAGCACGCCTCTTGCTTGCTTTTGCAGCACTTAGGTCGTCGCGGAACAGGACGACAGGCTGACCATGGCTCGCTCGATTCTTGACCCAGAGTGAAAGTACAATCCCTTGTTGAATTCCCACTGAAAATCCCGGAATAGCAAAAACGGTCTCGCTTACTCTCCCGTCTGGTGCATATTCCGAAATCTTTCGATTGCCATGCATGTTTTCTATCCACAATTTATCGAAGGAATTGAGGAGATGTTCACGAACGACAACGTATGAGGGATCGCTGACCCAGGAATGATTAGAAATGAAGGAAACTATCCCGCGACCTGTTACTTCAGCAATTCGACGTTCTGCGACACGGAAAAAACGTACGTAAAGATCATCCAAGTAATTCTTCGTGATGCCCCATTCTCTTAGTCCTGCTTTGTACGGGTTGAGTAATCCTTCCTCTTCTGCAGGACTAACCCCAGCGAAGCCGTTATAGGGAGGATTTCCAAGCACAACAAGAATCGGGGTCTCACGCTTGACCTTTTCTGCTGCGTCGCGCTCTTCCTCCAACTCGGGAAATATTAGGTGTTGTTTCGGACCTCTCGGCGGCTCCCAGCCTGTCAGTGCGTTTGTCAAGAACACACCCACGCGCTCGTCTTTTCCTTCAGAGAGGGGAACCCCGAGCTGGTCAAGCAATAGGCCAATTTGAAGATGTGAAACGACAAATGGTGCGGGCAAAATCTCGAACCCAAAAACCCGGTTCATGGCGGCATCTTTCAGGTCGCTGGCTATGAGAGCATCTTCGCCCCGTGCTTTTAAGATTGCATGGACCCTTCGCAGGACCTCAACGAGGTAGGAACCAGTTCCGCAGCATGGATCTAGAACATAGACGTTCGGATCTGCAATACCGTCCGGCAAGCCCAGTTCCTCTCGAAGAACTGTGTCGACGCGTGCCACCATGTATTCCACGATTTCCGGTGGTGTGTACCAGACGCCCAGTTGTTTGCGCAGTTCGGGGTCAAATTCTTCTAGAAAGGGCTCATAAAAGTATTGCACTGCCTGGGATTCCCGAAATTTGGTAAAGAACTGCGCTCGATCTACGCGATTCAGGACTGTCGCTGCCCAGTCGAGGACCTCGGCCAGGTTCAAATCCTCGAGTTGCCCTGGATCGGCAACTTCATGGAAGAGCTTGCGTATAACTGGGACTCGTAGAAGACGCGCTGTGGCGCTCCAATCGAAACGTTCTAGCGCCAGCACTGGACGTTTGCGTGCCCAAATGACCCATGCCGAGAACACGCCATAGAAGAGTGTTTGAACTAGGCTAGAGTGGAAGAAGTGCTCTCCTTTTTTGCCCTCAAACTTTAGACCAAGTGCCTCCTCAAGAGCACTGCGAATAGCGGTAAGCGCATCGAGCTCAATGCCTTCGATGCGAGCAAGTGCGTCCCGCGCATAGGAAGCAAGAAAGAAGGCAACATCTTCCGGCGCGGCAATCGGGGCTGCGTGAAGCATCACGCGTTTTAAGTATTCGGCAAACCGAACGCCATGCACTTCGTCCGTTTTACGCGGATGCGCGGCGGCTCTCCAGAAGCCATCGTGGGTGTCGGCCAGTAAATATTGCTCGAGGACAGTCGGATTCCCGTCTAGATCATGCCCAACTAAAATGAACTGGCGCAGATTCGTCACGAGCACCTGACGATAACGCGAAAGATACCGCGTCACTTGCTCACCGAGCGCCACGCGCGTCGCGTCTCCGCTCGCAGATTTCACTTCGATGGCACCACGTGAGGGGAGTTGCCCTTCCCTGGGATCGTGGACCGACGCCTTGTCAAATTGTTCCGTTGTGAAGAGGCCGCCGTCGGGTAGGCCTGCTCCCTGATTCTTGATGTGAATGATGCACCGGACGCGCGGTTTAAGCGTCTTCCCGATTTCGTTGAAGAGGGTTTCGAGAGACCCGTAGTAAGGTGTCTCGTCGACCGCCGCTCGCGACGAGTGAATCTCGTAGACGTCGTGCAGATACTTTTCGAGTGGAGTCATGAGGTGTGTTGCCGTCTGAGTGGCACAGGGGCGACACGAACTTGTTATCACAGAGTCGCTCCGGTATCAATTACAGCCGGACGTTTCTTTTTCATTTCCGCGGGGGCCGTAAGGGAAGAGTGGCTGTGAGGCGCAGTCGATAGCCTTCGAGTTCACCTTTTGGCGGGCGTTGCAGAGGCTGGCTCAAAAACGATCACTAGAATTGGAGCGCGATCCCGAGGCGTGTTCGTTTCTTGTATGTGCCGTTAGCCAAACCCCGAAAGCCTTTGTTCGAGACCCTCGGTAGCGAAGCGAGGAACGCATTCGGCGTGCCGCGCTTGACTGCACGATATCTTCGTGATGAAGTTACCTGTCCTACCTTATTACGGAGCGGCCCGTCAGTTTGTTGTTGCCTGCGAATTATGGTTTGATTCCGAACCGGGATGGTGTGGGTTCGTGCCTGCGAAGCATATTCCATGCGGACCGTTTGAGACCAAGAGCGAAGAAGACGCTCTAAATTACCTTGCGCCACGACTCGATGCCCCCTGGGTTCTCCTTAGTAATCTGCAGCATTCGGCAAGGCCAACTCGTACGCCAGATGACATTGATTTGCTCGCGGTTGGGCCAACAGGGGTACACGTTATTGAGATCAAGCACTGGGACCAGTCGTTTCTAAAGCAGAACTCCTCTGTCGTAGCCGATCAGGCGCAGAAGCTCAATGCAAAAGCGCGACGCGTAAAGTCTCATCTCGCGGTCGATTTCTTTGTTGCCGGGAAAATGCTCATTACCGCCGGTGACATCAAGGTTGCCCAAAGAGATCCTGTCGAGGGGATTCGGTTCTACTCGCTGAAGGATTGGAAGGATCTGCTCGATTTGGAAAAGCCGCCACTGCTCGATCGCTCCCGGATCGAGAGGATATGCATGCAGCTAAATCCCCGAACGGCCGTTGCGATGTCCCATGATTTACGAACGTTTGCGTCGTACACCAATCTGGAACTCGTAAGCGCGAGGGAGGATCGGTTTCATAGGATCTACAAAGGCATACATCTCACCAGTCGAGACAAGGTGGTTCTTCATCGCTACGACCTGTCCGCGTATGAAGGCAAGAATCCGATGGAGATCGCAAAACGCGAGTTCGAGGCGATTCGCCGTTTGCAAAAGTTGCCTTGCGTACCCTCGATTCAGGACTCCTTTCAGCCAACTCCGGAATTCCCTGGAGAGATTTATTTTTTTTCAATACTTGATCCTTCGGCACCTACCATTGAACAGAGGGCCAGCGACGTCGGTTGGACTGGGCGGGAGCGAATCGATTTTGCCGTTGAATGCGCCCGCGGATTGGATCAAATTCACCATTCGCAAGAGGAGTTTTCTGCGGCTCTCCTGCACAGGAATCTGCATCCAGGCTGCATTCGCGTGAAATCAACAGGCGTTCCTCTCTTCTCTGATCTTCAACTCGCCCAGATTCCGGGCACCGAAACAGTCTCCACAGGATGGAAAGTAAAAGATGAGGTTAGGCCGTTTATTGCGCCGGAAATAATTCAGTCTGGCTTGGGCGCAGCCACTGTGCGATCAGACGTTTACGCACTCTGTGCAAGCCTCAAGACGATATTTGTAGGGCTGGGGGATGCTGAAAGCCGAACTGCTCTGCGGCAAATAGAGCGTGGCCTTACAGAAAATCCGACGACTCGTACCGAACTAAGCGTCTTGATTGAGAGCTTTGTCGAAATTTACGAGCCTACCGCAACTGTGCCAGAGCCACGCCTCAAGGCGCGTTACTGGGATGAGGATACTGTCGTTGAATTTCATCAAAAGAAATATCGAGTGCTTTCTCGGCTCGGCTCGGGGGGCGTTGGGAGCACATTCAAGGTCATTCATATTGATGAGACGACGGGCGAAGAGTTTGGCACTTACGTCGG
>Ga0137418_10006021_pt1 | contig 11152 bp, 9 predicted proteins | sample CZODoug3_1_2_16f_FD_122242 | JGI IMG/M metagenome (GOLD analysis project Ga0137418, IMG submission 122242) | Vadose zone soil fungal communities from Angelo Coast Range Reserve, California, USA - CZODoug3_1_2_16fungal (Hybrid Assembly) | ecosystem: Environmental > Terrestrial > Soil > Vadose... | reverse complement strand
TGATCAAACTGTGGCAGGGTTCACGCAGACGGCTAGTGCTAGAGGAACGTGGACCGTTGCTGGAAACGGGGACGTTGTTTTCTCAAGAGAATTCATCAAACCATCTGGGCAGCCACTCACAAGTGGTGAAACAGCCAAAGCTATGGATCCACGAGGAAGCTGGTTGCTACAGATAGCAGTTGCTGCCGATCAGGAACTTACCTATCACAAGAAGCTACTTCCGTGGTAGTAATCTATTGCCGCAGGCTGATGTTAACAGGCCATGGCACGTTTTGACCGCTGGTCATTGAGTGCTATGGCGATATTACGTCAGCTATCCCTTGGCTCAGCACCTTAGACTCCCTCGGCTTCTCGTTTCCGAGCCAACGCTCGAAGCCCCAGAAAGCCAAAAAAGTAACTCACCGCTTGAGATATCGCCAAAGCACCCATTTCCCGATAATATCCAGTGAACAAGCCCGCGACCGGCAGTATCAGCAGGAAGATGGAGACTACTCGCAGGGCGTTGGGACTCATTAGGCCGCCTCGGTTTTTCCGACCCGTAATCAGACGAAAGCACTTCTCAAGTACCCAGAGACAGCCGACGATCAGGACAAGCCCGATGATGACCGCTAACACCGGCGCCTGCTTGTTTGGCACGATCAACAACGATAGGGAAGCAGCTCCGCAAAGCAGCGTGAAGAGCCCAAGGAGCAAGCCCACAGGGATCTGGACCCACCGAGGGAGTTCCTTCTCTTGAGGTTCAAGCGATGGAAGGTCATTTGTCTTGCTCCTTCGAATGACGCGTCCGATGGTCGAATCCTCATCGTCGAGAAGCTCCTGCGCCTCCGTGAACGCAGGCACAGAACGGTTGAGCGTGTTCGCCGAACGAAGCAGCGTCGCCATCTTCTCCTCGAAATCGCCTTCGGCCCATGGGCTGGGTTTAACGACGATACGGCCAGACCTGTAGTGCTGGGAACCAAAGAGGCGGTTCTTGTCAGAATCGTGGAGTGAGGAGTCCGTCTCTTTGTAGGCAGCGTAGTTGAGGCCCTCGACGACGATCAGCCGCGCTTCTTCCAGAGTCATGTGGCAATGATAATTGATGTAACCAGGCGATTACACTCAGAACGCAAGCGGGCACGCCCCGGCCTACCCCTAAGCCCAGGTGTGGCAGTTTTGCCGTCCTCTCCTTCCACCCCTTGCACGGCTTGCCACGCCTTCCGCCGCTCCATATACTCTTGGAGGTTTGCCCGCATTCAGTGAGCGGCGTCATATTTGCAGGCAACCCGCTCTAATATTTGGAGATTGAATCATGACAGTCGCAGGCATTGAGAAGGAAACAAATCCATACGAGGCTATGGCGGCGCGGTTCGACACTGCTGCGCATAAGTTGAATCTGGACGAAGGTTTGTGGAAGGTTCTGCGCACACCGAATCGCGAGCTGATTGTTCACTTTCCGGTAGGTATGGACGACGGCCATCTCGAGGTTTTTACCGGCTTCCGCGTACAACACTCGATTGCTCGCGGCCCCGGCAAAGGCGGTATTCGCTATGCGCCCGATGTTTCCCTTGATGAGGTACGAGCGCTGGCCAGTTGGATGACCTGGAAATGCGCGGTAGTCGACATTCCGTTCGGCGGAGCCAAAGGCGGGGTCATCTGCAACCCGCACAAGATGTCGATGGGCGAACTGGAACGCATGACGCGGCGCTACACTTCGGAAATTATTGAATTTATCGGTCCCGAAAAGGATGTTCCTGCGCCCGACGTAAATACGAACGAACAAACCATGGCCTGGATCATGGATACGTATTCCATGCACATGCGCCAGACCGTGACTGCGGTGGTCACTGGAAAGCCGATCAACATCGGCGGCTCGCGCGGACGCCGCGAGGCTACCGGTCGCGGCGTGATGCTGGTTTGCCGGGAAGCGGTGAAAAAGCTGGGGATGAGTCCGGAATCGACGCGAGTGATCGTGCAGGGCTTTGGCAACGTGGGCTCGCATGCCGCTCAGCTCATGCACAAGTCGGGATACAAGATCACCGGCATCGTGGAATACGACGGAGGATTGCACAACAAGAACGGAATCGACATCAACGGGCTGATTGAATTCCGTTCGAAGAACGGGACGATTCACGGGTTCCCGGGAGCGGAGAAAGCTGCCTCGGCGGACTTGCTCACGACCGAATGCGAGATTCTGATTCCTGCCGCCACGGAAAATCAGATCACCAGCCTGAATGCGGACCGGATCAAGTGCAAGATTCTGGCCGAGGGAGCCAATGGGCCCACGACCGCGGTAGCCGATGAGATTCTTGCCGGAAAGGGAATCTTCGTCATTCCCGACATCCTGGCCAATGCCGGCGGCGTGACTACCTCCTACTTTGAATGGGTGCAGGACCGGCAGGGATATTTCTGGAAGGAATCTGTCGTCAACGAGCACCTGGAAGACATTATGGTTACGTCGTTCAACGACGTAGTCCGCTACGCTGAGACGCACAAAGTCAACAACCGCATCGCGGCTTACATGCTGGCGATTGATCGCGTGGCCTACACCATCAAACAGCGTGGCATCTACGCCTAGGTGGACACTGTACAGTCGCCCACCTTAAGTTGCGATGCTGTGTCTTACGAATGCCGCGAACTGGCGGATATCGTCTTCTGTCGTGTCGAAGGAGCACATCCAGCGCACCACGCTGGCGTCCTCGCTCCAGACATAGAAAAAATAGCGCTCCTGGATCTTGGGAATAGCGTGTTTTGGAAGCTGCACGAAGACTCCGTTGCCCTCGACCGGGTAGACGATTTTCGCTTGCGGAATCCGGCGAATCTCCTCTTCCAGGAGCCGAGCCATTCTGTTCGCGTTCTGAGCGCTTCGGAGCCAGAGGTTGTCGGTGAGGATGGTTTCGAGTTGCACGGAAATGAAACGCATCTTGGAGGCTAGCTGCATGCCTTGCTTGCGCCAGTAGAGAAAGTCCTGGCTTAATTCTTTCCGGAAAAAGACCACTGCCTCAGCACCCATGAGGCCGTTTTTTGTGCCCCCGAAGGAGAGGACATCGACGCCTAGGTCGCCGGTAGCCTGGCGCAGCGTGAGGCACTGGCTGGCTGCGGCGTTGGCGATGCGGGCTCCGTCCACATGGAGGAACAGGTTGCGGGAGTGCGCGAAGTCGGCCAGTGCGCGGATTTCTTCAGGCTTGTACACCGTGCCCATCTCGGTGGCTTGCGTGATCGAGATCACGCGCGGCTGCACGTGGTGCTGGTCGCCGATACCGTGGTAGTGGCGGGCAACGGCATCGACGGTGAGCTTGCCGTCCGGGGCGGCAATGGGGATGAGTTTGCAACCTGTGAACTTTTCCGGGGCGCCGCACTCGTCGGTGTAGATGTGAGAGGCTTCGGCGCAGAGCACGGCCTGGAACGAGCGCGTTGCGGATTGCAAGCTTAAGACATTGGCGGCGGTGCCGTTGAACACGAAGTAGACTTCGACATCACCGAAGTGCTCGCGGAATTTGGCACGGGCGCGCCCGGTATAGAGGTCGTCGCCGTAGCCGACGGTGTGGCCGGTGTTGGCAGCAGCCAGGGCTTCTAGCACTTCGGGATGCACACCGGCATTGTTATCGCTGGCGAAACTGCGGATAGGCTTCTGAGCTTGCGTCGAGGACATTTTACGAAAACTTAGCCTGGACTTCGGGAAGCATGAGGTACCCGATGATGGCGATGTCGACCACCGGACGGAGGAGGCCTAGCGGATGCGGGTGGAATAACGACCGGATCGAGAACAGCAGACTCAGCGCAGCAAGGGCGATTGCGAGAATGCGCCCCCAGCTCTTCATGAGCCAGACGCCCACGCCGGCGACGGCGGTGAGGACCGAGAGTCCAGCAACGGCGATTCCGAGGAACGCGCCGAGACCTGCAAGGAAGCTTGGCAAAGCCGTCCCGGCTGAGAGCGCATGCATCGCCCTACCGGCCAAGCCGCCGATGAGCGCGATGCCGAGGCCAAAGATAATTCCGAGGGCGCTGCGGAGCCAAAACCAGACCGCGATGAGCGTGACGCCAAGTGGACGCATAGGTAAGGGGCCTCCGGCTGAAGCTCTTGAGGGTATACGGTGGGTCCGAGTTGGTCAATGTTGGGGTTTGGGCTGTTCGCGTGCGAGAATTCTGTGGTGCAGATTAATCCAGACGCTTATTCGGGGCTCCGTCGTCACGGCGAGGAAGCCTATCCGGAGGAGAGTTGCGGAGTTTTGGTGGGCAAGCTGGACGGTCCATGCGTTGTGTCCGCCATCCGTTGCGATAACGTTCGGCGCGACTCGCTGAAGAATCGCTATGCCATTGATTCGAAGGAGCTTGTCAGAATTCAGCGGGAGACCCGAGAGCGAGGGCTGGAAATTGTGGGCTTTTACCACTCCCATCCGGATCATACGGCGGAGTGGTCTTCGACAGATTTGGCTGAAGCTCACTGGATCGCGTGCTCGTATGTGATCACCTCGGTTGCAAGCGGGAAAGCGGCCGAGACGAGGTCGTTCCGGCTGGAAGGCTCGTGGGATGATAAACGGTTTGTAGAGGAAGAGATTGTCCTGGAATGACGGTCCAAAGGGTGATCGGCAATCCTGATGGCCTTCACTCAAATTTCTCATGCCGCTTCAGAGCTGGAAAATTGACCCTCCGTGTTGCGCCCTCTATTCTTAGAAAAGCATCTATTAAGTGTTAGCTGTTGACCTTGCCGACTGTACCCCCGCAAGACCTCGCGATTTAAACTCTGAGATTGACCCGGGGCGACCCCGTGGTCGACGCCCAAAGGAATCCGAATGGCCCCCGTTGTTGCCACCGACACGACCGCATTGCCGACGCTCACTAAAGATGAAGTTTTGCGCTATTCGCGCCACCTGATTTTGCCCGAAGTGGGGATGGAAGGCCAGCAGAGGCTGAAGGCTGCGAAGGTGTTGTGCATTGGCGCGGGCGGGCTGGGCTCTCCTCTCGCTTTGTATTTGGCCGCCGCCGGCATAGGCACCTTGGGAATTGTGGATTTCGACATCGTCGACGTCACCAACTTGCAGCGACAGATTTTGCACAACACTGACGACGTGGGGCACCGCAAACTGGATTCCGCGGCTACGAAGCTGAAGGCGCTGAATCCGCATTTGAATCTGCTGACTTACGAGACCAGGCTGACCAGCGAAAACGCATTGGAGCTGTTTGCGCAGTTCGATATGGTGGCGGACGGGACGGATAACTTTCCGACGCGCTATCTGGTGAATGATGCGTGTGTGCTGACGGGCAAGCCAAATATCTACGGGTCGATTTTCCGGTTTGAGGGTCAGGCCAGCGTGTTTGCTGCCGAGGATGGGCCTTGTTATCGATGCCTGTATCCCGAGCCGCCGCCGCCGGGGTTGGTGCCTTCGTGTGCTGAAGGCGGGGTGCTGGGGATTTTGCCAGGGCTCGTTGGGGTGATTCAGGCAACCGAAGTGATCAAGTTGATTTTGGGTCAGGGCGATCCATTGGTTGGGCGGTTGTTGCTTGTCGACGCACTTGGCATGAAGTTCCGTGAGTTGAAGCTGCGGAAGAATCCGGATTGTCCGGCTTGCGGGACGAATCCTACGATCAAGCAACTGATCGACTACAACGAGTTCTGCGGGATTCGCGGGCAGGAATCTGCGGCTGGGCCTAGCGTTCCTGAAATTACCGTCGAAGCTCTCAAGGGCAAACTGGACGCGGGAGAGAACGTGCTGGTGCTGGATGTGCGCGAGCCGCATGAGTATCAGATCTGCAATATTGGTGGCTACCTGATTCCGTTGGGTGACCTACCCAAGCGCATTGGTGAGCTGGAACCCGGTCGTGAGACTGTGGTGCATTGCCGATCGGGCGTGCGGAGCGCGAAAGCCGTGTATCAGCTGCAGCGCGCGGGCTTTGCCAATGTCACGAACTTGGAAGGCGGGATTTTGGCGTGGGCCGACAAGATCGATCCGGCGATGGCGAAGTACTAGGCCCACAAACTTTGGGCAAAGTGCGACAATTAAACTGTCCCCATGAACATGCCGCCAAGCCTAGCCATCACGCCGCAGCTCCTTCGCGAACACGGCATTACGCCGGACGAATTCAAGAAAATTGAAGAGCTGCTGGGACGTGGGCCATCGCTTACCGAGCTGGGAATTTTCTCCGTGATGTGGAGCGAGCACTGCTCTTATAAATCTTCGCGAGTGCATTTGAAGCGGCTACCGACGCGCAGCAAATTGGTCGTTCAGGGGCCGGGCGAGAACGCCGGAATCATCGACATTGGCGACGGTTGGGCATGTGCGTTCAAGATTGAATCACACAATCATCCTTCATTTATTGAGCCGTTTCAAGGCGCGACGACCGGTGTCGGCGGAATTTTGCGCGATATTTTTACGATGGGCGCGCGGCCGGTGGCAGTGATGGATTCGCTGCGCTTCGGGCCGATTTCGGATTCTGAGGACGCCTCCCAGGAAGACATTCACCGCAACCATTCCATTCTGGAAGGCGTAGTCGGGGGCGTGGCGTCTTACGGCAATTGCTTCGGCGTGCCAAATGTTGGCGGCGAAGTGAAGTTCGAGCCTTGCTACTCGGGAAATCCGCTGGTGAACGCTTTTGCTCTAGGCCTGGTGAAGCGCGACGAAATTTTCTACGCTAAGGCTGCCGGTGAGGGAAACCCGGTAATTTACGTGGGATCGAAGACGGGGCGCGATGGCATTCACGGCGCGACCATGGCGAGCGAAGAGTTCAGCGAAGGCTCGGAGGCGAAGCGGCCGAATGTTCAGGTGGGCGATCCCTTCCTCGAGAAGCTGCTGCTGGAATCCTGTTTGGAAGCGATGCAGACCGGGGCGATTGTTGGTATTCAGGACATGGGTGCCGCTGGGTTGACGTGTTCTACCTGCGAAATGGGAGGACGCGGGGGCGTAGGTATTGAGATTGAGTTGGATCTGGTCCCGCAGCGGGAGACAGGCATGACGCCTTACGAGATCATGCTGAGCGAATCCCAGGAACGGATGCTGCTGGTGGCGGAAAAGGGCCGCGAGGACGAGGTTTTCCGCGTGTTCTCGAAGTGGGGGCTCGACGCGGTTACGATCGGGCGGGTTACAGCGACCGCGCGTCTGCGGGTGCTCGAGCACGGCAAAGTCGTTGCCGACATCCCGAACGCCGCCCTCACCGACGATGCGCCACTCTACAGTCGCCCGCTGAAGCGCTGGGAACCGCCTGTGCCGCGGGAAAAGCCTGAGTCCATTGAGTTCGGCGACGTTGCCGATTTCACTCCGGACTTGAAGCGGCTGCTGAGCAGTCCAAACATTTGTGGCAAACGCTGGGTGTGGCAGCAATACGATTCGATGGTGCAGACCAATACGGTCGAGGGCCCGGGTGGCGGTGATGCGGGGGTCATTCGTATCAAGGACTCGCGACGGGGCCTGGCGATGGCGCTCGATGGGAATGGGCGCTGGTGCTACCTCGATCCCAAGTTGGGCGCGATGCACGCCGTGGCCGAGGCGGCCCGCAATGTCGCCTGCGTGGGTGCGACTCCGGCGGCCGGGACGAATTGTTTGAATTTCGGAAACCCCGAAAAGCCGGAAATCATGTGGCAACTTTCTCAGGCGATTGATGGAATTACGAAGGCCTGTGAAGAGCTGGAAATTCCGATTACTGGCGGGAACGTCAGCCTCTACAACGAGACGCTCGGCGAAGGCATTTATCCCACACCGGTGCTCGGCGTTGTGGGCATTCTTGAAGATGTTGAGACGACGGCGAAGATGTACTTCCGCGAACCAGGCCGAACGCTCATGCTTCTGCGCGGCTCCGCGCCCGGAGATGCCACCGATGCCGAGATTGAGTTCGGATCCTCGGAATACGCCAAGGAAATTCTCGATGCGCTCTGGGGATTTCCGCCCGCGCTGGAGCTGGAAAAAGAAGCGGCGCTCGTCACGTGCTTAATCGAAGTGATTCAGGCGCGTCTGGTGGATTCCGCTCACGATTGCTCGGAAGGCGGACTGGCTGTGGCCTTGAGCGAGTCGTGCTTCCAGAAAGGTGTAGGGGCCAGCGTGCGGCTGGCGAGCGGCGATCTGCCGATCGAATGCGTGCTGTTTGGCGAGGACGCTAGCCGGGTTGTGCTCTCGTGCGACCCGAAGCAGGTCAAGCGAATCCAACAATTAGCGGTTCAGCATGGCATTTCGGCGGAAGTCATTGGCGAAACTACGGTGAAGACGCTGGAGATATTTGTCGATGGCAGAAGCGCGGTGTCCGCCCCTGTTGCGGAATTGCGCGCGGACTTCGAGGGTGCGCTGGAGAATGCGCTGCGTTCGGACCCGGCGGTGATGGCGGCGGATTAGCGATGCCCACAAACGACAAATTTCGCGACGAGTGCGGCGTGGTGGCGATCCACAACCACCCTGAAGCTGAGAAGCTTGCCTACCTCGGCCTGCACGCGCTGCAACATCGCGGGCAGGAATCGGCTGGGATTGCCTCTTCCGACGGCATCATGCTGCGCCTGCATAAAGCAATGGGTCTGGTGGCCGACATATTTACTCCCAGGGCACTCGCCGGTCTGCATGGGATTCATGCCATTGGCCATACGCGGTATTCGACGGCGGGAGATTCAGCGCTTTTGAACGCCCAACCCATCATGGTGCAATCGAACAAGGGCATGATTGCCTTGGCGCACAACGGGAATCTGGTGAACGCGGGTGTGCTGCGGCGCCGCCTGGAAGCGCAAGGTTCCATATTTCAAACCACCAGTGACACAGAAGTAATGGTTCACCTGCTTGCTTTGTCGCGCGAGAAGACGCTGCCGGAGGCACTGGCTGATTCTCTCCGCCGCGTAGAAGGCGCATTTTCTCTGGTTATGGTCACGCCCACGCATATCTTTGCTGCTCGCGATCCGCGCGGCTTTCGCCCGCTCGCCATGGGCCGCATTCCAGCAGCGCCAGGCCAGATTGGCGATACCACTGTCTTTGCCTCCGAGACGTGTGCGTTCGACTTGATCGGCGCGGAGTATGTCCGCGAGGTGAAAGCCGGGGAAATGGTAGTGGTCGGTCCTGACGGCATTTCGTCGCGCTTCTATTCTCCGGCCCTCGCGCAATCGAGCTGCATCTTTGAGCACGTCTATTTTTCGCGTCCGGACAGCATGGTCTTCGGGCGCGCCGTGCACAAGAGCCGCGAAGAGCTCGGCCGCCAGTTGGCGCGGGAAGCGCCTATAGATGCCGACCTGGTTGTTCCGGTTCCAGATTCCGGCGTGACGGCGGCGATGGGCTATTCGAGTGAAAGCGGCATCCCATTTAAATTCGGCCTGATTCGCAACCATTACGTAGGCCGGACCTTCATTGAGCCCAGCCAGAGCGTTCGCGATTTCGGCGTCAAGCTCAAGCTCAATCCCGTGCGCGCCGTACTCGAAGGCCAGCGCGTCATCCTGATCGACGACTCCATCGTCCGCGGCACCACCAGCCGCAAGCTGGTGCGGATGGTGCGCAACGCCGGCGCGCGCGAAGTTCACATGCGGGTGTCATGCCCGCCAACGATTTCGCCTTGCTTCTACGGCGTCGATACTCCCAACAAAAAACACCTGATCGCAGCTGTGAAATCGATGGAAGAAATCCGGGACTATCTGGAAGCGGACTCGCTCCGGTACCTGTCCCTGGAAGGCCTGAAGCGCGCTTGTGCCGAGGGCGAGAAGACGACCTACTGCACCGCCTGCTACACCGGGAATTACCCTACACCGCTGGTGGATGTGGAAGAGATTCTGCCGGTCGGGGCCTTGAAGTAGCTGGATCCGGTCGCAGCCCCGGGATTCCTGCTTCTACGGGCGTTGTGCCTGAACGACACGCGGAATGCCCTGCAGGTCCTTAACGAAGATCCGCTTGTTCCAGGCAGATAACTCCGCATCGAGTGCGGCATCCTGACCCTGCCCCATCTCCATCACCAGCCAGCCGCCGCACTTGAGCGCGCGATGCGCTTGGGGAATTAAGCGCCGGATGACGTCGAGGCCGGTTGGTCCCGCAAACAGCGCCGCATGCGGCTCAAAGTCGCGCACTTCGGGCTGAAGAGCTTCTTTGTCGTCCTCGCTCACGTAAGGCGGGTTGGAAACGACGAAATCAAAGCGCGTGGTGTCATGGGAAAAGGCGTCGAGCAGATCGCTTTCGTGAAAACGCACCCGTTCCTGCAACCCGTGTCGTATCGCATTGGTCCGCGCGATGTCGAGCGCGGCGGGGGAAGTATCGACCGCATGAATCTCGGCGAAGGACAACTCTTTGGCCAGCGCCAGCGCGATGCAGCCGGATCCCGTGCCCACATCGACGATGCGCGGCGAAGGAACGCTTGGCGAACCAAAGCCACGACCCAACTCCAGCACCGCTTCGACGAGGTGCTCCGTTTCCGGCCGCGGAATGAGCACAGCGGGAGAGACGATCAGGTCCATGCCCCAAAATTCCTGATGGCCAGTGACGTATTGCGTCGGTGTGCCGCGAACGCGTTGCGTCAGAGCCGCTTCAAATCGCGAGCTTTCGTCGGCGGTCAGGACGCGCTCAGGATGAGCAAAGAGATGCGCGCGGTCGCAGCCCAGCGCAAACATCAGCAGCCTTTCCGCAGTCAGGCGCGGTGAGCCGGCTCGCCGACGACCTGCCGTTGTTTGCCGCGGCACCTGCGCGGCCGGCGGGCGGCATGGCGAAGCCCCCGGACTCCGAAGTCGAGAAGGCGCTGGGCGAGGTCAATCCCGACGAGCTCTCGCCGCGCGAAGCGCTGGAGTTGCTCTACGCCCTGCGCCGGCGCCTTCCACGATCCAAGTGATTTAAGGACCGGCTTTCAGTACACGCGGCGGTACGGACGATCGTCCGGCTCGGGTTGCTGCCAGCCGGTAACCTCGCGAAAGAATGTCGCGAGCCCATAGCCCACGAAGGTGAGCAACAGAGCGTCGACCAGCCGATGACCGGCGGCGACGGCGGCGGCATTCCACGGTCTGTCGGGCAGATGCCCGGCAACCCACGCCAAGCCTGGGTCGGCCAGCAGCCAGAGCGCGACCGCGCCGCCGATCAGCAGGAAGAAATGGACCTGCAGTGGCCGCCCCAAGGCAAAGGCCTGGCGCAGCGACGAGGGTTCGCCAGACGCGAGCGAGGGCAGCATCAGCACGAACAGAGAAGCCGCCGCCGTCCAGAGCACTGCCGACAGTTCGACGTGAGGCAGGAGCGCGAGCGCCGTC
>Ga0137418_10006020_pt1 | contig 11153 bp, 12 predicted proteins | sample CZODoug3_1_2_16f_FD_122242 | JGI IMG/M metagenome (GOLD analysis project Ga0137418, IMG submission 122242) | Vadose zone soil fungal communities from Angelo Coast Range Reserve, California, USA - CZODoug3_1_2_16fungal (Hybrid Assembly) | ecosystem: Environmental > Terrestrial > Soil > Vadose... | reverse complement strand
CGAAGGAGGCGAACCTCGAGGGCAACTGTGATCGGCGCCGGATCACGTCGGAGCTCGTCCGCCGGTACGAGGCGGCCGTGAAGGCGATGGACGCGGCCGGCTACGGCTACGGGCGCAACTCCAACTTCGCGGCCGTCCAGCATCCGCGGACAGCCTATGTCGAGTGCGCCGAGGATAAGTGAGCGGCCGGGGAGGAGGACCGTGCCACTGAAAGGCTCCATGGTCGTCCTTGTCCTGCTGACCGTCGCGATCGCGGGGGCGTGTGCGTCGTTGAGCTGTCCGCCGCCAGTGGCCGCCGCCGAGAAACAGGCTCCATCGCCGCCGAGACTCGAGCGCGTGGCCGAGCTGTACCGGCTCTATCTGTACTGGAAGAGCCATTGCGACGAGGCGTTCGTGACGCCAGAGGTGATTCGCCTCTACGACGCGGCGGTCCAAGAGATGGACGAGGCCGGCTACGGCTACGGCCGGAACTCGAACTTCGCCGGCGTCAAGCCGCCGCGCGCGGCCTGGGTGGAATGCGCGGAGAACGGTGGCTAGACCGGCTCCGCGCCCCGCGCCCCTCCACCGTCGGGTTGTGGGGGGCGTGATGAGGCCTGAACAGGCGTCTCCGGTCGGGTGCGGCATGGAGGGTCCCGAGCCTTCTCGATGGCCGTTGTCGAATTGACGGTCGATTCCGGAGAGGCGGCGACGTCCCCGCCTCCGCCGTCGCGCGAACTCGAACAGGGTGACGGGAGCCCGCTCCCAAGGACCGCTACCCGCGAGACGTCCGGGCGGCCGAGGGGCGGACCTTCGGCGGGAGCCGAGTGCCGCCAACCCGGTGGCGACGGCGACCGTGTCCGGCTGGGGGCGCCGCCATCTGGCAGATCCCCCGTCTGATCGCCGATTAGAGCAGGTCGATCCCGATCGGGCGTCGGGGTTCTTCGCGCAGACGATCGTGCGCACGCTCGTCTGTGGCGACCTCCTCGAGGGGCCTCGGCGTTTCTGATCTTCGCGCCGATGCCCAGATCCACTCGCCGAGAGCCTCCAGATCGACCGGGGTGCGGTCCGGCGTCGCCTCGAATGCCGCGCTCGGGCTCTCCACTGGGACGACCCACACTCGGACCCGCCCTCGCCTGTGGCGTCGCCGACGCGAGGAGTGGTGACACGATCCGTTTCCGGAGCCACACCCTGGTCTGGCTGACGGGACTCCTCGCGATTGCTCGCGGTGTCACGCCGGTCGATTTCCGCCAGAGCCCGCCGACGCGGTGATGGGACGCCGAGGTCTCGCGAGGCTTCAGTCCGGGAGTGCTGCACTCGGCCTGCTCACCGGGCTCAATGTCCTCAACTACGTCGACCGTTACGTGGGGGCGGCCGTCCTCCCGCTCATCCTGAGCGGGCTCGCCCTGTCCGACGCCGAGGGAGGGCTCCTCCAATCGGCGTTCATCCTCACCTATTCGCTGATCTGCCCGCTCGCGGGCTGGCGCTGGTGCCGGAAGGGCGGCGGCTGTTTCCGTCGCTTTCGGTCGAGGAAAACCTCCTGATCGGCGGCCACCTTGCTCGTCCTGGCCCATGGCGGCTCGCCCGCATCTACGAATTATTTCCTGTGCTGGCGGAGCGGCGCACCCTGCCGGCGACGACGCTGTCCGGGGGCCAGCAGCAGATGGTCGCCATCGGCCGCGCCCTGATGTCGAACCCGAAGCTCATGTTATGCGATGAGATCAGCCTCGGCCTGGCGCCCGTTGTGGTGCGCGACATCTATGCGCAGCTGCCGTCGATCGTGAACGAGGGCGCTGCCCTCGTCATCGTCGAGCAGGACATCATGCAGGCGCTCGCGGTCAGCGATCACCTCTATTGCCTGCAGGAAGGCCGCGTCGCGCTCGCCGGCGTCGCCGGCACACTGAGCCGGGAGGCGATCGCTGCGGCCTATTTCGGGGTGTGAGTAACATTGACCGAGTGGATCAACGTCGTCGTCCAGGGCGTGCTCATCGGCGGGCTTTACGCCATGTTCGCGGCCGGGCTGTCGCTGATCTTCGGCGTGATGCGGCTCGTCAATATCGCGCACGGGGATTTCATCGTCCTTGCCGCCTATATGGCGTTGGTCGCCGCGGCCGCGCTCGGGCTCAATCCGATCGCGGCGACGGTGATTGTGGCGCCCGCGATGGCGGCGCTTGGTTACGTTCTCCAGCGTCTCCTGCTCAACCGCACGCTCGGCGACGACCTGCTGCCGCCGCTGCTCGTCACCTTCGGGCTTTCGGTCATCATCCAGAACGGGCTGCTGGAGCTGTTCACCGCCGACAGCCGCCGGCTGCAGGCCGGCGCCATCGAGGTCGCGAGCCTGCAGGTCGCGCCGGGCATCTCGGTCGGCGTCCTCCCGTTGCTGCAATTCGTCGCCGCCATCGCGGTGATCGGCGGCCTGCAGGCGCTGTTCTACCGCACCGCCGTCGGCCGCGCCTTCCGCGCCACCTCCGACGACCCTTCCGTGGCGCAGCTCATGGGGCTCGACAATCGCCACGTCTTCGCGCTCGCGATGGCGCTGTCGCTGGCGGTCGTCGCGATCGCGGGCGTGCTGCTCGCGGTGCGGACGAATTTCGACCCGGCGATCGGTCCCGCCCGTCTCATCTTCGGCTTCGAGGCGGTGATCATCGGCGGGCTCGGCAACCTGTGGGGCACGCTCGCGGGCGGCATCGTGCTCGGCGTCGCGCAGGCCATCGGCGCCAAGCTCGACCCCGGCTGGCAGCTTCTGGCCGGCCATCTCGCCTTCCTGCTCGTGCTGGCCGTGAGGCCCGAAGGGCTGTTTCCGAGGATCCGCGGATGAGCGCCTTCCAGGTGAGGTTCGCGGACCGCCGGAGCGAGATCAGCCTCGCGGTCTTTGGGGCCCTGATCGTGATCCTGGGATTCGCGCCGCTGTGGGCCGGGCGCGACGGATTGCGCCTGCTCGGCGAGATCTTCGCCTATGTGGCGCTTGCCAGTCTGTGGAACCTGCTGGCCGGATATGCCGGCCTCGTCTCGGTCGGCCAGCAGGCCTTTGTCGGGCTCGGCGGCTATATGCTGTTCGGTCTCGCGATCCTGGCCGGCGTCCCGCCGCTGTGGGCGATTCCCGCCGCCGGCCTGATCGGCGCCGTCGCGGCGGTGCCGGTCGCGGCGCTGGTCTTTCGCCTGCGCGGGCACTATTTCGCGATCGGCACCTGGGTGATCGCCGAGGTTTTTCGTCTGCTCGCCTCGCAGGTCTCGGTCCTCGGCGGCGGCTCGGGCACCAGCCTCCCGTCCGGCATCGTCATCGCGATCGCGCAGTCGCGCGCGACGCGCGAGTTCATGATCTACTGGATCGCGCTCGCGCTCGCGGTCGCGATCCTGGGGCTGATCCTGCTTCTGCTGCGCTCGCGCTACGGCCTGGCGCTGACCGCGATCCGCGACAACGAGCTCGCGGCGCTGAGCAACGGCGTGGACGTGGCGCGCGTGAAGCTCGTCGTGTATGTGCTGGCGGGGGGCGGCACCGCCATGGTGGGCGCCTTGATCTTTCTGCAGAAACTGCGGATATCCCCCGACGCGGCCTTCAGCGTCAACGATTGGACCGCTTTCGTCATCTTCATCACCGTGATCGGCGGCATCGGCCGCATCGAAGGCCCGATCGTGGGAACGATCGTATTCTTCGCCTTGCGCCAGACGCTGGCCGACCACGGCACGCTCTATCTGCTGATGCTCGGCGCGGTCGCGATCGTGGTGATGCTCAAGGCCCCGAAAGGAATCTGGGGCGTGATCGTCGAGAAGCTCGACTGGCAGGTCTTTCCGCTGCAGCGGCGGGTGGTGTTCGGGGCGCAATCGGAACTCAGGTCACTTTCAGAAAAGGAAAAAGAATGAGCGCGGTTGCTGCCGGAAAATCGTCTGTCGCCATCGACATCCATGCGCACATGATGCTGCCCGAGGTCTATGCCGTGACGGTCAATCACAGCGCGTTCGGAAAGTCGACGAACGATCCCACGCTCGGCCCGGAGGCCAGGAAGAAGGCCAGGGAGCGCAGCGAGTTCGTCTGCGCCAAGATGGCCGACACCAGCGAGCGCATCGGCGAGATGGACAAGATGGGGGTCGATATCCAGGTCCTTTCGGCGAGCCTCGTCCACCAGTGCACCTATTGGGCCACGCCGAGCGAGAGCCTGCGACTGGAGCGCATGCTCAACGACCGGATCGCCGAAATGGTCGCCACCAATCCGAAGCGGCTGATCGGGCTCGGCGGCGTGCCTCTGCATGCGCCCGAGCTCGCGGCGCGCGAGGTCGAGCGCTGCATGAGCGAGCTCAAGCTCAAGGGCGTCAACATCTCGACCAAGGCGCGCGATTTGGAGATCGGCGACCGGCTCTTGTGGCCGTTCTGGGAGAAGGCGGCCGAGCACGACGCCATCGTCTATATCCATCCGGCCGGCAATCCGAGCCCGCGCTTCCAGAAGCATTTCCTGTGGAACAGCGTGGGGCAGAATTTCGAGGAAGCGATGGCGATCGCCTCCCTGATGTATGAAGGCGTGCTCGATGCCTTCCCGCGCCTCAAGATCTGCATCTCGCACGGCGGCGGCTATATGCCGCTGTGCATGGGCCGCATTGCCCGTAATTATCTCGAAAAGCCGAGCACGCGCGCCAACATGAGCAAGAGCCCCGACGAATATCTGCGCCAGCTTTATTACGACACCTGCGTCTACGACCACGATGTGCTTCGCCATCTGGTCGAGCGCGTGGGCGCCAGCCAGGTGATCCTCGGTTCCGACTATCCGGTCGGCGAATGGAAGCCGATCGAATTCGTGCGCGCGACGCCGGGCATCTCGGACGCCGACAAACACAAGATCATCGGGCTCAATGCGGCAAAGATGTTCGGCGTCGCCATGTCTTGAGTTAATTTCCGCGTGACGTAACCGGGGCGGAGCCTCGGGCCAAGGGAGAAACCATGACGTTCCTCATTCGAGTCGCGCTTGCGCTTCTGCCGCTGCTGCTCGCGACCGGGGGCACCGACGCGCAGAGCTGGCCGTCGAAGCCGATCAGGTTCATCGTCACCCAGGCCGCGGGCGGCACGCCGGACATCATCTGCCGGCTGCTCGGCGACCGGCTGTCGCGTGCGCTCGGTCAGCAGGTTGTCGTCGAGAATCGCCCGGGTGCCGGAAATACAATCGGAATGCAGATGGCCGCGCGCGCCGCGTCCGACGGCTACACGTTCGTGTTTGCCACCGCGGCGGCGCTCGTGACCAATCCCTACACCTTCAAGTCGCTGCCCTATGATCCGGTCGCGGATTTCGTTCCGGTCGCGATGGTGGCGAAGGGGCCGTTCATCGCGCTCGCCCATCCAGGCGTGCCGGTAAAGACGCTCGGTGAGCTGTTCGCCTACGACAAAGCGAATCCGGGCAAGCTCGCCTTTGCGACGGACGGGCCGCGCAATTTCTCCGGCATCGTCGCGGCTTGGCTCAACAAGCTCGGCGGCGTCGATATCCTGCAGGTGCCCTATGCGACGATGCCGCAGGGCGTGCAGGATACGCTCGCCGGACGGCTGCAGCTCACCATCCTTGCGGTGCCGTCGGCTGCTCCGCATATCGCGTCGGGCGCGTTGCGCCCGCTCGCGGTCACCTCGCTCAAGCGGTTGTCGAACTATCCCGACGTCCCGGCGATCGGCGAGACCTTCGCCGGCGTCGAGGTGATCGGCTGGTTCATCATCGCGGCGCCGGCGGGGACACCCGCCGAGATCGTCGCGCGCATGAACCGCGAGCTCGACCAGATCCTCAAGGACCCGGAGATCGCGGGCAAGCTCGCGACCGTCGGGTTTTTCACCGAAGGCGCCGACACGCCGGAGGCGACGCGTGCCTTCGTGAAGGCGCAATATGATCTCTGGGGCAAGGTCGCCCGCGACATCGGGCTGCAGCCGGAGTGATCGCGTGAACGGACGTCGCCGCATGGTCGCCGCCGTCTGGGCCGCCGCGCTTGCGGTCGGCGCCGTGTTGACGCCGCACCCGGCCGCGGCCGCCGGGCTCCACGGCGTCCGCCTGGACTGGCCGTGGGCGCTGCCCTTTGTCGGGCTGCTTCTGTCGATCGCCACCGGGCCGCTGTTGTTCCCCAGGATATGGCACGGCCATTACGGCAAGATCGCCTTCATGTGGAGCGCGCTCACGCTGGTGCCGCTCGCCGCGCTGCACGGGTTCCCGGTCGCCGTGGCGGGCCTGGTGCACGCAATGCTGGCGGAATATCTGAGCTTCATCGTGCTCCTGTTTGCGCTTTACGTGGTCGCGGGCGGCATCCTGGTGACCGGCAACCTGCGCGGAACGCCCTGGGTCAACGCGGCGATCCTCGGGCTCGGTACCCTGATGGCGAGCGTCGTCGGCACTACCGGGGCGGCCATGATCCTGATCCGGCCGCTGTTGCGCGCCAATGCGGCGCGGCTGGTGAATGTCCATGTGGTGGTTTTCTTCATCTTCCTGGTCGCCAATATCGGGGGCGCCCTGTCGCCGCTCGGCGACCCGCCGCTGTTCGTCGGCTTCCTGCGCGGAGTCGATTTCTTCTGGACCACCCGCCATCTCGCCTTCGCGACCGCGCTCACGGCGGGAATCGTGCTCGCGGTCTTCGTCGCGATCGATACCTGGTACTATCGCAAGGACCGCCGCATCGAGCTGGTCGGCGAGCCGGCTGCCCCCTTCGCGATCGGGGTCAGGGGCAAGATCAATATCGTGCTGATCGCGCTGATCATCGGCGCGATCCTCGGCTCGGCGATCTGGAAGCCCGGCGTCACCTTCGATGTTTATGGCACCGAGCTCGCGCTGGAAAATCTCGTCCGCGACGGTGCGCTCATTGTCATCGCGCTGGCTTCCGTCGCGCTGACCCCCGACGAGCACCGCGAAGCGAACGGGTTTTCCTGGGAGCCCATCCGCGAGGTGGCGTATCTGTTCGCCGGGATCTTTGCCTGCATCATTCCGGTGCTCGCCACGCTGGCCGCGGGCCCAAGCGGATCCTTCGCCTGGCTCCTCGACGCGGTGACGATGCGCGACGGTGGCCCGAACGACGCGGCCTATTTTTGGCTGACCGGCGTGCTGTCGGCGCTGCTCGACAACGCGCCCACCTACCTGGTGTTCTTCGAGCTCGCCGGCGGCGACGCCGGCCGGCTGATGGGCGAGCTCGGCTCGACGCTCGCCGCGATCTCGATGGGTGCCGTCTTCATGGGCGCGCTCAGCTATATCGGCAACGCGCCCAATTTCATGATCTATGCGATCGCGACCGAGCGCGGCATCAAGATGCCGAGCTTTTTCGGCTACCTGCTGTGGTCCTGCGCCGTGTTGCTGCCGGTCTTCGTGCTGCTCACTTACGTTTCCGTCGGCCGGCCTTAGCTTTTGCCGGCTTCGTCGCGCGGCGGGCGCCGCGCGCCTTCGCGGGTTTTGCGGCCTTCGCGGGCAGCACCGCGATCGCCTCGACCTCGAACAGGGCGCCCGGGCGGGCGAGCTGCGAGATCGCGACCGTGGTGCTGGCCGGGGCCGCCGCCAGGTTGACGAACTGGTCGCGCACCTCGCGGAAAACCCCGATATGCGCCATGTCGGTCAGGTAGTTGTTGATCTTCACCACGTCGTTCATGCCGGCCCCGACGGCGGCAAGCGCCGCTGCCAGATTCTCGAAGGCCTTGGTGGCCTGGGCACGGAAATCGCCGGGTGGGCCCACCAGCTTGTTGTCGAGGTCGAGCCCGAGCTGGCCTGCCACATAGACGGTGCGCCCGGGCCCGCTGGTCTCGACCACGTAGGTGTACCCTGGCGGCTTGGCGAGGGTTTTGGGATTCAAGTAGCGCACGTTGGAAGCCATGAATGTCTCCGATCCTTCTGGGCATGGGCGGGGCCGAACTATAGACCGGGCGGCGCGCCGCGATAGCCCCGCCGGGCCGGCTTGCCGGGCGCCCTCCCGACCGTGCATGAAGGCTGCGGGGCAGGGCCACCGACCGATCGTCGGTGGGTCCCACTTGCTCTGACGGGGAGTCCTGCGTGCACGGGTTCACGCCACACATCGTCTTCGGCCTCGACCCGATCGCGGTGTCGACGGCACTGCTGTGCATCACGTATGCGGCGATCATCTGGGACAAGGTCAACCGGGCGATCGTGGCGCTGGTCGCGGCCGTGGCCGTCGTGCTTGTGGGCGCGCTCGATCAGGCCGAAGCGCTCAAGGGCATCGATTGGAACACCATCGGCGTCCTCGCCGGCATGATGATCCTGATGTCGATCGCGCAGCGTTCCGGAATCTTTCAGTTCCTCGCGGTCTGGGCCGCCCAGCGGGTCAGGGCAAACCCGGCCGGCCTTCTGCTGCTCCTGCAGCTTGCGACCGCGGTGATCTCGGCCTTCCTCAACAACGTCACCACCATCCTGTTGATGGCGCCGGTGACGCTCGCGATCGCGAAGGAGCTGCGCGTCCCGGCTTTTCCGTTCCTGTTCGCGGAGGTGTTCGCTTCCAATATCGGCGGGACGGCGACGCTGATCGGCGATCCTCCCAACATCATGATCGGCTCGCTTACGGGCCTCGGTTTCAACGCCTTCGCGGTCCATCTCGCGCCGGCGATCGTGGTGGTCCAGGCCGTGCAGAGCCTGATGGTCCATCTGCTGTGGGGTCGCGACATGCACGCCGCCAAAGAGCATCGCGCGCACGTGATGGCCCTGGAAGCCGGGGCCGCGATCCTCGATCCGGCGCTGCTCAAGCAGTCGGCGGCCGTGCTCGCGGGGGTGATCCTCGGTTTCGTGCTTGCCGACCGTCTCGGGCTCGAGCCGGCGACCATCGCGATGGCGGGCGCGGCCGTGCTGATGCTGCTCGACAACTGGCGCCATGACGCCGAGAAGCAGTCGAGCAACGTGCAGCAGACTTTCAGCGACGTGGAGTGGATCACGATCTTCTTTTTCATCGGGCTGTTCATCGTCGTGCACGCCGTCGAGATGAGCGGGTTGCTGGCGCTTCTCGCCAACAAGCTGGTGGCGGCGACCGGCGGCGACATCGCGCGCGCCGGCTACGCGATCCTGTGGGTGTCGGCCTTCCTGTCCGCCCTCGTCGACAATATCCCGTTCGTCGCGACCATGATTCCGCTGGTCAAGAGCATGGCGCCGGCGCTCGGCGGCCCGGAGCGGATCGAGCCGCTATGGTGGTGCCTCGCGCTCGGCGCGTGCCTGGGCGGCAACGGCACGCTGATCGGCGCCGCCGCGAACCTGACGATGGCGGGGCTCGCCGAGCGCAGCGGCGTGGCCTTCGGGTTCGTCCGGTTCACGCTCTACGGCCTGCCGATGATGATCGTGTCGCTGGCGATCTGTCACGTTTACGTTTGGTTGCGCTATTTCTGAATCTTGCCGGCTGTGCGCGCCGAATGCGTGCAGTCGCGGCGGCGAATTGGCGCGCGATTTGAAAAAGAAAAGAGGCGGCCACTGGCCGCCTCTTGGGCTTTGCGTTACCGGAGCTTCGCGTTACCGGTCACCGCGCATGGCGGTGTGAACGCGCGCGGTGAGCATAGCTGTAGGGGCCTCCGAAATATTCGGGTCCTTGGGCATAGGAGCCGTAATAGCCCGAGCCCAGGCCGGCGGCCTCGCGGCTCAGCGAGTAGTCCATCTCGGCGCCGGTGGCTTGCTGGTCCCACGCATAGGCGGCCGGCGTGGCGGCGAGCAGCGCGCCCACCGCGGCGGCCGCCATGGCGGCTTGCTTGAACCGGCGGCCGAAGTTCTGTGTGACGATGGGGTTTTTCATTTGCATCTCCTGTCGTTGGGCACCCGTGCATCCAATCTGCAGCGGTGCCCTCGATATCGGAGAGGGCCGACAGCCTTGCTCCACCTCGATTGCCGCGTTTGATGCCGTCTTGCGCAATTGACGAAAATCCCGGCCGAATGCGACCAAAGTCTCAAAGAGATGCGCCTTGAAGCAATTCATGGCCGCTCGATGTCACGCGCATGCGGCGACGATGCCACATCGTTGCGAGGCAAGACGCCGCAGGACGAAATTACCTGTCGCGTGGATGAGTAGGTGGCACAGGGATGATGACACGCCGGATCATCAACCCACGCCGAGAATTCTAAAATAAAATTTAGGTAATCCAATGATCTGTCGCGCGGATGTGATGAGCATGTGACTCGGAAATGATTACATGCTGGATTGATCGACCACGCCGACGAAGTCGAAAATAAATTTTCCGTAAAATCTGGAAACGCCGGACCAACTCGGGGGCCCATACGCACCTCGGGAGAATGAATAATGAGTGAGATTGGTATGATGACGGAGCACGCGCCCTCCACGAAAGGGGTTCCTTGCTCTCCCTGCTCTTCGGTGAGTTTCTCTCCGCCCAATATCGCGAACCGGCGTGTCACCGATTGGGGCGCCATCCGGGCGGACACCGTCCACATCACGCGGCGCGAACGCTTCGAATACGGATACCAGGCGCCGTGTCATCTGTTGATCGCCGCGGAGCGCAGCGAGCGCGACGCGGGCGAAACGCTCATCGAAGGCCTGCCCAAATCGTCACTGCGCGACTTGAGCCGGAAGCTGAGCTTCGTTCCGGCGGGACATCGGTTTCACGGCTGGCAGGCTCCGCGCGTGCTCACGCGAGTCACGTATTTCTACATCGATCCGCGCGGTCCGCAGCTCGATCCCGAGCTGCGCTTTTCCGAGATCCCGATGAGGCCGCGGCTGTTCTTTTTCGATCATGACCTCTGGGAAACGGCGCAGAAGCTCAAATCGCTGACCGAGAATCCCGATTCGGACGGCCCGCAATATGCCCAGGCCTTGAGCGTGGCGTTGTTGCATGAGCTCATCCGGCTGGAGAAGACCGTTCCGGCGCGCGCGGCGGCGCGCGGCGGCCTCGCGACCTGGCAGCAAAGGCGGGTGGTGGAATTCATCGAGGAGCATATAGGCGACGACGTGTCCCTGTCGGATCTCGCCCAGCTGGTGCGGCTGAGTCCCTTCCACTTCGCCCGCGCCTTCAAGCAATCCTTCGGGGTGCCGCCCCACCGCTACCACATCGGCCGCCGCATGGAGCGGGCGAAGGATCTGTTGGCCGTGACGGGGCTGTCGGTCACCGAGGTCGGCATCGATATCGGGTTTCGCGAAACGAGCTCCTTCACGGCGGCTTTTCACAAATTCACCGGCCATACGCCGAGCGACTACCGGCGTCATCTCGCCTGAGCCGCGGGTTCATCGCCCGCCCAGCAGGTCCG
>Ga0137418_10006019_pt1 | contig 11154 bp, 1 predicted proteins | sample CZODoug3_1_2_16f_FD_122242 | JGI IMG/M metagenome (GOLD analysis project Ga0137418, IMG submission 122242) | Vadose zone soil fungal communities from Angelo Coast Range Reserve, California, USA - CZODoug3_1_2_16fungal (Hybrid Assembly) | ecosystem: Environmental > Terrestrial > Soil > Vadose... | reverse complement strand
CGGCTCGACCCGCTGCGCAACGGGCGCAAGCCCGACGTGGTCAGCTTTTCGGGGGGCGTTTCGGAATATATCTATGGGCGCGAAGACCGGGCCTTCGGCGATCTCGGCCCGGCGTTCGCCCGCGCGATCCTTGCGCGAACCAAAGCTTGGGGACCGCGCATCGAGCCCTCCGACGAAGGGATCCGCGCGACGGTCATCGGCGCTTCCCAATACACGATCCAAGTGAGCGGCAGCACCATCTTCGTCGCGCCGCAAAGCGTGCTCCCTCTGAGAAACGTGCCGGTCGTGACGCCGAATTTGCCCCTCGACGACGAGACCCTTGCCGTGGAACGGATATCCGAGTCGGTCGGAGCCGCACTGCGCCGACTCGATCTCGACGACGGCGAGCGGCCGGTGGCCCTTTGCTACCGTTGGAAGGGCTCGGCGACGTTCGGGCGGTTGGACGCCTTCTGCCGGGGAATCGTCTCGGGCCTTGCGAATGAGCTCGGGCGCGGCCTGCCGCTCATCCTGGTCGGAGACGGCGACGTCGGGGGACTGATCGGCATCCACTGCCGGGAAGAAACCCGGCTTCCGAACCCGATCGTGTCGATCGACGGGATCGCGCTCAAGGAGTTCGACTTCATCGACATCGGCATGCTGCTCGAGACCTCCGGCGCCGTGCCGGTGGTGATCAAGTCGCTGGTGTTTCCCGCGAGCGCCGCCGTCGGACGCCGAACCGAAACGCACCGATGACCGGAAAGAAAATCGTGGACGGCATGAGCGGCGCAGAAGCCTTGCTTCGAACGCTGCGCCGCATGGGCGTGGAGAAGATGTTCGCCTCCCCGGGCTCGGACTGGGCGCCGCTGTGGGAAGCGCTTGCCAAACTCTCCTACAGCGAGGACATTCCCCAGTATCTGTCTTCGCGCCACGAAGAAACGGCGATCGCGATGGCGAGCGGCTACGCCAAGACGACCGGCAAACTCCCGGCCGTCGTGCTCCACACGACCGTCGGCGCGCTGCACGCGACCATGGGCCTGCGCGCGGCGCTGCACGAGCGCATCCCCATGGTGGTGCTGGCGGGAGAATCGGTGAGCTTCGGCGAGCGGCCCGGATACGGAATCGGGCCGCAGTGGCTGCGCTTGCTCTCCGACGTGGGCGGGCCCGCGCGGCTGGTCGCTGCCTGCGTGAAGTGGAGCCTCGGCTTGAACGACAGCGCGCTCCTCCCCGCAACCATTGCGCGGGCCTGCCAGATCGCGATGGCCGCGCCGCGCGGCCCGGCCTTCGTGTCGGTACCCACGGAATTCCTGATGGACGAGCACCCCGCAGAGGCGCCGCGAGCGCAGGCGCCCGTGCGGGACGCTGCGGTGGACCCCGCGGCGCTCGAGGAGCTGGCTCAGATGTTGTGCGGCGCGAGTTCCCCAATCATCCTTACCGAAGAGATCGGCAAGGACATCGGTGCCGTCGAGCGACTTGTCGAGCTGGCGGAAACGCTGGGGGCGCCGGTCTTCGACGCGTGGCAGCCGGGCTACGCGAATTTTCCGCGTTCGCACCCGCTCTATGGCGGCGTCGCTCCGGATATGAAGGCCCTGCTCGACGAATCCGATCTGCTTTTCTGCGTCGAGACCGTCGTGCCCGTGCATCCTCCCGCGATGCTGTCCGGATCCAAAACTCGGATTGCGATTCTCGGCGAGGACCCGCTCCATGTCCATCTTCCCTACTGGGGCTACCGCTCGGATCTCGTGGTCGCGAGCGCAGTCGAACCCTCGCTCGCATTTCTTTGCGAGCGCGTCGCGCGCGCCATTGCGAAAGGGTCGCGCGCTCAAGCGGCGGCGCGCTGGGCGAAGCGCAACGGCGAGCTGCGGGAGAAACTGCGCGAGCAGGCGCAAGCCGCAGGCGCGCGAAGGCCGATCGAGTCCGCCTGGATCGGCCACGAGCTGAACGCGGTCCTGCCCGAGGGAGCGATCGTCGTCGATGAAACCATCACCCACCGGCACGACGTCCTGCGCCAGCTCGATCGCCTTGCGCCCGGCAGGTTCATCTCGGCGAGTTACGGCGGGCTCGGCATGGCCCTGGGGACCGCGCTCGGAGTCAAGGTCGCGCGCCCGGATCGAACCGTGGTCGTGACCATCGGCGACGGCGCGTTTCACTACAACCCCGTGCCCGCCTCCTTCGGTGCTTCGCAGGAGCTGCGGCTTCCGCTGCTAGTCGTGCTGTTCAACAATGCCGGCTATCTTTCCCAGAAACTCGACGTCGTGCGCGAATACCCGGATGGAGCGGCAGTGCGAACGAAACACTTTGCGGGCCTGTCCATCCTGCCCCGACCGGACTACCCGGCGCTCGCGCGCGCCTACGGAGGTTACGGGGAAGCCGTCGAGCAACCCTCCGAAGTGCGCCCCGCGCTCTTGCGCGGGCTGGAGGCGGTGTCGAAAGGAAATCTCGCGCTGATCGAGATGGTGCTTGCGCCCGTCGGCGGGTGAGTTTCCCTTGTCTTGGCGGAGAGGTCGTCATTAAACTCATTATCCAAACAGTCGAAACGAAGTCCTAAAGCTGACTCGTAGCCGTCTTGACAGGGAACGTATCAGGGAAAGAACAGGGAATTGTTTTTGGACCCTACCGTTACCCGAGGATCATGCGCACCTTGTGGACTTGACCATCATCCGCGAGCGGAACGCGCGTCACGCCGTCTGACAACGTCTTGCCGTCCAGTTCGGCGCTAGCGACTCCACGGCTGACGCCACGGGGGTTCTCGACCGCAATCTCGTAGTGCGCAGAGTGATATTTAAAGACGATCTCGAACCGAGGCCACTCCTTGGGTATGCAGGGGGTGAGGAGCAAGAACGCTCCCTGTAGACGAAGGCCGAGGATCCCTTCGAGGCCGGCTCGGTACAGACACCCGGCCGAGCCAGTGTACCAGGTCCATCCGCCGCGCCCGACGTGCGGAGCGACCGAATAGACATCGGCGGCGACGGCGTAGGGCTCGACCTTGTAGCGCTGCACGTCTGCTCGCGTGCTCGTGCGGTTGATTGGATTCATGAGCGAGAACAGCTCGGCGGCCTTGTCTCCCCGGCCGAGGGCGGCAAAGGCATGCACCGACCACGTGGCCGCATGGTTGTATTGGCCGCCGTTTTCCCGGATTCCGGGCGGATAGCCCTTGATGTATCCGGGATCGAGCGGCGTCCGATCGAAGGGCGGCGTGAACAGCAAGGCCAGACCGTCCCCGTGATTAATGAGCTGTTCGTCCACGGCGGCCATGGCGCGCAGAGCACGAGCGGGATCAGCCGTCCCGGAGATCACGCCCCAGGACTGCGCAATCGAGTCGATCCGGCATTCGCCGCTAGTGGACGAGCCCAATGGCGTCCCGTCGTCGTAATAGCCGCGCCGATACCAACCTCCATCCCAACCATTTTGTTCAAGCGCGTTCTGCAGAGCCGCCGTATGGGCTCTCCAGTGCGCGGCGCGCGCGTGCTCATTGCGCGTCTCGGCCAAAGGCGCGAACGCCGCAAGCGTCGCGTGGAGGAACCAGCCTAGCCAGACGCTCTCGCCTTTGCCCATCTCGCCGACCCGGTTCATGCCGTCGTTCCAGTCGCCCGTGCCGATCAACGGCAAGTCGTGTTCGCCGACAGCGAGGCTCTGATCGAGCCCGCGCGCACAGTGCTCGAAGAGTGTTGCGCTCTCGTCCGCGATCGTGGGCTGGAAGTAGGCATCGTGCTCGCCGGACTGCAGCGCCTGGCCTTCGAGAAATTGAATTGGCTCGTCCAGCACCGCGACGTCGCCGGTCGTCTCGACATAGTGCGCGGCGGCGTGGGCGAGCCATACCCGGTCGTCTGAAACGCGTGTGCGGACGCCCTGGCCGGAGGGCGGCAACCACCAGTGCTGGACATCGCCTTCGACGAATTGCCGGGCGGCGGCGCGCAGGAGATGCTCGCGCGTCAGCGCCGGTCGCGACAGGGCGAGCGCCATTCCGTCCTGGAGCTGGTCGCGGAAACCGTAAGCGCCGCTCGCCTGATAGAACGCCGATCGCGCCCACATGCGGCAGGCGAGCGTCTGATAGAGCATCCAGCGATTCAGCATGATGTCCATGGACCGGTCCGGCGTTTTCACCTGAACCGCGCCGAGCACATCGTCCCAAAACCCAACGACTTCGCGCAGGACCGCATCGAGATCAGCCGCCCGATAGCGAGCGATCAAGGATTGCGCATCGGTCGTTGTCGCTGCCTCGCCGAGGAAGAAGACGATTTCCACCGTGCCGCCCGGCTTGAGCTCGAACGAGGTTTGCAGAGCGCCGCAGGGATCGAGGCCCGCACCAACCCGCTGTGAGAGAAGTGCTTCTCCCGCAAGCGCGGCCGGGTTGTCGAGGGTGCCATTACGCCCCAGGAATTCCCGCCGGTCGCCGGTCCACGCTGTCTGTCGTCCTCCCAGGTCCGCAAAGGCGACACGGGAACCGAACGTCATGTTCCAGGGGTTGCGCGCAAGCATCGCGCCGGTCTCCGGATCGAGTTCCGTCACGACCGAAAGTGCTGACGCGCCGCGGGACGGGCCGAGCACCCACTCGACATACGCCGTGACCGAAAGCCGCCGGGATCGGCCCGACGTGTTCCGGATCGTCAGCCGAGAGATCTTGATCGGATCATCGAGCGGCACGTATTGGAGGAGATCGAGCGCGATACCGTGTGCGGTGTGCTCGAATCGACTGTAGCCCTGGCCGTGCCTGGCGGTATAGGGCGCGGCCTCGTCACGGATCGGCAGCGCCGTCGGTCCCCACAGCTCGCCGGACTCCTCGTCGCGCAGATAGAGGACCTCGCCCGGCCGATCGGTGACCGGGTCGTTCGACCAGGGCGTGAGCTGGTTCTCGCGACTGCTGATCGACCAGGTGTAGCCGCTGCCCTCGACCGCGACTTGAAATCCGAACGAGGGATTGGCGACGACATTGATCCACGGGGCCGGCATCGACCGCCCGGCACCGAGCATCGTCACATACTCCCTTCCGTCCGCGGAGAATCCGCCGAGCCCGTTGAAGAATTCAAGGTTCTGCAGCACCGGAAGGGTCTGCGACGCGCCCGCGGCCGGCGCGCGCCTCGGCCGCGGCGCTGCGATGGTGTCCGCTTCGTGGAAATGGTTGAGTTGTTCCGATAGCGTTCCGTGCCGTCCGACCAGCACGGCCCGGGCCATGGAGAGCAGCAGGGCACGTGTCTCCACCGAAATGAGATCTGCACGCAGCACGAACACGGAGCCACGCGCGACATCCGCTCCGATCTGCGGTCGGGACTGGCTCGTCCGAACCAGTGTCTCTAGGGCAATCTGAAGGTCCTGGATATAGGAGGATGCCCGTTCGTTCAGGATCACGAGATCGACGGCGAGATGCTTCATCCGCCAGTATTCATGGGCTCGCAGCAACTGGCGGACGATGGCGACGTCTTCGATGTTGTCGATCCGCACCAGAATGATCGGGATGTCGCCGGAAATCCCCTGAGTCCAGAGTGCGGCCGGCCCGCCGCCACCACGGCGTATGGCGTCTGAAGACGGACGCATCGACGGATCGGCGTAAAGCACGGGGCCTGCGAGACGCTGAAAGAGGCTCGCCTGATCCCGATCGACGCCGAGATGGCTCAACTGCACTTGCACCTGGGTCCACGCCAATGTGGCCGCGCGGTCGAAGGCCGTCGCGTCGTGATGCTTATCGGCCAGATCCAGCACGTCGCTACGGGACGACGCGACAACCGTCCAGAAGGCGATGCGCACTGTCCTGCCCGGCGGAACCCGCACGCGGTGGCGAAGCGCGAAGACGGGATCGAGAACGGTGCCGACGGTATTGGAAAGCGGCCGGCCATCCATTACGGCGATCGGCGCTCGAACTTCGCGTCCACGGCCGAGGAAACGGGCCCGGTCGGTTTCGATCTCCGGCTCGCCCACCGCCTCGCCTTCGACGACGGCAAGATGTGCCGCCCAGATTTCGGGTTCGGCGGGCGAGCGACGTCGCCGCGTCGCCAGGATGGTGCCGATCTTGGCGAGATACTCAGTTTGCACGAAAAGTTTGGAAAAGACCGGGTGCGTCGTGTCAGCGGCGGGCGGCGCCAGCACCAGCTCTGCGTAGGAGGTGAGCTCGATGTCCCGGGTCTGGCCGCCCGCATTCGCGACAGATACGCGGCGGACTTCGGCGTTGTCCTCTGGCGAGACGACAACGTCGAAGGTCGTGGTGATCGTTCCGTCGCGCCGGGCGAACTCGGCGCGATCCTCGGTGAACGTGACTTCGTAGCTGTCCGGTTCGACGCCGCTCGGTTGATAGCCTGCGGACCACAGCTCACCGCTCTCCACGTCGCGCAGGAACACGTAGGCGCCCCAGTCGTCGCGGGTGACGTCTTCGCGCCAGCGCGTGATCGCAAAATCGCCCCAGCGGCTGTATCCGGAACCGGCGCCCGTCAGCATCACTGTATACCGGCCGTTCGAAAGCAGGTGCGCCTGCGGCGTGGCGCCGTGCGCGGAGCGGAGCCGCCGCACCGCAGGGAGCTCCAGGTCGCGGACCGTCGCTGCCGTCTCGACTTCCTCCGCCCTGGGATGAGCTACCGCGACATCGCGCGGCGTGCGTTCCTGCAACAGAAGTTCCGTCGCCTGCACGATTGGCTCGGCATGAAACCGTGCCCGCATCTTCCCGTCGAGGAGACCGTTGGCGATGGCGACCACCGTCATGCCCTGATGGTGCGCCAGGAAGGCGCGGATAATTGCGACGTCTTTCCCCTCGGCCAGGCGCGTGCTTGTGTAATCCAGCGCCTCGTAGAAGCCATAGCGGCCCCGCGCGCCCAGGGCGGCGAGTCGGGCGAAGTTACGCGCCGCCGCGCCCGGATCAACCATGGCCGCGAGCGCCGTCGCGTAGGGCGCGACGACGGCGTTCTGGCTAAGGCCGCGTTTCAAACCCAGACCCGGGACTCCGAAGTTCGAATATTGATAGGTGAGTTCCAGATCACGGACGTTGTAGGCGGACTCCGAAATCCCCCACGGCACACCGAGCGCGGCGCCATAAGTGATCTGCCGGCGGACGACGAGACGGCTCGTCTGCTCGAGCAGACTGCCGGCCGGTGCGCGCATGACGAGCGACGGCATCAGATACTCGAACATCGATCCCGACCAGGAGACGAGCGCCGCGCCGCGTCCGATCGGCGTGACGGCGCGTCCGAGCCGGAACCAGTGCCGCGAGGCGACTTCGCCCTTGGCGATTGCCACGAAACTCGCAAGGCGCGCCTCGGAGGCGAGCAGGTCGTAGCAGCTCGGGTCGAGAATGCCCTCCGCGGCCCGATATCCGATCGAGAGGAGCTTGCGCTCTGGGTCGAGGAGAAAGCCGAATTCCATCGCGCCGGCCATGGCCCGCGCCGTCGCCTCGAGCGTCGCCAGGCGACGTTCCAGCGAGTGGGCGGCGTCGGCGCTCTGTGTAACGTCGCGACGGTGACTCTCGATCGCCCCTAGAGTCGCCTCGGCCCAGAACAGCATTTCGGCGCTGGCATCGTCGCCGCGTTCGTTGGCCAGCGTTCGGGCGATGTCGACCATGGTCGCGGCCTGACGTGCGAACTCCTCTAGTCGTGCAGCGATAGCCTCCGGTGGCATACGGTCTTGACGTAGCGCAGCGGCCAGCGCATCGAGTGCATCGCCAAGCTGGTGCCGCGTGATCGTCTGCGTCCGCCGGTCGTCGGGAAGTCCTTGCAAGGTTTCGCGCGTGAGGTTCAGGCCGTCTTCGATGCCGGCAAATAGTTCAGGACCTGCCATCGGGCGGCCGATCCATTCCCGACAAGCATTCGCAAGAGCGATCAGGTGTCCAGCCAGATTGCCGCTATCCACCGAAGAGACATATTGCGGGTCCAACGGGCGAAGATTCTGCGTGTCGTACCAGTTATAGAAGTGGCCGCGGAACCGCTGCAGGTCGCCCATGGTCGCGAGTGTCGCTTCCAGCCGGTCTACGGTCTCGGTCGTCCCGGCCCACCCGAAGTCGCGGGCGCTGACCGCGGCGAGCAGGTAAAGGCCGAGATTGGTGGGAGAGGTCCGGTGCGCGACTGTCGGCTTCGGGTCTTCCTGGAAATTGTCCGGCGGGAGCATGTGATCTGTTGCCGTCACGAAAGTCTCGAAGAAGCGCCAGGTGCGGCGCGCGACCAGCCGCAATGCGCGCGCGTCTGCATCCGAGACCGGCAGGCGCCCCGCCACGAGTGGCGACAGGCTCGTCCACCGAGCGATGGCCGGCGATGCGATCCAGGCGATCACGAACGGCGCCGCCACCGCCCAAGCGTCGTTCCCGACCCACCAGACGACGATTGCCGCAACGATGCCGATGGCGACGCCACCATTCATCTGCCTATAGAACCCGAGGAGGTCGAGCCGCGGGCTTACCATCGCCTGACCTGCGGTGACCCAGTCGAGTAGATGCCGGTGGCTCACGAGCAGCCGAAATAGCGTTCTCCCGATTGCATCGGCCATCAACCATGCTTGATGGGCGAGGAACACGACCAGCAATGCGGTCTGGGACAAGGCGAGCCGAACATCCGCGGCGAGACCGCGCAGGTGGCTGCGTGTCGTGACTCGGGCACGTCGCGGCACGATCGCGGCGAGAACGGGGAGCAGCGTCGACAACGCAATCGTCGACAGGACGAAGCCGGTCCAGACGACTGCGGCCTGCAGGGGCAGCGCCCATCCCGCCAACAAGGCGACGACGCTCGCCGGCGCCGACAGCGATCGCCGCAGGTTATCCAGCATCTTCCAGCGTCCGATCAGGGGCAGCGCGCTCGCGCGCTGACGATCGCTCGCGCTCCGATCATCCGCGGAGGCGTGGCCGCGACCGAGAATCCACGGCAGCAATTGCCAGTCGCCGCGCGCCCAGCGGTGCTGGCGTGCGGCGGCGACGTCGTAGCGTGATGGAAACTCCTCGACGAGCTCAATATCGGAAACCAGGCCGGCTCGGGCGAAGGTCCCCTCGAAAAGGTCGTGACTGAGCAGCGTGCTTTCGGGCACGCGGCCGTCGAGCGCGGCTTCGAAGGCATCCACTTCGTAGATGCCCTTGCCGGTATAGGAGCCTTCGCCGAAGAGATCCTGATACACGTCGGATACGGCAGAGGCGTAAGGATCGATGCCGCTCATGCTGGAGACGATGCGCTGGAAGAGCGACCCCTCGCGACCGATTGGCAGCGAAGGCGTAATGCGCGGCTGCAACACGCCATAGCCTTCGACGACGCGTCGGGTGCCGGCATCAAACCGCGGATGGTTGAGCGGGTGCGCCATCTTGCCGATCAACCGGCGGGCTGTTTCCCTCGGCATCCTGGAATCGGCGTCGAGTGTGATGACGTAACGGACGCCGGCAGGGGGGGCGGGAGGTGGGGTGTGAGGCGGTCCGCCGACGGCTACGAAAGTCGTATCGGTCGCGCCGCGGAGCAGCCGGTTCAACTCGTGGAGCTTGCCGCGCTTGCGTTCCCACCCCATCCACCGCCTCTGCCCGTCGTTCCAGACCCGCCGGCGATGGAGCAGCAGGAAGCGGTCCCCGGCGGCACCCTGTCCATAACGGCGATTCAGGCGGGCGATACCCGCGGCGGCCGCGTCGAGGAGCGCGTCATCTCCTGCAACGGTCTCGGTCGCGGCGTCCGCCCAGTCCGAGAGCAGGGCGAAATGCAGCTCGTCTTCCGGACTTGCAAGGTGGTGGATCTCAAGACGCTCGATTTGCTCTTCGAGAGCGGCCTGGGTCGTAAGAAGGATCGGAACGGCGACGATCGTGCGCAGGTGCGACGGTACGCCGTTGCCGAGCTCCAGGCCCGGCAGGATCGTCGCGCCGAGCCCCCTCGTGACGCTGCGGTTCACGAGCGCCATCGCGGCATCGATCGACGGGATCAGCCCGAGAAACGCGAGGAGACCAAGCCACAGGCCGGTGATTCCCGCTTCCGCCAGCGCAAACAACGGCAAGGAAAGAAGGATCGCAGCGATCACGATGACGCTGCCGATATAGCCGCCGATGCCGATCCGTGCATTGAAACGACCGAGCCAGCTCCGTAAGGGAGCACGAAATCCGACGGTCGCCTCGAACGTGCGACGCCCCCCGCCGATCAGGTGATAGCCGGGATCGCGCTTGCGGCCATTTGGATCGCGCTCCCCGCGATGAACACCGTCGCCCTGTGCCTGATGCTCCGGATCGTTTGCGGCCAGAAGAGCCGCTCGCGCAATCTCCAGTTCCATCAGTTTCGAGCCCCGCGCCAGCTCCTCGATCGCGCTGCGGTAAAGGTTGCGCGTCGGAAAATCCATGTTCGCGAAGTCGCTGCCGGACCGCAGCGTGTCATCGACAAGACTGACGCTCTCGACTAGCTCCGCCCAGTCGACGTCGGAGGTCAGGCGCATGCTCGTGATGATGTTGCGGACCGTCACGTTCGTCGCACCCTCTTTTTGGTGCTCGTTCCGGACGATTTCGTCGGCGGTTGTTCCCTGTGCCGCGAGGCGCTCCTCGAGCCACATCAGAGCTCGCGTGACCTTCGGATCCTGGTCCCGCAGCCGTTGCACGAGCTGGACAGCGAAGGCCCCCGGCAAGGGTGCCTGTTCGTAATGCTGAAAGACCGAGCGGATCGGCTCGGCCGGGTGCGTGTTCACGCCGAGGAGCCGGTCGGCCAGGGCGTCCGCTTCCCGGCGCGCGGCTCGGCCAGTCACGATGCGCTTGGCCCCGCGTCGAAGATTCTCCACGAGCACGATCCGCAGCGTGATCGCGACCGCCCATAACTCCCCGATCGTCAGCGGCTGAACACGCTGGTAGGCGCGCACGAACCGGCGCAGCATCTCGGAGTCGAAGCGGCTGTCCGTATGAGCAACAAAGGCCCAGGCCACGCCGAAGACCTGCGGATAGCCGGCGAAAGGTCCGGTGGTCAACTTCGGCAACTGCCGATAGTAGCCGGATGGCAGATCGTCGCGAATTTCGCGGATCTGCCCTTCGACGAGGTGATAGTTGTCGAGCAGCCACTCGGCGGCCGGTGTAATAGCACGACCCGCGCCGATCGCACTTGCGATGGCGCGATAGGCTTCGAGCAGAACCGATTCGTTGTCCCTCAGTCGAACGGCGAGGGATCGCCCGGTCGTCGGCATCGCGGTGACGGGTTGGGCCGCTGCAAGGCTCTCGGCATGCTGCTCGAGACGCTCGATACTGAAGAGCTCCTCGCGGATGGACTCTTCGTT
>Ga0137418_10006018_pt1 | contig 11154 bp, 8 predicted proteins | sample CZODoug3_1_2_16f_FD_122242 | JGI IMG/M metagenome (GOLD analysis project Ga0137418, IMG submission 122242) | Vadose zone soil fungal communities from Angelo Coast Range Reserve, California, USA - CZODoug3_1_2_16fungal (Hybrid Assembly) | ecosystem: Environmental > Terrestrial > Soil > Vadose... | reverse complement strand
ATCGCCAAGGCGGGCCGCGAGTTCACCCGGCGCAAGGGCTTCAAGGAAGGCGACCTGGTGTTCGTCGAGCACTACGTCATGTGCGGCAAGTGCGAGTGGTGCCACCTGGGCCAGTACCGCCACTGCGAGAACACCGACTGGCGCACCAACCCCGACGCCATCCGCTACGGCTACACCTCGGCCGAGAAGGCTCCTCATCTTTGGGGCGGATTTGCCCAATACGTATACCTCCCGTGGAACGCCGTCGTGCACCGGGTGCCGAAGGGCGTCACGCCTGAATTGGCGGGACTGGTCACCCCCATGGCGAACGGCGTCGAATGGTCGCTCTTCGACGGCGGCGTGGGCTACGACTCCACCGTGCTCATCCAGGGCCCGGGGCAGCAGGGTCTCTCACAGACCGTGATCTGCAAGCAGGCGGGCGCCTCGCTCATCATCGTCACGGGCACTTCCAAGGACGCCGCGCGGATGAAAGTCGCCAAGGAACTCGGCGCCGACTACGTGATCGACGTGCAGAAAGAAGACCCGCTCGCACGCATCAAGGAGATCACCGCCGGCCGCGGCGTGGACGTTGCGCTCGACTGTACCGCGGGTGCCGGGACTCTCCCGATCCTGCTCGGCGTAGAAGCGTTGAAGCGCAAGGGCGGGACGATCGTGGTCCAGGGCGAGATGAAGGAGTTCCCGAATTTCCCGCTCGAGCGTGTCACGGTGAAATTCATCACCATCAAGAGCGCGCGCGGCCACAGCTACAAAGCCTGCGAGCTCGCCCTCGCCCAGCTCGCCTCGAAACGCTTCGCGCTGGAGAAGGTGACGACCCACCGGTTCGGGCTGAAGGACGTGGATCTTGCGATCAAATCCGTCGGCGGCCAGGGCGTGCCGGACGTGATCCACGCTTCGCTCCTGCCCTGGAAGTAAGCCGGCCGCGGGTTATCGTCTGACCGAACGCATCTCCACGACTTGTTCGCGGTCTCCTAGCGTCACGCGAAGTGCCCAACCTGCCCCGCGGTCTCACGGCCCTGCGCGAGCGCAACTACGTCCTCTACGCGCTCGGCCAATTCATCTCGCAGCTCGGCAATTGGGTGGAGCAGACCGCGGTCGCGTGGATACTCTACGAGATGACGAACTCGCCACTGCTGCTCGGCTTGAGCGGACTGTTCCGGGCCGTGCCGATGATTGCGCTCTCCCTGTTCGGCGGGGCAATCGCCGACCGGGTACCGCGTCGAGTGCTGTTGCTTTTCACCGAATCCTCCATGCTGATCGCGTCGCTGACGGTGGGGATCTTGGCGCTCACCGGTCAACTCCTGTTCTGGCATCTGTATGTGCTGAGCTTCGTGAGCGGCACCCTCTCGGCGTTCTCGATCCCAGCGCGCCACGCGCTCTTCGCCGGCCTCGTGCCGCGCGCTTCCCTGCAGAGCGCGGTCACGTTCAACGCAGTGGCGGTACGCGCCGGCGCCTTGATCGGACCTTCGATCGGCGGTGTGGCCTTGGCGTACGGCGGTTACGCGTTGCCGTTTTCCATCAATGTGGGAGGTTTCCTCGGGATGTTGCTGGCGTTGGCGGCGATGCGCCTCCCCGCTCGTAAGCCGGATGCGATTTCATCTCCACGGGGCATGTGGCAGGGAATGACGAGCGGTCTGGACTTCGTCTGGCGCAGCCCGCTGCTCAAGGTCGCGCTCGGACTGGAAATCGTGAGCGGTCTGTTCGGCCACAACGTCGCGCTCATCACCATCATCGCTCGTGATGCGATCGGCACGGGTCCGGAAGGCCTGGGATTGCTGCTCAGCGCCCTGGGTGCCGGCGGGCTGCTGGGCATGGTGTTCATGGTGGCGTTTCAGATCGAGCGACATGTGCGCGTGATCATGACCGCGGGTGCCTTGTATGCGGCGCTCCTCGCAGCGTTCGCGCTCTCGCCCTGGCTCGGGTTCTCGATGGTCCTGCTGTTTGCGGTCGGTACGGTCGACGGCATATGGGCGGTCACGCGCAACACGCTCGCGCAGTTGCTGGTGAGCGACGAGCTGCGCGGGCGCGTGATGTCCGTCGTCGTGATGGCCACGCGCGGCAGCGCGCCGCTCGGCCGCGTGCAGGCCGGATTCGTCGCCGGTCTGGTCGGCGGGCCGGCGGCGGTCCTGGTCGGGGCCGCGGTGATCGGCACCGCGGTATTCTATTCGTGGCGGCTGCGTCTGCCGGCCACCATCGAGCGGTAGACTCGAGCCGGCCGCACTTTTCGCGCGGCGGTCCCTACTCCGGCTTGATGTTGGCGTCCTTGGCGAGCCTGGCGTAGCGCACCAGCTCCGCCTTGATGAAGTCCATGAATTGCTCCGGCGTGGTGCCGACGGGCTCGATGCCGAGCGGCGTGAGTTTTTCCTTGATCACCTGCGGGTCCTGCACGATGCGGTTGATCTCGGTGCTGAGGCGATCGACGATGGCGCGCGGCGTGCGAGCCGGCGCAAGCACCCCGGTCCAGGTCGTCACCTCGTAGCCCGGGAGCGGCACCGCCTCCGCGATGGTGGGAACATCGGGCAGCAGTGCCGTCCGCGTGCCGCCCGCGACTGCGAGCGCCCGCAGCCTGCCCGAGCGGATGTGCGGCAAGAGCGAGTTGATCGCGCCGACGGTGAAGCTGATCTCTCCGGCCAGCAGCGCCGGAACGATGCCCCCGGCCCCCTTGTACGGCACGTGCACGATGTCGATGCCGGTTCTCGCCTTGAGCAGCTCGGCCGCGAGATGATGGGGCTGCCCGATGCCGGCCGAGCCGTAGGTGAGCTTGCCCGGATTGGCTCGCGCATGCGCCACGAGCTCCTTCATCGTCGCCGCCGGCATGCTCGCGTTCACCGTGAGCACGAAAGGAACTGTGCTCACCTGCGAAATCGGCTCGAAATCCTTGACCGGGTCGTATGGGAGCTTGGCGAAGAAGGACGGATTGACCGTATGGCCGCTTGCCGTCAGCAGCAGGGTGTACCCGTCCGGCGCCTGCTTGGCCACGTACTCGGTGGCGATGTTGCCGCCTGCGCCGGGCCGGTTCTCGACGATGACCGGCTGCCCGAGCACCGGAAGCAGGCGCTCCGCGATCAGGCGCGCGAGCAGGTCGTTCGAGCCGCCCGGAGGCAGCGATACGATGATGCGAACCGGCCGCGCCGGCCAAGGCGCGGACTGCGCCACCCCCTGGCCGGCCGGCAGGGAAAGCGTCAGGGTGCAAATGATGAACGATCGCCGCGTGAACATGTCTTGTCTTCCGTTCGGTCTGTTTGCGCCGCTGAAACGCGCGCCGTTATCGTGGTTGCCGCTCGGCCGCCGCAAAGGCATGAGAGGCTCGAATGAGATCGCCCACGACCGCGAGCTCTTCCTCGTCGCGCGGTCCGTACACCATCACGATGTTCGCCGGCAGACCATAGCGGCCCGCCAGCGGATGGAACTCGGCCCAGCCGTTCTCGATGACCTTCTCGACGATCTCCGGCGGCAGCGTCATGTGCAGGCTGCCGTCCCTCGGGGGATGGAGATGGGCGAATTCGCACTGGATCATGAACGCGCCGTGAGCCGCGTGCCCGCACCCCGGCAAATGAAACGCGCGCGCGGCGGGAACCGAAACCAGGCTCGGGCCGACCGCCACGCCGGAGAGCGACCGGCCAATCTCGAAGACGCGTTCCTGCAGATCGGGCGGCGCGTTCTGATCGAGCTGCGTGTGCGGGTTCGTCGTCGTCGTGCGCGGACGCGGACCGGTGCGGCGGGTATCGAGGTAGCTTTTCGTTTGGAGCGTCATGGCGAACCTGCTGCGCTGCGGGCGCGCAGCAGATGATGCTGTCGCCCCACACAGCGCGTCAAGGACTCGATCCGCGGATGCATTCTTGACTTCGGGTCGCGCCCCACGTCATACTCGCCCGCACAACGCCAGCTTGCATCTCGGGAGTGTTAGAGGAAGGAGCACGCTATGAAGAGAGTCTTGGGCGTCTCGATATTGCTGACACTGACTATCGGCCCCACGGTGATTCCTCCGCACGGCGTCCAGGCCCTCGCCCAACCGCAAGCCGGATGTTGCAAGGTACGAGATGCGTTGAGCAGCCGCAATTGGCGGAAGAACGGCTTGAACCTCCAAAGCTGCACGCAGCTCAACGACAAGAGGGACAGGGACAACGTGTACCAGCCCACCGGCCTCGTCTGGTGGGACCAGCAGTGCTCTTGAGCGCGCGGGTTCAGGGCGACGTGGCGAGCTCGACCACCTTCTCGAATGACTGGTTTTTTGCCGGATGCGTCGTGGTGACGAAACTGGCAAGCCGCTTCAAAATCTCCTTGTCCGTTCCGTCTGCTTTCACTCCACGGCTCTTGTGCTCGGTCAGGACGTCCCCGAACCTCTTGAAAGTCGCCTCAAATTCATTCGGCTTGGCAAGCAGGCTGTTCACGAGCAGCAAATAGTAGGCCCAGGATTCCTGGCGATCCGTTTGAGCAGCTCTGGCGTCCTGCGCCATCACTTCTAGGAGGTCGCTCCAGTCCTGCACGGCTCCCTTCGTCATGCGCGTCTCGACGGAAATCAACAAGCGGTGAGGCATTGGCTCAGTCGGCCCCAGCAGTCCTCGCAGCCGTGCGTGGAATTCTTCGGCGTCCCCTTTGTCGTATCTGCTGACCGCTTCCTCGAACGATGAAGTCAACAACCCGCTCATCACGTTCTTCGTCTCGCTGAGCTGCCGCAGGGTGCTTTCGAGTTCCAACGTCGCTTTCTTGACGGAGTCTGCGTTTGCCCGGACCTCTTCGCCCTTGTCCCGGATGCTCTTCACCTCGTTGTACCCGAAATAGCCGAGTCCCGACACCAGTAGGGTGACCATGGTCCCGATGACGGTGGCCGTGATCTGCAGCAGGCTCCGGGTGCGCTCGAAGCTGCTGATCACCTCGTCGGCCCGCTGCTTGGTTTGGTCGAAGACCGTCTGTGCAGCTCGGAGCGAGGTATCGACGATCCGGTGCTCGACGTCGAGCTTCGCGTTGAATAGCTGGAGCTTCTCGTCGATGCCGTGAAGGTGCAGGTTCAGGAGCTCCTCGTTGGCATTGCGCAGGCGCTTGCTTACGGTCAAGAGCAGCTTCACCTCGATGTCGGGATGGATTTCGAGGGTCTTCCGGAAATCGCTGCCGCTGATCTCCAGGAGCGTGCACGCTTCGCGTGCGATGACGGTTGCCGAGCGCGGGCGCGCCTCGAAAAAACCCATCTCGCCGAAGACCTCGCCCTTCCGCATCACCGAGAGGTTGATCTGCTTGCCACCGTCCAAAGGCACGACCGCATCAAGAGAGCCCGCCCCGATCAGCAGGATCGAGTCTCCGACCTCTCCTGCATGAAGAATCGTGGTGCCAGCGGCATAACTGCGCTCTTTGCTGACCTCGTCCTGTAGCAGCGACCGGACTTCCTTGTCGTTCAAGGCGGAGAAGATCGGGTGATGATGAAGCAGGTCGGCCCAGGCGAAAGTCTTCACGCGCGTTTCCTCATTTTCCGGGGACGTTCCGTCGCTCTCGAAACCGTCATGGGTATTTCCGGACGCAATAGCTTACCCTTCGCCGATTGCCGGCACCAGATGCGCCTCGCTGTCGCCCGATACGGCGTGCTAAGCTTGCGCGCCCGTCACCGTCGTCCATGGCCGACTACACGCTCTCCGATTACCACGAGCGCAGCAAACATCGCCTGAACCGCTACGCGCCCGGGCCGGGACGGTTGGACTGGGCCAATCAACCGAATCCGTTCCGCCGTTATGAAGGCGCCATGCGCATCGAGCTGCCGCTTCTTGCGGACGGTCTCGAGACCCGCTACAGCGCATTGCGCCGCGGCACCGTGCCTGCGCCGCACGCCTTCGATCTCGATTCAGTCGCGATCCTGTTCGAACTGTCGCTGGGCATTTCAGCCTGGAAAGCCTACGGCGAAACCTCCTGGGCCCTGCGTTGCAATCCGTCGAGCGGCAATCTCCATCCCACGGAGGGCTATCTGGTGACGAGCGGCGTGGCGGGGCTTGCGGCCGGCGTCTATCACTACCTGAGCTGCGATCACGCGCTCGAGCGTCGCGGGGAATGGGACAGGCCGGTCGAGTTTCGCGGCTTCCTGATCGGGCTCGCGAGCATCACCTGGCGCGAAGCCTGGAAATACGGCATGCGGGCGTTTCGCTACTGCCAGCACGACTGCGGCCATGCCATTGCCGCGGTGAGCTACGCTGCATCCGCGCTGGGCTGGCGCTCGCGCCTACTTGCGGCGCCCGGCGACGCGCAGATCGCGGCGCTGCTCGGGGTCGATCGCGAGGCGGCCTCAGCCGAAGCCGAGTCGCCGGAATGCCTGTTGTGGATTTCCGCGGGCGGGCCGTCGCCGGCAGAATTGCCGCCCGCCCCGTCGCGCTGGTATGGCAAGGCCAATCGACTGAGCTCCGATCACGTCGAGTGGACGGATATCGAACAGGCGCATCAGCTGACAGGCAAGCAGCACCTGGATCATGAGAGCGCCGATTGGACATCCCCAGCGCACAAGGCTGCGGGGGAGCCGGCACGCGAGCTCTCGGCGGCGCAAATTTTCCGGCAACGGCGCAGCGCGGTCGCATTCGATGGCTCCACGAGCATCGGTGCCGAGGCTTTATTTGCCATGCTCGATGCGACGCTGCCGCGCTCCGGTGCGCCGCCCTGGTGTGCCTGGCCCTGGGCCGCCGAAGTGCACCCGGCGATCCTGATTCACCGCGTGGACACACTCGATCCCGGGCTCTATCTGCTCGTGCGCAACCCGGAGGCCCTCGCGCCGCTGAAGGCCTCGCTTCGGCACGACTGGCTTTGGCACAAGATCGGCCCGCCCGAGCTGCCGCTTTATTTGCTCATCGCCTATGACCTCCGCGACTCCGCCCGGCTCGTCTGCTGTCACCAGGACATCGCCGCGGATTCCTGCTATGCGCTGGGGATGCTCGCCCATTACGAGGTCGCGGCAAGCGACCCCTGGCGCTATCGAGCGCTCCATTGGGAATGCGGAATGCTCGGGCAGGTTCTGTACCTCGAGGCGGAAGCCGCCGGCATCCGCGCCACCGGTATCGGCTGCTTTTTCGACGACGAGATGCATGCGCTGCTCGGGCTGCGGGGGCATGCGTGGCAGAGCCTGTATCACTTCACCGCCGGCGGCCCTGTGGATGACGCGCGTCTCACCACGCTTCCGCCTTATCCCTTTGCCCGCGATGCGTAGAGGTATGCCCGACTGTCCCGATACCGAGTGCCGGAAAGACTACTCCAGCGCTGTTGCCATCACGCTGGACGTCAGCGTCTTCGATGCGTCGACGTAGGTTCCGCCGGTCGCGACGAAGCTCCGCGCCTTGCGCCCCGCCGCGAGTTCCAGCTGCAGCGCCGCCTGATAGGCGCTGAACCGTGTATAGACCGTCACCGTTCCGTTTTCGCCGATGACGAACACGCCGCGAGCCGGATTGCTTGCCTGCACGGTCGGCGTGTCGCTCGTCGACAATGGGGTGTCGACACCGCCTCGGAAGATATCGTGCAGCACGCCGGCGTTGGTGAGGTTGACGACCATGCGGTTGGGCACGAAGGGTAGTTGAAAAGGAGCGGGCTCGAGCACAGGCCAGCCCACCACCAGAGTCGCCGGGGCGTTGGTCACGTCGATCAGTGTGATCGCATGAAAATCATCGCTCGCGGTGGCCTGGCCGAAAGGCTGGACGAAGCCGCGCACCTTGAGCGGCGTACCGATCGTGATGCCGGTCAGGGGGAGCGCACCCGTCGCTACCTGATACGAACTCGGATTGGCGTCGCTGCCTGGCGCCGTCCCCGTGCCCGAGAAAATGAACAGACCGATTGGACGGCCGTCGATCCTGGCGAGCGTCATGGCGACGGTGCTGCCGGACACGCTGTTCACTGCGCCGTTGAGCTGGGTGACGAGCAGGCGCACCAGTCCCGCGCTCGCATCCATGCTGGTGCCCGGCGCGTCGAGGGTTCCGAACACGGTCACGCGCTGGCCCACGGAGATTCTGCCGATATCGAAACTTCCGCCGATCGCGGTCTGCTTCACGACCTTGGTCCCGTTCGCGACGGCTACGGAAACGGTATTGCGGAAGCTCAGCGTTCCGGTGCTGCGGACCAGCTCCGCGCCTTTCACGGTGAGGGTATTGCCGCTGCGGGCGATCACGTTGCCCGTCACGACATCGCTGGTGCCGGAAGGAACGCTCGATCCGGCGAGGACCTCGGTCGCGGTGAATCGGCGAGTGACGAGATCGAGCGTACCCAGCGCCACCGTGGCGGTGAGTCGCGGCTGCTGGGCGAGCACGGTCAGGCCGGCGCCGCCCTGGTAGCTCGTCTGGTTGATCTCGTAGGTGGTGTTGCTGTCGGTGAGGAAGGCCACGCGGCCGTGGTCGCCCTGAAGGAGATTGAACGGACGCAGAATGAGCGTGAAGCTGCCTGCCTGCATGTCGACCGCGTCGAGCGGTCCCCGAATCCTGTGCGGCTTGGGCGAATCCGGATTGACGTCGGCCACCAGCAGCGGGGTGACGGTCACGACCGGGCTGGCCGGATTGCTCATGTCGACCAGATTCGAGGCGGCGAGATTGAAATCCAGATCGAGGAGCGAAGACACCAGCGGCGCGATCACCAGCTGCCGCGCATTGTCGAGCTTCACGGTCATCGGCAGAGTCGTGACCGGGTTGTTGTTCTGGCTGTCGAGGATGTTGGCGGACGGCACCGCGACCGGTGTCCCGGTGCCGTCGTCGACCTGGATGTCGGCGTTGGTGTAATCGAGGTTCAGCGTCGCGCTGACGTAGGTGCCCGCCGGAATCGTGACCGCCGTCACGAACTCGGTCAGGTCCACGGATCGGGCGAAGTCCACTCGCGTTCTCTGCGGCAGCGTCTGAACGACCGTGGTGTTGTCGGTTTTGGTCAGGGTGAGCGAGGTAACATCGACGGTGTAGGTGAGGAAATCTCCGGGCGTATCGGTCAGGCCGATGGCGACCACGCCCTCTTCATCCGTTGGACTCTTGCAGGCGTATAGACCCAAAGCCACGGCCGTACCCAGGGTGAAGGCTGTGAGCAGCCGAAAGAGCACGCGTCCATTCCCGAGACTCCGTAGCCAATTCATGTGCCTATCTCCTCTAAGGACGGGAGGTGCAGGCTGCTCAGCCCACCGAAACGGTTTCGTGAGTGCGTTCCGATCGAGAACGCGTTGAAGGTGCGCTCGGTTGACCGAAGCACGGATCATCCGCGACGCAGGAAAATGCAAAAGAAAAACCCCATAGGCGGGGCCTATGGGGTTTGCAAACCGCCCTGCCGGTTACTTAAACGTGTAGAGGACGCCGGCGCTGATCGCGCTGTTAGTCACGTCAATCCCTATGCCGCCGAAGTTGCTCTTCTTGAGGTAGTGCACGTAGTCGATCGAGCCCGAGAGGTTCTTGGTGAAGGGGTACTGGACACCGACGCCGTACGCCACGCCCGATTCGGTTTCACTGCCGCCCCCTCCGCCGAACTCCATCTTCGACTGGGCAAACCCGACCAGGCCGTAAAGGTTCACGGGACCGACGTTGGTGTTGGGCTTGGCGAACGCGCCGAAAACTTGAGTCTTCACCTTGTTGGAACCACCCGCGCTGCTGTACTCCTTGTCTTGCGGCAGCACAATATGCAACTCCGCATCCAGCCAGTCCAGAATGTGCATGCCGCCCCTCAGCCGAAGGCTCGTCGCCTTTGCGCTTCCGGATACATCGGGCGCAATGCCGCTCTTGTCCTCGATTTTCGACTTGAACCCCGCGATATCGCCGCCGGCATAAAACGTCGGCGGGGCCGCGTGCGCCATACCGATCGTCGCAGCCGTGCCAAGAGCAATTGCCAGTAGCTTCTTAGTCATTTTTCCTCCGTTTATGGAAAATAAAGCCGATTCCCCAAACCATCGGTCGTTCGCGCTATCCCCGCGAGCGACAGACCTTGGGACGGGCAGATTCTAACCCAAAGCGCCGCAAGCGCGAAGATGATCAGATTTTCGAATTTCGCGAGAGGTTCTCGGCATGGCCTTGACCTCGACGCCCAGGTGATCTGAGAGACAACGCCCTGGTCCCGGAACGACCCTCGGTCCCTGGCGCGTCAACCGACCCGATGCGGATGGGCGACGCCGTACCCCTGCGCATAGTCGATGCCGAGAAGGGTCAGCTCCCGCAGGGTCTCGTCGTTCTCCACCCATTCGGCGATCGTCGGGATTCCCAGCACCCGCCCGATCTTGGCGATCGAATCGACCATGGCGCGGTCGAAGGGATTGCCGACAAGATTGCGAACGAACGCGCCGTCGATCTTGAGGAAGTCGACGGGCAGCGACTTGAGGTAGGCGAAGGAGCACAGCCCCGAGCCGAAGTCGTCGAGAGCGAAGCGGCAGCCGATGCTCTTCAGGCTCTTGAGGAAATGTATCGCTTTGGAGAGGTTGCGGATGGCCGCGGTCTCCGTTACCTCGAAGCACATGGCGGTGGGCTCGATGCGGAACGAGGTGATTTGCTGGTGCACGAACTTGAGGAAGGCCTCGTCGCTGAGCGAAGACCCGGACAGGTTGATCGCGACGATGCGTCGCGGATCCGCGGCGATCTTGCCCTCGGACACGAGACGGCAGGTGGTTTGCACCACCCAGCGGTCGAGCTTGCTCGGCATCAGGTTGTAGCGCTCCGCTGCGCTGATGAGTGCATCGGTGGGGACCAGCTTGCCGCTCTCGTCGCTCATGCGCAGCAGCACTTCCTGGTACTCGCTTATCGCCAGATTGCCGCGCAGCGCCCTGGCGGGCTGGACCAGCAGGTGCATTCGGTTTTCCTGGAGCGCGCTCGCGATCCGGCCGGCCCATTCCATGTCGCCGCGTCGGCGGGAAACTTCAGAATCGGTCGGCTTCAGGATGTGTACGCTGTTGCCTCCGGCCTCCTTCGCGGCGTAGCACGCCAGATCGGCTGCGCTCATCAGCTCACCGATGTTCGCGCTTTCCCTGCTGATAACGACCACCCCGATGCTCACGCCGATCTCGAAGACTTTCTGGTTCCACACGAAACGGAAGTCGACAATAGCCTGGCGCAGCTTCTCGGCGATTTCGAACGCCTTGCTTTCGTTGCACTGCATGAGGAGTACGCCGAATTCGTCGCCACCCAGGCGCGCAAGAGTATCCGTCCCGCGGATATTGTCCTTGAGTGTCGCTCCGAGCTGGAGCAGGAGGCT
>Ga0137418_10006016_pt1 | contig 11154 bp, 13 predicted proteins | sample CZODoug3_1_2_16f_FD_122242 | JGI IMG/M metagenome (GOLD analysis project Ga0137418, IMG submission 122242) | Vadose zone soil fungal communities from Angelo Coast Range Reserve, California, USA - CZODoug3_1_2_16fungal (Hybrid Assembly) | ecosystem: Environmental > Terrestrial > Soil > Vadose... | reverse complement strand
ATATCTGTTTCCGCCCCTTTCGTTCGGCGGTGCCTCACTGGTTCGACCATGTCCCCGTTTTCACACCCCGCTCATCGGTAGGGTCGAGGACTGGCGCGCCGGCAGGCCGCTCGACCGTGCCACGTTTCCAGTCCCCTCCACGTCGCACGCAGCATGCGGATTTCCCGCACTGCGCGCCCCCATTTGCTTCACGCCACCGCTTATGGGACCTATCCTGCTGGGGCGACTTTCGGCCCGTCGCGTCGCACTCGATAGGCGTTAAACAGTCCTCAAGTGTCGTACAGCCACCGCCTATTCCATCGTTCCCAGCCGAAGCCCTTTCGTTTCAGCAGGCGCGTGAGCCAATCAATATTCCGCCGAAGCGCAAGCGAAAGGAGCCAATTTGCTTCAGCCGTTACCTGTATCGCGCGCGCACAATCTCGTCGAACGCTTCTTCAACATGATCAAGCAGTATCGGCGTATCGCCACTCGCTACGACAAACTCGCAGCCAACTACCTCGCTTTCGTCAAGCTGGCAGCCATCCGCATTTGGCTGCGTGTTTATGAGTCCGCGCCCTGTCTAGATCAAAACGACAAGTCCGAATCGATTGGTAACAGGCGCTGACGTCCTGAAATAAGCTCAAGTTCTAGTTACTGTCAAAAATCCAGTTTGGTTTGGATCGAATTCGATTCCGGCCTTGGCGCAGGCTTCGTCCGCATCACCTCCCGGTGCTCCCGACACACCGATTGCGCCGACCAGTGTACCGGCCGATTCGACGACCAATCCTCCACCGATAATCGCCACGCCCGGCAGAGTTCTGATGCCCGCCTGCATCATTCCAGGCTGACTGATTGAAAAAAGATTGCTGGTACTGTTTCGGAATGTCGCCGCGGTCCATGCTTTGCCGGATGCGGTCGCAGGCGTATGAGGCCCGGCGTAGCGATCGCGCAGCACAACCTGGATCACGCCGAAGCGGTCTACAACCGCGACCACCACCTGATAGCCCCGTTGCTGGCAGTCAGCCAAGGCGGCTTGCGCTAGGTCCAAAGCAATTGCGGGAGCCAGGGATTTGTGAGTTACGAGCGGTTCCTGCGCGCCCGTTTGGACGGAGCCCGCAAGAGCGTAAATGGTCAACGCGCCAACCAGATGTCGAATGCCCATGACTGATCCTGTTTGATGGTCGAAGCGATTCGGAAGCCAGATATCCTATAGCCCTTGTTGGGTCACGTTCTCGATGCCGACAATCTCGGCCACGCGCGGGGTTCGCGGGCGTCTCAGCAATGTTGGGACCGGCTCATCCTGGAGAATGGTGCCCGCATCCAGAATGGCGCAAACGGTCGCACAGAATGGACGCCTCAGCGAGATCGTGGGTCACGAAAACGGTAGCCATTCGCCGCGTCCGCAGGAGTTCTGCCAGTTCGCGCACCAGGCGTCGGCGCGTCGGCTGGGCAAGCGCCGCGCGGCTCGATCGTTGGCACCTTTATCGGCGGCCATCTGCTCGGATTTGTTACGAATTACATTCTGCTGCCGATGCTCGCGGCGCTGTTGCTGATCTCGGCGGTGAAAGTGTGGCGTCACCAATGAAATCAACTCAGACCGTCGTCTGGTTTCACTTGACGGCGAGTCGACAGATCACCGGTTTCGTTACGTCTTTACGACGACCATCAGCGGTTTATCCTTGGCGGCTCTGCTGTGCACCACCAGCGCCTTTCCGCTTGCGCCGGTATTCTCATTGCGGGCGAGATGAACGAGATCTGCAGCAATAATTACGGCTTCGCCGGTCTTGAGCAGCGCCGTTTCCCCTCCTTCGATTTCCACGACGAGACTGCCTTCGATGACATGCAGTAGTTCCTGCGCGCCGGGATGCATATGCCAGGGAGCGGCAGTGCCGGGGCCAAAGTCGACGATGCTGACGACAGTCTCCTGTACCACTTGGCCCTGACCTTCCAGATCTTTTCGCAAGATCTGGCTCAGCTTCGGCCCTGGGGTCTGCGCCCACGCGATCTTCGACATGGTTGGGACCGCTGCTGCGATCCCCGAGAGGTAAAGCAAATCGCGGCGGATGATTTTCATCTTTCCCCCTTGAATTTGTTGGCGAGTTTTGATCGCGCGTCCTTGTGCGCGCTTCGCATATGACGGCTAAAACCCCGCGCATGAGCGGAAATTCCCGGGAACCGATTCCGCTGCCGCGCTGTCGAAGATCAAGTGGCGATCCTCGGCAAGAACTCCCAGCAGATCAGCAATTTCACGCAACTAATGCGGCGGCGCAGAAATTTGGTCCGGTCAGTAATCGCGTCTCATTGTGTATCTCGCCTCTTTGTAGCCGAATTGATCAGAGACTATCCTGTGATCGGGGACATGCAGACTCCCCTTCAGACGCTTGCCGTCCAAGCTCTGCGCAATACTCGCTGTGTCGAGGAGATTGCGCATGGACGGAGTTCACCACTTGGCCTCTCCAGATCCTCCAATCCAATGCAATACGCCGCTTCCGGTGGAAGCTGCCTACGTTTCCGAGCAGGCAGACGATCAAACCCTGCTGCGGGTTGATTCGATCAATAAGCAATATGCCGATCAGGTTGTGCTCGCGAATGTCGCCTTCGACGTCAAGGCAGGCGAGATCGTCGGCATCATTGGTCCGAACGGCGCCGGCAAGACAACCCTGCTTGAGGTCCTCGCGGGCATTCTCCCTGCAGAGTCGAGCGACGTTCATTGGCTCGGAAGGCTGTTGCCGCCGTCGCGTCGGCGAGAAGCCATGTTCTACTTACCGGACGGCGTGCGACCTTATCAGGACCAACCCGTTAACCGGGTTTTATCGTTCGTTGCGAATGTCTATCGAAGATCGGCCGACGAGATCACCAACACGATCCAAGCGGTAGGTTTGACACCGGTCCTTCATAAGCGCGTCCATTCGCTGTCGAAAGGTTACGGTCGAAGGCTCTTGTTGGCGCTGGGACTGCTCACGCCGCACCCCCTACTTCTCATGGACGAACCATTCGACGGTTTCGACCTCCGGCAGACTCGCGACATTGTCGGCGTCTTGCGCGGGGAAGCCGCTATGGGCCGTACATTTGTCCTTGCGATTCATCAGTTGCTGGACGCTGAGCGGGTTTGTGACCGCTTCATTCTCCTTGCCGATGGCCGCGTTCGTGGAGCGGGGACGTTGAGTGATCTCCGTACGCGGACTGGCATTGCAGCTGGAAATCTGGAGGATATCTTTCTTGCGCTCACCTGAGACATTCCGCATCCAGGACGCTCCTCTGAGGCCGCTGCTCGTCAAGGAGCTGCGGGAGATCCTCAGTGGCCGTGCGCTGTGGACCATGCTGCTGCTGATGTGCCCATTGATTGGGTACAGCTTCTTCCAGGCTATTTCGCTATATGGCGAGGCCAGCGCGGCCGGGCTGCAGTCGCCGGTGCTTGCAGCCAGTCTGTCGCCGTTGGACGGCGTCTTGGTACCCACCCTCGGGGCCTCCTATGTCGCGGTCACGCTCCTGTTTCCTTTTGTCGCGATTCGCGTGCTCGGCCAGGAAAAGGAATCGGGCGCACTGCGTCTTCTGATCCAGCTGCCCTATCGCTCTTCCACCTTGATTGCGGCCAAGCTCGCCGCGGTGCTTGCCGCGTGGGTGCTTTCAAGCGTCCCCGCGTTCTCGGCGCTGGCCATATGGCGAATGCTTGATGGGCACTTGTCCGCTCCGGAAACCTTGAACCTTCTTTTTGGGCACCTGCTCTACGGGTTGCTCGTCGGTGCCATCGCATTGTTTGCGGCTTCGGTGTCGGAAAGCGCGGCAACCGCCGCGATCGTAACGCTCGCCTTCACGATTGGTTCGTGGGTGCTGGATTTTACTGTGGTCGGACATCCCGGCCTTCTCGAATGGATAGCCCGTCTGTCGCTCACTCAGGTGTTGCGTACGTTCGAGCAAGGTCTGTTATCGGCAGGTCTTGTGGTGGGTATCGGCACGGCTGTGTGCGGCTTCGCCGCTCTGGCAACCGTTTGGACGCCGCCGGGAGTTGGCGTCCGCTCCAAGCTGTTTCGCTCGCTACTGTGCGTCCTTGCAGCGGCGATCGTTCTCGGCCTGGCGACGCAGATCAGATTCTCAGTTGATGTCACCGAGGATCAACGCAACTCGTTTTCCGTGGCCGACCAGCGAGCGCTCGCTAAATTGGCGGAGCCCCTGGTCGTGACTGTTCATCTGGCGCCGGAAGACCCGCGCTACGCCGACTTGCGGCGCAACGTGCTCGCGAAGTTGGATCGAGCAATGCCGAACGTGTCGGTTCGTCTGGCCGGCGGACGGCAAACTCCCGCAACCAACTCCGGCGACGATAGCTATGGCGAGGTTGAATATGCCTACGCCAATCGATCGGACATCAGCCGTTCGACCAGTCCGCGCGAGATTCTCCCGCTGCTTTACGGCCTGGCGGGGGTCAGCCCGCCTGCACCTGCCTCGGGGGGCGATTATCCGGGCTATCCGCTGGCCGCGAATGGACAGGTTGTTCTCATCTGGTTTTTTTGCGGCCTTCCACTCTGCATTGCTCTCGCATGGTGGCGGAGCCGACGCCTACCCGAACCAATCACAGCACGCTTCACCAAGGAGGTTCAGTCATGAACATGAATGCAATCAAACGGGCCAGCGCTGCTTCGGTCTTCGGACTTGCATTGTTGGCAATACCTGCCGCTGCACAGCAGCCGACAAAGATCGACTTCTCCAACGAAGCGGTCGGAGCGGAGCCTAAGGCGCTTGTGGCCGTCGTCGGCATCTGGCGGATCGAAAGCGAAGCCGGAAAAAACGTCCTGGCTGTCGATGGGCGGCAATGGAAAGAAGGGCAGTCCTCCGCCGGGGTCGCCGACAAGGCGAGAGCGCTCTACGGCGAGCGCTATGCCGAATTTCTCGACCGGGTTCAGGCCTATGCCTACTACCCTTACACCGTCGCCAAGGACGTAGAAGATTTCCGAGGTGGCGAGATCGCCGTGCGCTTCGAGGGATTGTCGGGCCGCATTGATCAAGGTGCCGGCATATTGTTCAATCTCAAGCCAAATGGCGACTACCTCGCACTTCGTGCGAACTGCCTCGAAAACAATCTGGTTCTTTGGAAGTTCGAAAAAGGCAAACGGTCTTCGGTATCCTGGGTGCGTAATGCGCCGGCCGCCAGCAAGCAATGGCATGACCTCAAAGTCCGCATATCTGGCAACAAGGTAGAAGGCTATCTCGATGGCAAGCGCTATCTCGAATACACCCTAGCAGCCAATGTATCCGGCCGCGTCGGTCTTTGGTCAAAAGCAGACAGCTATATGCACTTCTCGGACTACACGGTGACTCCGGCCGATTGACTGAAGACCATACCAACCGGCTCAATAGAAGGATCACTGTGAAAGATGATCGGACGTCCACCGGCTATGCGCCGCGCGCGCTGCGCGTGGCTACGGCGACGGATTCGCTATCATCATCCTGCCAGCATACTGGGCTTCGGTCCCTTTCAGATCGGGCTTGTTGCAAGCGCACCCCCGCTTGGAACGGCCATCGTAACGCTCGCGATCGGATTTCTCGCTGCTTGCAAAGACCTGAGCTTTTGAGAATTGAGGATCAAAAGATGTTATTGCATTTGTCGCCTCGCTGAATTATGAGGTGCTTAGGGGAAGTGCGGTTCTCCCCTTGAGGCTTCGGTCCAAGAACTGTGCAACGCTCGACTTGTCGAGGTAATGCACATGGACGAAAGCAAGCCTTCAATTCCTTCGGATGAGCTCAGTCTACGGCCTGCTTCCGACTGGAAGCCGGCAGTCGTTGATGCACCTCCGGCTGATTTAGCGAAATCAGACAAACTCGTCGCGCTTGGGCGGAAGCATCACTCCGACCAATCCGACCTTTGCCGAAATGACCCGCCCAATGGGCCTTCGGTTGTCGTCTTTTGCGGCAACGAGGAGGAGGTAAGCCGAGGATTTCTCATTGCGTTACGCGCAATGGGAGTCGCGGTAGTTGAACAGCCTCCCGAGCCGGCAAAGCCTCCTGTCGCGCGAGCAAAGCCGTGAAGGCGCGCGTATTTCAATACCTGCCGCTTTGCGTGTTCTTGTTGGCTGCTTGTGGCCCAACGGCATCGCGGAGCCCCGCCGATGCCATCACGTTCGATACATCAAAAGGGCTTGACGATTTCGAGTTTGCGACAGCGGGCGACGGCAAACCGGGCGAATGGTCAATCATTGAGAACGACGCCGGTCGAGTATTAGCACAGATAGATACCGATCCTGCTGACAATCGCTTTCCGCTTGCTATCTACCGGCCGTTCTCCGGACGCGATGTTTACGTTTCGATCCGCTTCATGACAATTTCCGGCGAAACCGATCAAGCCGCTGGCGTATTCGTCCGATTTGCATCGGTTGATGATTATTACGTCGCCCGCGCTAGCGCACTCGAAAATAACGTTGGCCTTTATCGTGTCGTCGCCGGAAAGCGAGAGATGATCGGATATATGGAGGTCAATGTGTCGGGCCAAGCATGGCACACCCTTGGCATCACGGCGAGGGACGAACGCCTCACGATATTTTTCGACGGCAAGGAACTTTTCGTCGCGACCGACAGGAGGTTTCCGGGCCCCCCCGGCAAAGTTGGCTTGTGGACCAAAGCCGACAGCATGACCTGGTTTGAAAGCCTCAAAATCGGTTCTCTCGACTGATGGGAAGAATGTCCAACCGCTTGATACTCACTCGGAGGAATCAAAATGCGCTACCACCTAGCTCCACTTTACTGCCGTCCCTGGACGTTGAACGGAATCTCTCCGCGTCTCATCGAGAGCCACTATGAGAACAACTATGGCGCGGCTCTAAATCGTTTGAACGCTATCTCCGAGGAAATTGAGCAGCTTGATCTCGGCAAGACTTCCGACCAATCGCTTGCCCGCCTGAAGCGCGACGAGATTGCGGCGCTCAATTCAACACTTTTGCATGAATTGTATTTTGCAAGCCTGGGCGGCGATGGGCGCGTTCTGCCGGACGCAGTTGCGAGCGCTATCGCGAAGGACTTCGGCTCCGTCGATCGCTGGCGTCAGGAGTTTGTCGGGATTGCGAATGGTCTGGCCGGCGGTTCTGGCTGGGTGTTGCTCACATATGTTCCGCGTGACGGGCGCCTCATCAACCAGATCGCGTCGGACCATGATCCGAGCATCGCAGGGGGCGTCCCTATACTTGCCCTCGATATGTACGAGCACGCGTATCACCTGGAATTCGGCGCGAACGCCAGCGCATACATTGCCGCATTCATGCGCAACATCGACTGGTCCGCAGTAAAGCTGCGATATGAAGATGCGATCAAGGTCGCGCCACCCCGTCCTCTCGAACAAAAGCAGTTTGCTGACGTACCTTCGATTTCCGTCGAAGAAGTCAGGGAGATGCTGAAGTCGGGAACGTCAGTTCAGATCATCGATACGCGCCCAAAGCACTACACCACAAAAGCGCAAGATATAATGGAGGGAGCCGTCTGGCGCGATCCAGAACGCTTGGATGAATGGATTGGCACCCTTTCCAAGACCGAACCCGTCGTCACATTCTGTGTCTACGGCTTCCACATCGGATGCGAGACGGCTTCAACGCTCCGTAAGGCCGGATTTGATGCCCGGTACATGTCAGGCGGACATTTTGCCTGGAAGGCAATCAAGGGTCCGGTGAGGCTTTTTGAATGACCGTGCGCTTGTCAATTTGCGTTTGACTGTAACGTCGTAGGATATCGCCATGTCGCTAGTGACCGCAGACACCATCGAAATCCCCAACTCACTCGGTACATCCTTTGACCACGGGGCTTTCGAGCCCGATACCCGCCGCGTTTTCATTGCGCACACGGCTCGGGACTGTCTTGAGGTGGTTGATGCAGACACGAATCGACACCTAGCAACGTTGCAGGGCTTTCCAGGAGCAGCCGGCGTCGTTGCGGGCAAAGCCAGCGTTCTGGTCACGAACCGCGGCAGCGCCAGCATGGCTTGGGTCGACGCGCGCACTCTTGAAACCCGGACGGTCCTGAATACCGGGCCGCGACCAAACGGCGCCGCGATCGTTTCGTCCTTGCAGGTTGCGGTCGTTGCCTGCATCGGAGACGACACCCACGCGCCCAAACTCCAGGTGCTCGGATTGGAAGGTGATCGGAGATGGTCCGTGGACCTTCCCGGCCGACCGCGCTGGTGCGTGGTCGACGCCAAAGAAGAGCGGGTATTCCTGGCCATCCGCAATCCGTCCATGGTGTTGGTCGCAAACCTGCCTGAACTGAATGCGATCCAGCACTGGCCGCTTCCCTCCGACGGCGCCCACGGCATGGATATCAACCATGCCGCAGACCTTCTGTATGTGGCGTGTGACGGCGGATCACTGGTCGAAGTTGGTGTTCGGTCCGGACAAACGCAGCGCGAATGGCCACTGGCCGGCGTTCCGGACGCGACCTTCTTCAATCCGACAAGCGGGCTGGTGCATGTTGCCATCGAAGATCCGGGCCTGATCCAGACCGTTGACCCGCTCACAGGTTCCAATACGCAGTTCATCACGGCCAAGGGCGCGAAAACGACGGCGCTTGTTGAGCCGGATCGGCTTTACGTGTTTTCACCGTTGCATAAAGGAATTCTCGATCTCAGAGGCGCCTAAGCAAATGCTCTATCGGACGCCCGCTGGGTGCTATCGCAACCGCGCTATTATTGGAGGCGAATGACATGTCAGACAATACGGTCAGTTTCGAGAACGCCCAGATCGGCGCTACGCCTGAAGGCTGGACAGCCACCCTCACCGGGAAAGGGGATCCAAAATGGACGGTCGAAAGAGATGAAACGGCACCGTCAAAGCAGAAGGTGCTTAAGCAATCCGGTCGGGCTACTTACCCGCTGCTGCTGAAGAACGACACCAACATCAAGGATGGCTTCATCGAGGTAAAGTTCAAGGCCATCGCCGGGTCCCAGGACCGCGCAGGCGGCGTCGTCTGGCGCGCAAGAGATGCAAACAATTATTACGTGGTCCGGGCCAACGCGCTTGAAGACAACTTCGTTCTCTACAAAACCGTCGACGGCGTTCGCAGTGCGCTCGACATTGTCGGCCGGGAGGGCGGTTACGGGGTTTCTGTTCCAGTCCCGGCTAACAACTGGCATAGCTTGCGTATCGATTTCGAAGCCACACGCTTCAGAGCGTCTTTCAACGGCAAACAACTATTTGAAGTCGACGAATCCACTTTCACCGACGCCGGAATGGTAGGGCTATGGACAAAGGCCGACAGTGTGACGTTGTTCGATCAAATGGTCTACGGCGAAAAGAACTAGGGCGTGAGCTCATAAATCGGTTCGTTCGGAAGCCGCTGGCAATATCCGCTATTCACTCGCTTTGCGGGCTCTATCGGATATCGCCTTAGGTCCGAGAAGTGGCTAGATTCGGATGTCACCGGCCCGTAGCGACGATCGCCAGCCCGGAAACCAGGAGCAGGACGAGCACGACTTTGCGGAATGCGACCTCATCCAGTTTGCCGTAGAGCGACCAACCAAGCAGCGTTCCGGCGACAAGCACAGGCAGGCCGATCAAAAAGAGCCGGGTCGTTTCCGGTGTAACCAGCCCCATCCCGCCAAAGGCCAGTAGCGATAGAGCGAAGGTTGCGACGGCGGTCGGCTGCGATACCGAGCGATGCTCGTCACGGGGCCAGCCGCGCAACACGCACCACAAGGTCGGGAGAATGCCACCGAGCCCGGTCGAGCCACCGAGCACGCCGTTGAGGAATCCGATCCCGGCATCCGCGGCACGCCCCACATTTTTCAAGTCCGGCATTTTCGGCCGCAGCAGATTGTAAAGGCTGAAGGCGATCAACAGCAGGCCGACAGCTGTTCTCAGGTGCACAGCCGATGCGAATTCAAGAACGGCGATGCCTGCGGGAATTCCGACGGCGCTTCCGACGACGAAAGGTAAAAGCCGCGATGGAAGTATTGTGCGCCGCAGCCGCCAGGTAGAGTAACCCTGCACCAGCAGGGCGTATCCGACAATCAATGTCGTCGTCTGCACGGGCGTCAGGGCAAAAAGCCAGATACCGGCGGCGACCATGCCAAATGCAAAGCCTGCGAGCCCGGTTACAAACGCGGCGGCGAATGTACCAAGCAGGAAGATGGCGACATCGAACGGAACAGCTAAACTCATGACGGTGCCCCTTATTGTACTGGATTGATTTTGGACGAAGCGTCGGCGCAGACGGTCAGCCATGCGTCTCTTCGGTCCCGTCGCGGCACCAGCGATAGAGCGCGTCGTAGACTGGCATCGTGGCATCGAGCTGGGCCGTATCGTCCCTGAACATCCGGGAATAGCCGAGCGAGATCGCCAGCAGCCCTCCCGACTGAGGCGTCAGATCGGGCAGCCCGGTATCGGCGCCACGAATGATCGCCGCCAGACGCAACAAGGGGTCGGTCTTGAGATCGAATTCCTCAAGCATCACGTCGAACGTGCAGGCGTCACCTCGATCGTTCCAGATGCCGCCTCCACTATCGAATGGAGCTGCCGTGAACCGCTCGGCAACGGCGGCCACCTCCGACGGCGCAACGTAAAGGAATACGGCTGTGGGATCGATGAAACGGCGGATCAACCATGGGCAGGCAATTCGAATGATCTTTGGCCGTGCTCGCGTGACCCAAGTCGTCCGGCCGGCTTCGTCGCGTTCCGGGAGCCGGTCCGTGCAGAGATGCGGCTGGTCGGCTTTGCACCATGCTTCGAACCCACCTTCAAGCGTCTGGGCGTCGATGCCTGCGTGCCGAAGCCAAGCGGCGGTTCCCTGGCTGAAATTGCCGCCGTCCTGGCAATAGACGATGACGCGTCGGCCGGAAAAATTGTGCGCCCAGGTCGCGACGGTTTGGGATTTCATTTGCCGGGCTGTCGGCAACAAGTGCCGGCACGAACCGCGGTCATCACATGGACGAACGTCGACGAGCATCGGTGCGCCGGGCAGGCCAATGATACGGGATAGCTGTGCTACCGAAATCTCGGTTGGTGACGGCATAGCGTCCACCTCGTCTTCGAGGGCTTGGACGCGATATTTGGCTGCCGCCTCACGGGGTCATCGCGGTAATCCCCAGAAAGACATGACGTACCGAAACAGCGCAAATGTCAACCTGGTCGACGCGTTCTCAACGTCGTCTTTTGGATATTGCGATGTGATAACTAGCGGCTGTCGCAGGAGCAGAAACGCCGATAG
>Ga0137418_10006015_pt1 | contig 11154 bp, 9 predicted proteins | sample CZODoug3_1_2_16f_FD_122242 | JGI IMG/M metagenome (GOLD analysis project Ga0137418, IMG submission 122242) | Vadose zone soil fungal communities from Angelo Coast Range Reserve, California, USA - CZODoug3_1_2_16fungal (Hybrid Assembly) | ecosystem: Environmental > Terrestrial > Soil > Vadose... | reverse complement strand
CGTCGAGCATCACTGGGACCGGCTCAGCAATCGTTCCCGCGCGGAGCTCGTCTAACAATTCGGGGATGTATGGCTTGAACTTATCGAATTGTACGAGCACGGCATTGTCGGCAATCTCGGCCGGGGGCAACTCGACTGGATCGGCAGACTCCAACAAGAGGCGAGTTTCCGTTTGTTGATTACGCTTCTTAACTATGGGCATAAAGTTTTCCCACGGTGCAAATCAAAAAGCCGCGATAGTCATGACCAATCATGCTCGGTGGCCAGCCTGGACCACAAAGAAATAGAATCCCCACAACCCTGCCGTAAAGATCGACCAGGCGATCAATCTCGCCCTCATCTGCTTACGAGCTCGCACGAAATCATCATCGCCCAGCTTGAAGCGACCAAACCTGATGAACCACAGCACGATTGCCAGCAACGCGCCTGCCGGCCATGTCACGCTGAGCAGTATTATTGCCGGAGGCTCGTGGGCAAGGTAAGAGAAAAGCGTTACTCCCAGAGCAAGCGCTGCCGACACATCAAGCGTTTTAATTGTGTTGGCCATTGCGCAGGCCTTGGTGTTAATGAGGACGACAGCTCCGCTAAGGAGGGCATAGTCTGCGCGGATCTCCTCATAACAATCAGGACAACGCTCAACGCCATAAGAGAGCAAACGCCGGCAGTTTGGGCATTCGACAAAAGGAGTTACCGGGGGATCTTCAAATATCGAATCTCGCATGTCTTACTTTGAGCCCAATAGTCCTGCCGTCAAGTGTTGGGCCAAATCTGAGACCTTCACGCGTTCCTGCTCCCACGTGTCGCGATCGCGCACCGTCACCGCTTCGTCTTCCAACGATTGATGGTCCACTGTCACACAGAAGGGCGTACCGATCTCGTCCTGGCGCGCGTAGCATTTTCCGATGTTGCCGCTGTCGTCGAAGAGGGATCGCAGCCTTCCGGTCGATTGCAGGCTTCGCTTGATGCGTTTCGCCATTTCGACGATGTCCGGCTTGTTGCGCGCCAGAGGAATCACTGCGACCTTAACCGGAGCAAGGTCCGGATGCAGATGCAGGACGGTGCGCTCCTTGCCGCCCTCCAGCTTCTGGTCCTCGTAGGCGTCCATCAAAAACGCGAGCGTGATGCGGTCCACACCACCGGAAGGCTCGATGACATATGGAGTCAGGTGCGTGTTTGTCGGCTGGTCGAAATAGGTCTGCTTCAGGACCGCGTGCTCGTTTTGCAGCGCAGTGCCGTCCTTGAAAACGGTCTTCCCGCCCTTGGTATGGCAGGTCAGGTCGTAATCCGTGCGGTTCGCGATGCCTTCGACTTCGTCAAACTGCTTGGGTTCTTCCTCTCGCTCGGGAAAAAACCGGTATAGAAGGTCCGTCGTCGCCTTTGCATAGTGCGCGAGCTCTTCGGGCTTCTGAACGTATTGCTTCAGATTCTCAGGCTTGATGCCGTACTCGTGATACCACGCCACGCGGTCCGCGATCCAGCGGTTGTGCCATTCTTCATCGGTTCCCGGCATCACGAAGAACTCGATCTCCATTTGTTCGAACTCGCGTACGCGAAAGATGAAATTCTTCGGAGTGATCTCGTTCCGGTACGCCTTGCCGATCTGCGCGATGCCGAACGGAAGCTTGCGGTTGGTGGAGTCGAGAACATTCTTGAAGTTGACGAAAATGCCCTGCGCCGTCTCGGGCCGCAGATAGGCAATATTGTCTTCGTCCTCGATTGGCCCCACGGTCGTCTTGAACATGAGGTTGAACGGACGCGGCTCCGTGAAATTATGCAGGCCGCCTTCCGGACACTTTTCGTTCGGATCGACCTGGTCCGCACGAAACCGTTTTTTGCATTTGCGGCAGTCCACGAGCGGATCGGAGAACGTGGCTTCGTGACCGGAGTATCGGAGGACGAGTTTGTTCATAAGGATGGCGGCGTCGAGGCCCTCCATGTCGTCGCGCTCGTAAACGTTGGCTCGCCACCAGGCGCGCTTCACGTTGTTCTTGAGTTCGACGCCCATCGGCCCGTAGTCCCACGTGCCCTGCAGACCTCCGTACAACTCGCTGCCCTGGAAGAGAAACCCCCGTCGCTTGGATAGCGAGACGATCTTGTCCATGGTGGCTACCGCCATCAATCCTCCTTCTCCGATAAACTTTGGAATATATCACGCAGAAGGGAACCGCGGTTACCGTGAGAATGACGAAAGGTTTCGTTGAAAATGACGAAGACGTTCGTCAATACTCGTTGCATGGCTAAAAAAGAAGTTCGTCCGACGAAGCTGGAACTCACGATTCTGCGAGTCCTGTGGGATGCCGGGCCGCGTTCGGTGCGCGACATCCAGGAAATCCTGAATGAATCCCGGCCCACCGGCTACACGACCGTTTTAAAGATGATGCAGATCATGACCGAGAAGGGACTGGTCGAGCGTGACGAAACGGTCCGGCCACAAATCTATCGGGCGCGTTACTCCCAGGAACAAACGCAGCGGCAGCTGCTGAAGGATTTGATTCAGCGGGCCTATGGCGGCTCGGTAAAATCACTTGTGATGCACGCGCTGGCCACAAAGAAATCGTCGCCGGAAGATTTGGAAGCCATCGAAAAACTGCTCGATCGATTTGAAGGAGGAACCAAATGACGGCGATCACAGAGGCGCTCAGCGCCGCGCTGATTCATTTTGTCTGGCAGGGTTCGATAGTTGGATTTCCGGTATTTCGTTGATTCCAGGAAAAACCGGCGCTCATAGAGCGCCGCTACAGGCGCCCGATCCGAGTTTTTCCGCAGCCTGCTAGTGTTATCGCGGTGTGCTATATACGGAGCACACCGTGAATCAGTCGTGAACCAGGAGCGGCTTCTGCGGTGTCTAGAGAAGAAAGTGCAAATCTCACCGAAACCAATCGAGGAAACTATGAGACGTTACATCGCATGCATGCTGTTGGCGATCGCGGCAATTGCCGCGATTGCAATGCACGCCTTCTCGCAAGCAGGCAACACTCGGCCTTCATTTGACGTCGCATCGATCAAACCGAACAACTCCGGAGTAAACCGCATCGGGATTGCCGCGCCCGGCGGCACGTTTAATGCGAACAACGTGACGCTGAGGCTCCTGATCCGATTTGCATACCGCATACAGGATTTCCAAATCCTGGGTGGACCGAAGTGGATGGACACCGATCATTTCGATGTCCTGGCGAAACCGGAAGGCGGGGGCCGCCCGATTCCGGCGGAGCAAATGGCGCTCATGGTTCAGTCGCTGTTGGAAGACCGCTTTCAACTGAAGTTCCACCGCGAGACGAGAGAGTTGCCGACGTATACGCTCGTGGCCGCAAAGGACGGACCCAAAATAAAATTGTCCGCGGATCAAACCCCGCCCGGCCCGCCCCAGCCTGGTGAACGCGGTGCCGGCCCGCGTGGTGAACCCGGCGCCGGCCCTCGCGGTGGTTTCGACGGTCTGCGAGGCGGCCCTGGCGGTCCGCCACCCCGAGGCGCCTTCGGAATGGGAAGAGGCAGCATGTTCGCTTCGGCGGTGCCGTTGTCGACGCTCGTAAATGCCTTGTCACAACAACTGGGCCGGCCCATCATCGACAAGACGGACCTCAAGGGACTACTTGATATCCAGCTGCAGTGGACTCCGGAAGTGGGGCAGACCTTCGGACCGTTTGGCGCAGTCGTGCCGGGCGGGCCGGAACCATCGCCTCCTCCAGTCGATCCTTCCGGGCCTTCGATCTTCACAGCCCTCCAGGAACAACTGGGGCTGAGATTGGAGTCGACTAAGGGGCAGGTTGAAGTTCTGGTCATCGATAGTGTGCAGCCTCCCTCGGAGAATTAGTGAGAAGAGCGGGTTTGTTGATTCTCGTGCTTGCCGTTCTGGAAGATGCCGCGGCCGCGGCAGAACACCATGGCCTCGTCAAGTTCGGCGGTCTGCCGGTTCCTGGCGTGGCGGTGACGGCGACGCAGGACCGGCAGAAGTTCGTCGCGATCACGGACCCGCAGGGCATCTACGCCTTTCCCGAACTGCCGGAGGGAGTCTGGACGATCCAGGTCGAGATGCCTGGCTTCGCGCCCATCCAGCAGGACCTCACGATCGCTGCAGGCGCGGCCGGTGTGGAGTGGGAATTAAAGATGCTGCCGTTCGAGGAAATCCACGCGGAAGTCCTCACAAATGCCGCGCCTGCACCGGCCGCCGCTCCGGCCCCATCTCGGCGGGGTTTTCAGCGGGCGGAGGTGAATGCAACGAGCAACTCCACTCCCTCGCCGGGACCCGAAACCGCGGCGTCGGGAGCGTTTGCAAACCTCAGTCCCGAAGATCTGAATCAGCGCGCCGCCGATGGACTTCTCATCAATGGCAGCGTCAACAACGGAGCCGTCTCGCCTTTTGCCCAGCTTGCCGCGTTCGGGAACAATCGCAGGGGCACCAGGCCGTTGTACACGGGCGGGGTCGGTGTGATTGTGGACAATTCCGGCTTGAATGCACGTCCGTATTCTTTGACCGGGCAGGACACTCCCAGGCTGTCCTATAGCCGCCTCCTTGGCTCGGTGACGCTGGGCGGCCCACTTAGGATTCCACACCTGATCCGGAACGGTCCCACGTTCTTCTTCGGATATCAGCGCACACAAAATCGTAATGCCACCACGCAAACTACTCGCATGCCGACCGTTCTCGAGCGCAGCGGAGATTTGTCCGCGGCACGAAACACGTTGGGGCAGCCCGTTCAGATTTTCGATCCGGTCACTGGTGTGTCATTTCCCGGCAACGTGATTCCCCAAAGCCGCATCACGCCTGAAGCCAGGGCCCTGTTGGGCTTGTATCCACTTCCCAACTTCGACGGGAACGCAGGGTACAACTATCAGATACCGATTATCGACATCACGCATCAGGATAGTGTGCAATCGCGCTTCAACAAGGTTGTGAATCAAAAGAATCAGTTTGCCGGAAACTTCGATTACCAGAGCACGCGTACAGACAATCCAAATCTGTTCAACTTTCTGGACACGAGTGAAAGCCACGGTATCAACGCAGCTTTTGGCTGGACGTACCGCCCGGTTCCAAGGTTTTCCGCAACCTTCAGGTACCAGTTCAGCCGCCTTGCCACGCGCACGACTCCATTCTTTGCGAATCGCCTGAATGTTTCCGGCCACGCCGGAATTTCAGGGAACAACCAGGAAGCCGTGAACTGGGGCCCGCCGAGTCTCACTTTCTCAGGTGGCGTTGCATCCCTTTCCGACTCGCAATATTCATTCAATCGGAATCAGACGAGCAGCATTTCATACAGCAGCTTCTTGAATCGGGGGCGGCACAACCTTACGTTTGGAGCCGACTATCGGCGAGTGCAGTTCAATGTCCTGTCCCAGCAGGATGCGCGCGGCAGCTTTGCCTTTACAGGGGAGGCCGCCGGATCCGACTTTGCCGACTTCCTTCTCGGTACGCCCGATACAAGCTCGATTGCCTTTGGCAATGCGGACAAATACTTTCGCCAATCGGTCTCCGATGCTTTCGTCACCGATGACTGGCGACTGAGCGGCTCGTTGACTTTGAACGCAGGCGTGCGATGGGAGTATGAAGCTCCGATAACGGAGTCGTATGGCCGCCTGGTGAATCTGGACATCGCGCCCCGCTTTGCGGCGGTCGCGCCGGTGGTTGCGGGCAACGCGGGGAACTCGCTTTTGCATCCCGACCGGGGCGGTATTCAACCGCGCATATCCTTCGCGTGGCGTCCGGTTGCCGCCTCCTCATTGATTGTTCGCGGCGGTTACGGCGTTTATCGCAACACGTCCGTGTATCAGTCGATCGCGATTCAAATGGCGCAGCAGTCGCCGCTATCGAAGAGTTTGAGTGTCCAGAACACTCCCGCAAATCGGCTCACGCTGGCGAACGGGTTCAACACCTCTCCCGGCATCACGCCGAACACGTTTGCCATCGATCCGAATTTCCGCATCGGGTATGCACAGACCTGGCAGCTATCCGTTCAACGGGATTTGCCTGCAGCGCTGCAGGTGACAGCGATGTACATGGGAACGAAGGGAACTCGTTTGATGCAGGAGTTCCTCCCGCACACGTTCCCAAACGGTGCGCTGAATCCTTGTCCGGCGTGTCCGACGGGATACCTTTACCTGAGCTCGAACGGCAACTCGAACCGGCATTCCGGCCAGATTCAATTGCGGCGCAGACTACGCAGTGGATTGACGGCGAGCGCGCAGTACACGTTTTCAAAGGCAATCGATAACGCTCCGCTCATGGCGGGAACGCAAATGCTGGCGCTCGGCCAGGGCGGACCTGCCGTCGCGCAGAACTGGCTGGATCTGAAGGGGGAGCGCGCTCTCTCGAATTTTGATCAGCGGCATCAATTGACTGTGCAGTCGCAATACACCACCGGTGCCGGAGTGCGCGGCGGGGCCCTGCTGAGTGGCTGGAGGGGCGCGGTTTTTAAGGAATGGACTTTCGCGGCGCAGATGACGGTAGGCAGCGGTCTGCCGCAAACACCCACGTATCCAACCGCGGTGAGAGGAACGGGAGTCACCGGCAGTATTCGGCCGGATACGACGGGCGCTTCCATCGATGCAGCTCCGCCGGGCTTGCGCCTGAATCCGGCCGCCTATCGTGCGCCGGCGGCAGGCCAGTGGGGGAATGCAGGAAGAAATTCCATTACGGGTCCCTCTCAATTTGACTTGAACGCATCGCTGGGCCGGACGTTCCCGTGGGGCGATCGCTACAATGTCGATCTGCGAGTGGACGCGAGAAATGTCCTCAATCACGTCACGTTTCAGAGCTGGAACACCACGGTTACAAATGTGCAGTTCGGGCTGCCCTATCGCCCGAATCCGATGCGCAGCCTGCAAACCACTCTGCGGCTGAGGTTCTGAGCAATGCGGCGGATGAATTCGAACGAACGCGGGCTAAAGCCCGCGACTACATTGGGGCGCAGACGTAGTCGTAATGTAGTCGCGGGCTTTAGCCCGCGTTCTCTCTTCCTGATCATCTTCTGGACATTTGTTGCGGACGCCCAACAAAACCCGAATCAATTTAGCTTGCAGGTCAATACGCAATTGGTCGTGCAGACCGTCACGGTGAAAGACAACACCGGGAAGACCGTCGAAGGCCTGACTGCGGGAGATTTCACGGTCACCGAAGACGGAGTCCCTCAAACGATCAGTGTGTTCGATTTTCAAAGGCTGGAAGACACGCCTGCGGCCCAGCCGGCCACGCCCATTCAGGCCCGGCCTCCGGCTTCCGGGAATTCGCAGTACCAGGACCGCCGGCTTCTGGTGTTGTTCTTCGATCAGACCACGTCGGCGCCGTCGGACCAGTTGCGCTCGTTCGCCGCGGCCGTGAAGTTCATCCGGACCGAGATGCAGGCGCCGGATCTCGTGATGATCATGACTTTCTCCAAAGGAGCAGTCCGGACGCTTCAGGAGTTCACCAACAATCGCGATCAGCTCCTGGAAACGCTCCAGAAGTTGATGTATCCGGAAGACGACGACAACACGACTCCCGACAACGGCGCCTTCGGCCAGGACGCAGGTGAGTTCAACATCTTTAATACCGACCGGCAGCTCGCCGCTTTGCAGACGGCGGCGACGATGCTGCGGCCGTTCAAGGAGCGGAAGTCGATCGTTTATTTTGCCAGCGGTTTGCGATTGAATGGGACGGACAACCAGGCTCAACTGCGCGCCACGATCAACGCCGCTATCCGGGCCAATGTGTCGTTCTATCCGGTGGACGCGCGCGGCCTCGTCGCCTCGGCTCCTCTGGGCGATGCCACGCGGCAATCTCCCGGCGGCATTGGAGTGTTTTCGGGTACCACGGCGATGGCCACCATCACCAACTTCCAGCGGTCGCAGGACTCCCTGTTCGCGCTTGCCGAGGACACTGGCGGGAAGGCGCTGCTCGACAGCAACGACCTGGCCGCGGGAATCGTTCAGGCGCAGCAGGCGATTACGAGCTACTACGTCATCGGCTACTACCCGACCAATACGTCCGTGGATGGCAAGTTCCGGCGCATCAAAATCGCTCTCAAGGACGGCCTGCAAGCGAAATTGGATTATCGTCAGGGATATTTCGCCCCCAAACAATTCAGCAAATTCACGGCTGCCGACAAAGAAAGGCAACTCGAGGAAGCGCTGATGCTGGGTGATCCGATTACGGACCTGACGATTGCGATGGAGGTGAATTACTTCCAGCTGAATCGGGCGGAGTATTTCGTGCCGATTACCGTCAAGATCCCGGGCAGCGAACTGGTGCTTGCGCGGCGCGGCGGCGCCGATCGCACCCTCATCGATTTCATTGGCGAAGTGAAGGATGACTACGGCACGACGATTCAAAATCTGCGCGATAAGGTGGACATCAAGTTGAGCGGTGAGACCGCGGGCGAACTATCGAAGCGCCCGATTCAATACGACACAGGCTTCACTCTGCTTCCCGGAAAATACGTGATCAAGTTCCTCGCTCGCAACGCTGAGACGGGCCGCATGGGAACGTATCAAACCCCGTTCGTGATTCCGAACCTGATGAAAGAGGAAAAGCGCATTCCTATCAGTTCCGTCGTCTTGAGCAGCCAGCGCGTGGACATGCGGGATGCGCTCTACAACGCTGGAAAGGACAAAGGCGCCGGTCAAGCGGCCAGCCCGCTGGTTGTCGAAGGGCAGAAGCTGATTCCCAGCGTCACTCGCGTCTTCAGCAGGAGCCGCGATATGTACATCTACTTTCAGGCCTACGAGCGGAATGCGACAAGCACTCAGCCGCTGGTTGCATTCGTGACTTTTTACCAGGGCCAGACCAAAGCGTTCGAGACACCGCCGCTGGCGGTCGTTGACGGACTGGATCCCAAATCCAAGGCAGTGCCCCTAAAGTTCAGTCTCGCGCTCGGAAAGCTTCCGGCCGGCGAATACAACTGCCAGGTAACGGTTCTGGATCCCACCGGGCAGAAGGTAGCGTTCTGGCAGGCGCCGGTGATGCTGGTGCCGTAGTTGTAGCGGCGGTCTATGACCGCCGGCTTTTTCCTTGCATGCCCGCTGAAAATGGGGTCGCGGGCTTTAGCCCGCGTTCGTTGAATTTTCCGAACCGCGAGGGAACGCGGGCTAAAGCCCACGACTACATTTGAAGCGGGCCAATTCACTCACAGCTTCTATGATCGCCGGCGGTCATAGACCGCCGCTACAGAGCAGGAACCTTTGCACTTCCGAAATGGTCGGGATGCCGCGGCGCGCGCCGATATGCATGCATTTTATGGCGGCGACGGCATGGGCGAAGCGGATCACGTCTTCCAGAGTCCATTCTTGAAGTAATCCATAGATGAATGCGCCGTGGAAGACATCGCCGGCGCCGGTGGTATCGGTGACCGGAACTTTGAAAGCCGGTGATTCGATGATGCGTCCGCGACTCAGAAAGGTCGCTCCCTCCGCACCGCGAGTGATTCCGACAACAGGGCAGCCGTAACGATCGGCGAGCTCGCGAGGATCTCCGGCGAAGTCCGCGCTCGCGATGAGATAGTCGACCAATCGGAGAAGCTCGTGTGTGGAGTCGTCGTAGACCTCATCGATATCGATCACGACGGGCATGCCGGCTTCGCGCGCCCACCGGGCGGCCTGGATTGCGGCGGCCGAGTCGCAGCCGTCCAGATGAAGGATGCGGCCGCCGGTGATCATCTCGCGGCGCAACTCCCCGGCCGGATAATTCAATTTCGGATCGCGATGCCAGAGGATGGTGCGTTCGCCAATACCATCTTCAAGGAGGATAACCGCGACCTGGCTCACGGCTCCTTCGACTACGCGGATGAATTGAACGTCGAGATTCTCCGAATGGAGGCTTGCCAGTTGAGCCCTCCCCCAATCGTCCGTTCCCACAGAGCCGATGTATCGAGCCTTCAAACCAAGCTTCGTGCAGGCCGCAAGTGCAGTCGCCACCTGTCCGCCGGGTTCCACGCGGACTTCCTTGATGTGAATCTTGCAGTTTGGTTCCGGAAATCGCGGCACGACACAGATCGTGTCCATGGCATTTAAGCCGAGTCCAACGACATCAGTTGTGTTATTTTTCAAGGTTACGCATGCCTCTCCATCAGAGCGACTCGATTATATTGAAGACTTACCCGCTCGGAGAGGCCGATCGGATCGTCGCATTTTTTAGCCGCGATCATGGAAAGGTGCGTGGGGTGGCCAACGGCGCCCGCCGGATGAAGAATCGGTTCGGCGCATCACTGGAGCCGCTGGCGCATTCCCGGATCCAGTTCTTCGAGAAGGAGAACCGGGACCTGGTGAGGATCCAGTCGGCCGATCTCCTGGATTCGCCCATGAAGCTCTTCCAGGATTACGACCGGGCCGTTTGTGCCGGCCGCATTGTGGAGCTTGTCGATCGATTTCTGCCGGAGCGCGAGCCGCAGGACGCCGTCTTCCGATTGGTACGCATGACCGTTATAGCTCTCGAACAGGGATGTCCAATCGAGTTTGCTGCGTGCTACTTCGAAGTGTGGATGCTGCGTCTGGCCGGGGTCTTTCCGGACTTGTTTGTGTGCTCCACCTGCGCAAGAAAGCTGCAACTCGAAGACGAGCGCTTTCTGGCGCCCGGACTTCAAGCGGTGATATGCGGCGAGTGTGATCACCGGACCGGGTCGGGAATTCTGGCGGAAGTGGTCGCGCTGGTACAGCGGATTCTGAAGAGTCAGCTCAACGGAGATGGCGGCGGAGCCGATCGCGTTGTAAGGAACCTGCACGAATTGAATGAATACTGGATTCGGCATTATTCCGAACGATGAAACGGGAATGAGGAGAATCGAGAAATGCAGAAATATGTTTACTTCTTTGGCGGCGGTCAGGCGGAAGGCAAAGGTGACATGAAAGACACGCTGGGCGGCAAAGGCGCCGGCCTGGCGGAAATGACCAATGCCGGACTTCCAGTGCCGCCGGGATTCACGATCAGCACCGACGTGTGCAAGATCTTCTACGACAATAACGGCAAGCTCAGCCCCGAGATCCAGGCCCAGATCGACGAAGCTCTCGGGCGTCTCGAAGGCGTCAGTGAACAGAAACTGGGCTCAACCGAGCGTCCCTTGCTTGTTTCGGTGCGTTCCGGCGCGAAGTTCTCGATGCCCGGGATGATGGACACGATCCTCAACCTTGGTCTTAGCGAAACGACCGTCAAGGCGCTCTCGTCGCGTACCGGAAACGATTGATTCGCGTGGG
>Ga0137418_10006013_pt1 | contig 11154 bp, 7 predicted proteins | sample CZODoug3_1_2_16f_FD_122242 | JGI IMG/M metagenome (GOLD analysis project Ga0137418, IMG submission 122242) | Vadose zone soil fungal communities from Angelo Coast Range Reserve, California, USA - CZODoug3_1_2_16fungal (Hybrid Assembly) | ecosystem: Environmental > Terrestrial > Soil > Vadose... | reverse complement strand
GAGTACTGCGCGCATGTATTGCCCGTGCGACAAGCTCTTTTCCTGTACCGGTTTCCCCGGTTATCAGGACGGTGGCATCGGACGAAGCAACCTGGTCTATGTCCTTCATTACCCCGCGGAAACCGGGACTGGCGCCGATCAACTCTTCAACGTTGTAGGGTTCGTTGATCGTTTCCTGAAGGTAAATTACCTGTGATTCGAGCTCGCGAACCCTCGCTTCCTTCTGAACAATTTCGATCGAGCGCCGCTCTAACTGTTGAAGAAGCTCCTTCAATTCAGTGCGTTCACTGGAGATTCGTTCAATCTCTTTCCAGAAATCTTTACCCTCCAGCAACTTCTGTTCGAGGGCGAGGCGCACCACACTGCTGTTTTCATCAACGTTTGCACTGCCCCTTACCAGACATCTGGAATCGCCGCGCCCAACACATTCATGTTCGATATAATACATATCACGCCCAAGCACCGCGGAAGTGTAACCATTTGCATAACCCATCAAGGTCCAACAGACTGGCACGTCACTGAGGCCAAGGTGTTTTAGGTGCTGCTCTGCCTCGTAGGAATTCACCCACTCGGCAACTACCTCACAGATGCCATTTTCCCGATCGATTTCGGCATGAATCAGATTAACTTTGACGCTCCCTTCCAATCCATGCAATTTTGCGCCAGCAATCCACCAGTCTTCATCACTCTTAAAATTGAACCATTGCCGCATGGCTAACGCATTTCGATACCCTCTGGCATATCCAAAGCGCATCAGGAGTCGCCGCGCCTGTTCGCGCCCGAGGCTTTCGATCATCTCCTTTCTAAGGAATCCCAGTGCGTCAGCGTCAAGGAACAACATCCGACGATTCTTGAAATGAATCGTACCGGCGTCCTCATCTACGTTGATCAACTCGAGCAGTTGCAGATCCGACGGTTTCATAAATAGTGTCCATTTGTCATGTTTTTGGGATACGGGAGCTTATCAGGGGATTAGGGTTCATGAAAAGCGGTGGGGTAATTGTAACTCGCGCGGGAATGTCATAAGTCAGTCCCGTAAAACTGCTTTGGATGCGAGCTATGTTAGGCACGAAGTTGGTTTGGCGGGAAGATTATTCAGCTTGAAAATCAACAATGGGCTTTATTTTCAAGTCCGGGGGAATGAGCCTGACCGGCAAAACAACCGATCAGGCTCAAAAGGTGAGGTTGCGGGGCGAGGGATTGAATGATCGCTTTTGAAAGACCCGCAAAAACAAACAGAATATTGAAGTTTCAACGGCGTTTATCAGAAATTCAGCAATTGACATTCCTGAATCGACATATTTAACTCCGGTTGGCTCGTCTCCACTTACGTATGCCAAAAAACCCGGAAACGTTTCAATGGAACGACGTTTTTCGTAGTACTTATTTGCTTTAATGAAGTGAATTCCGCAGGTACCGGGCAAGTGCCGGACGAAGATGGTGAAAGATGCATCTTTCTACGAAATCGATAGGGCGGAAAAATTCGTATACGAGAATATTACGAAGCAGGCTGCAGTCGCCAGCTTCGCATGAGACAAAAACAGCAGGGCGTCTCACCCCTTTGTTTGTATAGCAGGCCCGGAGTTAAGCGACCTGCCCGCTACTTCCGGGTCGTCTCTAAAGGGCCGTTTTGGCAAGTTTGACCATCTCGCTAAGATCCATGCTCTATCGGTTGTAGTTCGGCGTCGGCCCACGCAGGGTATTCCAAACTGCGTCACATTTTCCGACGAGATCCGTTGTTAGACCACCGTCATCTAATGCGGTCAAATTTTCATCAAGCTGATCCAAACGTGACGCGCCAAGGATAACGCAATCTGTGACAGTGTGATGGAGAAGCCAGTTTAAGGCCACGCTTACAAGCGTGCGACCAGCTTGCTGCGCTGCTTCTTTCAATAATTCGACAGCTTCAAAATATTCCTGATGCCAATAGCGGTCCTGATACATTTTGTTGTTATCGAATCTCGTTCCAGGTGTAAGCACCTTCATATCGTGCTTCCCGGTTAATAATCCACCGGCCAGGGGATTGTACCCAATGATCGAAACCTGTCGATCGATGGCCATTGGAACAAATTCCTGCTCAACGCCTCTCGCAATCAGGTTATACATTTGTTGTGCAATATGGATGGGACGATATTCTCGCTCTTCAGCGATCCATAACATTCTGCATGCCTGCCAGCTGCTATAGTTCGAACTGGCGGGGTAACGGATCTTGCCTTGTCGAACCAGGCGCTCAATTGCTTCGAGAGTCTCTTCAATTGGCACGTCGTAGTCAGGCAGATGAAGGTAATAAATATCAAGATAATCGGTCTGCAACCGATTAAGGCTCTCTTCCACAGCTCGCACGATTGCTTTGTGCGAAAGCCCCACCTGATCGGGCCCTTCTCCCATCTTTCCGCGCACTTTGCTTGCGACAACTACGCCCTCGCGCCGGCCCTTTAGAGCCTCTCCCAGCATCTCTTCCGAAGCACCCTTCTGGTAAACATTTGCTGTATCAAAGAAATTTATCCCCGCCTCCAGGCACCGGTCTATCATTTTTGTCGCGGTCCGTTGATCCGTTTGGCCACCAAAGGTCATAGTGCCAAAACAAGCACGCGAGACCTCGAGATCTGTCCCCTTCAATATTCGTCGTTCCATTTCCGGTTTCCTTTCGGCAAATATTTCACAGTCTTCATCAAGCTCTTATTTTCGATGAATTGCTTCGATTCCACAACAAAGCTTTGCCGCGATGGGGATTTCGCAGTTGGTGAGACTTAAAATCGGGCGGCGGCCACATTCGAGCTTGATTAGAATTCGGTCTACGTCATAATCCACCCCATGAAATTTGGATGCATTCTTTTTGACCTCGACGGAACGCTGGTTGATTCGCAGGCCGACCTCGTCTTTGCTGTCAATCTAATGTTAAGCGATTTGGGTTTTAAAACGCTTCCACATGAACAAATCGTGAGTTTTGTCGGCGAGGGCATGTTGAAACTGGTAGAGCGCGCTCTCAAGGTCAGTATAAGCAAGCCACTATCACAACTTGAGCTCGACGCAGCAATGAATATCTTTCTTGAGCACTATAGAGCTCACTTTCTGGATCGCACCGTCGCTTATCCGGGGACCGTGAAGGCACTTAGGTACCTTAGTGCGTTGCCACTGGGCGTCGTCACCAATAAGCCTTATGATTTTACAATGGCCATTCTGACGGGGCTTGGACTCGACCATTTTTTTAAGACGATTTTAGGGGGAGATAGCGTACCGGAGAGGAAGCCCTCACCGGTTCCATTGCTCAACGCGGCCGCGCAGTGTCATATTATTCCTTCTGAATGTCTAATGATCGGCGACACCAGGATCGACATTATCGCGGGTAAAGCAGCGGTTATGAAAACGGCGGGCTTCGCCGGCGGCTTTCGCGGACGAGCAGAATTGGAAGCAGCCGGCGCTGACTACATCTTCGACCACTATGACGAACTACTCCACAAAGTGAATTTTGAATTTTGAATTGCGAACGGTGCCTGACCGGGGTTGGGATCGGCTTCACAACTCAAAATTCACCCTTCCCTCTTCATAATTCAAAATTCTTCCTTCCGTCTTCACAACTCAAAATTCAAAATTAAAAACTCAAAATTATCCCTTCACCTTCCAAACTCAATTCCCTTCTTCTCCCGCCCCAACCCCGTCACTATCGCCGCGAGACCAAAAATCGTAAGAGCCGTCAACGACATTGCCTTCGCATATGTTGTTCGCTCGGCAAACACCGCTTCAATGTAACCTACAGAGCCGGCTATCAACACTCCACACTGGTACGCAAACCCCGGCAAAAACCCGCGCACAGCATCAGGTGACAGTTCAGAGATATGCGCTGGGATTACTCCCCAGGCTCCCTGAACCATGAATTGCATAAGGACTGCTCCTGTTATCAGCAGGGTCAATGAGGGTGAAAATGCCCATAACGGAATAACCAGAATTGCCAGAACGAATGCCAATACCATCGTCCGTCGGCGTCCCCAACGGTCAGACAGTAATCCAAATAAAATTCCGCCCGCAATCGCCCCGACCATCGAGACCGCCGTAACCAGAGATCTCTTTTCCGGTCCGAACCCCCAACCGCGCTCCAGAAAAGTCGGATACATGTCCTGCGTTCCGTGCGACGCAAAATTCATCATCGCCATTAAGACGGTCAGGTAAAGAAAAATCTTCCACTGCGACACAATCGCACGTCCGTACTGGCCCCAGGATGCATGTCGATTCTTTTCCCATACTTCCGATTCCTTTACATGGTAGCGTACGAATAGAGCCAGGAGGGCAGGTATTCCTCCGATAAAAAACAACGGCCGCCAACCCCAACGAGGGAACACGAAATAATATGCAATCGCAGCAAGAAGGTAGCCAACGGCATAGCCTTCCTGTAACAATCCCGAGAGAACCCCGCGAAGCCTGGGCGGTACTTTTTCCATGGCCAGAGATGCGCCAACGCCCCATTCCCCGCCCATCCCGATGCCAAACAACGCCCGAAGAATCAGGAACGTCGTAAAGTTTGGAGCAAGACCTGAAAGGACTTCGACGACCGAGTAAAATACCAGGTCGATCATCAACGGTAACCGTCTGCCGTATCGATCCGCGAGAAGCCCAAAGATAAAAGCTCCCACCGGACGAAACGCCAGCGTCACGGTGATCGAAAGCATAATTTCCGGGACAGTCCTGTTGAATTCCTTTGCGATTGCGGTGACGGTCATTACAACCAGGAAAAAATCGAACGCATCGAGCGTCCACCCCAGAAAGCCCGCAACCACCGCGGCACGATGATCGCTCGGGGCCTCGGCATCAGTTTTCAATGTGTTTTCAGTTCCGGAATCGATTTCCGGTGCAGGTAAGTCGATTGCCATTCAAGCAAGTCTCCCGATCGAAGATAGAATTATCTGGTTCCTGACTTCCCCACGCGCTCGCGCGATTGGCTATCCAGCCGAATTTAAGTTCGATCAAAATAAATCAGAATTATTCGGAGTTAGTACTCTGGAAAGTCGCAGGCGAACAATATACTATCTTCTGAAATGAATTTGTAAAAGAAGTCCAGGTTGGAAATCCACGGCAAGGCACGCACGTTCCGCTATTCAAAAAAGAGGTTATGAGAGGGTAAATGAAATCTTCACACTTTGTTTTTGTTTTAAAACACTTTTCGATTTTGGCGCTGATGTTTTTGGCAGTGCTGTTTTCCTGTGGTGGTCGTCAGCACGCTGCGAATGAATCGGCGGCCAATTCAAACAATGCAGAGGCGTCGTCCGATGGAAACCCCACGCCCGATCAAAGTGGCAAATCCGATGGTAAAACACTGACCGGCCAGGCTGCGTATGGGGATTACTCGAAAGATGCTCCTGGTGTTAGAAGACGTATTACCCCCGCCGATCTACCGAAGCCTTACGCCACGCGTTCCGTTGACAATGGACCGGGCGTCGACAGCCGTCCTTCCAATGCGTGGCCAAAAGTTCCTGCAGGTTTCAAAGTCGACGAGTACATGCCGGGACTTTCGACCCCACGATTAATCAGAACCGCACCAAATGGCGATGTCTTCGTGGCCGAAAGTTATTCGAATCGGGTCAGGGTGTTGCGTCCGGGCCAGGATCCGGCCAAACCGGAGTCGAATGAAATATTCCTCGCGGATTTAAACAAACCTTTTGGCATTGCCTTTTATCCCCTAGGGCCGAATCCGCAGTATGTTTACATTGCAAACACTGATTCTGTCGTTCGAGTTCCCTATCAAAACGGGGATTTGAAAGCTCGCGGCGCCGCAGAAGTAGTTGTGCCTGACCTTCCCAGTGGTGGCAGGCTTCGCGGCGGTGGGCATTGGACGCGGGACATCGCGTTTTCCAATGACGGGAAACGGATGTTTGTATCTGTCGGGTCGCATTCAAACGATATGGAAGACGATCCCAAGATCGAAGAACGCCGGGCCGACATCCTCGAATATAAGCCCGATGGTACTGGGTATCGACTGTACGCCGGCGGAATTCGTAATGCAGTGGGGATTGCAATTCACCCGCAAACTGGCGAACTCTGGGCCTCGGTCAATGAACGCGATGGCCTCGGCGACGATCTTGTTCCCGATTACGTTACGCGTGTTAAAGATGGCGGCTTTTATGGCTGGCCCTGGTATTACATTGGACCGAATCAGGATCCGACACACGAGGGTGAACATCCCGAACTTCGGGATAAAGTCATTGTCCCGGACGTGCTGATCCAGTCGCATTCGGCATCACTTGAGATGGTGTTCTACACTGGCAAGCAATTTCCAAATGAATTTCAAAACGATGCGTTTGCGGCTCAACACGGATCATGGAATCGCGCGCGGCGAACCGGTTACAAGGTAATCAGGGTTCTGCTTCGAAATGGAGTACCAACCGGCGAGTACGAAGACTTTATGACCGGATTTGTGACCCCGGATGGGAAGGTGTGGGGCCGCCCGGTGGGCGTAACTGTGGCTAAAGATGGCAGCCTGCTGGTGAGTGACGACGGGTCAAACACTATCTGGCGTGTTTCATATCAAAAGAAATGAACAAACTTGACGAAATAGCTGAGAAGACCACCAGACTCACTAATATGCTGAAGTCGCAGGGCCTCGGTGGAGTGCTTTTGAATTCACAGCACAATTTTGCGTGGCTTACGGCCGGGGGAAGAAACGGTGTGGATACAAGCCGCGAACCCGGCGTAGCTTCATTGCTGGTCCGGAGGGACGGCAGGAAATTTTTGCTTGCAAGCCGGATTGAGATGCCGCGCATGCTAAGCGAAGAAGTCTCGGAAAGCGATTTCGAGCCTATCGAGTTCTGCTGGGAGGATGAAAAATCTTCGCCGTCTTTTCTTACTGACAAAGCTTTGGCCCTGCTCGATTCAGGCGATGCACTTGGGACCGATTCGGTCTCTGGCCTGGGGATAAGATACCTCGAAGGCGATATCGCCAAATGTCGTTTCCAGTTAACTGAAGCGGAAGTCACCAGATTGTTATTGCTAGGCGCTGATGCTGGTCGAATCCTTGGCGAACTCGCGCGGTTCGTTAAGCCGGGCGAGACCGAGTCAGAGATTGCACAACGCATATCGACTGCGCTTGGGAACGTCGGTGCGTACGCTCAGGTGCTTCTGGTTGCTGCGGACGACCGCATCGATCGCTTCCGGCATCCGGTTCCCACCGATAAACCCTGGGAACATAAAGTCATGCTTGTGGTTTGCGCACGGCGAGGCGGACTGATCGTCTCGCTAACCAGGATCGTAAGTGCGGGCCCCGTTAGCGATGATTTGCGACGGCGAACGAACTCGGCCGCTTATGTTAATGCTCGGCTAATAGAAGCCACAAAGCCTGGTTTCAATGGAGCCGAACTCTACCAGGTTGCTGCACGCGCCTATGAAACCCAGGGATTCCCTGACGAAATTCACCTCCATCATCAGGGTGGAGCTTGTGGATACAAGCCACGTGAGTGGACGGCGCATCCCCTCTCCAAAGATGTTGTGGTCGACGGTCAGGCATTTGCCTGGAACCCCTCGATCACGGGAACTAAAGTGGAGGAGACTGTTTTAATTCGCGACGGATTTATTGAGTCTGCTACGGCATCGCCGGAGTGGCCATACCTCGAAGTTGAAATTGACGGCGCAGGATTTCTATCTCCGGACATACTAACCTTGTGAATTGGTATCGTTTTTCTCTGTAATCGCAAGTGTTGTAGTTTCTATCGATGGTCGCGGAATATTTTGAGTAGAAAATAGACGTTTGAAAATTTGATGAGTTTAAAAACTGCTTCCTTCGCAATTCTTATTATTTTCCTGAACATCGTGAGCACTTCAGCACAAACCAATGGGTCGAATGATCCAGGCCCAGGCGTTCCTCGTGAACTGGCACGCTGGCGGGCCGAGCATTACAGCAATGTTTCTTATGATCTGAACATTGATATTACTGCCGGCTCTGAATTCTTGAAAGGTACTGAAGAGATTCATGTGACTCTGGACGGCGATGCCGATCGATTGATTTTGGATTGGAGAACTCCGCTCACCGCAACTGGCAAGCCACAGGGTACGGTCTCTGAACTGACTGTTAATGGAACCCTGGTGGACCGGATAAACGAAATAAACGATCATATCGTGATTCCAGGGACCTTGCTTAAGAAGGGGCAGAACGTTGTCAAATTGAATTTTCAGTCGCCGATAGCGTTGTCGGGTAGTGCGGTTACCAGATATCTGGACCGCGAAGACGGTTCAGAATATGTATACACTTTGTTCGTCCCCTCAGATGCAAGCACTGCTTTTCCCTGTTTCGATCAACCTGATCTGAAGGGTCGATTTACGCTGTCCACCTCCGTCCCCCCGGATTGGAATGTTGTAACCAATACTGCGACTAGAAGTACAACTTTCGCTGCGCAGGCGGGAAAGTTCATACAGTTCCAGCAGACTGAACCGATCAGCACATATCTGTTCGCTTTCGCGGCTGGACCGTTTGTCGCTTTCGACGCTCCGGCACAGGCTAATCCCCCGCTCCGTCTGTTTGTACGTAAATCCAAGGCTGAAAGAGCGCGTAAAGAATTGCCGGAGGTTTTCAGGCTCCAGAGTGCTTGCCTGAAATATCTCGAAGGATATTTTGATTTCAAATTCCCCTTTCCGAAATACGATTTGGTCCTCATACCGGAATTTGCATATGGAGGAATGGAACATGCCGGAGCCACCTTCCTGCGCGAAGACGCTATCCTGTTTCCGACCGACCCAACAGCCAACGACTTTCTCTCAAGAGCCGATGTGATGTTTCATGAAACGGCGCACCAGTGGTTTGGGGATCTTGTAACGATGCGTTGGTTCGACGACCTCTGGTTGAAAGAGGGCTTTGCTGAGTTCATGGCCTATAAGACAATCGACGCCGTTATGCCGGAGTATAAAGCCTGGAGGGTGTTTTACCAGCGCATCAAACCTGCAGCCTATTTGACGGACGCAACAAAGGGAACGACGCCCATATATCAGGAAATTCCAAATCTATCCGCGGCAAAGAGCGCATATGGGAATATCGTTTACCGAAAAGCGCCCTCGATGTTGCGACAGGCCGAGTTCTTTCTCGGGCCCGAAAAATTTCAGCATGCGCTTCGCGACTATCTAAAGCACCATACTTACAGTAATGCCGAATGGTCTGATTTGGTAAGTGAATTCGAGAAAAGCAGCGGAAAGAATCTTACTTCGTGGGCCGCGTCGTGGGTTAGGACAAGAGGAATGCCCGATGTCCGATGTGAGTGGAGCGTTAACGCTGCTGGATTCATAGACCGTTTGGTGTTGAAGCAAAACGATGTCCTGAAAGAGGGCGGATCATGGCCGATGCGGGTAAAACTGCTGTTGTATTACGCAAACGCAGAGGCAGTTACTCTGGATGTCAGTCTTAATGGTTCCGGGGAAACAACTGTACCTGGAGCCATGGGTAAGAAGCGTCCGAGTTTTGTGTTTGCAAATTACCAGGATTATGGTTATGGCCGATTTCTTCTCGACGAGAAAAGCAAGGACTTTGTAATTAAGAATCTTGGTTCGATTAAAGATGATTTTCTTCGGACGTTGCTTTGGGGATCGCTTTGGGACAGCGTTAGAGAGGCCGAACTTGATCCGGGCGTTTTCTTCGACCTCGGGCTCAAGCTCGTTACAGCAGAAACGGACGAGGTCGCCGTGCAGAGTCTTCTTGGACGAATGTCGGTCATTTTCAACCGGTATATGTCTGACTCGCAATCGAAAGCTGTAGCAGAACGTTTTGAAGGGTTGCTTTCGGCACAAATGGAACATGCATCTACTGCCGGGCTGAGGATCACCTATTTCCGTGCGTTTCAATCCGCGGCGACGACGGATAGCGCCCGCGCTCGACTGAAGAAGATACTTGCAGGCGAAGTAAGTATTCAGGGGATGACGATCCGTCCACGAGACCGCTTTGACATCATCACGGCGCTGTTGACTCTCGATGATTCTGATGCCCCAAGTCTGCTGCAGGTTTCGAGTAACAGCGCAAAAACGGATGATGAGAAACGATATGCGTATGCCGCCGCCGCGGCAAAAGCCGACCCGGGTGTCAAGAAATCCTACTTCGATGCATATCTACACGATACCAAAATTCCGGAAAGCTGGATCGAAGCCAGCCTTGGGTCTTTCAACTCGATTCGCGAAAGCGAGTTGACGAGTCCCTATCTTGCGCCGGCACTCGCTGCTCTGCCTCAGATGAAGAGAACTCGTAAGATCTTTTTTATAAACAACTGGCTGGCAGCGTTCATTGGAGGGCAATGTGACCCCACAGCTCTGAACACCGTAAAACTGTTTCTCGAACAGGAAAAGTCTCTCGACAAAGATCTGCGATTAAAGGTGCTGGAATCGGTGGATGGTCTGGAGCGATGCGTGAAGATACGATCCAGGTATGCCGTTCAACGTTGATAGGCGACAAAGCAATTAGACTCTGTGATCGTCTAACATGTAAGCAAAATGCGTCGCTCAGTCCTGGTAGTTGGACAAAAACTGAACGTAAGTCTCGCCGAGGTATTGTCTTCCTTCCCAGGCGAAATTGGCGCAAGCGCCTGTCGTAAAACCTAACAATGCGACGACGACGTAGATAACGATGTTCTTCATAAAAACGCCCTCAATACTGTTGCTGAGCCGGACCTTTTAAAAGATGAGAGCCTTCGCCAGAGCCGCCGACATCACGACGGCAAGCATGCCCATCACGGCGAATGATTTTTGTTTACCTCCCGCCGCTGGTGTGAAGCGCACACGGCGGATGCGGCGGCGGTCCACGCGCTCGACGGTAAAGCACGCGCCATCGTACTCGATAGTTTCTCCGACTGACAACAGGTGCCCTGCTTGCGATAGTAGGAAACCTGCGATAGTGGTGTAGCTCCTGTCTTCGGGCAATTGCAGCTTAAAGTGACGATTCGCATCACGCACGGCAAGCATCCCATCCAGGAGGAACATGCCGTTCTCCTCCGTTATCTGCGAGCGCACCTCCTCGTCATATTCGTCGTTGATTTCGCCGACGATCTCTTCGAGCAGGTCTTCGAGCGTTACGATACCTTTCATGTCGCCATGCTCGTCAACGGCGAAGGCCAGGTGCGTTTTTGACAACTGCATCAACTTAAGCACCATTCCGAGACGGGCCGTCGCGGGCACGAAGAGAGGCGCATGGAGAAGTCT
>Ga0137418_10006011_pt1 | contig 11155 bp, 11 predicted proteins | sample CZODoug3_1_2_16f_FD_122242 | JGI IMG/M metagenome (GOLD analysis project Ga0137418, IMG submission 122242) | Vadose zone soil fungal communities from Angelo Coast Range Reserve, California, USA - CZODoug3_1_2_16fungal (Hybrid Assembly) | ecosystem: Environmental > Terrestrial > Soil > Vadose... | reverse complement strand
GACGTCGTGTTTACGTCGGGCGGGACCGAGGCCAACATGATGGCGCTGAGCCCGGCCCTGGAGACGCCTGAGAACAAGGGCGGATTTGACCGGTTAATGACGTCGGCGGTCGAGCATGCCTCGGTACGTGCGGGCGGAAGCTTCGCGTCCCATCAGGTGGAGGAGATTCCCGTCAGCGGGGATGGGGTGGTCGATATCGGGGCCCTGGAGCGCCGCCTCACTGAGTTGCAGCGGCAGGGCGCCCGCCCTCCGCTGGTGTCGATCATGGCCGCCAACAACGAGACGGGCGTCATCCAGCCGGTCGAGGCGGCTGCTGCCGTGGTGCACGCCGCAAGCGGCTTGTTGCATGTAGATGCTGTCCAGGTGGCTGGACGCATTCCATTCGATATCAGCCGGGCGGGCGCCGATCTTACGACGGTTTCCGCCCATAAGCTGGGCGGGCCGAAAGGGGTGGGTGCACTGATCAAGCGATCGGCAACTTTGCACCTCGCGGAACCCCTGCTCAGCGGCGGCGGCCAGGAGCGCGGCGCCCGCGCCGGCACCGAAAATGTCGCCGGGATTGCGGGATTCGGCGCGGCTGCGGCATCCGCTGCGGTAACTATGGCGGCGGACAGTGAGCGGCTGCGGTCCTTGCGCGACCGGCTGGAGGCCGGGTTAGCAAGGAGCCCCACGGTCGTGTTCGGCCGCAATGCCGAACGATTGCCCAACACGAGCTTGTTCGCCGCACCCGGCATGCGTGCAGAAACGGCGCTTATCAACCTTGATCTTATGGGTTTCGCGGTGTCGTCGGGTTCCGCGTGCTCATCCGGCAAGGTCGCGGCGTCCCACGTGCTGGCTGCCATGGGTGTGCCGGGCGATTTAAGCGCGGGGGCGATCCGCCTGAGTATCGGGCCCCACACCGCCGAAAATGAAATCGATTTGTTTCTTAAGGCTTGGATGAAGCTCCTGGCGGGGCTATCTAAGGGAAGAAAAAGCGGCCTTGCCGCGTAACCGCAACCAGCTATGGGTGATCGCCGGAACCTTAGAACCGACCATAGACGACCAGATCGATCCAACCCGCGGTCCTTGAAACCGCAGCGGAGGGAATAAATGCCGGCCGTGCAAGAGACCGTCGAGCGGGTGCGCCTGATCGACGTGGACCAGTATAAGTACGGATTTGAGACGCTTATCGAGTCCGAGAAGGCCCCAAAGGGGCTCAACGAAGACACCGTACGCTTCATCTCCGCAAAAAAGAACGAACCCGCCTGGTTGCTGGAGTGGCGCCTGGGCGCGTACCGCCACTGGCTCACCATGCGGGAGCCGAAATGGGCGCGGGTGGACTATCCGGCGATCAATTACCAGGACATGTATTTTTATTCCGCCCCGAAGCAGGCGGTGGCGCCGAAATCCCTCGATGAGATCGACCCCGAAATCCTCAAGACTTACGAGAAACTCGGCATTCCGCTGCGCGAGCAGGAATTGTTGGCAGGCGTGGTGCGTCAGTCTGACGGCCAGGAAGGCGGCGGCACAGCCGACCCGGCCCGCCGGGTTGCGGTCGACGCGGTGTTCGATTCGGTATCGGTCGCAACTACGTTCAAGCATGAGCTCAAGAAGGCCGGCGTCATCTTCATGCCGATCTCCGAAGCGGTCCGCGAACATCCGGACCTGGTGCAGAAATATCTCGGCACCGTGGTGCCGACATCGGATAACTTCTTCGCCACGCTCAACTCGGCGGTGTTTTCCGACGGCTCCTTCGTGTATGTGCCGCCGGGCGTGCGCTGCCCGATGGAGCTGTCGACCTATTTCCGCATCAACGAGCGCAACAGCGGCCAATTCGAGCGCACCCTCATCATCGCCGACAAGGGCTCCTATGTGAGTTATCTGGAGGGGTGCACCGCGCCTCGCCGCGACGAGAATCAGCTCCATGCCGCCGTGGTCGAGCTGATTGCGCTCGACGACGCCGAGATCAAGTATTCGACGGTCCAGAACTGGTATCCGGGCGACGCCCAGGGGCGCGGCGGCATCTTCAACTTCGTCACCAAGCGGGGCCTTTGCCGCGGCCACCGTTCCAGGATTTCCTGGACCCAGGTCGAAACCGGCTCGGCGATCACCTGGAAATACCCGAGCTGCATCCTGCGCGGCGACCATTCGCGCGGCGAGTTCTACTCGATTGCGATCTCCAATGGCCGCCAGCAGGTCGATTCCGGCACCAAGATGATCCATCTCGGCCGCAACACCACGAGCCGCATCATCTCCAAGGGCATTGCGGCCGGGCATTCCAACAACACGTACCGGGGTCTGGTCTCGGCGCACCGCCGCGCGGTCGGTGCGCGCAACTTCACCAATTGCGACTCGCTTCTGATCGGCAATCACTGCGGCGCCCATACGGTGCCGTATATCGAGTCCAAGAACCCCGCCGCCGTATTCGAACACGAGGCGACGACGTCGAAGATCTCCGAAGAGATACTGTTCTACTGCATGCAGCGTGGCCTCTCCCAGGAGGATGCGGTGGCGCTGGTCGTCAACGGCTTTGTGCGCGACGTGCTGCAACAGTTGCCGATGGAATTCGCCGTCGAGGCCCAGAAGCTGATTTCGATCAGTCTTGAGGGCTCGGTTGGATAGGTTGGATGCCGGCGACCTCTCCGGTGTCATGCCCGCGAAAGCGGGGAATCCAGTATCCCGCAGCGTCGCTGGGATTACTGGATTGCCCGCTTTCGTGGGTAATGACACGGGGGTGAGACCGGACAATTAAATTCCCAAGAGGTTTACGTGTCGCTGCTCGAAATCAAAAATCTCGCCGTCAAGGTCGACGACCGCGAAATACTCAAAGGTGTCGATCTCGTCATCGAACGCGGCGAGATGCATGCCATCATGGGGCCGAATGGCTCCGGCAAGTCGACGCTCGCCCATGTCTTGTCCGGAAAGCCGGGCTATGAGGTGACGGCCGGTGAAGTGAAGTTCGAGGACGCCGATCTTCTCGCACTCGCGCCGGACGAGCGGGCAGCGCGCGGCATTTTCCTGGCGTTCCAATACCCCCTGGAGATCCCAGGCGTCGCCACCATGACGTTCCTTCGCACCGCTCTCAATGCCCAGCGCAAGACGCGCGGCGAACAGGAGCTGTCGACCCCCGAATTCATGAAGCGCGTACGCGAGCAGGCCGCAAAGCTTGCGATCGACCCCGATATGCTGCGGCGGCCGGTGAACGTCGGCTTCTCCGGGGGCGAGAAGAAACGCAACGAGATTTTGCAGATGGCGCTGCTGGAGCCCAAACTCGCGGTGCTTGACGAGACGGATTCCGGCCTCGACATCGATGCCCTCAAGGTGGTCGCCGACGGCGTCAACCGGCTGCGTTCGCCGGGCCGTGCCATGATCGTCATCACCCACTACCAGCGGCTTCTCGATCACATCGTGCCGGACGTCGTGCACGTGCTGTCGAACGGCCGCATCATGCGCACCGGAGGCAGCGAGCTCGCGCTGGAGCTCGAGGCCAAGGGCTATGCCCCCTACCAGGACGAAGCGGTGTTGCCATGACGGCCGAGATCATGCCCATCAGGACCGCCGCTGAATCCGGATTTGCGGAGGCCTTCGCGGCGTTGCGTGGCGGGCTCGCGGATGGCGCGATCACGGCGCGCCGCGAAGCGGCGTTCCGGCATTTCGAGGCGCGGGGGTTGCCTCACCGCCGGGTGGAGGAATGGAAATATACCGACCTGCGCGCCCTGATGCGGGACGCCAAACCGCTCGCCGGCGTGCCGGATGCGGCCGCCAAGGCGCGGGCGAAATCGGCGGGCAACATATTTGCGGCGGCCGACGCCCGGCGCATCGTCTTGGTTGACGGCGCCCTGGTTCCGGAATTGTCCGATCTCGCCAGGCTCGAGCCGGGACTGAGAATTTATTCGCTGGCCGAAGCGCTTGGTCACGGGTCGCCTGAGTTCACGAGACGCCTCGCCACCGCCGCTCCTGCGGAAGGCGATGTGGCCTACGAACTCAACACCGCCTTCATGGGCGACGGCGCTATCGTGGAGGTTGAAGCCGGCGTTGACGTTGCGCGGCCGCTGCATCTTGTCTTCGTCTACGGCGCGCACCGCGCCACGGCCGTATTTTCGCGTTCCCTCGTCATCGTCGGGGCGGGCGCGGGCCTCACCTTGCTCGAAAGCCATGAAGGCCCGGACGGCGTCGACTACCAGATCAACACCGCTCTCGATCTTGTGGTCGGCGATCGCGCGCGCCTCAACCGCGTCAAAGTCAACACGGAGGGCGATGCCGCCCTGCATCTTGCGACCCTGAGTGCGACCATCGGCGCAAAGGCGAATGTTTCCGATTTCGCTTTCCTCACCGGCGGCCTCGTGGTGCGCAACCAGATGTTTGTGAAGTGTGCCGGAGCCGGGACGACGCTCGATCTCGGCGGAGCGAGCCTGCTCAAGGGCAGGCAGCACGGCGACACGACGCTGCTGGTCGACCACGCCGCGGGCGGCTGCCAGGGGCGTGAATTGTTCAAATCGGTGTTGGACGGCGCCAGCCGCGGCGTGTTTCAGGGCAAGATCATCGTACGCCCGGGCGCCCAGAAGACCGACTCGCGCATGATGACGCGGGCGCTCCTGCTATCCGAGGACGCTGAAGCCGACAACAAGCCGGAACTTGAAATCTTCGCCGACGACGTGCAGTGTGGCCACGGGGCCACGTCCGGTGCGCTCGACGACAACCTCAAGTTCTATCTGATGGCGCGCGGCATTCCGGAAAAGGAGGCCGAGGCGCTGCTCATTCAATCTTTCGTCGGCGAGGCGATCGAAACGGTTCCGCATGAAGGCGCGCGCGATGCCCTAGCGGCCGCGACGCTGCGCTGGCTTGGGGAGCGGCCATGAACACCAAGCATCCGGCTCGGACCAACGGCGCCTACGATGTCGCCCGCGTGCGCGAGGATTTCCCCATCCTGGCCATGAAAGTCTACGGCAAGCCGCTGATCTATCTTGATAACGCCGCCTCGGCGCAAAAGCCGAAAGCGGTGCTGGATCGCCTCCATGAGGCCTACACGTGCGAATACGCCAACGTGCATCGCGGCCTGCATTATCTCGCCAATGCGGCGACCGAAGCCTATGAGGGTGCGCGCGAGAAAATTCGTGCCTTCCTCAACGCGGCACGGCCGGAAGAGGTCGTCTTCACGCGCAATGCGACCGAGGCCATCAACCTCGTGGCCTACACGTTCGCGCGCGAACGCATCAAGCCGGGCGACGAGATCGTGCTGTCCATCATGGAGCACCACTCCAACATCGTGCCGTGGCATTTTCTGCGCGAACGGCAGGGCGCCGTCATCCGGTGGGCGCCGGTCGACGACGAGGGAAATTTCCTTATCGACGAGTTTGAACGGCTCTTGACCGACCGCACCAAGATGGTGGCGATCGCCCATATGTCGAATATGCTCGGCACCGTGGTTCCGGTGAAGGAGGTCGTGCGGATCGCCCACGAGCGCGGCATTCCGGTGCTGATCGACGGTGCTCAGGGCGCCGTCCATCTCGATGTCGACGTGGCCGACATCGATTGCGATTTCTACGCCTTCACGGGCCACAAGCTCTACGGCCCGTCCGGCATCGGGGTGCTGTATGGCAAGTACGCCCATCTCGCCGCCATGCCGCCGTTCAACGGCGGCGGCGAGATGATCCATGAGGTGTTCCAGGACCGCATCACCTATGGCCAGCCGCCCCACAGGTTCGAGGCCGGTACGCCGCCGATCGTCCAGGCGATCGGCCTTGGCGCGGCTATCGATTATGTCAATTCGATCGGCCGCGCCCCGATCCGGGCCCACGAAAAGGGGCTTTTGTCCTACGCCACGGACCGCATGCGCGAGATCAATTCGCTGAAAATCATCGGTGCGGCCGCGGATAAGGGCGCGATCGTCTCGTTCGAGATGAAGGGCGCCCATCCCCATGACGTCGCCACCGTGATCGACCGCGCCGGCGTGGCGGTTCGCGCCGGCACCCACTGCGTCATGCCGCTGCTGGCGCGTTTCGGCATGACGGCAACGTGCCGGGCCTCGTTCGCTCTTTACAATACGCGCGAAGAGGTGGATGGGCTGGTGACGGCGTTGAGGAAAGCGCAGGAGCTTTTCACATGACAAACGAGCCCGGCGCCAACGCGCCGACCCCGGCGGCGCCCGAATCGACACAGGACCTGCCCGCAGGAAGTTCGCTCCCGCCGGCATCTCATAACGGGGGCCTGTCTTCCGAAGAAATCGGACGGCTCACTGACGAGATCGTCGCGGCGCTCAAATCCGTCTACGATCCGGAAATCCCGGCCGATGTCTACGAACTCGGCTTGATCTACAAGATCGACATCGGCGACGATCGCGCCATCACGATCGACATGACGTTGACCACGCCCAATTGCCCGTCCGCGCAGGAGCTGCCCGGCATGGTGGAAAATGCGGCGGCGAGCGTGCCGGGTGTCGGGCCCGTGACCGTCAACATCGTCTGGGATCCGCCCTGGGAGCCTTCCCGGATGTCCGACGAAGCGCGGATGGTATTGAACATGTGGTGAGATGTTCCATTTAATCAGTAGCCCGGATGGAGCCTCAGCGAAATCCGGGAGCGGCGTTCCCCGGATTTCGCTGACGTTCCATCCGGGCTACGGCGGCAGAGGAGAGAGCACCATGGCCACCCCCGGGCCACGACCGCGACCTCAGGTGATGCGGCTGTCGGAAGTCGCTGCCGGACGTATCAGGGATATCATCGGCAAGTCGGAGCGGCCGATTGCCGGCGTCCGTGTGGGCGTTCAGAACGGCGGCTGCGCGGGCATGTCCTATACGATGGAATACGCCGAGGCAATCAATCCCCGTGACGAGATCGTCGATGAGAAAGGCGTGCGCCTGTTCATCGACCCGAAGGCGGTGCTTTTCCTTTTAGGCACGGAAATGGACTATCGCGTCGATAAATTCTCGTCCGGCTTTGTCTTCAACAATCCAAACCAGACCTCCGCCTGCGGATGCGGGGAGTCGGTGGCGATCACACCGGCAAAGCTGGAGCACGACGTCGCCCGGGCGTCCGAGACCCGGTGACTCGGCGCAAGTAAGCTGTAGCCCGGGTTGAGCGTCAGCGAAACCCGGGAAAGGCATCGCCATATTGACATGGCGATCCCGGATTTCGCTACCGCTCAATCCGGGCTACATCTCTGCCGCCGAAAATCAAGAACTCTACCTCCTACGAGCCTGCGCAATGAGGGCCCTCGCTTCCGGAGCGGCGGGCGAGAGTGCGGCGAGGCTGGCGCGGTCGCCACAGGCGAAAGCTGCGACGATCGGCAAGACAGCATCAAAGCTGCGCTCGCAGGACAAGGGCATGAATATCCCACCCGTGCGGACGGCGAGGAAACGATACATGCTCCGTCTGTTGAAATCGTCGCCAAGGTAAAATGTCGAGACGCGAACGCCGTGTCGGCGGAAGGCTCGTATTGCCGCGGCCAAGAGTAAAAGGCCATCATCGAAGCGGTCGCCGAACACAACCACATGATTGACCTGATTGCGCAGGCTCTCGCGGAAGGCCTGCGCAAAAAGCGTCCTGCTGCGCTCGGATTCGCTGGCGAAGGCGTCGACGAAGCACTGCCATGTGGTTGAGCTGTCGCCCGGGTCCACGGGCTCCCTGCTCCAGGCCGTGCTGTGCCGGCACGTCGGCCGAACCTCCGTCAGTCGCAGTTCGAGCGTCCCTCTGCGGATAGCCGTGACGAGGTTGTGCTGCAAGCGATTGACCGCCGTACGGATGCCGCGCAACCCATCAAACGGCCCGCTCGCCATGATCTCGATGCGGATGAGCGGCGGCTTTGGTTGCCAGTTCGCGTCCGCTTGCACCAGTTCCGCCTTCGGGGATGCCAATCGCGAAATTAACGCGTCGGGGCCGAAGTCGTGATTGGTCCGATATGGCGATCCGCCAGGCGTCAGTCGTAGCGCACGACTCGTGACCGCCCGAAGTTTGGAAAGAAACTCCGTCCCCATGGGTTGCTCCGCGGACAGGTGAAACCCGGCTGAAGGCGGTCGGGGCCGCAGTGGACCCCGTGTCGCGACCGCGGCTCAATGGAGCCCCGCCGAGACGGCAAATCAGCGAGCGACGCAGGAGGCGGCGACCCATCGGCCCCCTCCCTACCCTCCCCCGCTCGCGGGGGAGGGTAGGGAGGGGGCCGATGGGGGGTCGCATCCGCAGCGGCATCGGGGGCGGTCGCGGGCGTAATGGGGGCAGGCCTGTCGGCAACTGCGAGCGTCGGCGCGCCGGCGGAAGCCGATTGATTGGACGCGACTGTCCCAAGTGCAGTGAGCCCGAGAAGGACGCCGACCAGAAACCGGATCGGGCTGAACCAGTTCGCGAATGCTGCGCAGATCAGAATTGCCGCCGTGAGCATGAGAGAGGCGGTGACGCCAAGAAGGCCGTAGCCCGCGGAGATAGCTATGATGCCGATAAGGGGAATGTCCCAGTGTCTGAATCGCGGGATGGCCGGCAGGACGAGTGGCCCGCGGGCGTCGGCGGATGGCGCCGCTGCCGCAGCTCGGCTGTCGCGAGCGCGCAGCGCGGTATTTTCGCGAAGCAATTGGGCGTTCTGCTTGCCGAGCTCTTCGTTGAGCTGCTCTGCCTCATGCGAGCGGTTAAGCATGCGTCGAAAGCCGCCGCCGTGGCGCAGAAGGATGGCGCGCACCCGCATAAACGCGGCTACGGCTTCACCATCCTGATGGGAATCCATCATGCCAAATGCAGCGATGAACACGCGTTCGTCACGTTCCGAACTGGTGGATGACGAGGCGGTCGACATACATACAATTGACTCATGTCGGGCGGCATGAGTCAATTGTGTGGCACTTCAACACTTCGCGAACTTTGATGACAGGGGGCTCTGCGAAGGTATTTGGAGAAAGCGCAAATGGATTCGCGAGTTTTGATCAGCCGCCGACGGCATCTGGAAACCGGCCGCGCATTTCAGGAGGAACGCTTCGCATTATTTTTCTATTCAACGTCTCAGCGCCAGCCGTGGAGTATCCAGTGGATCGCTTAATTGAGAAATACCTGTAGGATTTTGCGGAGGAATTGGAAACGCCAATAGATCGAATGATCGGTATAATTATAATGCCCTGCCATCATGGGCTAATGGCGTTCATAATCTCACATGTCATCGCCACAGCTTTATCAGGAGATAGATTCGCTGCAACTCGCAGCAATTTCGCCGGTATGGCGGGCTCCGGCGTGCTCTCGGCGGACATGTGCTCCTCGAATCTCGTCCGGTCGGGTACCCCCTGCTTTCAGGGTCAGCCTGGTCGAAGCGACTCTTATCGCTCCATCGTCACTCCGCCTGGTCAGACGGGGAAACTCGGGAAAGGGTTGCACAACGCAGAGTGCCCATCGCGTACGGCGATGGGCACTCTGCGTAGTCGTGTCAGCGGGTTGCTCCCCCGCTCACCTGCGATTTCAGCCGAAGATGTCGTACTGCTGGAAGCCGGTGCCGAGCGACTTCGGTGTGCCGAAGATCTCGCTGGTCGCCTTCCCGGTGCTCACCTTGCCGGCGCCCGGGCAGGCGCCAAAAGGGCTCGGCAGCACGGGCTCCGCGATCTTCAATTCCCTGTGGACATTGCTTTACATGCCCTGTTTGACCCTGCCGGCCGGCACGGGCCCAGAGGGATTGCCGGTCGGCATCCAGCTCGTCGGGCGCCGCCATGCCGACGCGCGGCTGCTCGCGACTGGGCGGTGGGTCGAGCGCCATCTGGGAGCCCGCCAATGACCGCCGCAAACCGGCTCACCGCGGCCGATGCCGTCACCCAGCTCACTGGGGGCGAGTTGACCGCTGAGGCGCTGACCCGCGCCTGTCTGGACCGTGCCGAGGAGCGCAAATCAGTCAAGGCCTGGACCTGGCTCGACCCGGAGCAGGCGCTGGCGCAGGCGCGCGCCGCCGACCGCGCCGGCCGGCCGGGCCTGCTCGCCGGCTTGCCGATCGGCGCCAAGGACATCATCGATACGGCCGATATGCCGACCGAGCACGGCTCGCCGATCTATCGCGGCAACCGGCCGTTCGCCGACGCCGCCTGCATCGCGCTGCTGCGCATGGCGGGCGCGGGCGAGCTGCGCGATGGTAAGTCGTTGGCCGCCGTGCTTCGCGCACTGCGCACAGACCCCACGGAGATTCTGCGCGCGGAATGAGGGCGAAGTCGGTATTCATTACGAGATTGGTCGTTTAGGCCGATGCTGAAAAGCATCTACCGCCTTTGTTAGCGGATCGAGGAAATCCGGTAGGCGAGCTTGACGCCACCCTCCGTTACGGTGGAACTCCTGGTTGATTGGGGGAATCTGTCCGAAATTTTGTGCACATTCACGATGGAGGCTCTATTCATAATTGGTCGCCAGGACTGGTCACGTTAACGAGCATCTCCCTTGTTACAACATTGGGATTGCTCTGGCTGACGATACGGATTCGAACGCATACACCTGAGACCACCCATCCAAGAAGCCTATTTCGGGGAATGAGCATTGGATTTGCGTGCTCTGGAATCCTTACCATCAGCTACTTTCTGTGGATGGTTGTAGCGCCTACGACCCATGTTTGGTATCCGGTGGGTCCGCTCGTGCTCATCGGCAACTTGGCAAATATAGTCTGCGGTGTTTGCGTGCTGTTAGGGTTGACCGCGGAGGGTGTGATCGCGGCATCATTGATCGCTGTCAACCAGGTCCTCTGGATACTCTTTGGCATGTTGGCCTCCACTGTTAACTTCTGATTGAATGCTATGATCCAACAAAATAGGAAAGACGAGCATTGCGGCTATCTCACCTTTAAACGGAGTGCTTCATGGACCCGTGGTTCTCGAATATTTCAGCGCTAACAGAGATCTCGTCCGAAGCAGTACTGCGCTTGCAAACTGACGGATTCATTGTGATGCCGGGCCATGTTCCTCCAGCAAAACTCGCGGACGTGGCAGATTCCTATGATCAAGCAGTCTCTGCGGCCACAGTTGAGGACATGAAGATAGGTAGCACGACTATCCGGGTCAGCGACTTTGTGAACCGCAGTGCACAATTCGACGGACTCCACATCTTTCCTCCTATACTCGAAGCCGCTTGCTGCGTCATCCAACAACCATTCAAGCTAAGCACTATGCATTCAAGGACACTGAGGCCCTCGATGCCCGCCCAGCGGCTCCATGTCGATTTTGCCGGAGACATACAGG
>Ga0137418_10006010_pt1 | contig 11155 bp, 11 predicted proteins | sample CZODoug3_1_2_16f_FD_122242 | JGI IMG/M metagenome (GOLD analysis project Ga0137418, IMG submission 122242) | Vadose zone soil fungal communities from Angelo Coast Range Reserve, California, USA - CZODoug3_1_2_16fungal (Hybrid Assembly) | ecosystem: Environmental > Terrestrial > Soil > Vadose... | reverse complement strand
GCTGGTCGGTTCTCTTTCGGTTGGCGCGCAGTCGGCTCGGCGATGTGACGTTGGCCGGGGCCGTCGTCTGGCAAATCGAACGATAGACGGTTAACACAGCTAAGGAACGTTCCGCGTAATTTCGCACTGTATTATCCTGGCGAATGTTCATCCTATCCTGCGTTTTCGAGGAGGTCACATTAAGTATGACAAACCAGGATCAGCCTGCCGGCCGGCGTCCCTCGAAACTTGCCGCCGCCCTACAGAATGCGGTGACCAGGGTACACAGCATGCTTTATCGAAGCAGCAATGGAGTAATTGGGGGAAGGATCGCCAACAGCCCGGTACTGTTGCTCACCACCACAGGACGACGGAGTGGCAACCAACGTACGGTGCCGCTGTTATATTTGATGGATGGACGCAACGTGGTGCTGGTGGCTTCCAATGGCGGCGCGTTGAGGCATCCCACTTGGTGGCTCAATCTGCAAACCACGTCTGAAGCCTGGATACAGATTAAGGGTATTCGACGACGAGTTAAGGCGGAGCAAGCTTCTGCGACGGAGAAGCAACGCCTCTGGCCCCGCCTGACAGCGATGTATCCTGGTTACAAGCGGTATCAAGAGATCACTGATCGGGACATACCAGTGGTCATTCTACGTTCCATCGAAGAGGATAAAAGCGGGCCGAACGACTAACCATGTCGCTCAAGCTTTACCAGGGTTGGCAAACGCTGCGCGCCGCGGCGAACGTTCCGCACGCAGGGTTGTTTCGCCTGGCAAATTCTTTCTTGCTTACCGTTCCTCGTTGGGGCGAGACTGGGTCCAACAAAACTCTTTGGAGGGAACATGCTGAGAAAGTCGCAGGCGCTAATGGCGGCCACATTTTTCTGTCTCTTGATGTGCTTCTTGACGGCATCGGGCTACGCCCAGGGTCAGCCGCAACGCGGCGGGCGCGGGCAAGTGGCATTGCCGGACGGATCAGGTAAAGACGAGGTCCAGACGCAATGTACCAAGTGCCATGCGCTCGGCATGATCGCGAACGCAGGCGGAAACACCAAACAAGAGTGGGCGGAATTGTTCGGCACGATGGTCAAGTTACCCAACGATCAGCGGGAAGCGATCGCGGACTACTTAGCGAAGAACTTTCCACCGCAGCCGAGGCCTCAGGCCGTCGTCGTTCCTGGACCGATGAGTGTGTCTTTCAAAGAATGGAACGTCCCAACACTCGGTTCCCGGCCTCATGATCCGGAACCGGGTCCCGGCGGCACGATCTGGTGGACGGGTATGTTTGCCAACGTCCTGGGACGGCTGGATCCGAAGACGAATGAATTCAAAGAGTATCCGGCAAAAACACCGGCGTCAGGACCGCACGGCCTGGCGTTCGACAAGGATGGTTATCTGTGGTTCACAGCGAACTCGAAAGGCTACATCGGCAAGCTGGATCCGAAGACGGGCGACGTTAAGGAGTACAAGCTCCCGGACGACGTTCGCGATCCGCATACACCGTTGATTGCGCCGAGCGGCACGGTCTTCTTCACGGCGCAGGGTGCGAATTACATCGGACGTATCAATCCGAAGACCGGAGAAATCAAAGTCCAGAAGACACCAACCGAGCGCGCCAACCCTTATGGAATGGTCTTCACGTCCAAAGGTATTCCGTTCGTTTGCGATTTCGGCACGAACAAGATCATCCAGTTCGATCCCGAAACGCTGGCTATTAAGGAATATGAACTGCCCAATGCCGAGAGCCGGCCTCGGCGCATCGCGATCAGCCCAGACGACATCATCTGGTATTCCGACTACTCGCGGGGCTATCTCGGCCGCCTCGATCCGAAGACCGGCAAGGTCACGGACTGGCCGTCGCCGAGTGGGCCCAGGTCCCAGCCCTACGGAATTACATATCTGAACGGCGCCATCTGGTACGTCGAATCGGCGATCAGGCCGAACGTGCTGGTGCGGTTCGACATCAAAACCGAAAAATTCCAGAGCTGGACGATCCCTGGCGGTGGAGGCGTCGTGCGCAACATGAAGTCAACACCCGATGGCAACCTCGTCATAGCGGAAAGCGGCGTGAACAAGGTTGGCCTCGTTCTGGTCGGCAGCAAGGATGCGAACAGCTCTCGTTAAAGAGAGGGACAGGTCATCATGAGGCTTGCTGTCGTTGTTTCAATTCTTGCCATTGCTGTAGTCGGGCATCCGTTGATCGCGGCACCAGTTTCCGGCGAGGCGGTTTATCAAAAGCGATGCGCCGTCTGCCACGATTCCAACAATGCGCGAGTTCCGCCTCGTGATGTCCTGAAAAAGTTGTCCGCGGCGCGGATCGTCCGCACGCTGGACTTCGGTTTGATGATGAACGTGGCATCGGTGATGACTCGGGATGAACGCGAAGCAGTGGCGGCGTTTCTTGGCATTCCCGGCGGCGCCGCCGCCCCCGCGCCTAAAAGCTATTGTGCCGATCGCAATGTGAATCTGCCCAGCATCCCCAAAGGAGCATGGAATGGGTGGAGCCCCTCGACTGATAACACTCGTTATCAGTCCCGTGATGCCGCCGGTCTGAGCGTCGATCAGGTCAAACGACTCAAGTTGAAATGGGCGAACGGAGGAGCGATCGATGGCGCGGGGTCCATCGTCGCCGGCGGAATGCTTTTCGTCAACTCCGGCTATTCGAGATTCGGCGGCACCCCCGGGAACGTCCTGCTCGCGTTCGGGCCGGAGTAGACCGCTGCTACCGTTCTACTCTGGCCACGTGGCGTTCGGATCAAAGTTAAGGGCCGATTGCACCTGGGTGGTCGGGATCATTGGCTTCAGATAGGGACGTCCCACACTCTTGTGACACGCATAGCAGCTTTCAAGCATCGTCTTGTAGGTCGCGGCGAACTTCAGGCTGTCTTTCTTTTCAATCGCCGCTTTGACGTCGGCGAGGCTGCTGGTATCGATACCGTCAAAGATACCCTGGATGTTGACCTGTTCTTTCTCAGGTCCCTGGGAGCGCACCGTTGGCGATTTTTTGATTAACCATTGGATGTGACCGCGCGTCTCGTTGAAATAGAACTGGGCGAGCGGCCAGTTCTTCGCTTGACCCGCAAACCAGAGGTTGGTCCAGTGCCATTGCACGTCCATCATGATGTGCGAGTTCGAAGGCAAGAGCGCCTTCAGACGTGCGACCTCCTCCGGCAGACTCTGCATCGTAGGTAGTGGCTCGCCTCGTTGCTGTTGCTGTGGCGCCTGCGGTTGCGCTTGCTGCTGCTGCTGCTGCTGCTGGGTAGCCACAGTGGGGACCATACCGTACTGCCAGGTCCGATCGATCACGATGCCCACCAGGACACCGCAGGCCAAAAGCAATGCTCTTCGAATCCAGATCGTCTTTGTCATATCGCCGCCTTGTGAGAAAAATAGAAAGTTCGTGTTCGCGAATCGCTCCGGTTTGTTACGATTCCGCCCGCCCACATACTCCCTCGCAATGAACGTGCGTCCATCGATCCGATCGCTATCGTCCGCGCTTTGTGACGGGTGGATTATAGTCCTGTCTAACTGAATTAACGAAGGCGTAGTAACAGAACTTCAAAACCGTGACAGGCTTAAAAGATGTGAAAGATTGGGTAGCCGATATGGCCAATGGCATAGAATCGACGGCTTCGTATTTACGGCACCACGATTTCAAGCAGGTTCGTCAGTAGTTACCGACAAGCTGCGTTCGTCCGTCGCGGATGCCGTACCCGGGTTCCGAGAACAATATGAGGCGATCGAACGGCGGCGTGGTTCCTCGGCGAAACCTCAACCGTGAAGGACCAGGTCGGTCAAGAGTTCTGTCCTTATCGTGAGCTCTCCGTTGTATTCGATCAGTCCCATTGTTCTGAATTTGTTCATGAAGTGCGTGATGCGAGACCGGGTCGTGCCAACCATTTCGGCCAGGGTCTCGTGACTCAGCACGGGGACACTGGCATCCAGCGCGACGCCATGTTCCCCTAACCGCGCAAGCTTCAGGAGAACACGGGCCAGCCGTTTCTCGCTGTGATTGAAAAGCTGATCGCAAAGATCTTCTTCGAGGTCGAGGTTGCGCGTCAACAACAAGGCCATGAATTTTTCCGAAAGCTCGGACTGCTCGTGAAGAGATCGAATCATCGCTCGCTTCTCGATCCGGAATACAGTTGATGCTTCCAATGTTTCCGCCGTGCTTATCCGGAGCGATTGGTTGACAAGCGACCCTTCACCAAAAAAATCATGCGGACCCGGCATTGCCAAAACAGCTTCCTTCCCTGAAGCTGAGACGACGCTGATCTTGACTCTTCCGGCCTGAATGAAATAGACAGAATCGGCGGAATCGCCCTGAGAAAAGATCTTTTGACCTTTCCGAAACCTTAACTCCTGCTTGCCGACTGTGATTTTCTTGAGAAGCGACGCGACGTAGGGATCAACGCCGGCGCCTTTAACTGTTGCTGCTTCCTTTCTTTTAGCCATCACGGCCATTTTACATCCCGCATCCCCCCAAAAACACCGCAATGTGCAATTGTGCACATTCTTGTCGAATGCCACCTGGCCTGGTCTTGTCCGCGCTTAACTTAGTCACGTAAGATCGAATTGGTGAGCGCTTCGGCCATTATGATGATGTCTGTGTTGCCGTTGTACTGGATCAGGCCGAGTTTCCTGAATTTGGTCATGAAAAAACTGATGCGCGAACGGGTCGTCCCGACGATTTCGGCCAGGGTCACCTGGTTCATTCTCGGAACTGTGATGTCGGCCAGCTTATCGTGCGGGCCGAAACGAGAGAGTTTCAGAAGGACGCGGGCAAGCCGCTTCTCGCTGTGGTTGAAAATCTGATCGCAGAGGTCTTCTTCCAGCTTCACACTGCGGGCCAACACAGCAGTCAGGAACGTTTCGGCGAACGGAGGCTGGGCTTGAAAGGCTCGAAGCATCGCTCGCTTCTCGATTCGGAATATTGCCGATGGCTCTAAAGTTGTCGCTGTGCTCGTCCGTGCAGAAGCTCCGCCGACCAGGCATCCTTCACCAAAGAAGTCACGAGGCCCAAGCAGCGCCAGCACCGCGTTCTTGCCGTGAGAAGAGGCGACAGCGACCTTGACCTTGCCCTTCCGAATAAAGTAGATGGCGTCTGCTTCCGCTCCTTGAGAAAAAAGCTTTGCGCCCTTTCGAAAGTTCAATAGATCCTTACCGTCGACAATGCTTTCAAGGAGGCGCTCGAGGGCGGAACCGTTCTTTGCGGATTTGAGCGCTGCTACTTTTCTTGTTGTTTGCATAGTGGAGGCACTCCAGTTGTTCGAAACTCCGTGCTGCCAACCTACGTGTTTTTGATGATCTGCTCGAGGCGGCTCCTTCCGTCTTCAACATATTTCTTCGCGTTGTCGAAGCCCTGGAGCACTCGTTCGTAACCTTCGGCGCTGAGTTTCTTACCGCGATCGACTCCGTCTTTGACGACTTCGGTCATGCCGTCTACCCAATCCTCCACCTGTTCGCGGATATCTTCCTGAAGATCATCGATGCTAGCGACGGTCTTCCCTGCAAACTTCTTGACGTCCTTCCTGGTCCGAACGCCGCTCTGCGGCGCATACAGAAGAGCGATAGCCGCTCCCACCATTGCACCCGCAAACAAAAACCCTGCCGCTTGCTTTATATCGATCCGTGCCATGTTTGAGTTCCTTTTCTTTTGATCCGCCGACCTAGCAGCCCGCGGTAATTCGGGGACAGACGTATAAATCACCTAAATTCTTCTAATGTTTTCAATGAGAATTCAGGTGATTTATACGTCTGTCCCCGAATTACCACGGGCTGCTAGGCGCTCAGCTGATCGGTGGGTCTATCTGTATTCGCGTTATCGTTCTTCATTTCGCCAGTCCAGGCGATGTCGTCGGCGCCTGTCTGTTTAAAAACCTTCCTGGCCTTCCTGATCCACTTGTAGTCATCCGCATGAACGAAGAGAAGGCTGCAGCCGCGTTCGATGCGTCCTGCGTAACGCCTGGCTACATGTTCCGGAATGCCCATCCTGATGAGAGCGCCGGCCAGGCCGCCGATTGGAGCTCCCGCGTTCGCCTCGCTGAGCAAAGACATGATTGGACCTGCGGCGATAAGCGGTCCCAATCCCGGATTGGCCAGAACTCCGATGTCGGCAAGCGATCCGAGCGCCCCGCTTGCGAAGTCTTCCGTGCCTTCGTTGCAGCGGAACAGAACCGAAATATCCGCGTTCCGAAAACTTTCGCGTTGCATTTCATCCACCGCGGTCTCCACCTTTTCTTTGGTAGAGAAAATTCCCAAAATGACCGAGTGTGCCATCGCTGATTAGAGCTCCGTCTCTTCCAGGCAACGAATGCACATCGTGGCCCTTGGCCCGGCCTCGAGCCGTTTTTCATTGATGTCTCCGTCCGTGTTTTCGAGCTTGATTTCTTTCGCTGCGAGCCGGCTACGGTTTATCGACTTGATCAGGTTCTCGTACTCGCCCGACAATCGCTGCAGGGTGTCTTTAATCTTCTTTGCGTTCATTTTTCGGTCCCCGGGTTGTTCAATCCGGAATAAGTGCGCTAGTGAGTCGGAGACTATTCCGATAAGCGGGACAATGTCTGTGCAACATTGCACAGGGTCGATTCGTCCCCCCATTGCGGCTTGATATAAGCTGGCATAATGCTGAATCGTGAAACCTCATGAAAGCTATCGCTTATCATAACTACGGTTCGCCCGATGTTCTCAAATATGGAGAAATAGAGAAGCCAGCCGCCGGCGACAATGAAGTCCTGGTAAAAGTTCACGCGGCTTCCGTGAATCCACTGGACTGGCACTTCATGAGAGGCACGCCGTACGTCATGCGGATAGGGTCCGGACTGCGCCAACCAAAGGACACACGACTCGGCGTTGATGCGGCCGGCCAGGTTGAAGCGGTTGGCAGGAACGTAAGGCAGTTCAAGTCAGGCGATGAGGTGTTCGGCTCGTGCCAGGGGGCCTTTGCCGAGTATGCGTGCGCTCCCGAGCGAAAGTTAGCCATGAAGCCAGATAATGTGACGTTTGAGGAAGCGGCTTCTGTCCCTGTGGCGGCAATCACCGCATTACAGAGTCTTCGCGACAAGGGAAAGATTCAGGCGGGGCAGAAGGTCCTGATCAACGGCGCCTCGGGAGGTGTGGGTACATTCGCTGTGCAGATCGCCGTGTCATTCGGCGCAGATGTGACCGCCGTATGCAGTACGAGGAATGTGGATATGGTCAGATCCATCGGCGCAGATCAGGTGATTGATTACACCCATGAGGATTTCACCAAAAGCCGGCAGCGTTACGACCTTATTCTGGACAACGTCGGGAATCATTCACTCCTGGAATGCAGGCGCGTTTTAAATCCCAAGGGGAAATACATCATGATCGGTGGACCGGCCGGCCGGTGGATCGATCCTCTGCCGCGTGCGATTAACGCGCTGATGTTGTCACGGTTCGTGAGCCAGGACATGGGCATGCTTATGGCGAAAGTGAACAAAGACGACCTGACCATCCTGCGCGATCTCATACAGGCCGGAAAGGTGACACCCGTCATCGACAGGCGTTACACGTTAGTTGAGGCCCCCGCGGCGATCCGGTATCTGGAAGAAGGACACGCTCGAGGAAAAGTCGTAATAACTATGGAATCTGAGCTTGCTAAAAAACATATTTCAATGCCAACTGCAGAATCCTCGGATCGTTAGCGGACTGGATCTTGCCAAATGTGGTGCTCGTCAGAGTTGTCACGGGATTAAATGGATTCACATGGTTGGGCACATTGAATGCTTCCGCGCGGAACTCTATTAACTGTTTTTCACGGACCTGGAACTTTCGCGTAAGACCCATGTCGATTCCGATCGATCCCGGCCCAACAACATTGCGCTGGCCCATGTTTCCGTACGTCCCGGTCGCAGGCTGGGCGAAAGCCGCCGGGTTGAGCCATTGATCGATGGACCGGTTAGCCGCGTAGGGGCTGGCGAGTACCTGGTTCGGTGTTTGGTCGTTGGTTCCCGATAGTGCGTTGTCGATGCCGGACGACAGCGACATGTAGCTGCCCGACAGGATCTTGACAATACCCGACAACTGCCATCCCGTTAGTACGCCCCGCAGCGTTCCGCTGGAGAATCGCGGTATCGCATAAACCGTCGACAGGTTGAAATTGTGCCGGCGATCGACCTCGAGTCCAGCGCAGTTTCCACGGTTTGCGCCCCGACGCTCAGGGGTATATCCGCCGGTATTCTGAAAGAGCTGACTCGTGCCGGTGTTGATGCAGTGAGACCACGTGTAGTTGGCTTGAACGGTCAGACCATTGCTGACCCTGTGCTGCGCTGTAACCAGCAGCCCGTTATAACTCATCGTTCCGCCCGAGTCCAAATTGACGATGTTGCCGTAATATTGCCCCTGGTCGGGGTTTTGAAGGAACAGCTTCCTTCGTTGGGTTGTATTCGCGGTTGTGGAACACGGACTATACGGCCTGCCGGCGATCACGCAACTGCTGCCGGGCAGGTAAATGGCCGGATTGCCCTCACTGATGTTCAACAAGTGAATAATGCTGTTGCCAATATAATTCGCGGATACCAGCCAGTTAGTACCAATTTGTCTCTGGACACTGAGATTCCATTGATTGACGTAGACTGAGGGAAGATCCAGCGGAACATTAACCCACGTGGCCGATGTCGGAAATCCGATGTCCCTGGTGACGACGACTGGAAACGGACTTCCTCCGGGATAACCCTGCCACGGGTCTTCAAAACCGCCGGTCGGGCTTTGGAGAATGACTGTACTGGTCCAGGGCGGTGAAGACCTCACCAATTGAAACTTGTAGAATTCCGGGTAGTCCCGGAACAGACCGTACGAAGACCGAATCGTCATCCGGCCATTCCCTTTCGGATCCCATGCAAGTCCCAGACGCGGCGAGAAGTTCGCCCACTGATTCGGCTGAACCTTTCCACTATTGGGAACTCCAGCGTCGCCCGAATAAAGAACGCCGGCAGGGGCATTCTTGTACACCGAACTCCGGATGCCCTGATCAAACCACTTCTGGTCGAAATGGAAAGTCACCCCGTCCTTCCAATACATCGGCAGGTAAGGGTCCCATCGGACGCCTGCGTTTACGGTAAGCCGCGAATTCGCTTTCCAGGTGTCCTGTGCATACATGCCGGCGTAATTACCGCGAAAGTTGTAGTAATTAACACCATTCTGTGAGTACGTGTTGGGTTTCCCGAGCATGAAATCGCCCATTCCCAGGCCTGTGTTCGCCGCGGTGAATGCAAAGTTTCCGGCGGTGGTGGTATACGCGGTTGAGTTCATCAGCGAATGGATGTAGTTTGCCCCAAAACCAAACTGATGCTTCCCGTGTATCCAACTCAGATCCTCGCCAACCTGAGCGCCTGTCGAGTTCGTCAGGCCGGGAACGTTTCCTCCTTGCCCGCTGAAGCTGAACGCGCCCGAGACATTGACGCCGATAATCCTGTTCGCCAAATCCGGTGGATTCCAAATTCCCTTTATTCCCAGCTCCTCGGGCGAGACCTCCCTGGGCGGCTGACCCCTGAAGTTTGTCGGCCGAAGCAACGTTGCGCGGAAGGAACTGACGATGTTGCTGCCGATCAAGTATGTATCTCCCAGGGCAAAGGACTGCGTTTTCCAGTCGTTCACAACAGGATAGGTTGTGTAAGGACCGTTGGTCGTAGTGCCCGTGCTCAGCAGGTTTCGAGGGTCAACAGGATTCGGCGGGTCCACGACGTGCGCGAGTTCGTAACGGGCAAACAACGAGTGTCTCTCGCTTCGTTGATAGTCTACTTTTCCGATGGATATATCTTCGTTGGTGCTGGGCTTGATTCCGAATTGAACCAGGCCGCATGGATCGGTCGGTGTCGGCAGATGTTCGAGCGTGCGCAACGCCACCGGAGAATATGATTTGGGATCAATCTTGTTGTTGACGAATGGCGCTCGTAAGGTGATCTGGCGGCCGCCATTGCAAGCCGGTGAGGCGATGGTCGTCCAGTCGCCGGCGACCATCGCGGGCGTGGGAATAGTGGCAAACTGCGGGTTTGGCGTCGCGCGTATCTTCGTGCCTTGATAGGCGCCGAAGAAAAACAGTTTGTTCCTCACAATCGGTCCGCCCAACGTTCCACCATACTGGTTGCGCTTTAGCGTATCCCGGCTCGAAGCGAACGCGTTGCGCGCATTGAGGGCGCCATTGCGAACGAATTCGAAGAGATCGCCATGGAAATCATTTGTGCCCGACTTCGTGACGGCGTTGACTGTGCCGGCCGAGTGTTGCCCATACTGTGCGGACAATCCGCTGGTCTCCAGTTTGAATTCCTGAAGCGCATCAGGAAAGGGCAGGGGCAGATTCAGGTTGTTGAAGGGATCGTTATGCGATGCACCGTCCAGGAGGAATGTCACCCCATTGGACAAGCCGCCCGCCACAGAGATGCTTACCGTAGGATAACCGCGCACAAAACTACCGATGCTGCCGATGGTCGCGGCTCCGGAAAGAACAATCAGATCCGTCACCTGTCGCCCATTCAGTGGCAACTCCAACACACGAACGTTATCCATCACCTGGCTGACGCCCGTAGTGCGCGTTTCCACCAGCGCCGCGTTTGCCTGGACCTCGATTTGGTCGGAAACCTGGCCTAGCGCGAGAACAGGGTTGATCACTGGGTTGGCGCCGACCTGCAGCACGATGCCTGTTTGTATAAATGTGCGGAAACCCGGCAGAACCGCCTCTAATCGATAGGGACCTACCGGAAGGTTCGGCAGGATGTATGAGCCGGTTTCATCTGTCAGAACGGTCCGCTTCAGGGCCGTGTCGGTTTGCGTCGCGGTCACTTCCACTCCCGGCAACACTGCTCCGGTCTGATCCTTAACTGTACCGCTAACTTGAGCCGTTGATTGCGCCCCGACGGAACGGCAGGTTATCGCGGAAAATAAAACGGCAATCAGCACATAAACCGCTATGCGCTTCATCAGAGGACTCACGCTGTCTACCACGCTACAAACCTCCACGCTAAAGTTCTGCGGGATTGTATGGAGCGCCTCTCTTGGCGTCAACAGGAATTGAGAACTGATGGTGGTGAGTTTGAACTGTTGCGCAATGTGGCAGGACTCAGAAGCTCCCCTCCTAAGTTAGGAGGGGTGGCTGCGCCATCAAGAAAATGCTGCGAAGCCACCGAAGCCGGGCGCAGACGGGGTGGTTGCCTGAG
>Ga0137418_10006009_pt1 | contig 11156 bp, 10 predicted proteins | sample CZODoug3_1_2_16f_FD_122242 | JGI IMG/M metagenome (GOLD analysis project Ga0137418, IMG submission 122242) | Vadose zone soil fungal communities from Angelo Coast Range Reserve, California, USA - CZODoug3_1_2_16fungal (Hybrid Assembly) | ecosystem: Environmental > Terrestrial > Soil > Vadose... | reverse complement strand
ATCATAACCCATGCCGCGCCCAGCCCGCATCAAGTTCCATTAGCGACTTGTCCGGCAAACCAGCGGTATTCGTACGTTTCACCCTGACGTGGCATACTTCTCCGCGAGCCGCAGCATGCGAAAGCCACCACCCTCGGGAGCAAAGCCGACCGCCGTGCAGCCTTCGACCCGCAAAGCTTTGGCCCAAGGCCTGGGCAAGCTCGGCCGCGAATTTCATTCTCGCGGCTGGGCGCTGGGCACCAGCGGAAACTACAGCGCGGTACTGCAACGCGATCCGCTGAAACTACTGATCACTTCTTCCGGGCTCGATAAGTCGGCGTTGACGGATCGCGACTTTATCGAGATTGGCCATGATGGTCGCGTGCTTTCGGGTGCCGGAAAACCTTCGGCGGAAACCTTCCTGCATCTAGCGGTGGCTACCTCCAGTAATGCCGGCTGCATTCTGCACACTCATTCGGTGTGGAGCACCCTCCTTTCGGAGCGCCATTCCGACAACCGTGGTCTCGCCATTACTGGCTACGAGATGCTGAAAGGGCTCGAAGGAGTCAAGACGCACGCGCACGGCGAGTGGATTCCCATTTTCGAAAATTCACAAGACATTCCGGGCTTGGCCCAGAAAGTTTCCGAACTGCTGCGCCGCGAGAACCAAACCCACGGATTCCTTCTAGGCGGGCACGGGTTATATACTTGGGGAGACAACTTGGCGCAGGCCCGCCGGCACGTCGAGATTTTCGAGTTTTTGTTTGAAGTTGTTGGTCGCCGGGAATTTAGCGGAAATGCGACCATCGCAAGTTGAAGGGTTCGAAATGGCAACCGTTCACATTCCGGGCGAAGACAAGTCCTTAACCGAGAAGGAAGAAATCTGCGCCTATCTCGGCACCATAGGAATTACCTACGAACAGTGGACACCGGCTCACGAAATTCCCGAAGGCGCGACCGCCGAGCAAGTGCTCGCCGCCTATGCTTTGGAAATCGATCGGCTCAAGTCGGAAGGCGGCTACGTCGCCGCTGACGTGATCGATGTGCTGCCGACCACGCCGGGACTCGACGCCATGCTGAATCGCTTCAACAGCGAGCACTGGCACGACGAGGATGAAGTGCGCTTCATTATCGAAGGCCGTGGCCTGTTTCACATTCACCCGCGCGAAGGAAACGTGATCTCGATTACCGTTGAGCCAGGCGATTTGCTGCGCGTGCCGCGCGGAACCTGGCACTGGTTCGATCTGTGCCAGGAAAAACGGATTCGCGCCATTCGGCTTTTTCAGGACACCGCCGGCTGGACCCCGCATTACACCCAAAGCGGGACCGAAAAAGGTTTTGAACCGGTATGCTTCGGTCCGTCGTACATCTCTCCCCGCAATACCATGAGCTAAGCTTGAAGCCGCCGGACGCTTCCGAAAATCGCGCACTTCTTCTAGACATCGAAGGCACCACCACTCCCATTGATTTCGTCTTCAAGACGCTCTTCCCTTTCGCCTCCACTCGTGCCGAAGAATTTCTGCGCTGCCATTGGGACCACGCCGAAATCAAAGAACTCGTCGATGACCTTCGCCGCACCTGGAGCGGTGCTGCCTCTGCGGGCGCTCCCGCGTGGATTGAAACCACCGCCGATGAAAAACTTTCTTCGGTTGCGGCATACGTTCGCTGGCTGATCGCCCGCGACAGTAAAATCACTCCGCTGAAAACGCTGCAAGGAAAAATCTGGGAAGAGGGTTTTCTGCAGGGCGCTTTGAAAGGTGAAGTCTATTCTGATGTTCCAGCAGCGTTTGCGCGATGGAAAAGGCACAGCAAGCGAATCGCAATTTTCTCGTCCGGCAGCGTTCTGGCACAAAAACTTTTGTTCGCTCATTCCACCGCCGGCGACTTATCCAATTTCCTGGAAGCCTATTTTGACACCACCATCGGGCCAAAGCGCGAAGCAGCGACCTACCGGAAAATTGCGGTGCTTCTAAGATTGGCACCGAAAGAAATTCTTTTTGTCTCTGATGTTGCCGAAGAACTGGGCGCGGCACAGACAGCAGGGATGAGCGTCGCGCATTCGCTGCGGCCCGGAATTTTGCCGCTTGCCGGTGCACCCCATTTTGCAATTCACAATTTTGATGAACTTTTCCCGGCCGAGGACTGACCTCGACCGGGCCGGAGGATGCAATGTTGCTGAAAGACCAGGTGGCCTTGATTACCGGCTCAGGACGGGGCATTGGCCGCGCCATCGCGCAACTTTTTGCCAAGGAAGGCGCCGCGGTTTTTCTGACCGCGCGCACCGAATCGCAATTAGCCGAAGCTGCCGAGAAAATCTCAGGGAGCGGAGGCCGGGCTGCGTTTTTCGCGGGTGACTTGGCCAACGAATCGGACTGTCGCAACGCCTTTGAAAAGGCGGTCGCGGCATTCGGCCGGGTGGATATCCTGGTGAATAATGGCGGCCATTACGGACCAGTAGTTCCGGTGGAAGAATACCCGATGGACGAGTTCGATCGCGTGCTCGCGGTGCATCTGCGCGCTGCCTTTTTGCTGAGCCAGTTGACGCTGCCCGGAATGTACCAACGGCGCCACGGCGTAATCATCAACATTTCGAGTATTTCGGCAAAGGCGGCCTTTAGCTGGGGCTCAGCGTACGCTGCAGCGAAAGCCGGTTTGCTGGGCCTGACTCGCTACAACGCCGCGGAGGCTGCGCGTAAAGGCGTTCGGGTCAACGCAATTTGTCCCGGCCCGGTCACCGAGACCGAGATGAGCAAAGACCTCGGCGTAGTTCTGGCGCAAAAACTGAATATTGACAAAGAACAGCAACTGGCTGGATTCCTGGAATCAATTCTGCAAGGGCGCGGACAGACCGCTCAGGAAATTGCCGAAGCCGCGCTCTTTCTCTGCTCGGAAAAAGCCAGCGCCATCACCGGACAAGCGATCAACGTGGACGGTGGTGCGGTGTTTTACTAGCTTGCGGCATGCAAATGCCTCGCGCCAAGCAGCTGGCCCGAATAGCAGTCCTAGAACTACGATTCATTACGCCGCCCATCGTTTCGTCGGAATATTGGAAAAAGTTTCCTGACTTCAGTTAGAATCCCTTCATCTCAGGGAACTTGGAAGTCGTATTGCTCGAGGAGGTCAGCCCATTCTCGGCCGTGAGCGTTCTACTTCGTCTGGTGCCACATGCCATTGTTTGAATTCATTTCTCCATTCTCGCGGAGACCGCGCGTGAGCACCGTTCCTACTGCGGACGCGACTTTTGGATTTACCGGTCCAGAAGGACGCCGGAGCACGCGCATCGAACGTCCGGTACCGCTATTGATCACCGGGCATGACGGGCTGGGCCAACAATTTCTAGAGCGCACCTCGGCGGTAAGCCTGAACCTGCATGGTTGCAAGTATCCTTCGCGCCACGATTGCCACGTGGGATCGTGGATCACGTTGCAAATCGGCGAAGCGCAGCAGAGCGAAATCGTCACCACGGTTCGCGCACAGGTCCGTTCTGTACTAATGCCGCGCAGTCCGCGTGACCTCTATCATGTGGGAGTTGAACTTGAGGCGCCTGCGAACGTGTGGCGGATTCCCGCGCCACCTCCCGACTGGCAGACCACCGTGGAACGCCTCGCCACCGAGCTGCCGCCGTCAAGAGAGCAGACCGCTGCAGCAACCGGACCCGGGCGTGCTCCCACAGCTGAAGATATTCCGACGGTTGCGCCGCAAGTCGGTGAACCAATCTCGACAAACCAGCTCGATGCCAGCCCCGATCTCAGCGAAATCGAAAACTCGAACCACCGCGCCCATTTAAGCGAAGCCTTGGCCGACTTGGCGACCGGCTTGACCATTCCTTCGCCGGCGATGCCCACAACTTCAACGGAAGGCGCGGCCGCTTACGCCCGGCCAAATCGCGTCTCGATAACCGCGGAACGATTTCTTGCTGGCCTGCAACCAAAGATCGAAAAAGCCGCCGAGACAGCAATCCTGGCCGCGGTCAGCAAACACCTCGCACCGGCTCTGCATGCTGCGGTGAACTCCATAGACGCTGCACGCGAAGCTTCCTTGCAGCAAGTTGCCAATGCTACCTCGCATCATCGCAGCACACTCATCCATACTTCCCAGGAAGAAGTGCTGGCGCGCGTCGAAGGCCGCCTCGATGAGGTTCGCGCCCGGTGGGATTCGCAACTGGACGGCTACCGCATGCGCGCGGAAGAAATCGTCCAACGCATAGATCGTCAAGCAGGCGCGGCGCAAAAAAATTTGGGCGAGACCCGAGAAGCCAGCGAACGCGCTCTTCGCGAAACCCAGCAGCGAGTATCAAAAATGATTTCCGATTCGCTCGCCGCGGCACTGGAAGAATTTAATCGCGGCGTGGTACAAGCTTCGCACCGGCACCTGTCCAACTTGTTGGAAGAAGCACATTCCCTTACCCAGGAAGCTACCGCGCTCCTGGAAGCGAACGTCGCTGAAGCCCGCGCCACCGTGCACACTTCCGCTGGCGAAGCCTTAACAGAATTCCGGCGCCAGGCCGAGCTCCATGCGACAGTCACCGCTTCCGACACGACGCAGCGTGTGACTTCGGCGTTGGCGTCGCTCGACGCGGAGCACCGCGCGGCCTGCGACACCCGCCGCAATGCAATTCAGTCCGATATTGCTCGTTCGACCGAACAGGTCACCGAACAGTTCCGTCAGGGATTACGCGCATTTTTCTACTCCTGCCTGGTCGCTGCGGTCGGCGCGGTGGAAGAACATTCGAAGGCTACCCGCGAAGGATTCGCCTTTGACCCTAAAGATTATTTGCCGCCGCAGAAATAAGGTCGGCCGTTAGCGCCGGTAGTAGGTGCTTGAACTCATTTACCGACGGCTTCATTCTTGTAAACCACGCCACCCTTCATCACGAACTTCACGTGCTGTAACTCCTTAATGTCCTTCAACGGATCGCCAGAAACTGCAACAATATCGGCCCACTTCCCCGGCTCGATCGTTCCAACTTCTTCGCTCCAACCCAACGCCTCCGCCGCGAGACTGGTTCCGGTCTGAATGGCTTCCATCGGTGGCATCCCGTAATCGGCGTAATACTGGAATTCGCGCGCCTCGTTCAATTCCTTCCAGTCGGATCCGCCCGCATCGGTTCCAAAAGCAATTTTCACATGACGCTTGAGTGCTTTCTGAAATGCAATTTTTTCCAGCTCTACCATTTTCGTCCAATTGCCGCCGCGCCCCGGAGCCACGTACGCCCCAACCATGACCGTCGGAACCCAAACTGTTCCCTTCTTCACCATTTCATCCATCAGCGGCTCGGTCAGGCCGTCACCGTGCTCGACCGTGTCCACTCCAGCACGCAGCGCGGCGGCGATGCCGTCACTGCCGATGCAATGCGCCGCCACTTTTTTGCCGAGACGATGAGTTTCGTCAACAATCGCTTTGGCTTCCTCATCGGTGAAATTCACCATGCTGCGCAGCACCCCGTCCGCGTCAAAGTGATACCCGCGGTCGGAGTAATATTTGATCCAGTCGGCGCCATACATGATCTGTTCGCGAACGGCTTTGCGCGCGCCATCCACGCCATCGACGTATTGCACGCCAGTCGGCAATTTCAGTTCCCACGAATAGCCCAGCAGCGGATACATCCCGGTTGGAGTCATGGCTCGCGTGACTACCTGCATCCGCGGTCCGGGAACCTCTCCGTTGTTGATGGCTTTTTTTACGTCCACGTCGGCGTACATCGCGCCTTCCGTCTCCAGATCGCGAATCGTGGTGAATCCGTTTTCCAGCGCAATCCGCGCATTGCGCGCGCCGAGAATCGCGCGGTACGGAATGGAATCTTTCAGTAGCTGCTTATCGTAATCTTCCGCGGTGATATCGCCGTTGAGCAGCACATGGGTGTGCAAATCGATGAATCCCGGCAGCACCGTGGATTTCGAGAGGTCGATCAATTCGACTCCCGCCGGGGCCGCTCCACCCGCTGCAACGGACACAATCTTATCGTCCTCAATGACGATCAGCGCATTCTCCAGTGGCTTGTCGCTTTTGCCATCGATCAAGTGGCCAGCACGAATTGCAACGAGCTTTGTTACGGTTGGTTTCTTTTCTTGCGCCGATATCACCATCGAAAAACAACTCAGCAGCAATGCTGCGACGACAAATGACTTGCGGCTCATATGAATCGCCTCCTGGATTGGCGAAGCTTATCAGTTTCAATTTGTTAGGTCGAACCCGCGCCCCCGCCTGCCGCTCGCGCCATTCTCCAGCCTTAGCGGGTGTTCGCCGGTAATGTCTGGCCGTCCGCCGATTCAAACGCGCGGGCTTCGAGTTTCCAGTGATATAAAAAGGGCAGAATTCGCGTATAGTTGAGGGGATACGTGCGAGCGACAGGCTTCCCCCTGGACTCTACCCGAAACTGAAAATCGAACGTGTTCCAGCTCGACGTGACATCTGTCTTTAAGGAGTATCTCTCTACCCATGCCGGCCGCGGATCTAGCATCGCTAAAAATACACGACCATTCACGCTCCAAGGGCGGCGCCGGAAAGTTCTGGAGCTTCTTTGCGGCTGGTCTGGGTGTGCTTCTACTGGTCGGCGGAGGTGTTTTCGCCTTTAAGAACCGTGCTCCAGTCGTAGAGGTCGCCGTCGCCCGCCCGGCCGGCGATCCCGCCCAGCAAACCCTACTGAATGCCAGCGGCTACGTGACCCCGCGCCGCCGTGCGACGGTAGCCGCAAAAATTACCGGGCGAGTTACCGGCGTTTTCTTCGATGAAGGCAATCGCGCCAAGGAAGGTCAGTTGCTCGCCACCCTGGACGATTCCGACGTCAGGCGCGCTCTGGAGTCCTCGGTAACCGACCGCGATTCGTCAAGGGCCGCGATCCAGGATTTTGAGGTCCAGCTCCGTTACGCGGAAATTCAACTACACCGGGCGACGGAACTGAAAGCTGCCAATGTGCAGAGTCAAGACCAACTGGACAACGCCCAGACCTCGGCGGACAGCTTGCGCGCAAAAATTGCGCTGGCCAAGCAGCAGGTCGTCGCCGCGGAGGCGCGCATTCGGGTTGCACAGCAGGCAGTGGACAACTGCACCATTCGCGCTCCATTCTCCGGAATTATCGTTTCCAAGGACGCCCAGGTCGGCGAAATGGTTTCGCCAATTTCCGCCGGCGGCGGCTTCACGCGCACCGGCATCGCCACTATCGTGGACATGAACTCCAACGAAGTGGAAGTCGACGTCAGCGAAGCCTACATCGCGCGAGTGGAAGCCGGACAACGCGTCACTTCGACACTCGATGCCTATCCCGAATGGCAAATTCCTTCGCACGTCCGCACCGTAATTCCAACCGCCGACCGCCAGAAGGCCACGGTGAAAGTCCGCATTTCATTCGATAAACTGGACCCCCGAATCTTGCCGGACATGGGCGTCAAAGTGGCATTTATGGCCGAGGACGACGCCAAGAAAAAAGCAGCGGAGAAGGATAAAGGCCCGAAACCAACCGCAATTGTCCCGAAATCGACTGTCCGAACCGATGGCGCGAATTCCTACGTTTTCTTGCTGCGAGACACAAAAATCGAGCGCCGCGGCGTGAAATTGGGCAACGAACGCGGCTCAGACGTGGAAATTTTGGCAGGCGTCAACGCCGGCGATTCGCTGGTGGCACACGGCCCGGAAAATTTACACGATGGCGATACTGTGAAAGTAAATCAATAGCATCAGGAGCAAAACATGATTCGCGTGGACAATAGCGGCAGTTCTTCAGCCTTAATTCAAGTGCGCGGGGTCAACAAGACCTACAAGCGCGGCGGCGAAAATATCCAGGTGCTGCAAGGGTTGAACCTCGACGTCGACAAAGGTGACTTCGTCGCGTTCATGGGACCCAGCGGCTCCGGCAAAACCACCCTGCTAAATTTGCTGGGCGGACTCGACGTGCCAAGCTCCGGCCACATCTCCGTCGATGGCGACGAGATCACCAATATGTCGTCCAGCAAGCTGACCCAGTGGCGCGCGCGGCACGTCGGCTTCATCTTCCAGATGTACAACCTCATTCCGGTTCTGACCGCTTTCCAGAACGTCGAGCTGCCGTTGCTATTGACCAAACTTTCCAAATCACAGCGCAAACAACACGTGGAGACCGCGCTCTCCGTCGTCGGCCTGTCCGACCGCATGAACCATTACCCGCGGCAGCTTTCCGGCGGACAGGAACAGCGTGTCACCATTGCCCGCGCCATCGTCTCCGACCCAACTTTCCTGCTCTGCGATGAGCCAACCGGCGACCTGGACCGCAAAAGCGCCACCGAAATCATGGCGCTGATTGAGGAACTGGTCGACAAGCATGGTAAAACCGTGCTGATGGTCACCCACGATCCGGTCGTCGCCGACCGCGCGCACACGACTCTGCATCTTGAAAAAGGTGTGCTGATAGAAGGCGGGAAGCTTCAGCAGAACGCCTTGGCCGGAGGCGTCGCATGAAATACGCCCGGCTGATTTTCGCGAACCTTTTTCGCAAAAAAGTTCGCTTGATTCTCACCATCGGCTCCTTCGCTGTGGCACTGTTTCTTTTTGCCTTTCTCGCGGTGGTCAGGGATTCGTTTCGACGCGGCTCGGATATCGCCGGCGCCGACCGCCTGATTACCATCAACCGCACTTCGATCATCAATCCGGTCCCGCTTTCGTATCGCGACAAGATCCTGCGCATTCCCGGCGTTAAGGTGATCACCCATAACAATTGGTTTGGCGGAATCTATCAGGACCCGAAAAACTTTTTCCCCCAGTTTGCTATCGACCCGGAAAATCAACTCAAGGTCATGCATGAATTCAACGTTCCGGACGACCAGTGGAACACTTTCTTGAAGGATCGCCAGGGAGCGATTGTCGGAGCGCGCCTGGCGGAGCGCTTTCACTGGAAAATCGGCGACCGGATTCCTTTGAAGTCCACCTTTGCCGGCACCGGAAGCTGGGAGTTCAATCTCGACGGCATCTACCATGGCAAACGTCCCCAGGACGATGAAACCCAATTCTGGTTTCAATATGATCTTTTCCAGGAAAAAATGCCGGAGCGCATGAAGGGCAATATCGGCTGGTACGTCCTGCGACTGGATTCTCCAGATGACGCAGTTCGCGTCGCCAAAGCGATCGACGATCAATTTGCCAATTCTCCTTTTGAAACCAAGACTCAGACCGAATCCACGTTCATCGCCAACTGGATCAAACAATTCGGAAACATCGAGTTTCTAATCCTCAGCATCGGTACCGTGGTCTTCTTTACCCTATTGCTCGTCACTGGAAACACCATGGCGATCTCGGTTCGCGAACGGACTGCGGAACTGGCGGTGATGAAGGCCATCGGATTCGGCGATCGTTCCATACTTTTCTTTGTTCTGGGCGAATCTCTGACGATTGCATTGATCGGCGGGCTACTGGGACTCGCGCTCGCTTATCTCAGCGTTCCAGTGTTGGACAAATTGCTAAACGGGAGACTGCCCAACCTCATTCTTTCCCAAACTATTCTCGTCGGCGGATTGTTGGTCGCGGTGATCGTCGGCGTGACCAGTGGGCTGCTGCCCGGTATCGGCGCGATGCGTATGCGCGTTGTCAACGCCTTGCGGAGGGTGTGAAATGGCAATTCCTATTGTTTACAACGTCAGAAGCGTCAGAGCTCGCTGGACCTCCACGATCGTCGCCGTCCTTGGGATCGCGGGCACTGTCGGCGTATTTGTTGCCATGCTTTCTCTGGCTCGTGGATTCAAGGCCACCCTGGTGGCTTCGGGATCGCCGGGCAACGTGCTTGCACTTCGCGCCGGCTCGCCTACCGAGATGATGGGTGGCATCACTCTTGATTCCGTGAAGCTCTTGCAGGACAAGCCGGGTGTCGCCCATGATTCGCATGGCGCTCCGCTGATTACCCAGGAAGTCGTCGGCGTGGTTCCCTTTCCGCTCGTTAGCACCGGCACTGACGCCAACGTCCAAGTGCGTGGCGTTTCGCCGAACGTCCTCACCGTCAGGCCGTTCGTCAAAATTGCGCAAGGGCGTTCATTCGCTCCCGGCCTTTCGGAATTAATCGTCGGCAAAAACGCGGCGAAAACCTATTCCGGGCTGAACCTGGACAACGTCATCACTTTCGGCGGTGGTCGCTGGAAAGTGGTCGGAGTCTTCGACGCTGGAGGGTCTTCCTTTGATTCAGAGGTCTGGTGCGATTCCAAAATCTTGAATGAAGTCTTGAAACGGCCCGACAACGCTTTTCAATCTGCTACCGTTCATCTGACTTCCCCGGCCGCCTTCGACCAATTCAAGGATGCAGTGACCAAAGATCCGCAGCTGAACCTTGATGTCAGTCGCGAAGTGGACTATTACGCCAAACAATCCGAAACCATGACCGGATTGATTACCGTTCTGGGTGGGCTGGTGGCTGCGGTAATGGCCATCGGCGCGGTCTTCGGCGCCCTCAACACCATGTATTCGGCAGTGGCCGAACGCGGACGGGAAATTGCCACCATGCGAGCGCTAGGTTTCGGCGGAGGCTCGGTGGTCTTTTCCTTTCTGATTGAAGCGCTGCTGATTTCATTTGTCGGAGGCGTTCTGGGCTGCATTGCGGTGTTGCCGTTGAACGGCTTCACCACCCAGGCGCTCAACTTTCAGACATTTTCCAGCCTGGCGTTCGCCTTCAAAATCACACTGGACTTGCTGGTTGCCGGAGTCATTTTTGCCATGGTGATGGGCGTACTCGGCGGACTGCCTCCGGCGATTCGAGCCGCGGCGCAGCCGGTGGCCACGGCGCTTCGCGCAATGTAATCCAATCCGGCCATTCGATCCAAAAAAGAAAAGGAGCCAATCGCTTGCTCAGAGCGATTGGCTCTTTTTCTTCTGTGACTCTGGGCACCGGCTTTCGCTGCAGGAGTACAGGTTAACCGGCGGCTTCTCCCAAAAAATTCAATAAAACGTGGTCCCTGTTAGCGCGCTGGAGCGGAACCCGCCCGGCGAATCGCTCGCTTGGCCAATTCTTCTGCCCCGGAAACGGTCGCCAGCGTACCACGAACCGCAAAATCTTCCACTGAATTCACGGTCCGCTTGGCGTAAGTCACCGCTGGATGTTGGCTTTCGGCCACCCGTTCAACCGCCACTGCCCAACCATGATGCAGCATATAAAGCGCCGCAACCACCGAAGCTACCGCCGCAAATCCCAATGCGAACAAAGCAAAGGCCGCCAATAGCTCCCGGAC